>SXGR01546047.1_pt1 | contig 34210 bp, 34 predicted proteins | sample 3174711 | NCBI WGS metagenome assembly SXGR01 (sample SAMN11356860, study PRJNA531348) | freshwater metagenome | isolation source: freshwater sample F1-60 | place: China: Fuxian Lake, Yuxi | collected 2017-12-25 | reverse complement strand
CGGTCTCGGCGATGATGCGGCTCTTGCCCATGCGGCGGGCCAGGAGAATCTGCCCCATGGCATTGTTGATCTTGTGGGCGCCGGTGTGCAGCAAGTCCTCGCGCTTGAGATACACCTTGGCGCCGCCCAGCTCGCGTGTCAGACGCTCTGCCAGATACAAGGGCGTGGGGCGCCCGCAGAACTCGCGAAGGTAGTAGGCCAGCTCGGTTTGAAACGCCACGTCGTGCTGCGCGCGAAAGTACTCGCGCTCGAGCTCGAGCAGCGGGTGCATCAGCGTTTCGGGGACGAATCTGCCGCCGAAAGACCCGAACCGCCCGTGCCGGTCGGGCAATGGTTCGCTCTCAATCTCGCTCACACGCTCCGCTTAGCACAAAAACCCCTGGCGACGCAAAAACCTTTCAGGCAGACCGCGCCGCCGCGACGAAGGCGCGCACCTTCTCCGGGCATTTGCGACCGGGCGCCAACTCCACGCCCGAGGACACATCCACCCCAAAGGGCTGCACGCGCGCTATGGCCTCGCCCACATTTTCCGGAGTGAGGCCGCCGGCAAGGAGAATGGGCCGGCCCAACTTTTGAGCTTCCACAGCAAGGTCCCAGTTGAAGCGCGTGCCAGTCCCCCCGCGTGCGTCAGGGATATGCGCGTCAAGAAGCCACGCGTCGGTGGCGTATTTTTGCAGCGGCGAGAGCGACTGGGCATCGCTCACGCGAAACGCCTTCACGGTCATGAGTGGGAATTGCCTACAGAATTCGGGCGTCTCCTCGCCATGAAACTGCAGGATGGAGAGCCCGCAGGCGGCGATGGCTTGCGTGACTTCCGCGGCGTCGGCATTCACAAAGACACCGACACGCGAGATGTGCGGCGGCAGTGCCCGATGGATTTCGCCAGCGCGCCCCACCGACACGTGGCGTGGGCTGCCGTCATAAAACATGAGCCCCACGGCGTCGGCGCCGGCGTCGGCCGCGATGAGCGCGTCTTCAACGCAAGTGATGCCGCAGATTTTGACGATGGCCGCCACGCCCTTAGCTTCGGTCTTCCCGCGCCGCTGGGCAACGCGAATTGGGTGGTTGACGGCGGCACCACCGCGGGGTGAAGTGAAGGCCCACCCGAATCTGCCATGAGACAACCCCTCTCTCGCCGCGCACTGCTCACCGCCACAGCCGCACTCTCGCTCGCGCAGCGGCTTGATGCAGCCGAAACCGCGCCGGGCCTCAAGGGGCGCATCCGCCATTCGGTCTGCCGGTGGTGCTACGGCACCATCCCGCTGGAGGAACTCTGCCATGCGGGCAAGGCGATGGGATTGGAGTCGGTGGAGCTGCTCAATCCGGTGGACTTTCCCACGCTCAAGAAGCACGGGCTTGTCTGCGCGATGGTCAGTAATCCCGTCGTGGAGGGATTGGGCGGCATTGCCAAGGCATGGAACCGGCTGGAACACCACGACCGGCTGGTGGCCGCCTACGAGCAGCGCATCAAGGAGGTTGCGGCCGCGGGATTCGTCAATCTCATCTGCTTCTCGGGCAACCGGGATGGATTGTCCGACGAGCGCGGCATTGAACACTGTGTCACCGGCCTCAAGCGGGTCATGGCCACGGCCGAGAAGCACAAGGTCACCCTCGTCATGGAGCTCTTAAACAGCCGCGTGGACCACATGGATTATCAGTGCGACCGCACCGAATGGGGTGTGGAGGTTTGCAAACGGATCGCGTCCCCTCGCATGAAGCTCCTTTTCGACATCTACCACATGCAGATCATTGAAGGCGACGTGATCCGGCGCATCCGGCTTTTCAAGGACTACATTGCCCACTACCACACTGGCGGTGTGCCTGGACGCAACGAAATTGACGACACGCAGGAGCTCAACTACGTCGCCGTCATGCGGGCCATCGTGGAGACTGGATTTAAGGGATACGTTGCTCAGGAGTTCATTCCCAAACGCGCGGACAAGCTCGCCTCGCTGCAACAAGGCGTCCGGATCTGCGATGTCTGACTCCCACTGCCCGCGCTAGTGCGAGCCCAGACCCAGTTCGTCGCGACAATAGCGCAGGCTCTCTTCCAAGCAAGCGAGCTGGACGGCCGGATCGTCTGCCTGCCGGTCCATCTCCGCCTGCGCGATCAAGGATGTCGGCGCACACCCACGCGCGGCCATGGCGAGGAATGCGGCGAACTCGCCCGCACGTGCCTCGGGATAGGGTGCCCAAAACTCGCGGCGAAGGAAGGGGAGTTTAAAACGCCGTGCCGGGATCGTTTCCAGAATCACCGGGACACGCGGGCACAGCTCTCTGAACACGCGAAAGTATTCCCTCCAGTCCACATTGCCCGCGCCCATGGCGGTCCATTCGAGCGTTGCGCCCGTGTCCGTTGCCCACAATCGGGAATCGCGAAGGCCCGTGGTGATCGCGTACGGGCAGAGCTGCCTCAAGTTCTCAAGTGGATCCTCCAGCGCCCACGTGGCGTTGCCTGCATCCACCAAAGCACCCACAAAATCCTCGCCGGCCGCCTGGATGAGTTGAACCAGCTCGCGCGCCTGCAGGTCGCCCGCGTGGTTCTCCACCGCAATCCGCACTCCATGATCCACTGCGAAGGTGCGCACCTCCCGCAATACGGTGACGGTTTCCTCAATCAGCGGGCCGATGCCACCGGAATGGTTGCGGTCATGCACGATGCCCAAGACACAGCGGGCGACAGGAGAGCCCACCGCCTGCGCGATGCGGATGACCGCCTTCAACTGCTCCTGTGCTGCGCCGCGCCGCGCATCAAAGAGTTGCGACGAGGGACAGATGCTCAGCATACCCGCCTGCAACGCCACACCGCCGTCCGCCGCTCGCCGTCGCAGATCGGACAGCGCCGCAGCATCGTGCGATTCAAACACGTCGGGGGTGGAGAGCAGCAGCACATCAAGCCGCTGTTGGATCGCGTAGTCCACGAGCCGCGGCGCCTTCCAGTCCATCGAGCGCAGCGCGTAGTTGTCAAAACCCAGTTGCAACCGCTCAGGCATCCACCCCTCCGCTGCTCAGCGCGGCCCCAGACCAAGCGACTTGCAGTACTTGATGCTGCGCTCCACGTCGCCCCTTTGATACTCTTGGCTGGCGATCTTGGCATCCTTGCCAACGGGCGCCTTCCACGGATCACGGGGTTTTCCCGCCTTGGCGAAGGCCAGAAACTGCTCGTAACCCTTGGGCTTGCCCGCGGGCCACGCGTTCCAGAACTCCGGCTTGCTTACGGCGAGTTCGCGGTTAAATCCACTGATGGTCTCAATATGCACGGGCACGCCGGGGCAGAGCTGCGCCATTTTTGCGAAGTACCGCTTCCAATCCACCTGCCCCTCACCCATCGCGGTCCATTGAACCGTCACGCCGTTGCCGCTCTCCCATGCAGCCGAATCGCGCAGGCTGGTGGTCAGCGCGTAGGGGCCCAAGTTCTCCAGATTCACCAGCGGATCTTCCAAGGTCCACACCGCGTTGCCCGAATCCACATTGGCACCCACGAAGTCCCGCCCCGCCTCCTCGATGAGCCTCACCAGTTCCAACGAGTGCAGATCGCCCGCGTGATTCTCCACCGCGATCTTGACGCCGGCATCCCGCGCGAGGCTCCGCTGCGACTTCAGGGTTGCGACGGTGTCCTTGATACGCGCGTTGATTCCCCCCTCGGTCAGCCGATCGTCGCCGCCCCCGAGCACCACGCGCAGCACGGGTGAACCGGCTGCCCGGGCCACGCGAATCCCCAGCGCCAGCAGCTCTGCGGCCGTGCCCCACTTGGGGTTAAACCGCTTGCTCGTCGGACAAATGCTCCACGTGCCAATGTGGAGTTGCACGCCGCGGCCGGCCGCCAGATCACGCACCCGTTTCACGGGCGCCTCTTCGTGCGATTCAAACGCGTCGAGGTCGGAAATGAAGAGCGAGTCCGTCCCCAGCTTCGCGGCATACTCGATAAGCTCAGGCGCTTTCCAGCCCATCGCGCGCACCGCAAAGTTGTCAAATCCCAGCCGGGTGCGTCGCGCCGTGGGCTGCGCGCCTCTTGCGGAGAACATCCCCAACCCCGCCGCACCCGCCCCGGCAATCTGAGCGAGAAATCGACGGCGCGATCCATTGAGTCCGACCATAGGTGCCGACCGTTCCACAGGGCGTCGGGGGCGTCAACGTGCAAGCGCCACGTTGCAAATCCCCGGCAAATGCAATTAGCTCTTGGGCTCTGTGAGCAACGCCGCCGCATCCCGCACCCCACTCGTGGCTGGTTCCCTCACGAGGCGCCCGCAGATCGCGCTGGCCGTCTTCGACTTTGATGGCACGCTCTCGTGGTTGCGCCACGGCTGGCCGGAGATGATGCACGAGGTGCTGCGGCCGCATTATCCGGCAATTGAGGGCGAGCCTGAGCCGGCCCGGCATGAACGCCTGTTCGATGAAATTTACACCCACAACGGCGTGCCGACGGTGGACTATCTGGAGGCATTCGCCCGACGCTTTGGCACGGCCCGGCAGCCGGTCCATTCTTCCTCGCTGCTCGACACGTATCACGCAAAGCTCGAGTCGGCCATCGCCCACCGCAAGAGCTTGATTGGTGATGGAAAGGCGCCCGCGTCCGACTTCATCGTTCACAATGCGCTGGCGCTGCTGCAACTCATTGCGGGACGCGGCATCGAGCTTGCGGTGCTCAGCGGCACCCTTGAGCACCGGGTGATTGAGGAAGCGGCGCTGCTGGGCTTGAGTCGATTTTTCGGCGGGCGGGTGGTGGGCAGCCATGCCGGGGGCACGTTCACCAAGCGCGCAGCACTCGAACGATTGCTCTCCGAACGCGGCCTGCGCGCCGCGCAGCTCCTTTCTTTTGGGGATGGCGCCGTGGAAATCCGCGAGACGAAGGCACTGGGTGGACTGGCCGTGGCCGTCGCCAGCGATGAACATCACAACGGCAGCGGCACACCCGACCCTCGCAAGGCGCGGGTGCTCAAGGACGCGGGGGCCGATCTCATCATCGCCGACTACCGGCAACCCGAAGCCCTTCTGGAAACGTTGCTGGGCTAATGAAACACGAGCCGTTGGATCTGACCCGTCTGCGCGTCCTTCCCCTGTCGCAACGCGCCAGCCTGGCGGGAATTGCCGAAACACTCATCGATCCCGACAGCATCCCAATGCCATGTTCGGATGCGAATGTCGCGCTCATCGGCCGCGCGGCCGCCGACATCCGGGCGGCCCGCGCGCGCGGCGCCACCGTGATGCTGATCTACGGCGCGCACCTCATCAAGAATGGCGCGCACCGGATTTTGGATCGGATGATGGAGGGCGGATGGATCACTCATCTGGCGACGAACGGCGCGGGCATCATCCACGATTGGGAGTGGGCACATCACGGGCGCTCCACCGAGAGCGTGCGCGACAACGTGGCCTCCGGCACGTTTGGCACGTGGGACGAGACCGGCCGCTGCATTCATCTGGCGCTGCTCGCTGGCGCCCTGCTGCCGGAAGGATTTGGAGGAAGCCTTGGTCGCTTTGTGGTCGAGGATGGAGTCACGCTTCCGACGCCCGCCGAACTGGAGGACGCCCTGCGCGCCGAGCCTTCGCATCCGCTCAGTCCCGCACGCGCCGAGCTACTCGTGGCCCTGCGCCGCTATTGCCTGCAGCCGGGCCGACTCCCTGTGGCGCATCCGTGGAAAGCCACATGCGTTCTGGCGCGGGCGTTCGCGTACAACATCCCCTACACCGTCCACCCGGGCATCGGCTACGACATCATCTCCAACCATCCCATGTTTAACGGAGCCGTGCTGGGGCGCGCGGCCACCTTGGATTTCCAACTCTTTGGGGCCGCGGTGGAACGCCTCGATGAGGGCGTGGTGCTCTCCGTGGGCTCGGCCATCATGGGGCCCCAGGTTTTTGAAAAGTCGCTCAGCTGCGTCAATAACCTGCGGCTGCAGGATGGCCGGCCCATCGTGGCGGGCCATTCCATCCATGTGGTCGATCTGCAGGATGGCGGACAATGGGACTGGTCGCGCGGCGAGCCGCCCCGGGACAACCCGGCCTACTACCTGCGCTTCTGCAAGAGCTATGCGCGCATGGGCGGCGCGATGCATTACGCCCAGTGCGACAACGTCACGTACCTCCACCGCCTGCTCCACGCCCTTTCCAGCAAGTGAACTCCAGTCGATTCGATGCCCTCACAGGCCGGTACCGCGCGCTGCGACTCGCACTCGTGGGCGATTTTTGTCTGGACCGTTATCTGGAGATCGACCCCGCGCGCGCCGAGACCTCCCTCGAGACGGGCCTCTCCGTGCACAACGTCGTAGGCGTGCGTGCCCAGCCCGGTGGCACGGGCACGATTCTCAACAACCTCGCCGCGCTGGGAGTGGGCGAGTTGTGGCCGGTGGGGTTTTGCGGCGATGACGGAGAAGGCTACGAGCTGCGGCGCGCGCTGGCGACCTTGCCCGGAGTGCGCCTCGATCACTTTCAAACCGCACCCGACCGCCGCACCTTCACCTACTGCAAACCTCTGATCCTTGAGGCCGGCAAGCCGCCCCGCGAACTCAACCGCCTCGATTCCAAAAATTGGTCGGCCACGCCACCCGCGATATCGGAGGCGCTGGCGGCGAGTATCCAGACGCTGTCGGATCGGGTGGATGGAGTGATTGTGCTCGATCAGGTGGATGTCGCTGACACCGGGGTCGTGACCCCCGGAGTGCTCGCCCAGATTCACGTGCTGGCCGGTCGATGCCCGCAACTTCCCATTCTTGCCGACAGCCGCCGTGGCCTTCGTGGCTGGCCGCCCGTTATTCTCAAGATGAACCTCACCGAGCTGCTCCACCTTTCCCCGGAGGCGAATGCAAACGGCATCCCCGGAGTACAACGGGCTGCCAGCGCGCTGGCGCGGGGCAATGGCAGAAGCGTGTTTGTCACATTGGCCGAACGCGGGCTTGTGGGGGCGGACCCCGACGGAGCCTGTGAGCATGTGGAGGCGCTTCCCTTGCGCGGCGCCATCGACATCGTTGGGGCTGGTGACGCCGTGATGGCCAACCTCGCCTGCGCCCAGGCGGCGGGAGCGACACTACGCCAGTCGCTGGAGCTGGCCGGTGCCGCTGCGTCCATCGTGATTCATCAGCTCGGGACGACCGGCACCGCCACCGTGGCGGAGATGCGCGCCCGGTTGTGTTCCTAAAAGGCCCCTGTTATTTCGCCGTGGCAGGTGCGAATCCCTCCGAAACCGTTTCCTCCGGACGGCCCGCTCCCATCACCACGATACGCGCCTTCACTCCGGGAAATTTTGCAGCCGTCACCATCCCCTGCCTAGGGCCCAGCACACAAAGGGCCGTGGCAAGCGCGTCGCTGAGGGTGGCTCTGGGAGCGATGACGGTGGCGCTGATGCGATTGGTCAGCGCCCAGCCCGTGCGGGGATCGACAATGTGCGAGTACCTCACGCCGCCCAATTCGAGAAACTGCTGCGTGTCGCCAGAAGTTGAAACCCCGCAGTTGCGGACGAGGATCGTCCGGTCGGGCGTGTCTCCCGCAGCCGAGGTAAGCCCCACGATCCATCCAGAAGCACCCGGCGGTGGATCACCCACTGCGAGGTCGCCGCTGGCCGCCACCAGCGCGCTGTGGATGCCGTGGTGGCGCAGGACACGCAGGGCCTCGTCTGCGGCGTAGCCCTTTGCGATGCCTCCCAAGTCCAGCCGCATTCCTGAAACTTTGAGCCGCGCCGTGGGTGCGGCAGCGTCCAGTTCCAGCCGCTCAAACCCCACTCGCTCGCGCGCCTCCAACAGAGACTTGGCCGGCGGCAGCGCGCGCTCGCGCCGGCTCTTGCGCCATAGGTGCACCACCGGGCCGGCGGTGATGTCAAACGCCCCACCGCTGGCCCGGGCGACCGCCTGGGACTGATCGAGGATTTGAAACAACTCCCGGCTCAGCGGCACGGGAGAGCCGGCGGGTTGAAGGCACAGCCGCATGAGCTCGCTCTCCGGTTCGTAGTCTGAGAAGCGCGCATTGAGGGCCTCGACGCGGTCGAAGGCGGCGCGCCCGGCACGTTCGGCAGTCGCGTCATCCGGCGCGTAGTACGTCAACTCGAACACCGTGCCCATCTCGGGCTCGGTGTAGTGGTAGCGCCTCCAAGACGCCCGCGGATCGGTCGCGACGCAGGCCGCCAGGCAGGCTCCCATTATCGCCAACAAAAAACCCGCGCCCTTTCGGACGCGGGCGGGTGGCATTCCCAAGAACATCAAATGAGCCGCTTGAACCACTCCGGATTGCCGGGCACCGCGATGGGATACTCGCCCTGCGCATTGGGCTTGGTGGGTGGCGTGCCCTTCCATACGCCATCGTCATAGTCGATGTCGTCGGGCATCGTCACGATCTTGCTGTTCATCGCCTGATCCCAGGTGACGCGCTGGCCAGTGAAGGTGGCAAGCCGCCCAAGGATGGAGGTGAGGGAGCTCAAGGCTCCGCGCTCGGCCTCGTTGTGCGGCTTGTTGTTTCGCACGGCGTCGAAAAGTCGGTCGTGCTCCACCTGATAGGGATCCTTGGCCTTCCCCTCATGGCGCCAGAGCAGCTTGCCCTTGAAGTCCACCAGCGTATGGCCGCCGACGTTGGCATGGCCCTTGGTGCCGGTGACGTATTCGGAGACGCTGCTAAAACAGCCGTGGATATGGCGGCACTGGCTGTAGTTGCGCGATCCATCGGCGTATTCGAACTCGACGAAATGGTGATCGAAGATTTCGCCGTATTTCTTGTCGATGCGCACCTGGCGCCCTCCCATGCCCTGCGCGGCCACCGGGTATTTGAACCCCTTGACCCAGTTGATGACGTCGAGATTGTGAATGTGCTGCTCGCAGATGTGGTCGCCGCTGAGCCAGACGTAGTAATACCAGTTTTGGAGCTGATACTCGAGCTCACTGCCCACCTGCTCGCGCGTCTTGCGCGGGTCCCACACGCCGCCGCCGTTCCAGTAGCTGCGCATCGAGGTGATCTCGCCCAGCTCGCCATCCTGCAGGCGCTTGACGGTCTCAATATAACCGGCCTGATGGTGGCGCTGCAGGCCCACGCCCACCTTGAGGTTCTTCTTCTTGGCCTCCTGCGCGGCCTCCAGCACCATGCGCACGCCATGCGCGTCCACCGCGACGGGCTTCTCCATGAACACATGCTTGCCCTGCCGCACGGCCTCGGCAAAGTGATAGGGGCGGAAACCCGGCGGCGTGGTGAGAATGACAACGTCGGCCAGTTTGATGGCCTCCTTGTACGCATTGAGGCCGACAAACTTCTGCTCCTCGCCCACCTCCACCTTCTTGTCGAACTGGCGTTTGAGCCCGTTGAGGCTGCCCTCGAGCCGATCCTTGAAGGCGTCGGCCACAGCCACAAGCCGCACCGGCCCCATGGTGCTCAGCGCCTGGCTTGCCGCGCCGGTGCCGCGCCCGCCGCAGCCCACCAGCGCAATGGTGACGGTGTCATTGTCGGCGGCGTGCACCATGCGTTCCACGGGCAGCTGGCTCAAGGCCGCGCCCGCCGCAGCCGTTTTTGCGGCAGACTCCAGAAAGCTGCGGCGCGTGAGAGTTTCAGATGCAGTCGTTGTCATATTTTTATTGGGGAGAAGGCGCGGAAAGTGTAGCCCGGCGAGGGCCGCTGTCCACTCCTCTTTGCGTTGCGGGGACAATCCAAGGGCTAGGGAATGTCCTTCTCCGTGCCGCTGTTCCAGCAGGCCTTCATTTCCGCCGCGCTGGGCAGCGCGAGCGGGCGCACCACGCGAAGCCCGACGAATTGCGCGTCGGTCAGATACCAGATGCTCTTGGGCAGTTGCGGATCCTGCATCTTCCAGTCGGGGTGCGAGGCCAGCCGCGCGGCGCTGCGCAGGTGATCGATGGCGATGGCGCGGTGAAAGGAGCCGCCGCGAGCGACGTGCGGATAGGGTTTGGCGGACTTGACCCACGGATCCTTCAGTATGCCCCGGGCCGTCTGGTAGGGCGCGAACTGATCCAGGCACCATTCCGCCACGTTGCCGTGCATGTCGTGAAGTCCCCACGGGTTGGGTTTCTTGGTGCCCACCTTTCTGTAGCGGTCCTCGAAGGTCAGGCTGTCAAAGCTGTTGTTCCGGTGCCACGCGAAGTCGTCCATCTTCGACGCGTCCCCACCCCATGAGTAGGGCGTGGTGGTGCCAGCGCGGCAGGCGTATTCCCACTCGGCTTCCGTGGGCAGCCGGTAAAACTGGCCCGTCTTGGAGCTGAGCCATTCGCAGTACTTGTTGGCGGCGTGATGCGTCATGGAAATCGCCGGGTGCCGCCCCGTGCCCATGCCAAAGTCCATGTTCACATACGGCTTGGTGGGGGTGCTGACGGCGTCCAGATAGAATTCCGTGCTGCCGGCGGCCAGACCCTGCCGCTTCTCCGAGTACATGAACTTGTGGTACTCGTCCCACGTCACCTCGTGCTTGCCCATCCAGTAGGGCGAAATCTCCACGGCGCGCTGCGGCCCTTCGGATTCCGCACGCCCCTTCTCACCCGCAGGGCTTCCCATCTGAAACTTGCCGCCGACGATGGGCACCATCTCAAAGGACACAAGCGTTCCCGGCACCTTCTGCTCATAGGGTTTCATGGCTCCGGCGGCAACCGGCTGGTGGGCCGCTTCGATGAGCTTGTGAATGGTGGCCACAATCTTCTCCTCATCCGGCGCCGCTTCCTCCTTCTTGCGCGCCTTGAGCGCCAGCCCCTCCGGCCAGTGTGCCCCCTGTTGGACCCAATCGCGCAGCGTCGCGATGTCTCCCTTGGGCAAAGGGCCGTTCTTGGCCTTGGGCGGCATCAAGAGCTCGTGGTCGGCGGGGACATCCGTGGAGGTGGACAGCGTGCTGGCGGCCGGATTTCCCGGCGTGACTCCCGGCTTGCCGCTCTCGCCGCCTTTGAACGCGAGCACGCGATCATCCAGCCGCAGGCCGCCCTTGTCGTAGCCCTCGCGGTGGCAGGCCACGCAGTTGAATTCAAGGATGGGCTGCACATCCTTGACGAAGTCCACACGCTTGACGGGCACCAACACAAGCTTGTCCGGCCACGGCGCCCCCTCCTCGATCCAACGCAGGAGCGCGGCCTTCTGGGCTGCGGCAAGCGGCGTCTCCTTGGCCGGTGGCATCACCGCGTCATCGTTGGCGGGAAGCAACGTGGTGGAGTAGATGGGACTCTGCCCGGGCTTGCCGGCGATGAGCGATGGCTTGCCACTCTCGCCCCCCTTCACCGCCGCCGCGCGCGTGGAAAGATCCAGTCCGCCCTTGGGCTTGGCGCCGCTGTGGCATTTAAGGCAATGAAGTTCCAGCACCGGCTGGATGTCTTTCGCAAAATCCACCGCCCCGAACGCGCCCGCCGCAGGCATCGCCAGCATCGTGATGAGTCGCCTCAACATGGTGGGCCTACTAAAAGCCAAGCGCGCATGGCATGTCAATCATGGGAGCGGCATCGACGCCGCGCCGCAGCGCCATGCGTCAGTCAGGGGTTGCGCGCCCATGCAAGGCCGCCCGTGCCGCATCCACCTCATCGGTGCTGATGGCCACCACGCCCCAACCGTTGCCCCGGCGGATGATGCGAAGGCTGCGCAAATGAACCCGGGCCTCCTTGAGCTCGACCGCGATGCGCGCCAGCGCACCGGGCTCGTCGCGCACCCGGATCACCAGCGCGTCCTCTGTCACGGCCGGATAGCCCGCGTCGCGCAGCACCGTCAGCGCCCGGTTGTACTGGTCCACCGTGAGAGTCACCACGTCGGTGCCCGCCACCTCCTCGGCGTCCAGCGTCTCGATGTTGATGCCACGGCCCGCCAGCAGCACCGCAAGGTCGGCCGTGAGTCCGCGCCGGCTCTCGGTGACGATGACAATCTGTTTCATGCGGGGTGTGCGGCACAATCGTCCACCAACTCGTCGATCTGCGCCGTCGTGATGTGCGGCATGATGAGGATGTGCCCGACGCACTCGTGGACGGCGATCTGCCACTTGGCCAGCACCGCTGGCGCGGGCCTGGGCAGCACCACGGTGATGGCGTGCGGGTTGCGCCACGCAGCGATGCCGCGCCTTCGAAAGGCGGCCACCGCGTATTCCGCCCGCGCAAGACAGGCTCCCACGGCGCGCGCGAAGCCTTCGCGCCCGTGGGTGCGCAGCGCGTGCCACAGAATGAGCGGCGTAAACCCGTTGCGCGAGCCGGTGACGGTGGTGTCGAGCGTGCCGACGTACTCGACGCTGCGCGCCACGCGGTCCACGTGGCGTTTGAGTGCGAGCACCACGCCGCAGGGGATCGGCGCGCCGATGAACTTGTGCCCGCTCACTGAAAGGCTGTGCACCCCCGCGCGAAAGTCAAACCGGGGCGCGCCCTCCACAAAGGGCAGCGTCATGCCGCAGAGCGCCGCGTCGGCATGGATGTAAAACTCGGGGATGGCCAGCTCGCGCAGGATGGCATGGATGCGACCCACGTCGTCGTGCGCCTCGCGCATGGTGGTGCCGATGTTGGCGAAGAGGATGGGGGGCGTGTCGCGGTGCAGACGAAGCGTCTCGCGCAGGTCGTCATAGTCGAGCTCCCCGTGCGGCTGGCTCTTGAGCATGATGTGCTGCATACGCAGCATGCGCAGGTTCTTGCTGACGCTGTAGTGCGTGTCCTGACTGTAGTACACGATGCCCTGCGGATAGAGCTCCCGGGCCAGATAAAGGCCGTACATGTTGCCCTCGGTGCCGCCATTGGTGACATAGCCCCACCACTCCCCCGCCGGCGCGTGATAGAGCGCGGCAAACCACTCGAGCACCTCGCGCTCGATGGCGCGCGTGTGCATCTGGATGGTGCATCGCGTAAAAGGGTCGCCCACGTTATTGAGCGGCAGCGCGAGGAACCGGAACAAGTCCGAGTAATCAAATCCCGCCGTGCAGGGATAGCCCACAAACGTACGGAGCTGGCGCTGAAGCTGCTCGTAAAGGAAGTCCAAGCGCGCCCGGTCGGCGGCCCCCAGACCCGTGGGGCACTTGGCCATTTCCACGGGGGGCGGGAGCATCTGCGTCTCTTGCGCCACAGGGCAACCTACATGGGAAAGTCCCGTTGGCAAGGAGGAGGGGAAATGAAAAAATGGTCGGGCCGGCGGGATTTGAACCCGCGACCTTCTGAACCCCATTCAGACGCGCTACCAGTCTGCGCTACGGCCCGACGAGGGCAAGAGCCTACATCGCCCGGCCATCGATTCAACCCTTTTCCAGAACCTTGAGAATGATGGTGGTGTAATCATCGGGCTGATCCAGCGACCCGATGTGCGTGCGGGCGGCGCGGTGCAGCAGGTCGGCCATCACGCAGGCGGGCTGCGCCCTTTGTGCGCCAAGCACCTCCAGCACGCGTTCGCGCCCGAAGAGTTCCTGCGACTCGGAGAGCGACTCCTCCACCCCATCGGTCATCAGTACCAGCACGTCGTCTGGCTCCAGCACCACTGGCACGGCGGCCGCATATTGCGTATCGGCGCGTACGCCCAGCGGCAGCTGCGTGCGCCCCAACTCGCAGCGCACCCGGTTGGTTCGATCCAGACACAGCCCCGGGCCGTGCCCCGCGTTGGCGTAGCACACCGTGCGCGTGAGCGGATCCAACTGCGCCAGAAGCAGCGTGACATATCGCTCGCTCCCGACGTCCTGTGCCAGCACGCGATTGGCGTGCGTGAGGATCTGCCCCACGTCACTGGACTGCTGCGCAAGAATGCGTAGATAGGCGCGCGTCTCGGCCATCAGCAGCGCGGGTCCAAGGCCGTGGCCGGTCACGTCGCCCACCACCAACCCCACGGTGTTGCCGGGCATGGGGATGAAATCAAAATAATCGCCTCCGGTTTCGTCGGCGGGCTGGGAGAGTCCGGCCAAATCGAACCCCGGCAACGATGGCGGCGCAGCCGGAAAGAGCCGTTGCTGGATTTCGCGCGCGATTCGCACCTGCTCGCGGGCGGCGTGCAACGCCTCCTCCGCCTGACGGTGCGACGCACGCTCGCGGGCCTCGCGCACTTCGCGCTCCACCGCCGGCACCAGCCGCGCCAGCGCACCCTTCATGAGATAGTCCTGCGCGCCGGACTTCATGATGCGCACGGCCAGGTCCTCACCGATGCCGCCGGAGATGACGATGAAGGGCACATCAATCTGCGTGCGCCGCAGCAGCGCAAGCGCGTCGGGCGCATTGAACGCCGGCAGATTGTAGTCGGCGAGAATGACATCCCAGACTCCCTCAGTGAGAGCGCGGCTCATCTCCTGGGCCGTTTCCACGCGCACGGATTGCACGGTGTAGCCGCCCGACTGCAGCAGCGCAGCCAGCACGCGCGCGTCGAGCTCCGAGTCTTCAACAATTAAAACGCGAAGCGACTGGCTCATGGCGCCCCCAACAGTGCTGCTGCGTGGCCTGCAATGTCGTGCTGGCGCATCAGCGATTCGCCCACCAAGATTGCCCGCGCGCCGGCGGCCTTGAGCCGCAGCACATCGGCTCGCGTGCGAATGCCGCTCTCGGCCACCATAAGCGTGCGCCCCAGATTCATCATCGGCCCCAACCTCTCGCAGGTTGAAAGATCCACCACGAAGGTCGCCAGATCGCGGTTGTTGACACCAATCAATGTCGCGCCCACTCCCTGCGCGCGCGCCAGCTCGCATTCGTCGTGCACCTCCACCAGTACGGCCAGTCCCGCGCCTTCCGCCAGCACGTGCAGCCGGGCCAGCTCGTCATCCGTGAGCGCCGCGACAATGAGCAGCACCGCGTCGGCACCCCACTCGATGGACTCGGCCAACTGCCGCTCGTCCACGATGAAGTCCTTTCGCAGCAGAGGCAGGCCGACGGCCGCGCGGATGTCGCGGAGGAAGGAGCGCGAGCCTTGAAAATATTTCGCGTCGGTCAGCACCGAAAGAGCGGAGGCACCCGCGGCTTCGTATTCGCGCGCGATAAGCACGGGGTCAAAATCGGCGCGGATGATCCCCGCCGAGGGCGACGCCTTCTTGACCTCGGCAATCAGTCCCACGTCGCCAAGGCGCGGGGAGCGCAATGCCTTGATGAAATTGCGGCGGTCTTGCCGCGCACTCATGGCCGCGCGCAGGGCACCGAAGTCGGTGGCCGGCAAGCTTACGATCTCGGAGCGCTTGTGCTCGAGGATTTCCGCAAGGATGCTCATTCGTCGTCCGTTGCCGCCATGCGCTTGGCGGGGCAGCCGGCCTGCAGCCACGCGTTCACGAAGGGGTCGAGCGCGCCGTCGAGCACGCCGGGCACATTGCTGGTCTGCACGCCAGTGCGCAGGTCTTTCACCATTTGATAGGGTTGCAGCACATAGCTGCGAATTTGATTGCCCCACGACACGCTACCCTTCTCGCTGTAGAAGCGTTCCATCTCGGCGCGCTTCTCATCCTCGCGCCGGGCGTGCAGGCGCGAGAGCAGCACCTTCATGGCGTTGGCCCGGTTCTGGTGCTGGCTGCGTTCGCTCTGGCAGGCAACCACCACGCCCGTGGGCACGTGCGTGATGCGAATGGCCGTCTCCACCTTGTTGACGTTCTGCCCGCCCTTGCCGCCGGCGCGGTAGGTGTCCACGCGTAGGTCCGCGGGGTTGATTTGCAACTCCCCCTCATCCTCGATTTCCGCAATCACATCCACGCTGGCAAAGCTGGTGTGGCGCCGTTTGTTCGCATCGAAGGGGGAAATGCGCACCAGCCGGTGGACGCCTCGCTCGGCCTTGCAATAGCCATAGGCGCTCTCACCGCGCACCAGCAGGGTGGCGTTCTTGATGCCCGCCACTTCTGCCGGGAGTGTGTCGGTCAACTCCGCCGTCCAGCCGCGCTCTTCCACCCAGCGCTGGTACATGCGAAGCAGCATGTTGGCCCAGTCGCACGATTCGGTGCCACCGGCGCCCGCGTTGATGGAGAGGATGCAATTGAGCCTGTCAAATCGTCCTCCCAGAAATGCCGCCGTTTCCGCCTTGAGCACCTGATCACTGAACCGGGCCAGCGCCGCATCCACTTCAACTGCGGCGGCGGGCTGGGCAAGCGCCGACTCGTGCTCGCCCAATTCCACCATGACCTGCAGGTCGCCCAGCTGCCGTTCTGCAGCCAGCAGGGGCTCGAGCCGTCGGCGGATGACGCTGGCTTCGTCCAGCACCTCCTGTGCGCGTTCGCGGCTGTCCCAAAACGTTGGCGCCGTCATTCGCACTTCGAGTTCGCCCAGCCGGTGCTGGTGCTTCTCTACGTCAAAGAAACCTCCGCAGCTTGCCGAGTCGCAGCTCAATGTCGGCCAATTGCGCCTTGGCGATGTCGAACATGGCGCTGATTAAGTCCCAGCTTGGGGCGGGTGCCGAGTCAATTCTTGCGCGCAGGCACTCCACGCCGCCGCCATGCCGCCACGGCGCACAGCGCAATAGCCAGCCACCCGAGCCAGTCGCCGGCTTTGGAGTGCCACGTCGGCGCACCGGCCGCGGCCGTTGCCAGCGGGATGTCGGCCAAACGCACGCCCGGATCATGAACTCGCGCGCGCCCGTCCAGCCGATGCACCCGCCCCGCCGCATCCACCCAGCACGAAACGCCGTTGTTGGTGCAGCGAATCAGCGGGCGGCCCGTTTCAATGGCTCGAAAGGCGGCGCTGCGGGCGTGCTGCCATTGCTGACCGCTCTCGCCAAACCAGCCGTCGTTGGTGAGGTTGAGCAGCGCATCCACCGACGGTCCGACTGCACGCCGCACCAAGGGTGATACCACGTCCTCAAAACAAATGAGCGGCGCCAGCCGTGCCGTCCCGATGTCAAACACCTGCGGCCCTTCCCCACGGGAGAATGTCCCGACCGGCGCCAGCCGTTTCAGAAAAGGGAACACGTTCCCGAAGGGCACGTACTCGCCAAACATGACCAAGTGCTGCTTGCGATAGGTTTCGACAATCCGTCCTTCCGGCGAAATCAAAACGCAGCTGTTGTAGAACCTGCGACCTTGGGCGTCCTCCACCGCCTCGTCGGTTCCCAGCACGCGCCACACGCCAAGCGACTCACAGCGCCGCCCCACCTCGCCCCATCGCTCCCGCAGCGCTTCATCATCCGGCATCGGGGGCACCGACGCCTCGGGCCACACCAGAAGGTGAGGCTGGGAATCGAGTGCTTGCTCCGTCAACGCCAGAAGGGTTTCCCACCGTTCCATCGTGCGGTTGGCGTCGCGCGCACTATCCCAGATCACCGTCTGTGGAATACTTGGCTGCACAAGTGCCACGCGCAGAGTCGCCACCCGCAGGGTGCCGCGTCCTGACTGCACCTGCGCCACCTGCTGCCCGCGCGTCCGGCCCGCGGCCAAAGCCAGCGTTAGTATTAACAGCGGCAAGACCATCTCCAAGAGCGCCGGCCGCAAGCCCGGTGCGCGCACTGCCGCAAGCACACCCACCGACACAAACGCCACCACCAAAGACACGCCCGTCACACCAGCATACGCGGCGAAAAGAGGAAGCCACGGCACGTCCAATTGCGATGCCCCCAGAAAATTCCACGGGAACCCGGTGATCAAGAAGCCGCGCACCCATTCCAACACCACCCACGAGAGCGCGCAGGTCGCCATCCACAGGGCGCGTGCTCCGCGTGGCAGAGCGGGCCATGCAAGCCCAAGGCCCCCGGCGGCATCCCCAGGGAATTGGCGCCAGCAGAACCATGCCCACATCGCGGGGTAGATAGCGCAGTAGAGCGAGAGCGCAAGCCATCCGACGATAGCTCCCGGAGGGTACGGGATGTTCAACACCCACGAGAGCGAGGTGAGGCAATGCGCCGCGCCGGACACGAAGGCCAACGCGAACCTGCGTCGGGCTGTCGTTGCCCGCGAGCAAACCAGCAGCAGCGCGGGAATCAGCCACGCCGCCCATGCCTGGTCGAACGGTGCAAAGGCCAACGTCCAGATGAGGCCGACTGCCGCCGCGGCGGCCCAAGGTTTGGCGGTATGAATGAAGGGCCGTGCGTCCAACGCGCGAAGCTTGCCGCACGCATCCCGAAAGGCAAGCCACCTTGGCGGCTTTTGCCTTGCCGGCCGCAGCGCACTCCCTACCTTCGTGCGCGCGCATGCAGGAGATCACGCTGGGCCCAAGCGGCCTCAAGACATCCCGGCTGGCGTACGGCACCTGGCGCATCGCCGGCTCGCCCGAGACGCAAGGTGCATCGGCCAAGGATCGCGAAAGGGCCATCGGCAGAATCGTCGCGGCGTACGAATCGGGCTACACGCTCTTTGACCTTGCGGACATCTACGCCGGGGGCGTGTCGGAGGAAGTGATGGGCCAAACCCTGCGCCGCGTGAAAGGGATGCGCGCACGCGTGGTGCTGGCAACCAAGTGCGGCATCCGCGCGGCGAACCGGCCGGAAAAGGGAGACCCCTACCGATACGACCTTTCCGCCCAACACATCACCGAGGCTTGCGAGCACTCGCTGCGGCGGCTGGGGGTGGACTGCATCGACCTCCTCATGCTGCATCGTCCCGACTTCCTCATGGATCCGCACGAGGTGGCGGGGGCGTTTTCCGCCCTTCAGGCCGCCGGCAAGGCGCGCCACTTTGGAGTGAGCAACTTTCGCCCCTCGCAGGTGGCGCTGCTCCAGGGTGCGGTGCGCACGCCCCTTGCGGTGCACCAAATTGAGATCAGCCTTGCGCACCTCGACCGGCTTGAGGACGGCTCGCTTGATCAGTGCATGGCCGGGCACATCACGCCGATGGCATGGAGCCCTCTGGCCGGTGGCCACTTGGGCGAAGGAGCGCGAAAGGTGCTGCCCGCCCAGGAAAAGTACGCCGTAGGAGGCGTGAAACGCTGGCTCGACCGCATTGCGCGGGAGCTGGGCCGCAGTCGCTGGCTGGTGGCGCTGGCGTGGCTGCTTAAACACCCGGCCGGCATCGTGCCCGTGATCGGCACTACGCGCACCGACCGCATCCACGAGTACGCGGCCGTGGACGAAATCAGGCTCACCCGGGAGCAGTGGTACCAGCTCATCACCAGCGCGCGGCGCCAGGACTTGCCCTGATGAGCACGCCCGCGCAGCTGGGCTACCGCATGCCCGCCGAATGGGAACCGCACGAGGGCACCTGGTTCACGTGGCCCAGGCCCGAGGGCATTAGTTTTCCGGGGAAGTACGACACCGTGCCTCCGGTCTACGCATCGATCATCCGCCATCTCGTGCAGGTCGAGGCCGTCCACATCAACGTGTGGGACGCCGAGATGGAGGCGATGGTACGCGAGCGGCTGGCGCGGGAGGGCGTGCCTCTGGAGGCGATCTGCTTCCACCACTTCCCCGCGTACGAGCCATGGTGCCGCGATCATGGGCCGATCTTTCTCGTGCGTGACCGGAATGGCCGGCGCGACCGCGCCGTGGTGGACTGGGGCTACAACGCCTGGGGAAACAAGTATCCACCCTTCGATCTCGACGACGCTGTGCCGCAGCACGTCGCCCGTCTGCGCGAGCTGCCGCTCTTCTCTCCGGGCATTGTGATGGAGGGCGGCGCGCTGGAGGTGAACGGCTGTGGCACCTTGCTCACCACCGAGAGCTGCCTGCTTAATCCCAACCGCAATCCGCATTTGGCAAAGCCTGAGATTGAAGGTTTTCTTAAGGACTTTCTTGGGGTGACCCATGTGCTTTGGCTGGGCGATGGCATCGCCGGCGATGACACCGACGGGCATGTGGACGACCTCGCGCGGTTTGTCAGTGCCGACACGGTGGTGACGGTGGTGGAGGAGGATCCGGCCGATGAGAACCACCAGCCGCTGCGTGAAAATCTGCATCGGCTGCGTGCGATGAAGGACGGGCGCGGCAACTCACTGCGCGTGGTGGAACTACCCATGCCGCGCCGCATGGAACACGAAGGCCAGCGCCTGCCCGCCAGCTACGCCAACTTTTACATCGCCAACGGCATCGTGCTCGTGCCCACCTATCGCGACCCCAATGACGCGCGCGCGCTGGACATCCTGCAGCGCCAATTCCCCACGCGCCGGGTTCTGGGAGTGGACTCCACCGAGCTCATCTGGGGGCTGGGTTCCTTTCATTGCATCACACAGCAGGAACCGGCCACCGCCGGGGAGACGGCTTGACCGCGCCTGCCCAACAGGGTTAGGGTGCTCGCTGATGAAGGACCTGCGGCGCACACGAATTGGGGTCGTCGTACAAGGCGACGCCTTGGGTGTTCGTCGCCGCTAGGCGATTTTCACAACCACCCACGGCTGGCTTTGCGGTCGTGGGTCTTTTTTTAAGCCCCGCACAGCCCCCGCGCAAATACAGGCGACATGAGCAAGACAACGACAAAAAAACGATCAGCAGCCTCTCCACGAACCCGGGGGCCCGGCAAGGCCATGCTCGGCAGTGAGATTCTCGTTGCGGCACTGGAGCGCGAAGGCGTGGACACCATTTTCGCCTATCCGGGCGGCGCGAGCATGGAGTTGCATCAGGCGCTCACGCGCTCCACGCAAATCCGCACCATCCTGCCCCGCCACGAACAAGGCGGCGCGTTTGCCGCCGAAGGTTACGCGCGCGCCACGGGCAAAGCCGGCGTGTGCATGGGCACGAGCGGGCCCGGCGCCACCAATCTTTTAAGCGGCATCGCCGATGCGTACATGGATTCGGTGCCGCTCATTGCGCTCACCGGTCAGGTGCCGCAGGCGATGATTGGCAAGGGCGCGTTTCAGGAGACCGACTTCTTCGGCATGACGCTGCCGGTGGTCAAGCACAGCTATCTTGTCACGGACATTGCGGACATCCCCCGTATCGTGAAAGAGGCTTTCCACATTGCGCAAACGGGGCGGCCGGGGCCGGTGGTGGTTGACTTCCCAAAAAACATCCAGCAGCAGCGGGCGCAGCCGGTATGGCCAGAGAAGGTGGACCTGCCTGGATACGAGCCGTCGCCGAAGGCCGACGAGGTGGCGCTCAACGAGGTGCTCGGCCTCATTGAAAAGAGCGAGCGGCCCGTGCTCTACGTGGGCGGGGGCATCATCACCGGTGAGGCCAGCAAGGAGCTGCGCGCCTTTGCCGAGGCAACCGGAATCCCGGTGACCACAACCCTGATGGGGGTTGGCGCGTTTCCGGAGGATCATCCCCTCTCCCTTCGCTGGCTGGGAATGCACGGTTGCGCCTACGCCAACTGGGCGGTGAGCGGCGAGTTTAAGCCGCGAACCAATCCCGGCGACCCCATGGAGCTGGTGGCTCCCGGCGCGGATCTGCTGCTGGCCTTTGGCGTGCGCTTTGACGACCGGGTGACGGGCAAGGTGGAGAAGTTCTGCGAACACGGCACCATCGTCCACATCGACATCGACAGTTCAGAGCACAACAAGAACAAGCTGGTTCACCTGCCGATCCACAGCGACATCCGCTATGCGTTGCGCCAGCTCAACGGGATGCTTTCGCGCCGGCCGTTGCAAAAACGCCACACCGCGTGGCACGAGCAAATCGCCCGCTGGAAGGCCAAGGGGCCGCTGCGCTACACGGCCAAAGAGGACGTGCTCAGTTCGGTGCATATGCGCGATCTGCTGGCGGGCCGCGAACAGGAGGCCATCATGCCGCAGCATGTGCTCGAGGTGCTCTACGAGCTCACGGCGGGCGAGGCCATCATCACCACGGGCGTGGGCCAGCATCAGATGTGGGCCGGCCAGTGGTACCGCTACAAATTTCCGCGCCAGTTCCTCACCAGTGCCGGGCTGGGCGCGATGGGCTACGGCTACCCTGCCGCGCTCGGCGCAAAGGTGGCGCGGCCCGACCGCCAGGTGGTGGACATTGACGGCGACGGATCCTTCCTCATGAACGTGCAGGAGCTGGCGACGGCGCGCATTGAGAAGATTGCCGCCAAGGCCATCATCCTCAACAACCAGCATCTGGGCATGGTGGTGCAGTGGGAGGATCGTTTTTACGGCGGCAACCGCGGCCACACGTATCTGGGCGACCCCAGGAACATGCGCGCCATCTACCCCGACTACGTCGCCATCTGCAAGGGCTTCGAGGTGCCCTGCGAGCGCGTGGCCGCCAAGAGCGATTTGCGCGCCGCCGTGCAGCGCATGCTCGACTCCGAAGAGCCTTACGTGCTGGACGTCATCACCCCCTACACCGAGCACGTCCTGCCCTTCATCCCCGCCGGCCGGACTGTCGCCGACATGATCTACTGATTGATGCGCGTGCCCCTGGCCATCCTTGCGGTGCTGCCGCTGGCCCTTGCGGCGCAGGAAAACCCCTTCGCTTGGGATTTACTGCCGGCCGGCAAGACCCCGCCGGGCTTCCGCGCCTTCTCTGCCGGAACGGGGGCGGCCGGCGGCTGGAAAATTTCCGAGATTGAGCTTCCCAGTTTGCTCAATCCCAACAAGACGCTCCGGCGCAAGGCGCTCGTGCATTCGGGCAACCAAACCGACGCCGCCCATTTCCCGGCGCTGGTGCTCGACACCCGGGAATTTGGCGATCTGCTTTTCAAAGCCCGCATCCGCATCGTGGGCGGCAAGACCGCACCCGCCGCCGGACTGCTCTTCGCCCACAAGGACGACCGGAATTTTTACATCACGGCAGTCCGCCGTGATCCAGCCCAGGTTCGCATCGCCTACTTTGAGAATGGAAAACTCCAGAACGGAATGGACGCCAAGGCCGCCGCCCGCCCCGACGGCTGGGTGGAATTTGCCCTCATCGTGCGGGGGCCGTTGATGTACCTCACCGTGAATGGCATCGCCTATGGCGAATTGACTTTGGGAGAGTCGCGCCCCGGAAAAATCGGCTTCTGGACCCAGGCGGACACCACCTGCCAGATCCTCGATGTTTCCGTGGGCAAGCCTCCCACGCTCGCGCAGCAAGCCCTGGAGGACGCCATGCAGGCCAGCACCGATGTGGTGGAATTGAGCCTGGCCGCCATTCCCGCCGGCAAGAAAACCGCCGAGATTGTCGCCAGCACATCGCCCAAGGAAGTGGGCAAACCTGCACGCGACTCGGCCGCCAAACTGCTTGCCGGGGGCGAGAGCACCGCCACGATTGAGGGCGAGATTGCCCACGTCGCCGCCGCCATCCGCGACGTCAATGGCAAGGTCATCGCCGCGCTGCTCGTCCAGATCAAGACTTCCACCTTTGGAAACCAAGCGCGATATCGCGCGCATGGCGTCTCGCTGGCCAACAAGCTGGGCGAACGTCTGCCCAGCGCGGCCAAGCTCTACGAGTGAAGCTTACGGCAGCGCGGCGCCGCGCCGCGTGGGCTGTGAAATAGGCCAGTCCAGCGTCGAGGGCGTGCGCCGACCGCCAGCGACCTCCAGATTTCCCCGCTCGTCCACCCGCAGCTTCGGCCGGTCGCGGTAGATTTGGTACGAATGCCGGCGCAGCATCGAGCCGTTGGGGTCGGAGGCGCAATAGAGATACTCCCGCGCGCCGTTTTGAAAGAGCACATGCACCGTGCCGGTTCGATCGATGTGCAATTCAGGACGGCCGAAGGGCACGAGAGATCCCAGCGGCAGTACGTTAAACACCAGGTTCTCCTCCTCGGCCGCCACGCGCAGATACAGCTGCTGCCGGCCCGCGTTGCGCTTCTGCTGCAGGGTGTACGCGCGCAACTGCGGCGGCGCGTTGGGCTGCGCTGGGTCGGACACGCCCTGCAGCAAGGTGGCCAGACGAACCCCCCGGACGATGTCCACACGCCGCTGCTGAACGGGCAGCGTCTCTTGCCACTGTCTCACGGTGACTTGCGCGGTTAGGGTGAAGGTGCCGGGAGTGGAGAGGTCAAAATGGGGCATGAGATTAAACGTTTTCACGACCTCCTGACCATTGGGCAGCACGAAGATGTCGCCACGCGGCGGATCCGAGCGCTTGTCCACGAGCCGCTTGTTGCTGTCAAACACGGCAAAGCGCACCCAGTCGTCGGCCTGTCCCAACACCACCGGCTGGCCCGAGCGGTTTTGGATACGCAAGCCCACTTGCAGCGGTTCGTGGGGCAGATACTCGAGCTGCTCGGTCAGCAGTTCCATTTGCAGTCCCTCTGCCTGCGCCCATGCAGCCAACAAGCAGCCGCCCGCCATGAAACCTCTCCACCACCTCCTCATGTCAGTCAATCTAGATGCCACGCCGTGTCGGGCAAAGGCTTTTCCCAGCAGAGCCGGACAATCTTATGCACCGGCTGCGCGCAAGTGAACCCCCACTGCCGTGGCCACCAGCCCGGGCGAGAGGGCCTTCAGGCATTCCACGGGGATATCCCACGAGCAGGTGCGGCTCTGGCAGGGCACACAGGGCAGCCTCAGCTGCAGGGCGCTTCCCGGGGCACCATAGGGTCCCGTGCGCCGCGCGTTGGTGGGGCCAAATAGGGCAACCACAGGCCGGCCCATCGCCGCCGCCAGATGCAAGGGCGCGCTGTCGTTGCTCACCACCACGGTGGCCATGCGGAGCCATTCGATGAGTTCGTGCAGGGTGGTCTGTCCGGTCAGATCGAGCACCTGCTTGCCGGCCAATGCGGCGCCCAGCGGCCGGTCTTCGGCGCTGCCCACCACCGCGATGCGCAGCGTGGGGTCGGCGGCACACAGCTGCCCGGCGAGGTCGCGAAAGTGCTCCAGAGGCCAGCGCTTGTTCTCCCAACGGGCACCGGGACAGAAGACAATCCAGCGCCCCAAGCCGCCGGATTGCCGCGCTTGATGACGAACGGCCAGCGCCACGGCCGCCCGCACCGGCAGCCAGTCGAAGGGCAATTTGGTCTCAAGACCCAAGGCACGGACAAAGTCCAGGTTCCAATCCACCGCGTGTGCGTCGGGGGAAGGACGTGCGATCAGTCGATCGTAAAACACCCCCGTCGCTTCGCGTCCGGAATCAGGCCCGAGCGCGAGGCCCCCATCGGCCAGCCACGCGAAGAGCGCGCTGCGGGCCAACCCCTGCAAGTCGAGCACCCAGTCAAATCGCTCACGGCGTAGCCGCAGTGCCGTACGGAGATTGTGGGACCATCCCGCCGGCGCGTGCCATCCCTTGCGGACAAAGTGATGCACGGCCGTGAGGTCGGGGTCGCCTTCCAAAAGCGAGGCCAGACGCGCATCGATCCACCAATGAATCTGGCTGTCGGGCAGGTTGCCTTTGATGAGGCGCAGCACCGGCAGCGCGTGCACGACATCGCCCAACGAACTGGGCTTGAGGATGAGAATCTTCAGGGGCGCCACGGCACCCCTCCCTACTTGCCAATCTCCAGACGCTCGGCCAGGCGTTCGGGCAAGCCCGCCTTGCGAATCTTGGCCTGTGTGCTGGCGATGTCGTAGTCCAGACGATGGAGTTTGATGACACCGCCGGCGGTGTCGTAGGTCACGTACGCGGCGCGGGGGTCGCCGTCGCGCGGCTGGCCCACACTGCCGACGTTGACGAAGTACTTGTGGCCCTTCTCCACGGTGATGGTGTCGTAGAAGCCGCCCGTCACCCGCCCGGCGCCCAGATCCTCGGGCTTGTTGCTCTTCGGGGTGAGCACGAAGGACAGCGGCACATGCGTGTGGCCGTGGAAGGACACTTGAGTGGGCTGGTAAAGAAAGCTGCTCACCGCGTCATGCTCAGTCTGGACGTAGCCCCAGTTCTTCGGGCTGTCCCAGGTGCAGTGCACCACCGAGAAGCTGTCCACCAGCCGGATGCGCCGCAGGGTGGAAAGCCAGCGGCGCTCCTCCTCGTTGAGCTGCTGGCGCGCCCAGATCACCGCCTCGGCGGCGTAGGGATTGAATGCGGAGAGGTCGCAGTCAAGCCCGATGTATTCGTCGTGGTTGCCCATGACGCAGGGCATGTTTGTCTCGCGGATGCGCTGGATGCACTCGCGCGGATTGGCGTTGTAGCCCACCACGTCGCCGCCGCAGACATACTTCTCGCAACCCTCCGCGCGGGTATGGGCCAGCACCACCTCCAAGGCCTCGAGGTTGCCGTGAACGTCGGACAGTATCGCGTACTTCATCTGCTAGCCCGCTATCTCAAATCCCCGGAATTGGCCCGTGCCGCCGGCCCAATCCGACTGGCACTGCCGGATATTCGCCCGCAACCCGGATTCGGGGATGGCCGCGAGGAACAACTCCAGCTCGGGCCGGTCGCCCTCGGCCATCATCTCCACACGGCCATCGGACAGGTTTCGCACCCAGCCCGTCACCTCAAAACCCGCCGCCACCCGCTTGATGGCCCAGCGGAACCCCACGCCCTGAACGCGCCCGGTGTAAAACACATGCGCTCTTGCCGTGGCTTCCATCACCGCTGGGCGGCCACGCTGCCGCAATCGGGCCTCTCTGTCATGCCAGAAATGTCCACCGGCGTCAGCATGGCGCATTGCGGCTGGGGCGGTGCACTTCGTACTCGCCCTTGCTGGTGCGCTTCAAGACCGTGAAGCCCGCCTCCTTGGCCTCGCGCAGATTGGGCTTTTTGAGGTGCTTGGGCATGTGAATGCTCCCGCCAAAGACCTTGCGCACGGCGCGCTGGCACATCGGACAGGCCGCAAGGGGCGCCGCATTGAGCGGGCGGCGAAGCTCGAAGAGGCCGCCGCAGGTCGCGCAGTCGCCCTCGCAAAGTTCGTACTCATAGATGGGCATCGCTTGCGCAAGAATAGACGCAGCCGGACGCATTGTGAAGCCTGCTTCTAACGCCTTTGCGCTTTGCGTGCCGCATGGCCGGGCCTATCCTCCCACCCCATGGCCATCGCGCGCGTCTTGGTGGACGGCTACAACCTGCTGCATGTGTGGCGCCAACTCGCGCGCGGCCACCCGCGGCATTCGGAAGCCGCGCGGGAGGCGCTCATCCGCAAGCTGACGCACTACGGCGACGCCAAGGGGATCCCCATCACCGTCATTTTTGATGGCTACGGAAGGCGCTCTCCAAGCGAGGACACTGCTCCGGCGGGCATCGAGGTGATTTACTCCACCAAAGGCCAGAGCGCCGACAGCCTCATCGAACGCGTCGCGCACCTGATGCGCCCGCATGGCGAGGCGCTGGCCGTCACTGACGATCATGCGCAGCGCGACACCGTGATTGCGTTCGGCGGCTTCGCGCAGGGCTGCGAGGAATTCATTGCCGAGGTGGAGGGCGCCCTTGGCGAATTTGACCAGCGCCTTCGAGAACACAACCGCCGCGAGCGCCGTGGCCGCTGACGCGTCCTATCTCAGAATGTCGCGCGCAACACGGAGCAGCGCGTCCGCTTCGCGCGGTGTGCCGACGGTAAAGCGCAGCCGGTCGGCGATCGCGGGCTGGTCAAACCACCGCACGAGAATCTTCTTTGCGCGCAGCCTCTGAAGCCAGACTTTGGCGGCGAAGCGCGGAGGCCGTACTAGGAGGAAATTGGCTTCGCTAGGGAGAACATCAAACCCCAAACGTGAAAGCTGCCGCGCTAGACGGTCGCGCGTTTCCCGGATGCGGCGGAAATTACGCCTGTAAAAAGGCAGCGCCGCAAGCGTGGCGAGCGCGGCAATCTGGCCAAGCCCGTTGACGTTGTAACTGTCGCGAACCTTGTCCAGCGCGGCGATCAACGCGGGGTGCCCGACCATGTAGCCCACGCGCTGAAAGCAAAGCGAATAGGCCTTGCTGAACGTGCGCGAGACCAGCACGTGGGGAAACTCGCCCGCCAGCGCCATCGCGTTCTCGGTGGCAAAATCGGCGTACGCCTCGTCCAGCACCACCACACCGCGGTGGGCGCGGCAGAGTGCGCGCAGCTCATCCGTAGCGTAACCGCGTCCGCTGGGTGCGTTGGGCGTGGTGACAAAGGTGAGTGGCGCGCGTGCTTGCCAACGTCGGCCCACGCGCAGCTCCTTGAGGCTTGGAATGCCAAAGTCGGCGCACAACGGCACGGGCCCTCGGCGCGCGCCATGGATGTCGGAGAGCACCGGATAGAGAGAATAACTCGGCACGAAATACTGGACGCACTCCCCCGGCTCGACAAAGGCGCGCGTGGCCAGTGCCAGCAGTTCATCCGAACCATTGCCCACGATGAGATTTGCGGGCGCGCACCGGTGAAGCCGCGCCAGTTTCACGCGCAGCGCCTGCGCCGTCGGGTTCGGATAGAGCCGCAGGCGCCCGTCCACGGCACCTTTCACCGCGCGCAGCACCTGAGGCGCGGGCGGGTACGGGTTCTCATTCGTGTTAAGCTTGATGAGGCCCGCGATGCGCGGCTGCTCGCCCGGCACGTACGCGTGCAGCCTTTCCACGAGCTGGCGCACCAGCGTCATCGCTCCTCCAATCGGATGGCGGCGGAGCGGCCGTGCGCATCCAATCCCTCCACCCGCGCGAACTCCTGAACGGTGCCCAACGCCTTTCGCAGCGACGCCTTGGTGTACTCCACCACGCTTGTGCGCCGTTGAAACTGATCCACCGTCAGGCCCGCAAAACTGGCGCCAGCACCGCCGGTGGGCAGCGTGTGACTGGGGCCTGCCACATAGTCGCCCAGCACGGTGGGCGACCAGCTTCCAAGAAAAATCGCGCCAGCAGTAAGGATGCGAGCCGACAGCGCGCGCGCGTGGCGTGCCATAATCTGGCAATGTTCGGGCGCCAGACGGTTCACCAGAGCCACACCCTCCTCAATCGAGCTGACCTGGATGAGCCAGCCATTAGCGTCGAGCGCGCGCGCGATGAACGCTCGTCGGGCCAGCAAGGGCATCTGCCGGGCCACCTCGCGCTCCACCGCGCGCAGCAGCCGGCCCGAAGATGTCACCAACCACACGCGCTCGTGGCCCGAGCCGTGCTCGGCCTGCGCCAGAAGGTCGGCGGCGATGTGGCGGGCGTTGGCAGAGTCATCGGCGAGCACCGCCAGCTCGCTAGGCCCGGGAAGTAAGTCCACTGAAACATGGCCAAAGAGCAGGCGCTTGGCCGCCACCACGTAGGCATTGCCCGGCCCAAACACCTTCTGCACACGCCCGATGGTCTGCGTGCCCAGCGCCATCGCAGCGATGGCCTGCGCCCCGCCGACGCGATAGATTTCCGTGGCGCCCGCTATTCGCGCCGCCAGCAACAGTGCCGGATTCACGCATGCGTCCTTGCCGCAGGGCGTACACACCACGATCTCTTTACAGCCGGCGACTTTTGCCAACGTCACCGTCATGAGTGCGGTGGACACCAAGGGCGCCGTCCCGCCGGGGATGTAGATGCCCACGCGTGTGAAGGGGTCGAACTTCTCCGCCACGGTCGCCCCGTGCGAGTTGCGACACGACCAGTTTCTGCGCAGCGACCGTCGCGCGAAAAGTGCGATGTTGTGGTGCGCCTGCTTCAATGCGTCCCGCAAGCCTGTCTGCGTGCCCAGCGACGCCTGGAACAATTCGGCGGCCGACACCGCGAACTCACCCGCCGACAGCTTGGCACCATCAAAGCGTGCGGTGAACTCAACGAGCGCCTCGTCGCCGCGAGCGCGCACAGCGTCCACGATGGCCCTCGCGCGCTGCTCCACCTCCGGATCAAACAGGCTTCCCGACGCGGCCAACGCCGCCAGCCTGGTGTCAAAATCTGGCGCGCTTTGGCGCAAGACATTCATGGGGGCAGGAGTGAAACAGATGGGGATGGGAAAGTCAAAAAACCCCGAGAGCGCTTGTCAGTGCGGCGGCGAAGCCGTAGGGTGCGCGGACATTTTCCCCTCCAATATAATGACGCCCCCGCAGCACGCCTCCTCGCACAAGTTCATGGCCGACGCCCTGCCCGTGCGGGTTCACCGTTCGCGCGAGGCGCTTGCCGACGACGCCGCGCACGAGGTGCGCGCCCACCTGTCGGCCGTGCTGGCGCGCCAGTCGCAGGCGCGCGCCATTCTTGCCACGGGCAATTCGCAGATCGCGTTTCTCTCGCGGCTGGCGGTGCTGGGCGGCGTGGACTGGTCTCGCGTGACGCTCTTTCACATGGATGAGTACGTGGGGCTAAGCGAAGACCATCCCGCGTGTTTCCGCCGCTACATGCGCGAGCGTGTGGAAAGCGTGCTCAAGCCCGGTGCGTTCCATTACATCCACGGCGACGCGCCCGATACCGAGGCAGAATGCGCGCGCTACGCCGCATTGTTGGCCGGGCAGCCCATCGACCTGTGCTGTCTGGGTGTGGGCGAGAACGGGCATCTGGCATTCAACGATCCGCCCGTGGCGGATTTCAACGACCCACACGACGTGAAGGTGGTGGAGATGGACATGGCGTGCCGCCTCCAACAAGTCGGCGAAGGCCACTTCCCCAGCGCCGAGGCCATGCCCCGGTTTGCCATCACACTCACACTGCCGCGGCTCTGCTCGGCCAGCAAACTGGTGTGCCTTTGCCCCGAATCGCGCAAGGCCGCCATTGTGAAACGGATGTTGCGCGGCCCCATCTCCACCCAATGCCCCGCGACGCTGCTGCGCCGCCAGCCACACGCATTGCTCCTGCTCGATGTGGATTCGGCCGCCCAGCTTTGAGACGATGGAACCCACCATCAAAATCGCCCTCGTTGGCGCCGGTATGTTTGGTGGCGATGTCCACTTGCGCGCCTACGCCGATCTTCAACGCTTTGGCATCGCCGGCCAGTTGGCACGCGTGGGCTTTGATAAGTTTAACCGCGAACTGGCGCCCGTGAAGTTCGAGTTGGTGGCCGTCGCCACGCGCTCGGAACGCTCCGCGCAGCGGTCCGCCGCCGCGTTCAAGGAGTGGACTGGCCATTCGCCCAAGTGCTACTTCGGCGAGGAGCCGTGGCACGACATCCTCCGCGATTTCCCCGACCTCGACGTGCTCGCCGTCGCCACGCCCGATCATCTGCACACGCAGCCCATATTGGCCGCGCTGGCGAAGGGCGTCCACGTCCTCACCGAGAAGCCCATGTGCCTCACCACGCACGAGGCCGACCAGATCATCGAGGCCGCGCGCGCGCAGAACCGCATCGTGGCCGTGGACATGCACAAGCGTTACGACCCCGACCACCTGCGCATCCGCGACGACATCCAGAAACGCATCGGCGCACCGCTTTACGGCACCGCGTTTCTCGAAGAGCCGCTGGAAGTTTCAACCAGCACCTTCAAGTGGGTCGAATCGAGCGACCCCTTCAGCTACGTCGGGCCGCACTGGGTGGATTTGATTTATCACTACTACAAAAGCAAACCCGTCTCGCTCACGGCCGTCGGCCAGAAGAAACGCCTCGTGCGCGACGGCATCAACGCCTACGACGCCGTTCAAGTGCGCGTGGATTTCGACAACGGCATGAGCATCAACTTCCACAACAACTGGATCACACCGCCCGACTTCGAGGGGCCGGTCAATCAGGGCCACGAAATCGTCGGCGAGGACGGCAAGGTGGAGAGCGACCAGCAATACCGCGGCTTTCGTTTTTGGAACAAGGGTGGCGGCTCGCGCACGAGCAACAACCACTTCACCCGCGACGTCCTCCGCGCCGACGGCACGCGCGCCTACGTCGGCTACGGCGTGGATAGTCTCACGGCGGGCTTGGTTGCGGTGTGCCGCGTGAAGTTCGCCGGCGAAACCCGCGACGCCGCGGCCAGCCTGTATCCGACCGCCGAGGAAGCCCGCATCACCTGCGCGATCGTGGACGCCGCCGCGAAGGTGCGCGACCTGAACTTCAAATACATGAGCGAAGGCAAGGGTGCCCCCGTCACTGCCCGCTTTGGCAAGGATGGCATCACCCTCTGCGACCCCAACCGCGCGGGGGAAGGGGCGGAGAAGGTGTTTCAGCGGATTTACGACAAGGCAATTTGAATGATGCAAACACACACACCGCCTCAGACTCACGGCAGATTCACCCCATCCAATTTGCTATGCGTGACAGGCTATGTTGCGTTCAGCCTGATATCGGCCGCACTGCATGGAGCCGAACCGGCGAAGGGCGACACGAAGCGGCTCGATCTGGGCAGCGGAGTAACGCTTGAGGTCGTCTTCATTCCACCAGGCGAATTCATGATGGGCAGCACAGCGGCTGAGAAAGCGTGGGCCACGGGAATCGAAGGCGGAGCGCAGCCGGGGACGGCGCGCGAGTCATTCGAAGGAGAACTGCCGCGATTGACGCGTGTGAGGAGCGGATTCTGGATGGGGCGCACGGAAGTTAGCGTCGGGCAGTTCCAGAGGTTCGTTGGGGAGAGCGGCTACGTCAGCGACGCAGAAAAGGCCGACGGCAAGACTCAAGTGTTTGATCCAGATTGGAAAGGCTATCGCTTGACGACGCAAGTGGTGCATCCGTGGAAATCAGTAAATGGCAAGAGTTGGCGCGATCCGAATTGGGGGTTCCCAAACCGGGACGTCTATCCGGTCGTGTGCGTGAGCTACCAGGACATGAAGGCTTTTTGCAAATGGCTGACAGAAAAGGAACACAAGGCAGCCCGGCTTCCTGAGGGTTTGGAATACCGCCTGCCTACCGAAGCCGAGTGGGAGTATGCCTGCCGCGGCGGCAGCAAGGAGAGCCTCTATTTCTGGTGGGGCAACGAGATCGAGGATGGCGAAGGTCGGCTCAACATCTCCTCCATGGATTTCCTGCCGGGCCGGAAGAGGGCTTGGCCGCTAGCTAAGGTGCCGTGGAGCGACGGATACGCGTTCATCTCACCGGTGGATCACTACGGGGAGAAGGGGCGGAATGGTTTTGGCATGGCTGATATGTGCGGTGGGGTATGGGAATTTGTCTTGGATCACTTTGATCCAAAGGGAGGGCATGAAGAGGTCTTTTTTGAAGACGCCGAGCGGCGCACCGTGTCACGCCCCGTGTGCCGGGGAGGAAATTACTTTGATGTTCCAGGCAATGCACGCTGTGCTGTTCGACTGGGAATCGCCAACGTGACCTACTCTGACTCCCGCGACGGCTTCCGCATCTGCCTCGGCCGCCGCGTTGCGCTGGAGCCGCCGAAGATCAAGCCGCCGCCCAAAACGCCACGGCAATTAGCCGAGGACTTGGCGCGTGGGAGCTGGGAACAGAAGATGAAGGGCATTGAGGTCGATTGCTCCTTGCCAGCAAAGCAGAAAAACGACGAAGGTGGGCCAACGTGAAAAAAATTGAATCGCGGAGCGTCAAAAGCAAATTCTTATCAGTTTTTAAACGCGAGGCCAGCAGCGTGGTAAGCGTCATGGAGGTACCGCACCAGTTCAATCCGGTCTCGCTGCTCACGCTGGAAGAGGATATATCAGTTTGAAATCCGTGAACCACCCCTTACTCATATCATGAAACATTCGCTTTGCCTGCTCACCTGCCTCCTTCTCGCACCTTTGGCCGTGCTGCAAAGCGAGGACAAGCGCCCGCAGAAGCTTTCCGAGGCGGAAGCCCGGCAGTACCGCGAGGCGGCGGAGTATTCCCGGTCGGCGCACGGCGTCTCGGTGCTGGTGATGCGGCGCGGCGAAATTGTCTTTGAGGATTACGCGCCGGGCTGGCAGGAAAAGCCTCATGAATTGGCGAGTGGCACCAAGAGCTTTTCCGGCGTCATGGCGGTGTGCGCGGCGCAGGACGGTCTGCTCAAACTCGATGAGAAAGTCAGCGACACCGTGACCGAATGGAAGACCGATCCGCGCAAGTCGCAAGTGACCATCCGGCAGTTGCTCAGTCTCAGCAGCGGGATCGAAGGCGGCGAAAACGGAGCTCCCCCCATATATCGCCGCGCCGTCGTGGTGGCCGATGCCACTGCCGATCCCGGCAAGCAATTCTCCTATGGCCCCATCCCATTCCAATGCTTCGGCGAGTTGATGCGACGCAAGCTCGAGCCGCGCAACGAATCCGTCGAAGCCTACCTGAAACGTCGCATCCTTGATCCCATCGGGCTGAAAGCTGGTTCCTGGGCAAAAGATCGCGAGGGCAATCTACGGATGCCGTCCGGCGCGTCTCTCACCGCCCGCGAATGGGTGAAGTTCGGCGAGTTCATCCGGCTGGGAGGAAAATGGCAGGGCAAGGAACTGATCCCGGAAGCGCTGCTTAAGGAGTGCTTCACGCCTTCATCCGCGAAACCCAACTACGGTCTGACATTTTGGCTGATCGGGAGGGGCAGCGAGGGCACCGAGGCTGGCGATGGCGTTCAGTTCCCGGCCAAGGCGCGGCGTGTCATAGAGGAACGCAAGAAACTGGGTTTCCAACCGCCCAAAGACACCGTCGCTGCCATGGGCAAGGGCAAGCAACGTTGTTACGTCATCCCGTCTCAGGAACTCGTCATCATCCGCCTCGGCGACAGCACCGGCCAGGAGTTCAGTGACAACATGTTCCTGTCCAAACTGCTCGGCCCGGCCGCTGGTAAGACCAAAGTGCCTGCATCCTTCAAGTGAAGACCATGAGACCTAACCTCGCCCTCCTCGCGGCCCTGCTGCTCGCTCCCCTGGTCGCCTGGCCGGCGCCCGACGCGCCGAAGAAGTCCGCACAGCCCAACATCGTCTTCATCTACGCCGACGATTGGGGCTGAACCGCGGAGCG
>SXGR01636678.1_pt1 | contig 34214 bp, 32 predicted proteins | sample 3174711 | NCBI WGS metagenome assembly SXGR01 (sample SAMN11356860, study PRJNA531348) | freshwater metagenome | isolation source: freshwater sample F1-60 | place: China: Fuxian Lake, Yuxi | collected 2017-12-25 | reverse complement strand
TGAACTCAGCGAGGAAGATTGCGGCAGTGATCGCACCGCCCCCGCGACTGCCGATGTTCTTCACATCGGCGATATCGGACTTGATCTGGTCCTTGTATTCCTCCCACATCGGCAACTGCCACGACAGTTCACCTGCGCGGCGACCAGCCGCCAGCAACTCGTCAACGACCTTCTGATCTGTACCCATGACCCCAGTCGCGGTGTTCCCGAGCGCCACCACGACCGCTCCGGTCAGCGTGGCCGCGTCGATCATCGCCTGCGGCTTGAACTCTCGCGCAGCGTAGCTGAGCAGATCGGCGAGCACCAGGCGCCCTTCGGCGTCGGTCTTGATGATCTCGATCGTTTTGCCATTCAGCGCCTTGACGACGTCGCCGGGATTCATCGCCGTGCCGCTCGGCATATTCGTGGTCGAACCGACGAGACCGACGACATTGATTTTCAACTTCATGCGGGCGATCGCCTCCATGGCCCCGATGACGCCGGCCGCGCCGCACATGTCGAACTTCATCCATTCCATGCGATCGGCCGGCTTGATCGAGATGCCGCCCGAATCGAAACAGAGGCCCTTGCCCACGAGGCAGATTGGACGTTCAGATCCGCCGCCGTTGTATTCCATGACGATGAGCTTCGGATCCTGCGGCGTTCCCTGCGCGACGGCGAGAAACGAACCCATGCCGAGCGCCCGCATCTCTTTGCGGCCGCGGACGGCGCACTTGAGTCCTTGACGTTTGGCAACAGCCTGCGCCGTCGCGGCGATGTACTCGGGCGTGCAGAGGTTACCAGGCATCATGGCCAGCGTGCGCGCGATAATTTGCCCTTCGGCGATGGCGCGCCCGTTGGCAAGCGCGGCGCGCCCAGCGGCATCGAGCTTCGCCACGAGGATCGTCAACGATTCGAGCGCCTTGGGGCGCTCGCTGGCCGGCGGCTGCGTCTTGAGCTCGAGATATTCCCACGCGCCGAGCGACGCGCCGGCCGCGATGGACTCGATCGCCTCCGCGTCCGGAGAAGCCACCCAGAAGGCGGCGCGCTGCACACCCATCGCGTTGGCCCTACGTCCCGCGATCGCCGCGGCTCGGCCAATGCCACCGGCTGTCACCGACGGCCCCATGCCGATCAGCATGACGCGCTGGGGTCCGACGCCCTCCGCATACAGTAGCAACGTTTCGTCCCGGCCTGCCTTGAAGTCCTTGGCCTTCACGCCGCGCGCGATCGCACCACCCGTGGCACGGTCGAGGCGCGCGAGGTCACGCGGAATCGCCTTGCCTGACGCCAGCGCGACCGCGAGCAGCGGCACGCGACACGCGGCTGGATCACCGGCCTTGATAGCGAGCATGATGCGCATCATGAGGCTTTGATGCCAGCGATGATCGCATCGGCGAACTGCGTTGTCGACACCTCGGTAGAGCCTGGCATCTGGCGGGCGAGATCATACGTGACCGTCTTCGCGCCGATCGCGCGCTCGACACCACGAACGATCAGGTCGGCCGCCTCCTGCCACCCCATATGCTCGAGCATCATCACGCCGGAAAGGATCACGCTTCCCGGATTGATCTTGTCGAGGCCAGCGTACTTCGGCGCGGTACCGTGCGTTGCCTCGAACACCGCGGCGGCGTCGCCGATGTTGGCTCCCGGCGCGATGCCGAGTCCGCCAACCTGTGCGGCGGCCGCGTCGCTGACGTAATCCCCGTTCAAGTTTGGCGTCGCAATCACATCGTACTCTTCCGGGCGAAGCAGCAGCTGCTGAAACATGGAGTCGGCGATGCGGTCGCGGATCACCACGGCGCCGGCACGCACCGGCGTGCCCGGCTGATTCAGCTCCGACTCAGCCACCACGAGATCCTTGAACTCGTCGCGCGCCAGCTCGTACCCCCAATCCCTGAAGCCACCCTCGGTGACCTTCATGATGTTGCCCTGGTGCATCATCGTCACCGTCTTGCGTTGACGACGAAGGGCGTACTCGATCGCCATCTTGACGAGGCGCTTGGACCCGAACGGCGACATCGGCTTGATCCCGATGGCCGACCCTTCCCGGATCTGCTTGTTGAACTCCTTCTGGATGAAGTCGCGAAGCTTAGAAGCCTCGGGTGAGCCGGCCTTGAACTCGATGCCGGAGTACACGTCTTCCACATTTTCTCGGAAGATGACGATATTGAGTTTTTCCGGGTGCTTCATCGGCGCACCGACGCCATGGAAATACCGAACCGGACGAATGCAGGCGTAGAGATCGAGTTCCTGACGCAACGCCACATTGAGCGAGCGAATGCCGCCGCCGACCGGGGTCGTCTGGGGACCCTTTATCGCTATCTTGAACTCCCGCACCGCCTGCAGCGTCTCGGCCGGCATCCACTCCCCGATGGCGTTGAACGCCTTTTCTCCGGCGAGGATTTCCATCCACGCGATCTGGCGCTTGCCGGCGTATGCGACCTTGACCGCCGAGTCGAGTACGCGCACCGAAGCGCGCCAGATGTCGGGGCCCGTGCCGTCGCCTTCGATGAAGGGAATGATCGGCTTGTCGGGCACGGAAAACTTGCCGGCGGCGGCTTCGATCCGCTCACCAGCACTCGGGACGCGCGCATACTTGTAATCGATCACTGGCTCGGTTCCTTTGGTCGGTTGCTGCGCGAAAGGTTTGAAGGGCGTCCTCGGTGCAGCAAGAAAGTCGATGTACGCAGATTACTTCGCCGGCTCGCGATACCACGCCTGCGCCACGGCGACTCCGCTTCCTAATGTGATCGGAATGCCCGCATCGACCAGCGTCATTTCGGTTCCGGCCAATGCGCCGAGGAGCATCAGTTCGTTGAGATCACCGAGGTGCCCAATCCGGAACACCTTGCCTCGGAGCGGTCCGAGGCCGGCGCCGAGCGCGAGGTTGTACTTCCGGAAGGCGATATCCCGCACGACTTCGGCATCAGCTCTCAAAGGCACGACGATCGCCGTCACCGTGTCGGACTGGCAGGTGAGATCCTTGGTGCAGACAGAAAGATTCCACGCCTTCACCGCGCGGCGCACGCCTTCGCCGAGACGTTTATGGCGAGCGGCGACGTTGGCCATTCCCTCAGCGAGCAGCATATCGAGCGCCTCGCGAAGCCCGTAGAGGTGCGCGAGTGACGGCGTGTACGGGAAGTACCCGTTCGCGTTATGTGTCACGTGGTCGCGCAGGTCAAAGAAGGCGCGAGGACAGGTCGCGGTCTCGATTGCGGCGAGCCCCTTCGGCCCGAGGCAGATGATGCCAAGTCCAGCGGGCATCATGAAGCCCTTTTGCGAGCCCGCGATCGCAAAGTCCACGCCCCACTCGTCAAGCCGGAAATCCAGACTGCCAACCGAACTGACGCCATCGACGAGTAGCAGCGCGTGGTGATTCGCAGCGTTTATCGCCGCGCGGACAGCGCCGATGTCACTGGTGACGCCGGTCGTGGTCTCGTTGTGCACCACGAGCACGGCCTTGATCGTGCCCGCCGTGTCTTCCGCGAGCTTATCCTGAATCGCGGCTGGCTCCACCGCGGCGCCCCAATCAACTTCGATAATCTCCACCTGCATGCCGAGGCGCTGCGCCGCATCGATGAAGAGATGGCTGAACTGTCCGTTCCGTACGGCGAGCACCTTGTCACCCGGGGAGAGCGAGTTCACGATCGCCGTTTCCCACATGGCGGTGCCAGACGAGGGGAGTACGAACGCCTGGCCCTTCGTGGTCCCAAACACCCTGGTCAGGTCGGAAAGGATTCCCTTAGTCAGTTCGGGAAAGGTTGACGACCGGTGGTCCTCCTGGGCGCGGTGCATCGCGCGCAGGATGCGGTCGGGGACGTTGGTAGGACCGGGGACGAAGAGAAAGTTGCGACCTGGCATTGTGCGGGCGAGGGCAAAGGGGGCGAGCAACAGGCGAGCGGCGATCTGGCGAGGGGCGAGTGTTGCGGGAACTAGCGGCTACACCATCGCGCGAAGCTTGGACAGCTTCTCGACGGCTTTCTCCAGTGTCGCCCGTTGTTTGCAGAACGCGAAACGGACGTACTTCTTGCCTTCCGGCGCGCCCGGGCGGAAGAAACTCGAGCCTGGCACGGTGGCGACTCCGACTTCCTTTGCCATCCACTTGGCAAATGTCACATCGTCGTTTTTGCTCAGCGCGGAGAAGTCGGCAAAGAAGTAGTACGCACCGGCCGGGTTCGCGAAAGTGAAGCCGGCGTCGCGCAGCGGCCCGGCGAGATAGTCTCGGCGTGCGCGGTAGTCGCCCGACAGTGTCTGGAAGTACGAATCCGGGTAGCTATACCCGACGGCGGCGGCGTCCATCAACGGCGCAGGAGCGCCGACGGTGAGAAAATCGTGGACCTTCCGGATCGCCGTGCTCATGCTTGGCGACGCGATCGCATAGCCAAGCCGCCAACCGGTGATGCTGAACGTCTTGGAGAGGCTCGAGATCGTGATCGTCCGGTCGTACATGCCCGGCAGCGTGGCCATGGGGATATGCTCGCCCTCGAACAGGATGTACTCGTAGGGATCGTCGGTGATCACGAGCAGATCGTGCTCGATCGCAATCGCGGCGATTGTCTCCAGCTCGCTGCGCGAAAAGACGTGGCCTGTCGGATTGTGTGGCGAGTTGATGACCATGGCGCGTGTCTTCGGGCTGATGGCCGCCGTGAGCAGCGACAAGTCGAAGTGCCAGTCCGGCGCCACGAGCGGAACGAACACCGGCTTGGCCTCGCAGAGAATTGCGTCCGGGCCATAGTTCTCGTAGAACGGCTCAAAGATGATGACTTCGTCGCCGGGATTGAACAGCGCCAGGAATACCGCCGCGGTCGCCTCCGTCGCCCCGCAGGCAACGGTCAGCTGCGTCTCCGAGTCTATGGCCATCCCGTATCGCCGCTGGTACTTGTCGCAGATCGCATCGCGGAGCTTCTTCGAACCCCACGTGATCGCGTACTGGTTCACGTCGGCGTTGATCGCCGCGATGGCCGCCTCCTTCATGGAGTCGGGCATGGGGAAGTCTGGGAACCCCTGCGAAAGGTTCACCGCGCCGTACTGCGTGGCGACACGGGTCATCTCGCGGATGACGGATTCAGAAAACGTCTGGGTGCGCTTGGCGTTTGTCATAATGTACCCGGGGCGGGAATCGAACCCGCAAGGCACTCACGTGCCGGGGGATTTTGAGTCCCCTGCGTCTGCCAGTTCCGCCACCCGGGTGGGCTTATTCCGCAGCAGGCCCAATCCGCATACAAACAGAGCGCCGCCGCCAGCAAAAGCTAGCGGCGGCGCACGAGTCGAGCCAGCGAGCGCCCGCGAGTCCCGGCGTTACGGCTTGATGGGTGGCCGGGCGGGCAGGCCATCAGGTGGACCACCACGCATCCGACCCCCACGACCCGGAGGTCCACCACGACTTCGTAGCCCCGCACGACCAGGAGGTCCCCCGCCCACATCCTGACGCATCTCCTCCAACCGATTGCGTAGTTGCTCTTCCATGCCGAAGTACGTCGCGCGCTGCATCGGCGTCAGGAACGACCCGAGCTCACGCTGTGCTTCCTCGAGCAGGTCGATGCGCTGGCGCTGCGCCCTGAACATCCGATCCATGAGGTCACCAACCTGCCTCTGACGCGATGAGTCACCGGAGATCATCTCATCGCGAAGCGACATGCGAATGTCCCGCTCCTGCTCCATCAGCGTGTGGCGGCGGTCGGCGAACTTTGCAATAGTCGCCAGTAGTTTCTGGACTTGTCCGTCATCAAGACCGAGCTGACGGCGTGCCATCTTGCCGATGCGCTCACGAACCATCCCCTCGAGGGCGGCGCGATTGGGGCCTTGTGAATCCCGCTGTTGCGCCGCTCGCAACGGGCGCCGTTCCGTGGGTAGCGGACGATTGGGATTGCGCTGCGCGTTGCCGGGCAATGCGGTCACGGCAACAAGTAGTAGCGCAGCGAAAATGGGCTTCATGTGCGAGTTCATTGGTTGTTCCTACTCAGTGCTAAGGTACGGTCCTGAATGATCGGAGTCGCGATAGTCATGGGTTCGGCCTGAGGCCGCGGATCGAGACCATCGAGCCACCCGAGAAGCAGTTCGAGCTGAGCATCTGTGAAGTTGGACAACTCCTCACCGAGCGACAGCAGCGCACCGTTGCCCGCCGGCGATCCACCCGTCGACGTTGCCACGGCCAGCGTCGTTTCAGGCGCCGCCCTCGTCTGCGTTCCGACCGGCTGAACGAGTCCAACCTGCGCGGCGTCCGGCTGACGCCCTATGACCGCCAGCACCGTCGCCGTCCCGGCGATGAACAGCGCGAGGCTCGCGGCCACGCGCCAGAGCGGCTGCCGATGGATTGGCACCACCCTGGGCGTCGACAGCTTCGCGACGATCGACGCGACATCCAGCATCGGTACGGGGAACGCTCTGGCCACCGTGCGCAGCAACTCAGCCTCGGTGGCACAATCCATGCACGTTGCGACGTGGGAGGCCACCCTGGCCTGTTCGGTGGAGACCAGCTTCCCACTTACGTAGAGCGGAAGCAGGTCCCGCATGGCGCCGTCCGGACAATCACGCATCGTCACTGAGCCACTCCTTGATCGCACGCATCGCGTTGTGATAGTGCACCCGGCACGCTCCTTCGGTACTTCCCACCACTGTGGCGATTTCGCTGTATGCCATTCCATCCGTCACCCGCAGCATGAACACGTCGCGCTGCATCGGCGATAACGCTGCCACCGCATTCCGGACCTGCTGTGCCGTCTCGTCCGCGACCAGCGAGTCGAGCGCGTTGTACGACTGCACCGCGTGGGTCGGCTCAAGTTCGACGTGCACACCCTGCTTTCGTTCAGCGCGACGCCGGTCCTGAACCAACCGTTTGAGGATCGTAAAGAGCCAAGACCTGAGCGCCGAATCCGACCGAAAGCTGTCAATGGCGTTAAACGCTCGCACGAACGTGTCCTGCACCAACTCATCAATCCGCTCGCGTTCCCCCGTGCTGGCGGCAAACCGAGCAACCGCCCTCGCGTGCCGCTCGACGATGGCCGTGGCCGCCGCCTGATCGCCAGCCTTCCATCGTTCGATCAGGGCGGCCTCAACCACCCGTTCATCGCTGCTGTTAGGTGCCACGATTCAGTGCTCACTCCGTGAGACGCCAGCCGGTGGCCAGCGTTAATGTTCCTTGCGCACCCGCCCGCTGCTTCCCGGAACCATCGGAGTAACCCGTGTCCAGACCAGAAGTCATCGCCCACCGCGGCGCGTCCTGCGAGCGTCCTGAGAATAGCCTTGCGGCCTTCGTCCGCGCAGCCGAACTCGGCGCCAACGCGGTCGAACTCGACGTGCACCTGACCGCGGATGGCCACCTGGTCGTCCACCACGACCCCACCCTCCAGGACGGTGCCCTGCGTCGAGCCATCGGACGATTGACGCTCGCCGAGGTGCGGGCGTTTCGTGTGCAGGGCGAGGGCGTGCCAACGCTGGATGAGGTGATCAGCGTGCTTTATGATGGACCGCTCCGGGTTTACTGCGAGCTCAAGGGCGTTCGGACCGCTCCATTCGCCGTTGCGGCTCTGGAGCGCCTCGGGGACCGGGCGGCCGTCCACTCATTCGATCACCGCATGGTCGCCGAGGCGCGGGTAGTCGCGCCAGGCGTCGCACGCGGTGTGACCGAGGCCAGCTACCACCGCGATCCCGCCTTTCCGATGCGTGACGTCGGCGCACGGGACCTATGGCAATACGAGCCGTCGATTGACCGACCCCTCGTCGCCGCCGTGCACGCCGGTGGAGGCCGGGTGATCGCGTGGACGGTCAACGATCTGTCGCGTGCAACCGAACTCGCCGCGCTAGGAGTCGACGGCATCTGCACCGATGATGTCGCGGGTGTGCTGAGTGCGCTGAGTGCACTGAGTGCACTCACCGCGCTGCGCTGAACTCACCGCGCTGCGCTCAAAACGACGAAGCCTCCGCCGAGTGGCGAGGGCTTTGCACCTACATCAATTGACCAGTTACGTGACCAGTTACGCGGCGGTCGTCACTTCCGGGTACACGCTGACCTTGAAGCGAAGCTTGTTCTTGTGCTCGAACTTTACGATACCGTCAACAAGGGCGAAAATCGTATAGTCCGTGCCGAGGCCGACGTTATTGCCAGGATGCCACTTCGTGCCGCACTGGCGCAGGATGATGTTGCCGGCACGCACGCGCTCGCCGCCGAACTTCTTGATCCCACGGTACTGCGCGTTTGAATCGCGGCCGTTGCGTGACGAGCCTACGCCTTTCTTATGTGCCATTTGAAGAGTCGGAGTTCGGTTGCGTTATCGCCGGGCGATTAGCCAAGCGTGACGTCGTTGATGCGTACTTCGGTGAATGCCTGGCGGTGTCCCTGCTTCTTCGCGTAGTTCTTGCGACGGCGGAACTTAAAGACGACAATCTTTTCGCCGAGACCGTGCTTGACGATCTCCGCCGTGACCTTGGCACCCTTGAGCATCGGGGTGCCAGTCTGCACGGTGGTGCCATCAGAGCCAAAGAGGACGTCGTTGAACTCGATCTTCGAGCCAGCGTCGCCAACGATTGTAGGTACGCGGAGCGTTACGCCCTTTTCGGCGCGGAACTGCTTGCCACCCGTCTTGATGATTGCGTATGCCATCGATCGATACTGAAAGAGACGTCGTAATTCGGTAGCCTAAGAGTATATCACTGTTGAGGTTGAGGGTCAACCCGTCTGGCCTACTTTCCTGGATGGACTGTTTCGACCCTACGCCACGGCGTACTGCTGGGTCACATCCCGACCGGCACCCTTCACGACGAGCTTGAACTCATCCGGCTGCAGCAATGGATCGTCGCGCATTTCCAGACGAAACCCGAACCCCTTTTCGAGCGTCGCCATCAGGCCCTTCTCGTTCTCAAGTACGTAGATGGCGGTGTCGGGGTGGAGCTTCACGATCAGGTTGTCCTTCCTGCCGTCCACCGACATTCGGCGGATGGATCGTTCCATACGGCGCACGATTGTCTCGGGCGTAAAGACCAGACCCGTTCCCTTACAACTCGGACAGGCCATGGTCATGTTTTGCAAATGACTCTGCCGGACGCGTTGGCGGGTCATCTCGATCAGACCGAGTTCGCTGACGGCGAAGGCCTTGGTGCGCGCTCGATCCCGACCCAGGTGCGTACGAAGCTCCTGGAGCACCTTGTCGCGATTGCCTCGGTTTTCCATGTCGATGAAGTCGCACACGATGATCCCGCCGATGTCACGCAGCCGCAGTTGCCGTGCCACCTCGCGAGCCGCCTCGACGTTCGTGCGGAGGCTGGTCTTTTCCGGGTCCTTCTTGCCCGTGTAGCGGCCTGAGTTTACGTCGACCGACACGAGCGCTTCGGTTGGCTCGATAATCAGGTAACCGCCGGACGGAAGATCGCAGCGACGCTTAAACAGGTCGCGGATTTCGGTCTCAATCTCGGCCTTGTCGAACAGCGGCGCCTTGTTCTCATACAGCACGACGCGTTCGATCAACTCAGGGGCGATCCCCTCGAGATACTCGACGATTTCATTGTAGATCTGCTTTGAATCCACGGTGAGCTTATCGACCTTCGCGCTGAACAAGTCGCGGATGATGCCCCGCGTCAGCGACGTCTCACGATGCAGGAGCTTGGGCGCGGAGCCGACAAACTTCTGCTTCTTGTGAATTTTCTGCCACTGCCCGATGAGCGTGGTCAGCTCACGAGTGAAGGTCTCTTGCGTGACGTCCTCACCCACCGTACGCACGATCACACCACCAGAATCCTTGGGCAGTACCTTCTGAACCTGCTCGCGCAATCGCTGCCGTTCGGAGCGCTCGCCGATCTTGCGGCTGACTCCCACTCGCGAGGCGAAGGGCATGAACACGAGGAAACGACCCGCGAGTGAGACCTGCGCAGTGACGCGGGGCCCTTTGGTCGAGATCGGTTCCTTGGAGACCTGGCAAATAATCGGCTGACCGCGCTTGAGCACGTCCTGGATCGGAGGGGGCTCAGCTCGGCGCGGCCGGCGGCCACCACCACCACCACGGCGTCCACCCTTCTGCTGTCCCTGACGACCTTGTTCGCTTTTCCCGCCCTTTTCATCGGCGTCGGCCTTCGCATCGGCACGCGGCGCGGCCACCATCGCCGTGCCAGGCGACGGTACGTCGGCATATGGCGAATCACCGCCCGTGTCGGCCGCTATTTCCTGTGCGTTTTCGGCAGCAACATCGGACGACTCGTTGGCTTCGTCACCATCGTCATCGCCGTCCTCGTCGTCGTCCCCGCCCTCATCGTATACGAGGTCCGAGGAATGCAGGAATGCGCTCTTCCCGGTGCCGATATCCACAAACGCCGCCTGAATGCCAGGCAGCACCGCGTCAACCTTTCCGAGATAAATGTCGCCGACCATGCGCCGAGCTTCGGGCCGGTCGATCTGCAATTCAACGAGCTGGTCGTCCTCCATTATCGCAACGCGGATCTCGCGTTGCGTCCCGCTGATCAGAATTTCTCGCTTCATCTTGTACCGCTCCGATTCGTGCGGATGGCGACCCGAAACTGACATCCGCCGCGGTGCGGCTCATCGAATTGTGGGCGTATGGCGCCAACGCCGGACTGCCTTGATGGGCACCGGTTCGGCACGCTTCGCTATGTGGTTGGCTTCCAACGTTACGGCTGATCGGACACGGCGCGGCCGGCCCGGCGACGACTCCACGAAGGAGTGCGTTCTGCCCGGACATGGAACGGCCCGACGTACGATCGAATGCGGTGAGCATCCCGGAGATGGGTCTCGTGACTGGAGGAAGCGGTTACGGTGTGGCCGCGGCGCAAAGAAAGCGCCTGACTCCCGCAACCTTCATGTCGTGCCAGCCGCCCGGGTCGCAAGCCGCCAGCACATGGTTCTGAAACTGCGCGCCGTGTACGGCGCCCCTATTGGTAACGGGGCGCGACCCAGCCACGCAATGGCGACGAGCGGTTTGCCTGCCCGGTCACGGACCCGTCTCGTTTGCTGCCTAGATGCGCACCAGGTCCTTGAACAGGTGCCGGGCAATGACGATGCGCTGGATTTCGCTCGTCCCCTCACCGATTTCGCCGATCTTGGCGTCGCGCATCATGCGCTCTACCGGATAGTCCTTCGTGTAGCCGTAGCCTCCGTGCAACTGCACCGCCGCGATCGTGGCGCGCATCGCCAACTCAGAACAGAACAGCTTGGCCATGGCCGCTTCCTTCGCATACGGATGCCCGTTCTGCGCAAGCCAGGCCGCGTGATACACGAGGTGCCTGCCTGCTTCGATACCCGTGGCAATGTCGGCAATTGAGAAATGCACACCCTGAAACTCGGCGATCGCCCGTCCGAACTGCCGTCTGGTGGAGGTGTACTGGATGGCCTCATCCAGCGCTCCACGGGCCAATCCAACCGACAACGCCGCGATACCGATACGACCCGCGTCGAGCGTCTTCATAAAGTTTGTGAAGCCCTGACCTTCTACTCCAAGCAGTGCATCGGACGACACGTCCACATCCTCGAGGATGAGTTCACGAGTGTCCGACGCGCGCCATCCGAGCTTGTCTTCCTTCTTGCCAGAGCTGAAGCCCTTCATCGCGAGGATGGAGTCATCGTGCCCGACGCCCACCGACACGGCTTTCGCGATGTCGCAGGTGTGTTTCGTCAGGATGAACGCACTGATGCCCTTCGTGCCTTTGCCCGGCGCGGTCACGGCGGTGACGATGAACACCTCACCGACACCGCCATGCGTGATAAACCGTTTGGACCCGTTGAGGCAATACCCGTTCGCCGTCTTCACCGCCGTGGTCTTCGTTCCGCCGGCGTCGCTCCCCGCATCAGGCTCCGTGAGGCCGAACCCGCCAAGCACGCGGCCAGACGCCAGCATCGGCACGTACTTTGCTCGCTGGGCATCGGTCCCGAAGTTCACAATCGGCGACGTGCCCAGCGTGGTATGGGCAGAAATCGTGATCGCGTGCGAGGCGTCGACGCGCGCCATCTCCTCGATAGCGATCATAAAGCTCAAGGTGTCGAGGCCGGCGCCACCGAGCGCCTCCGGCCACGGGATACCGAGCAATCCGAGCTCGCCCATCCGGCGAACATTTTCCCAAGGGAAGTCCTGGCTCGCGTCGAACTGGCTGGCGACCGGCGCGACCTCGTCGCGGGCGAACTCCGTGACCATGTTGCGGACCGCGACGTGCTGTTCAGTACAATAGGTCGCATCGTGCATGCCCGAATGATAACGCGGGCGCCTGGGTGTGCGTCGGCGGCGGACAGCGCGCCACAAGTGCACAATCAAGCGATTAGGCGCGACCGCTGTCGCGGCGGTCGCAGCAATCGCAGCCCGCGCAACGCCGACCGTTCAGTCCGTCGCCGAAATAGCCCAGTACCACTTCGCGTCGGCACGTCCATGCCTCGGCGTAGCGGACCATGGCGGACAACCGACTCAGAGCGGACCGTCGGTGTTCAGCGACCGACGCCCAGTCAACCCGAATCTGGTTCGACGACACCGCCGGATTTGCGATGACCAGCCCTGAACGAGGCCGTCGCCAGACCAGCATGGATGCGCGCATTAGTGCATCCAGCGCACTAGCGACGCCGACTTCGCCAAGTTCTGGCGGGAGCGCTGAGTGTGGGAGTGACTTACCGCTGGCAATCGCTCCGCACGACGACGACCAGAGCGCACGGAGCAGGTCGCGCTCCAACGAGCCTGGAGCGCAGGTCTCCCGAATCCTCGCTGCGGACGCGAGCAGGCGAACCCAGATGGCGCCTGGATCACCAACTTCGTCACGAAGCGCTCCAGCGCGGACGAGGATTGCAAACGCGCCGCGAATCTGACCTCGTGACAACTTCGCGTGCGACGCAGAGGCCGTCGCGTCGATCGGTGCCCCACCCGCGCCAATGGCGAGTGCCGACTCGTACGCTCATTCAATCACCTAGCGCGCTAGCGCTGCCGATTGGATGAAGTACTCTGGCGACCGGCGGTCTCCGCGTGCGTAGAGCAGCACACACTCGGCGGCGGCGGCGCGACCCGCGCGCCCCGCCTCCTGGTAATACGACTCGAGGGAGCCCGGCATGGCATCGTGAACGACGACACGCACGTTGGCCTTATACACTCCCATCCCGAATGCACTGGTCACGACGATGGTGGTGATCACGCCGGCTATGAACCGCTCTTGCGTGACTCGGCGAAGTTCAGGGGCCTGACCGGCATGGTAGGCCGCTGCAGAAACACCGACCCGTGCCAGCGAGGCCGCGATTCTCTCGACGCGCGCGCGCGACGCTGCGTAGACGATCGATGCGCCGTCGCGAACAGCCACGCGCCGCTGGATCTGGTGATCCCGGTCCGCCGCACGCGACACCCGATGCACCACATACCGCAGGTTTGGACGGTCGAAGCCCGCGACCACGCAAACCGGCGTCCTCAGTCCGCATACGCGGGCGATGTCGTCGCGAACGGCCGACGTCGCGGTCGCCGTCAGCGCGATGACCGGTGGAGAACCGAGCGTTCTGCACATGGATTGCAGCGCTCGATAGGACGGCCTGAACTCATGACCCCCATTCGGAGATGCAATGGGCCTCATCACCGGCCAGCAGCGACACCCGGAGCCGCGACAGCGTCTGCAACGTCGCGCCGGTGACGAGCCGCTCCGGCGCGACGTAGAGCAGCTTGGCCTCGCCGTGAATCGCGCGCGACAGCGCGTCCGCCTGCTCGCCACCAGTCATCCCGCCATGCAGCGCCACCGCCGGCAAACCACGCCGAACGAGGGTATCGACCTGGTCCTTCATCAAAGACACCAGCGGTGACAGCACCACCGTCAGGCCGTCGAGCAGCAGCGCCGGGACCTGAAAACAGAGCGACTTGCCGCCGCCGGTCGGCATGACGGCCAATACGTCGCGACCAGCGAGCACCGCGGATACGGCCCGGCGCTGCGACGCACGAAAACAGGGGAAGCCGAATCGTTGCGCGAGCAGCGCTTCGGCCGCTTCGATAGTGGGGCGCATGTCGGACGGTACGGCACCCGCCCCACTCAACCATCATCCCCACATGCCGCGGGGTACCACAAACGCGCTAGACGGCCCGTTCGAAATGGCCGCGTGTATAGGCGTCACCGACGACGGCACGCACGGCCGATGCATCTGGCCTGAGACCCGAGTCCAATGCATCAAGCTGGTCGCGAAAGACGCGCACCACCCGAGCGACGTCGTCGCCCGGGACATTGAACACGAGCTTGAAGTTGCGAACACCTGCCGCCCACAGACGAGGCAGATACGCTGACCCATCGACAGAGCGTGAATGCAACAACCGGTTACGACAATCACTGTCGGTCGCGACCGGAAAGACGTATCCGGTTGGATCGGTGAGCTCGACATTGGAGTGCTTTTGAACGCAAAGGTCACGACAGGTGGTCGGTTCGCGGTCGAATGCAGCGGAAAGCACGCAATGCTCGATAGTCATGCCTTCGGTGCGGCCGTACACCAGCAACTCAAAGCCGCGCCCGTTCCACGGAGCGACCAGCGCCTCGATTTCGGCGGTCGTCAACTCGATCGACGGCGTGATGCGGCTGGCGCCGAGCCGAAACAGTTCGCGCGCCGTGTGCGGATTGAATGCGTTCACTGCGTAATCGGCCACGACGTCGTGCCCTACAGCACCCTGCTCCGCAAGCAGTCCGAGGTGACCGGTCAGCAGCGGAAGTCCAGTAGCGAGCCAGGGTTCCAGCGCGCGGCGATCATCGGGACGCACGACCGTCGGCGTACGAATCCGTAGCGACACGCCGAGCGCAGCAAGTTCGTCGCGCAGTTTCATCACCCGCGCGCGCGGCGTAGCCGGTTGCCGTAGAAATGGGTCGAGCACCACCTCGTTTGCTCCGGCCGCGGCGGCGGCCTGCGCGTCCTCGATGCGCCACACTTCGGCGATAACGCGGAACGACGGATGCTGCTCCAACGCCGCGGAGAGGTCGGTGATTGCGATCGCCTGCACGCGCTCGCCAATGCGCGCCGAACGTTCCGCACGGTGCGTACTCTGCGAAAGCTCCCGTCGCTCGAGTAGCACCGCGACGGCCGCCTGACGCAACCGATTGAGCTCACTCATCGGCAGGAAGAGGCTATCGGCCAGCCCGCGAATGTCGACTCCGCCGAGGACATAGGGCGTGCCGCCGAGCCGGCCAAGTTGCTCCCGGAGTCGCGCTTCGTCGAGCGGGTGGGCGGTCGCGGGCCGGAGCGGCAGGGCCGACTCAACGGATTCACTGTCGCCGCCCGTCGAGAACACTGCCTTGAGGGGGCCTCCGGCGTTCCCGAACAGCCGCACATCCAGCCCCTCCACCCCGATCTGCGGATCGCCGTCGATGTCTGCGAACGATTCGCGCGCCAGCCGCTTCAGTTCCGGATCTGCCGTGCGAATCACCGCCCACCCTTGGGGGACCCGATCCCGCGACGCGATGGCCTGGCGGTGTACGCCATTCCGCACGCTCACCGTCCGCACATGCCGAACGGAGAACCCAATCGTCTGCTCGGGCGCCGCACCGGCCGCCGGTTCAAAACCGAGGCCGTCGCCAACGCGCAACGGTGACCGCACATCGACGATGACCTCGTGGTCGTCCGACTCGACCACCACGCCAAGTTTGAGACCGTGATTGTCGGGGTGCGTACGCGTGACATACCCACGGCCTTCACGCCCGCCGTACATGCCGCCGGTGAATCCGCGGGAAAATATCTGTACGAGCGGCTGCGTCTCCTCAAAAGACGGTACTTCGAAAGATCCGTTTTCGATACGCGTCAGAAACTCGCGATAGGCCTTGGTGACCGTGGCCACGTACTCAGGCTGCTTCTTGCGGCCTTCGATCTTGAGGCAGCCGATGCCGGCTTCCGCAATTGCCTGGAGGTGATCGTATGCGCCAAGGTCTTTCGCCGAGATGAGGTAGCCACGGTCAAGCTCTGCGCCACCGTCAGCCTCGTTGAGCACGTAGTCCTTCCGGCACGACTGAGCACACGACCCACGGTTTGCGCTGCGCTCGGAGATCATTCCGGACATGAAGCACTGCCCCGAATACGAGATGCAGAGCGCGCCGTGCACAAACGTCTCGAGGCCGATGTCCGGGACTTCCTTCCGGATGGCGCGGATGTCGTCAAGCGAATTCTCGCGGGCGAGCACAACGCGTTCCGCGCCCATCTCGCGCACCACGCGCGCCGCCGCCGCGTCGTGCACCGACATCTGCGTCGAGCCGTGCACGGCGAGCGACGGATAGAGGTCGCGTATGAGGCGCACCATCCCGAGATCCTGGACCAGCACGGCATCGATCCCCGCATCGACGCAACAGCCGAGCAGCTCAAGCGCGTCTGCCAGCTCGTGCGTCTTGACCAACGTATTGAGCGTGAGATACACCTTGCCGCCGCGCCCGTGCGCCACGCGGCAGGCCCGCTTGAGATCGTCGAGGGATATCTGCGCGCCTTCATCGCGCGCGTTGAAACGACCCACCCCTAGGTAGACCGCATCGGCTCCATTGGCAAACGCGGCGCGTACGGCGTCGAGCGAACCGGCTGGCGCCAGTAGCTCTGGGAGGTTCGTCATGCCGCGCCCACAGCGACCGGCGCGTGCAGGGGCCCGCCGGAGCTAACGGCGCGGTTCGCGAGGCGGGGGTATGCTGAGCGTTGCATGGTCAACAGATTCTCCACACAAATGTAGCCATCCACGGGCTGAAACCGCGTTTCCGCCGGCTCCGTAGCGAGTTGGGCCAAGGAGCTGACATGGCCTGGTGGATTTCGCTCGAGGTCACCCTCGCGGCTCCATGGATCGGCCATGGCGCCGCCCGCCGCTTCGTACGCGAACGTCTTCGTTACGTCGCATCGGCGCTCAGGCCCGTGGCGCCGGCGCGACCGATGTGAAGCGTGGGTACCTCGTCTCGCCAGGCCGCTAGTCCGAACGTTTCGCGAACCGTAGAAACCAAGCGATCGCCACGAAGCCGATTCCAGCCCAGCGGACTGCAGCGCTATCGATCCAGATCCCAACACCGAACGCTGCGATGCCGACGACGGCCAATGCACTTTTCGCTATCAAAAGCTTCGACATCCCGCCGTTGCTAGTATCGGTCATGCTGCGGAGAGCCCCAGCGCGCGTGCCTCAGTGTCCGACACGTCGAGTGTCATTCGCAGGAGCGCCGTGGACAACACTTTGCCCTGCGCGTCGATCTTGAGCGAGCGAGTGCCACCGCCGTCGAGCGCGCCATACAACAGGAAGTTCAGGGCCCAGAGATTCGGCAGTTCATAGCGTTCGACCGGTCCCGTGATGAGCTGGGCAAAGTGCAAGGCGACGGCATCGACGGTGAGGTGGCGTTCCAGCAGCGCATACCACTCCTGCTTCAGCGCAATCACACCAACGTTCGCCATGTCCCCCTTGTCGCCAGACCGGGCGTGCGCCACGTCGCGAAGGCGGATCTTCATGCCAGCAACTCCACGCGTGGTATCACCGCGGCCGCATCAATCAGGGCCGGCCAATACGCGAGGATTTCCTCCACCTTCGCGCGCGCGCCGAAATATCCCGTGACGCTCGGCGGACCGTTCAGGACCAGCGGTGCGATCTCTCGCGTGAACCGCGAGACCTTGGCGCGGTCGGCGTCACGAACGCCGACACGCAGCTGCACTTCTGGCGCATCACGGCCCGCGTCGGGACCCGCCAGCGCGCCGTGCACGGCACCCGCGCCGATGATTTCCGTATGCACCCTTTCGAACCGCAGGCCAAGCCGCTCCAGACGCGCACGGAGCAACCGGTCGGCGGCTTCGGCCTTGGCCCGCGCGTCGGGCCACGCGTACACCAAGGTGCCGACGGCTTTGAACCCGTCTCGGTAAGCGGCACTCACCTTCAGTTTGCCAGTCGCTGGCGAACCGCGGATACCGGACAGTCTCACGCGGTCGTTGCCCAGATCGTCAAGCCGGATACTGGTGAAGTCCGTGACGACGTCGGCCGTGACGTAGCGGGCTGGATCACCGATTTCATAGATGAGCTGTTCGGTGACCGTTTGCCGCGACACTCGACCACCGGTGCCAGAGTGCTTTGTGACGACGAACGATCCATCGGAGGCGACTTCGACAATGGGATATCCGATGTCGTCGAGCGCTCCGTTGGTCTGCCAGTCCGCCGAGCAGTTGCCGCCCGTGGCCTGGGCGCCGCATTCGATCACGTGCCCCGCGACGGTGCCCGCGGCCAGGAGATCAGCGTCGCTGGACGTCCAGCCAAACTCGTGGCGCAACGGAGCCACGGTGAGCGCGGCATCGTGGCAACGTCCTGAGAGTACGACCTGCGCGCCGAGCGCGAGTGCTTCCGCTAACGGCGCCGACCCCAAGTACGCATTGGCCGACACGAGACGATCACGAACGACAGCGAGCGGCTCGCCGGTCTCCATGTTCTGCAACTCGTGTCCCTCTGCGAGCAGCGCGTCCACCCGCGGAAGCAAATCGTCTCCCGTCACGAGCCCGACGCGCACGGTACCGCGGGCCGCATTGCGATCAAGCATCACGAGCACTGCGGCGGCGCACGCCTCGGGATTCACGCCACCCGCATTTGCCAGCACCCTGACCCGCGCTGCGACGAGCGCCGGCAACACGCTTTCGATCGCACCGACCACATCGCGCGCAAAGCCTTCGGCCGGGTTGCGTTCCTTCTGGCGCTGAAGCACCGACATCGTGACTTCGGCCAAGTAGTCGAGCATCAGGTAGTCGAGCGGCCCACCTGCTACCAGCCGACGGGGCGCATCGAGATCGTCTCCCCACATCCCGGAACCACCGCCGATGCGAACGACGCGCGAGGTCACTCGCCCGCCTGCATGCGCGCGGGAAGCACATAGGGCCCGAGGTGCGGCCCCGGATTGTTCAGCGCCGTGCGCAGCGTGAGCGCGAGCATGGTGCGGGTGTCTTCAGGATAGACGATCGCGTCGATGAATCCACGGGCGCCGGCGAACTGTGCGTCTAGCTGATGCTCATAGTCGCTTCGCATCGCATCCACCGCCTCGCTGACCGTCGGAGTCGGAGCCCCGCCCGCCTTTCGCGCAGCGTCGAGCGCCGGTCCATGTACGGCCTGCACGGCACTGCCTCCTTCCATGACCGCCATGCGGCCAGTGGGCCAGGAGAGAATGAAGTCTGGATCGAAGCCCTGGCCGGCCATGGCATAGTACCCGGCACCTGAAGCGTGGTTGACCGTCAAGACGATCTTGGGAACGGTCGCGGTGGCCATCGCTTCAACAAATCGCGCGCCGGCACGGATAATGCCCGCATGTTCGGCTTCCGGACCTACCATAAACCCAGAGACGTCCTGCACAAATAGAAGCGGGATCCCCTGGTGGTCACATCGGTCGATAAAATAGGCGGTCTTTTCCGCACTTTCTGCGTAAATGATTCCGCCGAACCGTGCACCTCCGTCAGGCTGTTTGAGGAGTCCGCGATAGTTCGCGACGATGCCGACCGTGATGCCTTCAATGGAGGCATCAGCGCAGATCATCTCTTTCGCGATGTACGGCTGGAACTCGTCCATCGTGCCCTCGTCGACGATGCACCGAAGTACGGCGTGCATGTCGTACGCCATCCGATGATCCGCCGGCAACAGGTCGTAAAGTGATTCCGGATCGCCGCCGGCGACCGACGCGACCGCTGGATCAGGTCGGCGGGGCCTGCTCTTCGGTTCAGGGAGGCGCGCCACGAGTTCACGAATCTGCCGGAGGCAGTCGGGGTCGGAGTCCATGGCATAGTGCGCGACCGCACTGATCTCCGTATGCGTGGCCGCTCCGCCAAGCACCTCACCGTCGATCTTCTGACCTGTCGCCCCCTTCACCAAGTTCGGCCCGCCGAGTCCCATGAACGATGTGCCTTTCACCATCAAGATCACATCGGACAGCGCGGGCAAGTATGCACCGCCAGCGACGCACTGACCCATCACCGCGGCGATTTGCGGCACCCGAAGGTACCGGCGCATGAGCGAGTTGTAATAGAAGATGCGCGCCGCACCATACTGCCCGGGAAACACTCCGCCTTGATACGGAAGGTTCACGCCTGCCGAATCGACCAAGTAGATGATCGGTACACGCGACCGCATCGCGCATTCCTGCGCGCGTAGAATTTTCGCAATGGTCTCGGGCCACCACGACCCTGCCTTCACGGTTGCGTCGTTGGCGACGATCACACACTCGCGGCCCAACACATACCCAACCGCCGTGATGACGCCGGCGCCCGGCGCCTGACCGTCATACTTGTCGTGTGCCACGAGCAAACCGAGTTCAAGCAACGGGGCATCGGAATCGGTGAGCTGCGTGACGCGCTCGCGCGCCGTGAGCTTACCCTGCGCATGCTGCTTCGCGGCCTTGTCCGAACCGCCGCCCTCCCGGAGCCGCGCCTCCAGAGCGCGGGACGCGTCGCTCAACGCACGCAATCTCGACGTCACACGTGTTGCGGATGGCGCTGTGCGAACCAGTCCTTGATGTACGCCACCAGGTCGCCGGTAGACGACCCCGGTCCGAACAGCTTGCCCGTACCGAGCGCGGCGAGCGCGTCCATGTCTTCCTGCGGGATGATGCCTCCGCCGGTCAGCAGGAGATCGTCGCGTCCCTCAGCACGGATCAGATCGAGCACTCGCGGGAACAGCGTCATGTGCGCGCCGGACAGGATCGAAAGGCCCACCACGTCCACATCTTCCTGGATCGCGGCGGTGGCGATCATCTCCGGCGTTTGATGCAACCCGGTGTAGATGACCTCCATCCCGGCGTCGCGCAGCGCCGCTGCAACGACTTTAGCCCCCCGGTCATGGCCGTCGAGGCCGGGCTTGGCGACTAGAACGCGAATGGGACGTGACATGTGATCAAAGTTAGTTAGAAGAACACCGGCTCACGATATGCGCCGAACACGTCTTCGAGCGCGGCGCGGATCTCGTACAGCGTGCAGTACGACCGCGCGCACGCGAGGATGTATGGCACGACATTCTCGCTCCCGCGGGCCGCCGTACGCAGCCGGTCGAGGTTAGCGGTGCATGTGGCGCTGTCACGGGTCTCACGGAGCCGCTGGAGGCGCAGCCCCTGCTCACGAGCCGCTTCCTCGTCCATTTTGAGCAGCGGGATGCTGAGCGACTCATCGGTCTCGAAGGCGTTCACACCAACGATCACGCGACGTTGCTGCTCAATCTCCCACTGCTGACGCATGGCGCTTTCGGAAATCTTGCGTTGCAACCAGCCGGCCTCCAGCGCGTTCACGACGCCGCCGACACCATCAATCTCGGCGAACAATGCCTCGGCATCGGCTTCGAGTTCATCGGTGAGCCGTTCGACGTAGTACGATCCGCCAAGCGGGTCCGACACATTGGGCACGCCGGTCTCATACGCAAGAACCTGCTGCGTGCGCAGCGCCACCTGTACCGCCTGCTCGGTCGGCAGCGCGAGTGTTTCGTCCATTGAGTTGGTGTGCAACGACTGCGTCCCGCCAAGGGTGGCCGCCAGCGCCTGATAGGCGACGCGCACCACGTTGTTCATTGGCTGCTGCGCGGTCAGCGTCACGCCCGCGGTCTGCGAATGGAAGCGCATCATCCACGAACGCGGGTCCTTGGCCTTGAACCGGTCGCGCATGTGGCGGGCCCAGATGCGCCGGGCCGCGCGCAACTTGGCGATCTCCTCGAAGAAGTCATTGTGAACGTCCCAGAAGAACGAGAGGCGCGGTGCAAAGCCGTCTACCGCTAACCCTCGCGCGATACCGCGCTCGACGTAGGTGAAGCCGTCGGCGAGCGTGAAGGCCAGTTCCTGCGCCGCGGTCGCACCGGCCTCACGAATATGGTAGCCCGAGATCGAAATCGTGTTCCACTGAGGCGTGTGCTTCGCCCCCCATTCGAACATATCCACGATCAGTCGCAGCGCCGGTTCGATCGGGAAGCACCAGGCGTGCTGCGCCATGTACTCCTTCAGGATGTCGTTCTGCACCGTGCCACGGAGCTTCTCGGCAGGAACGCCCTGCTTTTCCGCCGCCGCGATGTAGAAACACCAGAGGATGATCGCCGGGCCATTGATCGTCATCGACGTGGACACGTCGCCGAGTGGGATCCCTTCGAAGAGCGCCTCCATGTCGGCCAGCGAACTGATGGCGACACCACATTTACCCACTTCACCTTCGGAACGCGCGTGATCGGAGTCGTAGCCCATCAGCGTTGGAAAATCGAACGCGACGGAGAGTCCGGTGGTGCCGTGTTCGAGCAGAAACTTGTAACGCTCGTTGGTCTCCTTGGCCGAGCCGAACCCGGCGAACTGGCGCATCGTCCAGAGGCGGCCGCGATAGCCGGTCGGGTGGATGCCCCTCGTGTAGGGGAATTCTCCCGGCACTTCAAGCGCAGTCCCCGCCGAACCTTCGAGGTCGAGTGCCGTGTAGACCGGCCCGACTTCTTTTGCTGAATTCGTAAAGTTTAGGTCACGACGCGCGCCGGCGTCGTACCGCGTTCGCCACGCCGCCACCTGGCGGCGGAGATCGTCGAGTTCGCGCTGCATCTCGGCAATTGTTGCATCGGCGTCGGTCAGCACACCCGTCATCGGGTCACTCCCGTCAGGAGGGGTCCACTTCGCGCGAGCAAGGCATCGGCCACCGCGAACGGTGTCGCTTCACCCGACTCGACTTTTAGCATTTCGCCATCGAGCCAACCATTCGTCGCCGCATCAAGCCAGAGCCGATGTCTCACCCGATCTTCCACCACGTCAACTACGCGCTGTCGCAGGCGCACACGGCGCCTCGCGGCCAACACACCACGTTGCTCAAGATAGACGAAATGGCGGTCGAGTGCGGCGGACAATTCAACAACTCCCAATGCCGTCGTGCCCACGCATTGAATCACCGCCGGCGTCCACGAATCGCCATCCGTGCTCACCGCAGCCTTCCGTGCCGCCTTTGCCGGATTCGCAATCCGTCGAAGATTCGTGAGGTCGACTCCGTGATGCGCCGGATCGTCGCCGCCGAGCACATGCCCGCCGCGCATCCCCAGCATGACTTCGAGGTCGTGCTTCACCCGGTCAGCACCGGAACGATCGGCCTTATTGACGACGAAGAGGTCGGCAATCTCCATCAATCCCGCCTTCATGGTCTGGATCGAGTCACCCGACTCGGGTACGAGCACCACGACGGTCTGGTCAGCGGTGAGCGCGACCTCGAGTTCGCTCTGCCCGACGCCGACGGTTTCGATCAGAATACGGTCCATGCCGAAGGCATCCAGTACGTCGCAGAGTTCGCGCGTTGTGCCGGCGAGTCCGCCGAGCGAGCCGCGCGTGGCCATTGAGCGGATAAACACCCCAGGATCGAGGGCCACCGATTCCATCCGCACGCGATCGCCCAACAGCGCGCCTCCGGTGAACGGCGAGGTGGGGTCGACCGCTAGGATCCCAACGGTGTGACCGGCTGCGCGGTACCCGGCGGCGAGCAGCGTCGTGAGCGTGCTCTTTCCCGCTCCTGGCGGGCCAGTGATCCCGATGCGCCGGGCACGGCCGAGCCGTGGATGCAACAGGGCGAGCAGTTCATCGCAACCAGGCCGTCCGTCCTCAACGATCGACATGGCGCGGGCAAGCGATGCGCGCCGGCCGTCGAGAAAGGCATCCACGAGCGCTTGCACCGCCATGGTCACGAGCCAGCCCCCGGTTCGTCGTGTTCGTCGCCGATTTCGCCCACCAGTTCCTCCACGAGGTCCTCGAGCGTAACAATACCGGCAATGTCGCCTGATGGGCTGCGAACCACGGCCAGGTGGCGGTGTTCCCGAAGCATTCGACGCATCACAACAGCGCACGTATCATCGACATTCGCAGCGGCGACCGCACGCAGCGTCGACAAGGGTGCCAGGGGATGCGCAAGCACATCAAACGCATGCACCACACCCAACACCTGCTGACCGTCAGCCGCGATGACCGGAATGCGCGTGTACTTCGACTGCGCCACGGACTGCGCTACGTCATCCACCGACATGGACGGCGTCACGAAGGTGACGCGCTCGCGCGGCGTCATCACGCCCTCGATCCGCGTTTCGCCAAACTCGACGACCCCGCTGATGATTTCGGATTCCGCCGCCTCACCGAGTCCTTCCATCTCCGCTTCGCGCAACAGATCCTCCAGCGGATCGGTCGGCGCGGGTAGTTCGGCGGCATTCTCTGACGGAACCGCCTGGCGCGCAATACGCGAAGCGAACCCGAGAATCGGACCGAACAGCGCATCGAGCACCTTCAGTAGCGGCATCAGCACCGGAATCAGCGACGTCGCCCAGCGACGCGCGATTGCGCGCGGCACCAGCTGGCCCACGACGAGCAGCATGGCCGCGCCGAACGCGAGATCCGCGACCAGCGCTGGCCGTTCTCCACGGAACGCGATGACCGCACCGAGCGCAAAGACGGCCGCGGCAATGCCGGTGCCGGCCGCTAGCAGGAGTTGGTGCGAACGCCCAAGCGCCGGCGCCGCCTGATCGGTGTCGCCGGCGATCTGCCGCTCGGCCCAATGACGAAGCCAGATGCGACTGACCGACCGTACCGACGTAGCCGCTGCGGTGAAGGCCCCGACCAACAGCGCGAACACGAGGGTGAGCGCGACCGTGCTCATGGACGCTCCGCGGCTGTCGATGTTGCTGGCTCGATCGCTACTCGCTCGATCTGACGGCGGACAACCCTTTCAACGACGAGCCGCCGGGAACCAACGATTACGACATCGCCGCATTTCGGGGCACCACCGACCTTCGCATACACCAATCCCCCAACGGTATTCACATCGTCACACGCAACGGGTTCGCCGATGAGTTCGGACAGGTCATCGAGCGTGAGCCGCGCCGAGACAGAGAAGCGCGACCCAGACTCCCGGCGTACGTCGGGCTCCTCCACATCGTGCTCGTCGCGGATGTCTCCGACGATCACCTCAAGGGCGTCCTCGAGCGTGACGATTCCGGCGGTGCCGCCAAACTCATCCACGACGACGGCTAGGTGCCGACGTGAGACTTTGAAGTCCCGAAGCTGGTCGTCGACCGGTTTCGTGGCTGGAATGAACTGCGCCGGTCGGATCAGCGATTGCCAGCCTTCCGTCGGCTCCGCGCCAAGCAGTACAGACGGCAACAAGTCTTTCGCATGAAACAGGCCAGCGACATTGTCCAGTGACCGATCATACACGACATAGCGAGAATGGCCGCTCGCGCGCACCCGCTCGACCACTCGGACCCACGACCACGACTGGTCGAGGCCGGCAACATTCACGCGCGGCACCATGATGTCCAGTACGCTGGTGTCACCGAGCGAAAAGACGCCGTGAAGCAGCAGCGCATCATCCTGCGACACCCCGGATTCCGCGGCCACGACTTCCCGGAACTGCTCGACGCTCGATTCGCGCTCTTCGACCGTGTCGGGGGGCTCCGGGAGCAGCGACTCGAGCGCACGATCGGCGACGGACCCCGCCCACACGAATGGGCGCATCAGGCGTTCAACGGAATGAATGAACCGAAGGTGCCTCACTACACCGCCAGCGCCGACCATGTCGCCTGCGGCGCGAGCCGAACTCTCCGCAAAGACCACGATAAGAATGCCCGCCGCCACGACGAGTGGCGCAAGCTGCACGCTCGGGACGTCCGACATCTTGAGCGCGGAGGCGGCGCAGGCGCCGGCCAGCAGTTGAGAAAGGATGCGGGCGAACGCGAGGGCCCGGTGCGCCCGTTCACGTCGTTCCACGAGTGCCGCCACCGCCGGCGACGGGGCAACCAACTCCTCGTCGATCGCGAGCAGCGCGCCATCGGCGAAGGCGCAGTACGCAGCGGCGGATGTCGCCGCCAAAGCGAGCAACACGAGCAGCAGCGTCACGCAGCGCCCTCAGCCAGTGCGCGCGCGAGCAATGCTTCTTGGCGGCGCCACATCACCGAGCGGGTGCGACTTGGCCCCGCCGGGTGATCGTAGCCAAGCAGGTGCAGCACGGCGTGGACAACGAGACGCAGTACTTCTTCCCGGAGCGGGATCGCGTGCTCGATCGCCGAGCGCGCCGCGACGCCCGGTGCGATGTACACATCGCCCGCGATCGCGCCGTCTGGCGTCGGCAAGGCAAACGCGATCACGTCGGTTGGACGCCGATGGCCTAAGTAGCGCGCATTCAAGCGGCGAATCGTCGCATCGCTCACAAGCGTGATCGACACCGTCGCACGGCGGACGCCTTCCGAACGCAGCACGAGGCGGGCGACATGAGTGACCGCGGTGCCCGGTGCGCCCGTCACCGTGAGTTCGCGCGACACCGTCACATCGAGTCTGGCGCGCACCGTGCGCTGCGGCTCAGTCAACGACCTCACCCTGCTGCGCACCAGCCGCTTCACGCTCGGGGTTCCGCGTCGGCCGCGTACGCCCGGACGATGTCGCGGACGATGCGATGCCGCATCACGTCGGATTCGGTGAGGTAATGGATCGCGATCCCCTCAATACCGGGGAGGATACGCTCGACCTGAAAGAGACCACTGTCTTCGCGGCGAGGCAGGTCAACCTGCGTCTTGTCACCAGTGATCACCGCGCGCGAATTCACGCCAAGCCTCGTCAAGAACATTTTCATCTGCGCGCGGGTGGCATTCTGCGCCTCGTCGAGGATGACGAACGCGTCCGCCAGCGTCCGTCCACGCATATAGGCGAGCGGCGCGATCTCAATCACGCGCGTTTCGAGGGCCTTTTGCACGCGCTCGCCGGGCATCATGTCCTCCAGCGCGTCGTACAACGGCCTGAGGTAGGGATCCACCTTGGCTTGCATGTCGCCCGGGAGAAATCCGAGCGATTCACCAGCCTCGACCGCCGGCCTCGCGAGCACAATCCGCTTGACCCGCTTACGCACCAATGCGTCGACGGCTGCGGCGACGGCGAGATAGGTCTTGCCTGTACCGGCCGGCCCGATCCCGAATACGATGTCGTGCTCGAGAATCGACTGCAGGTATGCGGACTGCCCCGGCGTCTTCCCCTGCACGACCTTGCGGATTCCTGGCAGGACGAGCCTCGGGCCGACCGTCGCATCGCCGCTCGAATCACACGCGAGCCGAATGACATCGTCTGGCTCGAGCGACTCGCGGCGTCTAGCGGAATCGATCATCCGCTGGGCCACTAGCGTCGCCTTGTCGACTGCGGACGCTGTACCAGCGAGGACCAGCGCCTCTCCACGGAGCGTGGCGCGGACTGCGAATTGCTTTTGCAGTTCGAGCAGGTTGGCGTCGCCCACGCCGGCGAGCGTGAGCAGGTCGGCGCCCTCAGTCGGAAGCCGCACGGTCGTGCCTTCGATCGTCCCCACTCCGTGACTGGCGTCGCCCATCACGACTCGTCGCTGCGGATATGCAAATCCTTAAGATCGGCGGCTGGCACGCGCGTCGGCGCCTGCTCGAACAGTGCGCGTGCCGCGGTCGTCTTGGGGAACGCGATCACATCGCGCAGCGACGGCGCACCGGACAGCAACATCGCAATGCGGTCAAAACCAAACGCGACTCCGCCGTGCGGCGGCGCACCGGAGCGCAACGCTTCGAGGAGGAATCCGAACCGTCGTTCCTGCTCCTCACGATCGCCAATACCGAGAAGATCGAACATGTGCGACTGCGTCACGGGATCATGCGTGCGGATGCTGCCCCCACCAAGTTCCGTGCCGTTGAGCACCACATCATACGCCTGGGCACGCCAACGCTCCGGGTGGTCCGGGTGCGCGGCGACGTCGGCCGCGAGCGCCGCCGTGAACGGATGGTGAACCGCGGCAAGCGCCCCCGTTGCCGGGTCACGCTCAAACATTGGAAAGTCTGTCACGATGACGAATTGCCGATCGTCGTCGCGCACGATGGCGAGCCGGCGAGCGCATTCCTGACGGGCACGGTCGAGCGCGGGGTTAGAGACCCGGTCGCTGCCGGCCACGAAGAGCATCAACGCGCCGTCCGGCAGTGCGTCAAACGCGCCGACGCCGTCGACGAACTTCGCCAGTGGTCCGTCGAGTTTGCCGTCAAGGCGCCGCAGACGCAGCAGGCCGCCAGCGCCGGCGTCCTTGGCAAGCGCCTCGACCTCGTCTACCTGTTTCCGGCTCCATACCGCCCCACCAGGCACGATGAGTCCGCGGACGCGGCCGCCGGCGTCGATTGCCGCTTGGCTGATATTGAACGCCACCTCGCGAAACGCGTCGGTGTAATCGACGATCTCGAGACCGTAGCGGAGGTCGGGCCGATCGCAGCCATACCGCTCCATCACCGCAGCATAGGTCATCCGTGGAAAGACCGAGGGGATGTCGAATCCCGCATCGCGCCAGAGCGACACGATCAGTCCTTCGGCGAGCGCGAGGATGTCGTCCTGCGAAACGAACGACGCCTCGATATCGATCTGCGTGAATTCGGGCTGTCGGTCGGCCCGAAGATCTTCGTCGCGAAAGCAGCGCGCGATCTGAAAGTACCGATCGAATCCGCTGACCATGAACAGCTGCTTGTAGATCTGCGGCGACTGCGGCAGCGCGTAGAACTCGCCGGGATGCACGCGGCTCGGCACGAGGTAATCTCTCGCGCCTTCCGGTGTCGGCTTCGTCAGCACCGGGGTTTCGAGCTCGAGGTAGCCACGTTCGCTCAGATACGCGCGCGTCGTTTGCATGAGTCGATGGCGCAGCACGAGATTCGCCTGCAGTTCCGGGCGACGGAGATCGAGATGCCGATGGCGCAACCGGAGCTCCTCAGCGGCCATCTTCTCACCCTTGCCGCGCGCGACGGGAATCGCCGGCGTCACGGCCGGACCGAGTACGCGCATCGCCGTCGCGTGCACCTCGATGTCGCCCGTACCCATCTCAGGATTCTTCGTGCTATCGGACCGAGCGACCACCGTACCCTCGACGAGCACAACGCTTTCCACGCCAACGGCGGCAGCCATGGCGAGCACCGACGCGGCAGCCCAGTCGGTTCCGAACGCCACTTGCACGATCCCGTCGATGTCACGGAGATCGATAAACACGAGACCGCCAAGATTGCGTGATCGGTGCACCCAACCGCCCAAGGTCACCTGCGTGCCGACGTCAGTGGCGCGGAGCGCGCCAACGCGCCCGGTGCGGTACGCTGTCGAATACACAGAGCGCTTTTCGTTCACGCGACGCCCATCATGACCCGCTGCGACCGAAGCCTGCGGATGAGGAGGCCGACCACCACGCCGGTCGCATCGGCCGCCCAGTCGGCGACTTCGGCTCTGCGGCCCGGAATCCACGTCTGATGCCATTCATCGAGCGCGGCCCAGAGACACAACACCACGAGCACCACACCCATGACGCGCCATCCGGGAACAGCCGGCTGCGCTGCGCGAACCACGAGGAAAGCAAATACGGCATACAGTCCAAAGTGTACGACCTTGTCGAAGCCGTGACCGGTCGACGCCGACGGAACGTTTGGCCAACTGGTGAGCGTCTCGATCAGCAGAGCCCATAGGACCGGGGCGATCCATCGGCTGCGCATCATTGGGGGCACAATGGAAATCGTGCCGCGTGCCCGATCTCGACCGCGGCGACCGGCACCAAACCAGGCTTCATGTCCGACAACGGCGAGACTCCAAGCGGAAAGTGTGTTAAATATATATTAATCTATGAATCGCACGGAGTTGGTGGAAGCGTCGAACCGAAACATTTGACTTGAAACACGAGTGCGCATCTCACGTCATTACATAGCGTTACTGGCTTCGGCTCTGATAGCCGCAAACGGTGAGTGCCAGAACCCGGAGATTCCCGGACGGGACCTTCTGGCGTTCCCCGTCGGGCTCATCGCCGAAGCAGGGGCACTCCCGAACGTGTTCGGCGGAGGCTTCTGGAATCCTGCATCGACACGCCTCCCGGACGGATCGAGGTGGCGACTGTCGGCAGCTGCCATAAGCACACCATCGGATCTGTCGGTCAACGCACACGCCGGAGCGGTCAGCGGTACTTGGCAGGGATCCACGATCACGGCATCGATCGTGCGCGCTTCGGTGCCGGGTCTGGTGAGCACCGAGAGCGACCCACTGACCGTGAGTGCCGATCTCCCGTATTCGACCTTCGTGACCTCGCTGGGCATCGCACGGGCATACGGATCCCATCTCACATGGGGAGTCGCAGGGCGCGTGCGGACCGGCCAGATAGAACTCAAGAGGAGCGCGGCGGTGTCGGTAGACGCCGGCTTCGTGGCCGACCATCTCACGCGATTCGACCTACGCTTGGGCGCATCGACCTTCCTGGCGAGCCCGTGGAGCCGCGGTAGCGAACTGGCGACCTACCTCGCCGGCGCGGACGCCCGCCTGATCCAACGCGACTCCGTTCGCTCAGTACGGGTCGGGATGTCGGCCGCGTCGACGCAGTTAGGTGGCAGCGAGCAGTTCGCCTATCTGAGCGCCAGATATGGAGCGTGGGAAGGACGCGCCGGTCCTGCGCGCACGACGGCCCACGGCAGCGTAAACATTCGCGCCCGCATGGCCGTCACGATCCACTACGCCGGCTACGCCATCGGCGTCGCGCGCGAGGGAACGCCCAACGGGCTTGCGCCAAGCTACCAGTTTGCCCTGAGTTCTCTGCTCCGATGACGACGCACCAGCCGGTCAACCTGCTGAACCTCACGCCGGCGGAGGCGCTGACCGTGCTGCGCGAGTTCGCCCTGTCCATCGGCGAAGCCCCGTACCGCGCCGCGCAGGTCGCGCGCCACCTCTGGCAGTCGCCTGCACCGACCTTCAAGGCGATGTCGGATCTTCCCGGAGTTTTTCGCGCGCAGCTGGCCGAACGGTTCACGCTTCCCCGGCTTGCACTGGCTGGTGAACAGACCTCGACCGACGGCACCCGGAAGTTTCTGTTCAGATTGGCTGACGGCCAAGCGATCGAAACGGTGGCGATTCCCGATGGCAGACGGCTCACCCTGTGCGTCTCATCGCAAGCGGGGTGCGCGCTGCAGTGTGCGTTCTGTGCCACTGGCGCGATGGGGTTTATCCGCAACCTCGACGCATTCGAAATCGCCTGCCAGGTGCGCGAGTTGGCATTCGTTTCTCCGGCGCTCAATCCTACGAACATCGTCTTCATGGGCATGGGCGAGCCGTTGATGAACTGGCCCACCGTGGACCGCACGCTCACGATTCTCAACAACCCGGCTGGGTTCGGCATCGGCGCGCGCCATATCACACTGTCGACCGTCGGATGGCTGCCGGGGATCGAAGCGCTTGAGGCGCGCAAGGAACAATTCCGTTTGGCGATCTCGATTCACGCACCAACCGATGCCTTGCGCGCCACGCTGATGCCGGTGAACACAAAGTTCCCGCTCGCCGATGTCATTGCACGCGCCGCCCGATTCTCGCGCCGCGTGACATTCGAGTACGTCATGCTTGGCAGTGTCAACGACGCGGACGAACATGCCGCCAAACTCGCCGCGCTTGCCAGAAGCTGCGGCGCGTTCGTCAACCTGATTCCACTGCACCCCGGCGGAACGATGGGATTCGTGCCGTCGTCCGCCGATCGGATTGCACGCTTCGCCGCGCGCCTGCGCGGAGCACGAATCGAAGTGGCGATCCGAAAGAGCCGCGGCCTCGACATCGCGGCCGCCTGCGGGCAGTTACGGGCGGAACGGCTGCGTCGGGGGCCGCCAGCTCCCACCGATCAGGACCGTGAGGTCCACCAGGCGCCCTGAGTCAGCGCGCACTTCGGTGCGCGCTGGATGCAACACGCCGGCCGCCAGCGTCGCCCAGTCCGGGTGATTCGAGCGGTCGCGAACCAGAGTCGTGTCGTGACGCTCTTGGGTGTTTCCGAAAAACACGACGTCGAAGCCGGCGTCCCGCAATACCGCGGCTGCCGTGCGCGCCAGTCCACGAGTATCGGTAGCATTGAGCAGCTCCACCTTGACGCGCGTGCCTTCGGGAATCGCGCGTGTCACACGGACCGGCGTTTCCCCGATCACCGAGAGCTGCCGCGGACCGACGAAACGAATTGCGACCGCCGCCAGCGCGACGACCACCACTACCACGGCAACCACGATTCGCCGCACACGGCGACTGGCGGGTCGCGTTGGCTGCGAATCGATCATCGCACCGAGTTCCAGAGATCCACCGTCTGGGGGAACAGTCCCTTCGCTTCGCGAAGCGTCCATTCAAGGCGTATCCGCACAGCTTGGCGGAACACGGCATCAAAGTCATGCGGCAGCTGCGCGGCGAGGAATGCGCGGTCCTGCACCAGGAACGAGCGTCCCGGTTCAAGGAAATCCGCCATGAAGAGTGCGCGGCCCGTACGATCCCAGGTGGCTAACCCAACTGTATGCCAACGCACTGCTTCCAGCACGGACGTGCGCCGTTCACCCTCGCGTTCGAGCAGCACCGCCGCCGCCGGTCCATGGAGCACACCAAACGGCAAGAGCGGATCGGGCACGATGGCGCGCAGCTGTGGCTCGGCGGCATCGCGCAGTGCGTCGTGCCAGCGCCCCGCGTCGTGCCAGGCCAGTGCTTCGTCGGCGCCGACGTGCATCGCGACGGCCCATTGGTCGAGCAGCGCCGTCACGCGTGAGATGTGAGCCCGTCGCTTGTCGCTCACGACTGCCCAGTCCGGCAACTCCACCGATCCGCTCATGCTCCGTCGAGCGCCGCGCGGAGCGAACGGACAAATGCCACGGCTTCGTCCACCGACCGTTCGGCAGCCTGGACGAGTGCGCTGCCGACCACGACACCATCGGCGAGGTGCGCCACCGCGCGAGCCTGCGTAGGCGTCGACACACCGAATCCCACGCAGATCGGCAACGAACAGACTCCGCGCAACCGCGCAACCGTGGCCGGGAGGTCGACTGGCAGATCGTCGCGCGCGCCGGTCACTCCAAGGCGACTGATCAGATAGACGAATCCGCTTCCATGCCTCGCGATTGCGGCCATCCGCTCAACAGGCGTCGTCGGCGCCACCAGGCGCACAAACGCCAGCGGGCCGCCGCCGATCCACTGCTCCCGCTCAGGGTCCGCGCCGACCGGCAGGTCGGTCACAAGGAGTCCGGAAATCCCAGCGCCGCGCGACCGGATCAATACATCGGCTCCAGAGGCCAACAGCGGATTCAGGTAGCTAAAAAGGACCAGCGGCACGCGCACGGCTGCCGCTGCAGCGATCTCGAGCGTACGGTCAAGCGTCATCCCTCCGTCAAGCGCCCGCTGACTCGATGCCTGAATCACGGGGCCATCGGCGACCGGGTCGCTGAAAGGCACACCGAGCTCAATCACGTCTGCGCCCGCGTCAGCGATCCCCTGCACCAAAGCGATGCTCGCAGCGCGGTCGGGGTGACCAGCCGTCACGTAGCACACGAGCGCACGCCGGCGCGACGCGCGCAGCTCCAGCATTCGGTCGGTCAGCAAGGCAGCGATCGCTTGGGGCGGTGTGGGATTGATCACTGGTTCAACGCCTCTGTTTTGGCGACCTGCGCCACGTCTTTATCACCGCGGCCGCTCACGCAGAGCAGGACTGGTTCGTCGGCTGTCCAGCGGCCGCGCTGCGCCAACAGCCACGCTACAGCGTGTGCCGTTTCGAGTGCCGGGATCACCCCTTCGAGCCGGCCCATCAAGCCGAATGCCGCCAACGCGTCGGCATCCGTGCAGGCGACGTATTCCGCACGCCCTGAATCCTTGAGCCAGGCATGTTCGGGGCCGACCCCTGGATAGTCGAGCCCTGCGGACACCGAGTGCGCGGGATGGACCTGGCCTTGCTCGTCCTGGAGCAGGTAACTCAACGTCCCGTGCAGGACGCCGGGTTTTCCGCGAAGCAGCGACGCAGAATGCTCCTTGGTGTCGAGCCCCTTACCGGCCGCCTCGACGCCGATCAGTTGCACGTCGGCGTCGGCAACGAACGCGTGGAAGATGCCGATGGCGTTTGATCCTCCGCCAATGCATGCCACCACCGAGCGCGGCAGCCGGCCAACGCGCTCGAGTACCTGCGCGCGCGCCTCGCGGCCGATGATCGACTGGAGATCACGCACCATGCGCGGATATGGCGTGGGCCCAACGACGGATCCAATGATGTAATGACTGTGGTCGCAGCTACCGACCCAGTCACGAATCGCCTCACTCGTCGCGTCTTTGAGCGTACGTGTACCCGACGTCACCGGGATCACCTCCGCGCCCATGAGCCGCATCCGGAACACATTCAGTTCCTGGCGGCGCATGTCCTCTTCACCCATGTACACCACGCAGTCGAGCCCGAGGCGCGCACAGGCGGTGGCCGTGGCGACACCGTGTTGCCCCGCGCCAGTCTCGGCGATAATCCGCCGCTTGCCCATTCGCTGCGCGAGCAGTGCCTGCGCCAGCGCATTGTTGATCTTGTGCGCGCCGGTGTG
>SXGR01613005.1_pt1 | contig 34295 bp, 32 predicted proteins | sample 3174711 | NCBI WGS metagenome assembly SXGR01 (sample SAMN11356860, study PRJNA531348) | freshwater metagenome | isolation source: freshwater sample F1-60 | place: China: Fuxian Lake, Yuxi | collected 2017-12-25 | reverse complement strand
TGTCGCTGCCCCTCCTCTTCGTACCGATCTCAAGAAACCCGATCGATGACGACAGGAGTGCGGCGACGGAACTTGCAAAACACATGCACACTCGATTCCACATGCTTGAGACGGAACACAGAACTGCTTCCGACATCAAAGAAATACTCGGTGCCGCCACCGGATGCATCGGCACGTCGTGGCACTTTTGCACATTCGCACTGACCCAAGGAATCCCTGCACTCTGTCTCCATGGCAGCGACTACTACGCGCAAAAAGCACGCGGTATTTGCTCCTTCTGGAATGATGATCGGCTGGCAATTCCGATGGAACATACGTCGGAACCATCCACCGTCGACCGCATCGCAGCGACTCTGGACGATCCTGAGTTACGCACCAAGCTGCGAAAGAGGAGCGCAGATGCAACACGAGATTGGAATGCCAGCATGGATGTCCGACTCCGCACATCGTCTTACGCATAAGCACACCAAGGTTCCGCAGGAATGACCGTGTTCCAGGGAATGGAATCCGGAGTGTGATTCCTAAGCCAATCCCATTTCTCAGGGCGATCCCCGAAAAGATCGAAACGCTTGATCTCCCTGCAACCTTTCCCCTGCCGACGGACGAGGAAGAGAACGCACACGCCGACGTCGTACACCATATCGCGATACACATTTTCGTCTCGACGATGGTGATGAAAGCGATCGTGAGGATCTCCATGAAGATCAACGACGAACATCTCGTCAAAATCCTGCATCATCGCGATCCTCATGCCTGCATGAGCATGGGAAGCGAGCCATGCATGACGAACGACAAGTCCGATGACACCGGAGCCGGAATGTACAAGCAGATCGTGACAGAGGGCAGTGAATTTGATGTATGCATCCGTGTGAGCGTTGGCATCGAGCCCGCGTTCGATGCAAGGCGCAACATATCGCCGGTACACGGCTGCAGCACCGGTCCCTTCAGGAAGGACATCCGTGGCATATTGATTGAACGGAGGACTGCAGAGAACCGCAAGCGGCTGAGAAACATTCGGAAGGGCAAGCGACTCCATCGCATTGCCGATCCTGCAGCATGCAGGCATTGCATTCTGCCGTTTGTCGATCGCTCTCATGCGCAGATTGCACACGTGCGCAGCGCATGAAATGCGTTCCACTCCATGAAATTTTTCTGCGAATACCCCGACCGAAGGAGTAAGCGATGCCGCCTCCGCAAGCAAATTCCCGCTCCCGCAAGCAGGGTCGATGACACGAACGCCGGGATCGGCGATACCGTCGAGGCCGATCGAATGAAGCAACGCATCGACGGAGTGAACGAGGAATCGTGCGAGCGGAGCAGGTGTATAGAACGCTCCAAGCCAATGACGATCGTGCGTGCGGTAACCGGCAAGATACCGCTCGCACACCGCCGAGAGCACATCGATCGATGCAGACTGATTCGCTTCCCTCTTCAGAGCATCAAGATCAAGAGAAAAAACGATGCTTTCGTGCCTGCGAACAGAAAAAGAGTCGCCGAAGAGCACGGACGCAAGAACGTCGAACACCGCCTGTTCGGCAGCATCGATCGTCATCTCCGAGGAGAGTCGGCTGACAGAGGCATGCACCTGCGTTGCAACGGCATCGATGGTTGGAAGAAGCGTGTCAGTCATGAGTGTTTTGCTGCCGGAACCTTTGTCGCCCCACCGAATGCCCGCAAAACACCCTGAGAAGCGAGCGATACACGGAGGTGATCGACGTAAAAAGCATACGCAGAGAGCGATAGAGTGCGATAGAGAGAACGATTGCGTGAAAGCTCCATGATGCGCCTTGCATACTCCTCCACCGATGCGGTCTCGGAAAAGAGGAATCCGCTCGTGCCTTCGGCAACGGCAGTCGCATTGCCTCCGACATCGGATACGAAAGCGGGAACTCCGTGACTGCAGGCATCGGCAATGAAGTGCGTGCAGCATTCTGCCTTGGAAGGCAGGAGGACGATGTGCGCCTTCATAAGCTCTTGATGGATGTCGTCTGCAGTTCTTCGACCGCGAAGAATCCGCAGGGAAGGCTCTGCAGGAAGGTCGGGGATATCTCCCATGAATGTGAACGCCATCTCGATGCCCTTCTTCCTCAGTGCTGCATGGAGCAATGCCGCAAAGCTCCCACCCTTTCTGACCCAATCGCTGCCGACAAACAGTACGCGAAACACGGGATCCATGGCGCGGGCATCCGTCCAACGACCGATCTCCGCCCCCGTATGCCTATCGGCACATGCTAGGCCGGGGAAAATACAGAGAGTGTCGACACAAGATTTCGGGATGCCGAGCCGCAGTACCGAGTCTGCCATCCACTGCGACGTGCAGAGAATCCGGCTGCAACGTGCAAGTGTCGAAGCTTCTGCGGCGCGAAGCAAATCCATGGCACGAGGATGGAACGGAATGGCGTACGAACGAAGCATGTCGCTCGAGAGACAGTCCGACCACAGCACAATGGGAACGCGCGTCGTGAGAAAACCGATCGCCCAGAGATTTTCGGGAAAGAAAACGACCGAGGGATTGTGTCTTCGGATCGTTGCATCCATGCGATGTGCCCATGCACGAAGAACATCGGGGTCGAAATTCGCAGGAAACGATCCGGTGACACGACGACCATGAAAGTATTCCCGAAGATACGCCTTGGCATACGAAAAATTTCGTGGGGGAGGGACACACTCGCGTGCCAAGGATATCTCCTCCTGCGAAAGCGCAGCCAGAAGCCTCGACGCTGCCGAAATTTTCCCGAGCATGTAACGGGGGCATCTCGTAAGCGCCGACTCGTCGTAACTCGTGATGCTTAGAACGCGCATATGGATGAGCCGAAATGATTGAACGGTGAAGGGAAAATCCCATGCCTCCCTCCGAGGAAAAGGTCATGCGGATCCACGTTCATGGTCCGAGCCCAACGGAAGACCTCCGTGAGAGCACTCCGGTACTCGTGAAACACCGTGCGCATCTCGATCGAAACCTCAGAATCAAAGCGATCGGAAAAACATGCGTCAAAGAACATGAAGGCATCCCGAAACATTGCAGGAAGCACGATTCGAGCAGAGCCGGCCTCAGGTGCCTCCGCAAAGGAAAATCCAGTATTTGGCATCTTCTCTTGCGCACCGAATGCAGAGGCACTCACGAGGGACCTCCAGAGAGCATGCACCTGCCACTGAACACAGAACCATTCTTCGATGCTCCGTCTGCATGCCAAAAGCAACAATGCGGGCCTTCGTGCAGGACCAGCACGCACGATCCAGTTTCTTCGCGCTCTCCCTTGTGCGAGCCAATGCCTGCTTTCAGAGCCTCTGCCAAGGAGAAGCAAATCCACCGATCCGCAGTTGTAGACTGTCTGAAGGAAGAGCAGCGAAGATCGCAAGGAAGAACGATGGAAATCCGGCGTCGTCACCGTTCTCCAGACAGTGGAATTCCAGAGAACATTCGCAAGGATCAACGATGCTCTCGTGGGTTCGAGCGCATGATCGAAGAGATCGCCGTCTCCATGAATGCAGCGCAAAGCATCGATACGATGGTCAATGAAGAGAATGCGACGAAGATGCGCAAGGCTCCGGGGAAGAATGAAGGCCTGATGAGTAAAGAAATACCGACCGCGGGGAATCGCATCGACAACCGTCGGTATTGCATGACGGAAAGATGCAAGACGATCGTCGTCGACGACGAGACACATATCGATATCGGAAATTCCGGGCGTCCTGATGTGTCCGAATGTACCGATTGCGCGAAGCCCGGGCAGTCTCCGGACCTGATCAACAAACGAATCGAGAGCGGAAACATAGTCTTCGTTGCTCACGGTCTCGAGATCATCAGACGGCTCCATCCCTTCGGGGAGGAGCTTTCGCGATGCCAAACGTGAAGCCCTTCGCCGGAGTGAATAGAAATCGAAGATCACGCCTGCATCCTACCGCAAGAAGCGTACGGTGCTGTTACACTGAAGTTCATGAAGATCGTCTCCATAAGCTGGGTCCGGAATGAAGCCGATATCATCGAATCTTTCGTGCGTCATTCATGCACGTTTCTGGACCGCATGATCATTGTCGATCACCGCAGCTGCGACAACACACCGGAAATCTTGGAACGACTGCGGCAGGAAGGCCTGCCGCTCGATCTGCGTCGAGAGGATTCCTTCTCGTACAAACAAGGAGAGTCGCTGACAGCACTCCTTAGAGAACTGCGCTCGGACCCTCCCGATCTCGTTTTGCCGCTCGATGCGGATGAATTTCTCCGGACCCATGAATCAGGCACCCTGAAAACGATTCTCGAACAGCTGCCGAAAGACATTCCATCGCTCGTGCCATGGCAGACGTACATCCCGATGCCGGAGGATGATCCGCTGGAATGCAATGTTCCGCTTCGCATTCGCCACAGAAAAACTTCCGAGGTGCCGCAATGGTACAAAGTTATCATCCCGAAAACACTGCTAAGGAAGAACATACGGCTCCCGATGGGGAGTCATACCGTCATCGATGCCGATACCGGAAAAGAAGTCGAACACTCCGTTGCAAGCAATCTCTTCCTCGCACACTTCCCCGTGCGCTCTGCAGATCAGATTGCGGGAAAGGTCTTCGCGGGATGGCTGAGCCACGCCGCTGACCCGCAGAAGACGCCGGGATCGATCTTCCAGTGGAAAGCTATCTTCGACGAACTGAAATCGGGAAAACACATCGATGCGAACACACTCATGCGATTGGCGTTGGAGTACGGAACGGAAAAGCAATGGCAGGCACTGCCTCCGGAAGAAAAAAACGGCAGCTCTCTGAGTAGCCTCTCTTCATCAGAGCGGCGAAACGCGGTATCGGCAAACATCATGCCTGATCCCATACCGGTCAATTTCCAACTGAAGCACGAAGTGAAGCGCCTACCGCCACTGCGCATACTTCTTGAGAGCGCGGAAACTCTGGCCCAGGAAGTGGCGAGAATTACTCGATGAACGTCACGCCGTACATCAGCACCATGCCGAGCACGATGCACACCAATTGCCCGAGCGTCTTTCGAAGTTCGGTTTCCTTGTGCAATTCGGGGATGAGATCGGACCCCGCGATGTAGAGAAGATTTCCCGCGGCGAACGGAAGCATCATGGGTCCGATTGCCGCCGAGGAAGACGAGAAGAGAAGAACGATCGCCGCACCGATCAGTGAGGAGCTCGCGGACAATGCATTGAACAGGAGCGCGTTCTTCTTCGAGTATCCGCTGTGAAGCAAGACGGCGACATTCCCCACCTCATGGGGAATCTCGTGGAGCGCCACAGCCAGAGCCGTCGAGATGCCGATCGGAATGCCTGCGAGAAAACCCGCGGCAATGACGAGTCCGTCGATGAAATTATGCATCGATTCACCGACCAGATTGATGATGCCCATCGGATGATGGTGATGATGGTGATGCTCGCCCGAAGGCAGAACGTGACAGTGCCTCCAGTGAATGACCTTCTCGAGCACGAACGAGAAGAGAATGCCGCCGAGAAGAATCACCAGATTCATCGAGAACGTTTCGGGCGTCTCCGCCAACTCCGGAATGATGTGAATGAAAACGTCACCGAGCAGAGCCCCGGTCGAGATGCTCACGAAATAGAGAAGCGACTTGCGAATCGTGTTCTCCTCAAAGAGGAACAGGAACATGCCGAGAAACGACAGCAGGCTGATGCCGATGACGGCGAAGAGGGTGTAGAGGATGACCATAGGGAATGGTGGACGATACTGGATTCGAACCAGTGACCTTTCGAATGTGAATCGAACGCTCTAACCAGCTGAGCTAATCGTCCAAAATTTCCAAATGATAGTACTATGTTTTTCTGATTCCTGCACCTATCTCTCAAGCCAAAACCTGACTACAATCCCCCTGTGAACCGCACTCTCACTCTCATTTACTCGACATCCACCGGACATACGGAGTTTGTGGTCGATCGTCTGTGCATAGCCCTCACGAAGCAATTGCAGGACCTCCGAATCAACAAGCAGCGTGCCGAAGTCAGCACGCCGGAAGATTTAAAGAAAGGCACGGTACTCCTTCTCGCATGCGGCTCGTGGAATACGAACAACGTGGAAGGTCAATTGCAGCCGCACATGCACGAACTACTCACCATGAGAGCGGCCGATGCCGATATCAAAAACATGCCCGCCGCCGCGATCGGCCTCGGAGATGAACGATACTTCTTCACGGCACGCGCGGCAGAAAAGCTGACGGAGTACCTGAAGGAACATCATGCAAAGATGCTGCTTCCGACACTCAAGATCATCAACGATCCGTTCGATCAGACGGCGAAAATCGAAGCATGGGCGAAAGAATTCGCCGATGCGATCGAGAAACTTCCTACCAAAGTCACGCACTCCAAGTCCTGAGGCACATGTCCCGCATCTCCCTGAAAATCGTCGGCTCATCAGGACAAGGCATCGACTCAATCGGTGAAATCATGGCGAAAGCACTGAAGAGAAGCGGATACTGCGTCTTCGGATACCGCGAGTACCCGTCGCTCATCAAAGGCGGACATGCCAGTTACCAGCTGGATATCTCGGATGAAAAGATCGAAAGTTCCGAGGTGACGGTGAATGTCGTGATTACCTTGAACCATCATGGGCTAGAACTGAATCTCTCCGATCTCAAGCCCGGAGGAATGATGATTCACTCCACTCCTGACTGGAAATTTCCGAAGAAGGATCAAGAGTTGATCGGCAGACTCAGTCTCCAAATCGTCGAATTGCCGATCGAAACGGTGCTCAGAAAACTCGGTGCAAAACCGATTCTCGGCAACGTGCTTCTAAGCGCCTTCCTGTGGTCCGTTCTTGGACAGGATATTGAGGCGCTCAAAAAAATGGTGGGTGAAAAATTTGCGAAGAAGAAAGATCTCCTCGAACTCAACATGCGTTGCATTGAAGAAGGCTTCGGCATGCAGAAAGAATTCGCTTCGATGACTATCCCCATGCCAAAGCCGCAAAAGAAATGGCAGAAGCAACTCCTCATCACCGGTAGCAAAGCGATGGGACTTGGGGCCGTGCACGGAGGCATGCGGCTCTATGCCGGCTACCCGATGACCCCGAGCAGTCCCCTCTTAAGCTTCGTTGCATCGATCCAGAATCAAACCGGTGTCGTCATCAAGCAAGCCGAGGACGAAATCACGGCGGCACAGATCGTTTCCGGCGCGATGTTCATGGGAACACGCGCATTAACTGCAACATCGGGCGGCGGATTCGATCTGATGAGCGAAACGTTGTCCCTCAATGGAATTATTGAGAACCCGACGGTCTTCGTCCTGGCACAAAGACCCGGACCAGCGACGGGGCTCCCGACATGGACCGGGCAAGCGGACCTTCTGATGGCAATCCATACGGCGCACGGAGAATTCGCACGTCTCGTGCTGTCCGTCTCCAATAGCGACGATGCGTTCACGCTCATGAACGAAGCCTTCAACTTCGCAGAGGAATTCCAGATCAGCGTGATCGTGCTCACAGACAAGCAGATCGCTGAAGCGCTGTATACGCAGGAACCGTACGAATTGAAGAAAACGAAGATCAAGAGAGGTTTGCTCATCACCGATCCGGAGAAACTGAAGAAACTGAAATCTGCCGACCGGTATGCAACGGACACAAAAAACGGCATCTCACCGAGATGGCTCCCCGGCGCGGACGCGGCAACGTACGTGGCGCAGGGGGATGAGCACAGTGGTGACGGAACGGTCGACGAGTCGGCTGCGAATGCAAAAGCGCAACTGCAGAAGAGGATGAAAAAAATGGAAGCGCTGAAAGCGGCACTGCCGGAACCGACGCTCCTCGGTTCACAGGAACCGGAAATTCTTCTGGTTGGCTGGGGCAGCACGAAATCAACCATCGTCGACGTTCTTGCATCGGATGCATTCAAAGATAAAAAGGTAAGCTACCTCCACTTCACCCATCTCTGGCCCCTCAGAACGGAGAAATTCGCCGCACTCACAGCATCGGCAAAGAAAACCATCCTCATCGAGGGGAATTATCAGGGCCAGCTCGGAATACTGCTCAAACAAGAAACAGGAATCGAAATCAAAGACAAGATTTTGAAGTACGACGGACGACCGTTCTTCTTCGATGAGCTGCTGAAATTAATCTCCGACCGTATCTGACTCTATGTCCATCCCGCTCCAAACCTCCGGCGATCCCACGATGAAGGACTACCATTCCGACAATAGGAGCACCTGGTGCGATGGCTGCGGCGACTACGGAATTTGGGCTGCGGTGAAGCAGGCTCTCGTGGAACTGAAAATTGCACCGTCGCAAACACTTCTCTGCTACGACGTCGGCTGCCATGGCAACATGTCCGACAAACTTCTCGGGTATCGATTCCACGGCCTGCATGGGCGCGTGATCCCGTTTGCCGCAGGAGCAAAGCTCGCAAACCCGAAACTGCCCGTCATCGCTTTCGGTGGCGACGGAGCGAGTTTCTCGGAAGGCATCGGACACCTGGTGCATGCAGTACGCAGCCACTATCCCGTTGTCTTCGTTCTCCATAACAACGGCAACTACGGTCTGACGACCGGACAGGCAAGCTCACTGACGCCGCAGAACCAGCCGATGAACACGGCTCCAAACGGCATTCCCGAAGCAACGCTGAATTCGATGGATTTCATCTTCTCGCTCGAACCGACGTTCGTCGCGCGCGGATTTTCCGGTGACATCAAACAACTTAAGGACATCATGAAAGAAGCGATCCGTCACAGAGGCTTCGCGTTCATCGACGTGCTCCAGGCTTGTCCTACCTACAACCACTTCGCGACGCACACGATGCTCTTGCAGAAATGCTACAAAGTTGAAGATGAAAATCACGATGCAAGTGACTTCGTGAAGGCTCGGAAAATCGCAGTAGATACGAGCAAGCGCATCGCAACAGGCATTCTCTACCGCAACGAAAATGTACCGAACTTCATCGAGCGGCTTGTGCCGAGGCAGGGAAAGACAACGACACCGGTCGAGGAAGTACAGACATTCGATGTGAGCAAGCTGATGGAGGAGTTCATCTAAATCACAAACCCATCAGCGCGCTGTCATTCTCAGAAATAATTGATGTAATTTTACATTCTCATTCACCTCCGGATGAAACGTCCCCGCAAGCACTTTCCCCTGTTTCACAAGCACCGGTATTCCTTTATGTTCAGCCAAAATTTCAACGCCTTTCCCGACTCTCATTATCTTCGGCGCGCGAATGAATGACACGGGAATTTTCCCCTGAACACCTTTCACCCGGATCTCGGCCTCGAAACTATCGAGCTGTGTTCCATACGCATTTCGGTCGATGGTGATATCGATCAATCCGAGCGATCTGGGGGAATTTTTTCCTGTTACTTTTTTCGACAACACAATGGCGCCGGCGCAGGTGCCATAGACGGAAAGTGTTTCCGCTTTCACGCGCTTCGTAGTCTCCTTGCCGACTCCTGTCTCCTCCAAAAATTTACTGATCACCGTCGATTCCCCTCCCGGGATGATCAGAGCACCGACCTTCGAGAGATCGGCAAGTGACCGTACCTCGATCGCAGGCACATGCATCGAATGAAGCAGGGCAATGTGCTCGGAAAAATCGCCTTGAAATGCTAAGACTCCGACAATCACCAAAAAATTCTACATTCTAAATTCTACATTCTCAATTTTATATTCCCCTCTCCTGCATCCTGACCTGAAGGCCGCTCACCTCCAGCCCCGCCATCGCTGCTCCCAGCCCTCGACTCACCTCCAAAATCTTCACCGGATCCTTGAAGTGGGTCGTCGCCTGCACAATCGCCTTCGCCATGCGCTTTGGGTCCTTCGATTTAAAGATGCCCGAACCGACGAAGACTCCCTCAGCTCCAAGCTCCATTAGGAGTGCGGCATCCGCAGGAGTCGCAACCCCGCCAGCGACAAAGGTCACGACAGGCAGACGCTGCGCTTTCTTCACCTGCTCGACAAGATCGAGAGGAATACGTTCATCCCGCGCGTAAACCTTCAACTCAGCAGGTTTCATCGACTTCAGTGCGGCAATTTCGCCTTTGATCAGTTTGAGATGCCTCACAGCTTCGACCACATTTCCCGTTCCAGCCTCCCCTTTCGTACGAATCATGCACGCGCCCTCATGAATGCGTCGGAGCGCTTCGCCAAGATTGGTCGCACCGCACACGAACGGAATCTTGAAACGACTCTTCTCTACGTGCGCGAACGGATCTGCCGGTGTCAGAACCTCCGACTCATCGATGAAATCGACTTTCAGAGCCTCCAAAATTCTCGCCTCCGCCGTGTGTCCGATGCGGATCTTCGCCATCACCGGAATCGAAACCGCTCGCTGGATCTCCGCAATAAGCGCAGGATCACTCATGCGTGCAACGCCTCCTTGAGCCCGAATATCGGAAGGTACACGCTCCAAAGCCATGACGGCGCAGGCGCCTGCCGCTTCAGCGATCTTCGCCTGCTTGGCAGTCACGACATCCATGATCACGCCACCCTTGAGCATGCGAGCAAGATCGGCGCCGACCGTGTTGGAAATACGAAACATAAAACTATAAATCAATTGTTGCACCTGCTGTCACAAATTCCGGATCAATCGAAAGTCTGCTTTCTTCGGGAAGCACCTGATTCTGGTACTTACTGAACGGTTTCATATTGTAGGGAGTCTCGGCGGGAGACGTCATCATCTCGAAAGCAAGCTGACAGACACGCATGCCCGGATACAGTGCCACCGGCAAACGATTGAGGTTGCTGATCTCCAGCGTGATCGTACCCGAGAAACCGGGATCGACGAACCCTGCGGTCGAATGCACGATGATGCCAAGACGCCCGAGGGAACTTCGGCCCTCGACGCGCACGACCAAATCATCCGGAACCGTGATCTTCTCCTGCGTGACGCCAAGGATGAATTCTCCGGGCTGCACGATGAAAGGATCACCGTCGGCAATCGTGATGATGCGCATGTTCTGAGCAAATGTCTTCGGGTTCTTCGGATCCAAGACCGCGTATTTGCTGTGTTCGTAGACCTTGAACACATTCCCGAGACGGAGATCCATGCTGCTCGCATGGATGTAGCGGAACAGCTCCGCCTGATCGGATTCTATTTTCACTCTGCCGGACTCGATGGCCTTCTTGATGTCTCTGTCGGAGAGGATCATGAGCGGAGAGTATCACAGTCAAACCATGCGAGAGAATAGAAAAAATGCAACGAAGAGCGTGAGCGCATATCGATAGAATGGAGCTATACTGCTTCCCCCATGCCAACACTCGAACACTCGGAAGCTGACATCTCGATGGCAGCAGGCGAACAGCGCATCGGCGTCGATATGAAAAGGCGTGCTCAGGAAGTACGACGCTTCCGCGACGACTACAGAGCACTGATGGATCGAACCGGCTTCGCTTCCAAATCCAGCACGGCGGAAATCATACGATGGATCGACGCAATGGAGCTCACCGATGATCAAAGCAACCAACAGAGTATCCGGTGGCGCGAAGACTTCATCGAAAAAAGCGGTGCCCTCGTGATCAGCGAAGGCGAGAAACTGTTCACAGAGTTCACGACGGCGATGGAACAGGCGAAACCGTACATCTCGACCGGATCCTACAAACGCTGGTTTGACCGTCTGTACGACACGCGTGAGCAGAGCACATCTGCCTCATCGTTTGCACTGAAGCTGCGATGGGTACGAAGCGAACTCAAGCCCTTTGCAGAGCGATGGAAGCAGGTTGCCGACGAACGGGATGCGCTCGTGAAACATCCTGCCTTCGAAGACCTTTTGGCATTCGAGCCATCACTTGCGGTTCTCAGGGACCGCGACGCCTTCCTCGATTTGCACTACAACAAAAGAAAGGGCCTCCTGTCACAAGCCAATGGTCTCCTGCTGGCATCGAGGAACATGCAGACGGATCTCTACTCGAAAGCAAAGGAAAAGCTGCAAGCGGCTGCCGGAGGAAAGTATCTGGCGGACGGGAAAGTCGGCGTATGGCTCGAGCGTATTTTCCGTTCGAAAGCGAATCCGAAAGCAATCGAGCAATTCATCAACGGGTCGGGGGCAAACTCTCTGACGGCACTCATGCAGAACTGGGCAAGCGTAAAAAACAGATATGAAGGCATCAGAAAAAAATTCAGCGAACGATGGGAACAGACCGGCATACGCGGCTTCGAACTCCTCAGTGAAACGCAGTTCCTTTCGTTGCACTTCACGCAACGCCTCCGATACGTGGAACAGGCGGAAGACCGACTCGATAGCGCCCAGGATATCGACAACGAGGCACCCGTCCTCATCAAGCTGCGACATGCGATGGATATTCGTGATTGGGATGAGGCGATGCTGCTCGTCATGGAAGCCAAGAAAACTCAGCTCGCCGAGAAAGACTTCCGACGCTTGAAGTCCATGGAAAGTTACGTCAACCAATTCATGGGAAACGAAAAGAAGGAGCAATTGATTGGCGCTCTCGAAGCGAAGAAGAGAATCGACATGCTGATTCATCAGGTACCGAGCCACCTGCAGCCGCTCATGCTGCGACTGCTCAGGGGCCCGCATGCCAATAGGTCCATCCACCAACTGCGATGGATCCAGTACAACAACATCTGGTGCCGGTCACACGGGTACCTCGATCAGGAGCGCGCACGCAAAGCATCGGATGAAGAGAATACGAAACGCACCAAAGAACGTGCGAAATCCGGATTGGACATCGGAAGGAACGATGTCCTCAGCCATGAAACCGCGAACAGCGAATTCGTCCGCAAAGAAGAACACTCGAAGCACACAGCCACGGTGCTGAGTGTCAATTTGGAAAGCCCGCAAGCACTGTCGACGACCGCGGAGATGATGGAGCGTGAGCAACCCCCGAACCGACTCTACTGGACGACGCTCAACTGTTTCACCAAGGACGGACCGACCTCGGAAAGCTGGAACAGGGATCTTCTGACGATCCTCTCGGAAATGCGCAGTTTGACCCGCTCGATCAAATCTTCCGGTTACGCTTACAGATCACCGAATGAGCAGTTGCAAGCAATCTGAAGATCGATAGCCGCCTCAGCATGTACACAATGAGGAAGTTTTGATAGGCTACCGAACCTATCGTACTCACCACACCCTCTTCCATGACTTCTCTTAGAAACAGCGTCTTCATTGCCGCATCACTTGCACTGCTTTCCGCTTGTTCCGGAACTGCGCAGACCTCTATCGAAGAACAGAACCGAAATCCTCTGACTGCCTCGCGCTACGGGGATGAACTAGCCGATTCGATGGCGAATATCGTGATTCAGGAAGACCCCATATCGAAAGATCCGGTGATGAGAAAAATCATCGATGCACAGATCGAACGAGGAAAAACAATCGGAGACGACGCACGCGTAAAGCATCAGGAAGGCATGCGCGGAGGATTCGTGGAAATAAAAGCTGCCGTCATGGGATACGTCCTCTACGTCGACGATACGGTCTACTTCTCCCCCGATTTTCTGACTCCTCCGGGAGCGGACCTGCGAGTGATACATACGACGGTCGTCGATCCCAGAGACGTTTCCTTCCCCGATCCTACGAGCATCGATCTCGGTCCTCTCCAGAGCGTCTACGGAGCGCAACAGTACTCGGTACCGCATCAGGAGAAGCCCGAGCTCTACCGAACACTGGTGATCTTCGACAAGAAACTGAAGAGGATTTACGGTTTTGCGCAGCTCAGCAAATAAACGAGCTATAGCGGCGCATTCGCGAGCTTTCCGAGCACCTCATCCACCGCAGCGCTGATCGCCTCGAGGTTGTTCGCCTGCACTCGCATGCCGTTCACGAAGTAGCTGGGTGTGCCCTGCACGCCGAGCTTCTCTCCTTCGGCAATGTCGGCGGCAATCGTCTCCCCTTTGATCCCCGAACGAATGCAGCGATCGAAGAGATCGGCATCGACGCCAAGAGTGATGCCCCACGTGCGAATCGCATCCGAAGACAGGTCTTTCTGCTGCGTATAGCTGAGTTCGACGAACTCCCAAAACTTTCCTTGATCCGCAGCGCATTCGGCGGCTTGAGCGGCCTCGTACGCATAGGCATGAATGGCGCGCAGCGGGAAATGTCTAAATTCAAAACGAAGGCGGGAGCCGTACTTCTCAAGCAGCGGCTGATTGATCAGCGTGTGTGCGGAAGCACATGCAGGACACTGGAAATCCGCGTACTCAGTCACCGTGACGATCGCCGTGTTAGGCCCCTTCATCGTTCGACTCGATTCCGCACTCAGGCCCGTCGTATCGACGCCGCAAGCCGAAAGAAGCACGCAAGTGACTAGCAGACCGAGAGAGCGTTTCGAGATCGGAGCCATGAGAAGATTTGGAAGGAGAGTAGAGACGCCGAGTACCGTACCAAACCTTCCTCACCTTGTACATTTTGCTTCTGCTATACTTCACTCCCCCATGGCTCTCTACCTCAAATATCGACCGCAGACGTTCGCCGACGTCGTCGGACAGGATCACATCGTATCGACGCTGGAGCAGTCCATTAGTCGCGGCCGCGTTTCCCATGCGTACCTCCTCTGCGGAACACGCGGTACGGGCAAGACATCCGTCGCCCGCATCCTTGCGAAAACCATCCTGCTGCAAGGAATGGAGAACGATCTTCTCCGAGGACAAGCGACGAAAGGCATCGAGGAAGGATCGTTCGTGGACCTCATCGAGATCGACGGCGCGAGCAACCGAAAAATAGACGATATCCGCGAATTGATCGAGAAAATCAATTTCACGCCAAGCGTTTCCAAAGCGAAAGTGTACATCATCGACGAGGTGCACATGCTCACGAAAGAAGCATTCAACGCTCTCCTGAAGACTCTGGAAGAACCACCGGAGTATGCGTTCTTCATCCTCGCGACGACCGAATTGCATAAAGTGCCGGACACGATCCAGTCCCGTTGTCAGCGTTTTCTTTTCAAACGGGTACGCGATGAGGACATCATCAGGAGATTGCAGTACATCGCGGATCAGGAACGCATCACGGTCGACAGAGAGGCGCTCCGCGCCATCGCACATCATGCACTCGGAAGTTTCCGAGACGGCATCGCACTGCTGGACCAACTTCGGTCACTCGAAAAAATCGGACTTTCGGACGTCACCGATCGCATCGGAAAATCTTCGATTTCATTCATCGAAGATATCGTCATGGCACTCGAAAAACGCGATCCGAAAGCAATGAAGACGGTCGTTTCGCACATTGAAGAATCGAATGTGCCGGTCGACGCTGTCGCATCGGATCTTCTATCGCTCATCCGAACTCATCTGCACGAGGCAATCGAGAAGAAGCAAGAAACCGCATCCCTCCTACGCATGATTGATATGCTTCTGGAAACCATCAAGAATATCCGCCTGTCTCCCCTGCCGGTACTCGCCCTAGAATCGGCCCTCCTCTCACTATGCCTGGAACCGGACGAAACATCCGAGGCGAAAAAAGCTGTCAAGACGGGGCACGGCATCAAGCTCAAAGTCCAAACACCGGAACAAATCCCCACGGACACGGTGACGAAAGCACCGAAAGCGGAAGTATCGATGAAGAGCGCTCTCGTGGAAGCGCAGGACTTGACAGTTCCAAGCGTTCTCCAACATTGGCAAACGCTCGTCGACGCCGTTACACCCGCATCCGTCCGGATGAGCCTGAAGAACGGCACCGTGGCGAATGTGCATGGCGACATGCTCGAGATCACCTTTCCGTCGGCATTCCACAGGGATCGCGTCGCAGAGACGCACGCAAGCCGCACCGTCGAAGAACAGCTCATCAAAATGTTCAAACGCCCCGTTCGTCTGAAACTGACACTGGAGAAAGATTCCAAGCCGCTGGTCACGGGCCCGACAACCGATCTCGTTGAAGCGGCAGCGGAGGTTTTTGGAAATATGTAAGCACTTCACCAGCGTTTCATGGAAGCCAAAGCCGAACTCCGACGCGCCATCAAAGAACGCCTCTCGCGCATGAGCGAGAACGATCGAAGGGTCGAGAGTCAAATTATCCTCCGTGAACTTAGAAAAAAACTTCCCTCTTCACCACATACGATCAGCATCTATTCGCCATACCTCGACGAACCGAATCTCACGCCACTCATCACCGAACTTCTCAAGCAAAAAAACATTGTCTGTATGCCGAAATCCGGCACTCATTCCATGGCGATGCATCGCATTTTTTCTTTACAAGAAATCGGACGCAATCCCATCACGAATATCATTGAACCAATCATCGATCGACCGGTCGATGAAACGACGATTCAAACGGTGGTAGTGCCTGGTCGAGCATTCACCAAGGAAGGAGTGCGCCTCGGGCGTGGGAACGGCGGATACGACCGATGGATACACGATCAGAGGAAGAGAAATACTGCCACTCGCTTCATCGGCGTATGTTTCGATTGTCAGATCGTGCAGGACATGCCGGTGGAAGCGCATGACGAAAAGGTGGACCTCCTCGTGACACCACGAATGAAGATTGATACCCTCTGACCATGCCCACCTACACCTCCCTCCAAGCCGCAGATCCCGATGTCTACCGCGCCGTCATCGGTGAAATGCAGCGCCAGAGAGAGGGAGTGGAGCTGATCGCATCGGAGAACTACATCTCCCCTGCCGTCCTCGAAACAATGGCAACGGTCTTCAACAACAAGTATTCGGAAGGATATCCGGGGAGGCGCTACTACGCAGGGCAGGAATTCACCGATGCGGTTGAAACACTGGCCATCGAACGCGCGAAGAAACTCTTCGATGCGGGACATGCCAACGTCCAGCCGCATGCGGGAGCACCCGCAAACGTCGCGATGTACTTCGCACTACTGGAGCCGGGAGACACGGTCATGGGCATGGACCTGAGTCACGGAGGGCACTTGACCCACGGACACCCCGTCACGTACCTCACCAAGATTTTCAAATTCGTTCGTTACAAAATGAAAGACGTCGAAACGGGAGAAATCGACTACGACGAGATGCGACAAGTAGCGCTGAAAGAGAAGCCAAAGATGATCCTCGCCGGCTTCTCCGCCTATCCGCGCGAACTGAACTACGCAAAGATGAAAGCGATTGCCGACGAAGTGGGCGCCGTCACGGTCGCCGATATGGCGCACATCGCAGGGATGATCGCAGGCAAAGCGCTCCGGAATCCTTTCCACGACGGTTTCGATGTCATCACGACGACGACGCACAAGACGCTGCGAGGGCCCAGAGGAGGCATGATCCTCAGTCGTACCGAAGAAATGGGCAAGAAGATCGATAAATCGGTCTTCCCCGGTTTCCAGGGCGGTCCCATCATGCAGATGGTTGCCGCCAAAGCCGTTGCCTTCGGCGAAGCGCTGAAACCGGAATTCAGAGACTATGCGAAACAGGTTGTCGTGAATTCCAAACACCTCGCAACGTATTTCATGAACCATGGCGTGAAGCTCGTCACGAATGGAACTGACAACCACCTGATGCTCATCGACTGCGTGAAATCCTGGGGAATCGGAGGTGGAGAAGTCGAGACGCTGCTCGATTCCATCGGCATCACGCTGAATAAGAACATGATCGCCAACGACACGAGGAAACCGATGGACCCCTCGGGCGTCCGCCTCGGCACCCCCGCCATCACCACGCGGGGCATGAAGGAGAAGGACATGGAAACACTCGCCGATTTCATGATGAAAGCCGTACAAAACAAATCCGACGCCTCCGCACTGAAGAAGCTGCACGGAGATGTGAAAGCGTTCTGTCTTCAATTTCCGGTACCGGGGATTACGGCGTAAGATTGCAGCATGAAAAAATCAGCTCAAAGTCTCGGTCATGCCGTACGCGGACTCGTCCACGCACTGAAACACGAGAGAAATCTCCGCATGTTTGTTCTTGGGCATGCCCTGCTTCTGCTCCTTGGAATAGTGCTCCGAGTCGATCTCCTCTCCCTTCTGGTGAGTACGCTCGTTGCGGGAATCTTCGTGAGCATCGAACTCCTGAACACCGCCATCGAACGACTTGCCGATACGGTCGATGACTGTGAGAAAACGAGACTCGGAGGCCACTTCCATGTCGGCATCAAACAGGCAAAAGATGTCGCCTCTGCCGCTGCACTCATCATGCTCGCCGTCTATGCTGCGTGCATCGTCCTCATCGCGCTCCCCTACGTCCTGTACCTCTTCCTCAGACCTTGAGCTTCTCCACCGCTGCCATCCTCGGCATCGTCGAGGGTATCACCGAGTTTTTGCCGATCTCATCGACAGGACACCTCATTCTGACGCAGAAACTCCTCGCGATGCAGGAGACGGAAGTCTTAAAGAGCTTCGATATCGCGATCCAGCTTGGGGCAATCCTGGCAGTCCTCTTGATCTACGGAAGATCAATCAAAAGAACACCGAACGTATGGCTTCCGATCGTCGCTGCTTTCATTCCGACCGCCGTTATCGGTCTGCTCCTGCATTCGATTGTGAAAACGCATCTGCTTGGTAGCAGTGCGGTCGTGACATCGTCTCTGCTCATTGGCGGCGTGATCATCATTCTGTTTGAGATGTTGTATAAAAAAGAGACAATCAAGATTCGCTCGCTTGAAGCTATTCCTCTCAAGACCGCACTTTTAATCGGACTCTGCCAATCTCTCGCGCTTGTGCCGGGCGTATCGAGATCCGCTGCAACGATTATTGGCGGAATGCTTCTTGGAGTGGAGAGAAGGACAATTGTCGATTTCAGCTTCCTACTGGCGATTCCGACGATGGCGGCAGCCACGAGCCTCGATCTTCTGAAGTCCGCACATCTCTTCACGGCACAGGATGCATCTGTGCTCAGCGTTGGCTTCATCACGGCGTTTGTCACGGCGTACATTGTCATCCGTTGGCTTTTAAAGTTCATTCAGACACACACGTTCACGTTGTTCGGCATAGAGCGCATTGTTGTGGCGATCGCATTCTGGCTATGGGTTTTGTAAAGCCGCCTTCAGCCCTCACTCCGCCCCGCCGAGCGGGGCACCTCTCTCCAAAATTTGGAGAGAGGAAATCCATAATCGAGAAAAGCACGGGCTCCCCCTTCTCCAGAATCTGGAGAAGGGGTTAGGGGATGAGGGCTGTAAGATACAGCTAAAAGCCAATCGTAATCGTCGCAGTCGCCGGATCCGAAAGCCCCACCCCTCCCGAAGGACTGGAGAGAGCAAGATTCACTGTCTTCCCGCCGAGATTATTGTTGTTATTGAGAATGGGAACAGTAAACGTCTTGCTCGTCTCATTCGCACCGAAGCTCAGCGTGCCGGTGACGGGCGTATAGTCGACCCCCGAACCTGCCGATCCTCCCGTCGTCGCATACCCAACGGTCACGGCACCAACGCCACCGATGTGACGAACGGTAATCGTCACCGATCCATCGGACTTGCTGACTGCATACGTACTTGAGCTGAACTTCAGCGACCCGGAGCCCAAGGGAACTCCCTCGTCATCATTGATCGTGACAAGTGCCGACGCTATCCCGATGGATGCTCCTCCCGTGGCGCCTGAAAGATTGACGGAGAACGTTCTGTTCCCTTCAACGGCACTGTTATTCGTCACGGCTACGGTGAATGTCTTCGTCGTTTCCCCGGCCGCAAATGAGAGCGTGCCGTTTGTCGAAGAGTAATCCACACCGGATGATGCAGAACCGTTGCTCGTCGCGTAGGCGACTCCGACAGCTGTCGTCGTGATTCCCGACCTGACGACCGTCACCGTCATACTGGAACCGTTCTCAGCAACTCCGTACGCTGTCGCACCCAAGGAAATAGTCGTCGTTGCAGCCGCACTTGAAGCAGCACCGGATGAAGCGGACGACGGCGCATTCGGATCGTTGATATTGAGGAAAATGTTCGACGGAGACGAAATGAATACGGCTCCTTTCGGATTCTTCAGCACCAGATTCACCGTTTTGGTACCGGTCGTAGACGCGTCATTGTAGATCTTCATGATGATCTTCTTGCTCGTCTCCTTGGATCCGAAGGTCAATGTTCCGGAAAGGGGCTCGAAGTTCTTCCCTGCAACCGCCGTGCCTGCACTAAACTCGTAGTCGACGCTGCCCGCACCCTGGTTCCCACCGGTGCGCACAACGGCAATGGTGACCTGTCCGATGGACGCATTCTTATCGATATTGTAACCGTTGCTGTCGAAATGAACGTATCCACCCGGATTGTACGGAAGTGGTCCGGTACTGCTGCTTGAGGAGGAACTGGAAGAAGACGAACTGGAAGAACTGGAAGAGGAACTGGAAGAAGAAACGCTGGAAACGGAGCTGCTCGAAGAAGAGCTGGGAGCCGCGGAAATACCCTTCAGCTCATCCCGAAGACGCTTCAGGAGAATCGCAACCTGCGCTCGCGTAATCGGCTGATCCGGACCGAATTTTTCGCTCGAGAGTCCTTTGATGATCCCGAGCTGCACCATCTCTCCGATCGCATCATCCGCATAATGACCGGACGGAACATCGCGGAAGACCGTCGAGCCTTTGAAAGCGGCACCGATGTGGCTGATCCCGATACCAAAGATGGTTCCTGCAATAAACACAGCGGGAACAGAGCGAAGCAAAAACTTCTTCATAGGGAGAGATGGAAGAGTAGAGAAAAAAGTTGTTCACATTGTGTGTTCAATACAATGGAAAAACAATTGCGATGTGTGGAAATTGTGAAGTGATCGTCGTTTTTCGCACATTCAATATAATCTCCCTCCAAGCGGCACCTCCTTGTCCGGAGCAATGAGCAGGCATTCACCCTTCCCGTCAGGAACTCCAAGTGTAAGAACCTCGGAGACCGCCGGACCGATCTGACGCGGAGGAAAATTGACGACACAAAGAACCTGCTTCCCCATCAGTGCTTCCTTTGAATAATTCTTCGGAAGCTGCGCACAGGATTTCTTGATCCCGATTTCCTCTCCACAATCAATCGTTAGACGATACGACGGCTTCCTCGCCTCAGGAAAATCCTGAACTTCAATAATCTTTCCGACTCGAATATCCAGTTTGCCGAAATCGTCGATGGTAGCCATAAGAAAATTATAGCCAACAAGAGAGGTTTTCATAGACAAACGCGGCAAGCATGCCGCTCCCTTTCAGGAAAAATGGAAAAAGGGAGCGCGATGCTTCGCGCGTCTTTGCTATGAAGCACTCTTCTTTGCTTCAGCCTCGATCATTGCCTTGCTCGGGGGCGGGACTCCGCCGCTCTTCTCGAGCTTGCTCTGCAAGTCTTTCATCTTCCCCTCTTCTTCACCTGAAAGTTTCTCGGTGATCGCCTTCTTTCGAAGCGCATTGAAATCGTTCGTCCACATCTCTCGATCCCTCCATGCACGGTACTCTTCGAGCTTCATGCCTTTCTTCTTCGCCTTTTCGCGTTCCTCCGCCTCCTTCTCTTTACTCTTCTCCGCCTTCACGGCAACCATGCGACCTTCCTTCGCGCTTTCGAGCCAGCGACCGATCTTCTCCTCCACGACGGAACGCTTCTCACAGTAACGCTCTCGAGACGCTCTCCTGATGATTTGAAGACGTTTTGCATCCTGCTCCAGTTTCGGGGGTGCAAGCGTGGAAACCGAGAACGGCTTGCTCGCCATACCGTTCACCATCAGGCGCATGTACGCGTGGAACTTCGGCAGGCTCAGAATATCTTTTGAGTCGACCATTTCTTCAAACTGCAGACTCATCTCCTCCGAATCGTCCGCTCCGACTTGGAAACACACCATGGAACCGACGTTGCCGAAGACCGCATCCTTGAGAGCGGTGCTCTTGCCTCCGTCTCCGATGAGCAGTTGTCCGATGTACTGATTCGCAAGGGTGAGATTCAAACGATACTTTCTGGCCTCACTCAAAATCGTTGCAAAAGACTCGGTGGCGAAGTTCTGGAATTCGTCGACGTACAGATAGAAATCTCTGCGTTCCTTCTCAGGAATATCGGTGCGACTCATCGCATCGAGCTGGAACTTCGTCACGAGCATCGACCCCAAGAACGCGGAATTGTCCTCGCCGAGATTTCCTTTGCTCAGGTTCACGAGAATGATTTTTCCGCTGTCCATTGCCTCGCGAACGGACAACTTGCTCGTCGTCTGTCCCACGATATTGCGGATCATCGGAACCGACAGAAGTTGGCCGATCTTGTTCTGGATGGCGGCAACCGCCTCCGTACGGTATTTCTCCGACCATGCCGCGTACTCGTCTTCCCAGAAACTTTTCACGAGACGATCCTCGAGGTGATCGACGATTTTCTTCCTGAAGGCATCGTCCGAGAACATGCGAAGGATTCCCATCATCGAATTCCCCTGCGATTCGATCAGCGCCAGGAGGGTGTTCCTGAGAATGTGTTCCATGCGCCCGCTCCATACATCGGGCCAGAGCTTCGTGAAGACGCTCATGAGCCCCGATACGACCAGAGGATACTGTTCTGGCTTGGACGCACTGAGCATGTTGAAGCTGAGGGGGAATTCTTTGTCCGCAGGATCGAAGAGCACGACATCGTTGGTGCGCTCCGCAGGCACAAAACGGAGAACGGCTTCGATCAGATCTCCGTGCGGATCGATGACGGCAACTCCTTTTCCCGCATGCACATCGGAGAAAATCATATTCTCGAGAAGCGTCGATTTTCCCATGCCGGTCTTTCCGATGACGTACATATGACGGCGACGATCGTCCGGTCGAATGCCGAATTTGGTTCTGCGACCGCGGAAGACCGCTTCACCCAGTACCGTTATATTCTCCTCCATTCCTAACCCCGGCACGGGCAGATCCACCGGAGGTTCGAGTTTCTTGCTGAGTACCCAATCGATATTCGGCGTCTTCACGAGCGCATTCGGAAAATGCCAGAGTGTTGCAAGCTCCTCGACGGACAACGCATACGGATACATCGTGAATGACGGCTGCAAGGTCGTTTGGCGACGGACGGATGCCGCACGGAACCCGTTGCAATTCGGAAGGGTGAACTGTCTGAAGCTGCTCACCATCTCCTGTAATTTCTGCTCCGCAGCCCCTGCCTGCTGCTCCGGCACGACCACCGAGAGATGAACGTTGCTGACGAACATCAAACGATTGACCTTATCGATGACGGCGGAAACAGGATCCTCGGACTCGTGACTTCTGCGTGCGGATTTCAAAATATCTTCGTGCGTATCCATGTCACGATCCATGCCTCCGCCGGCATCGGCGGAACTCGGGAGGAAAGAAAACCATGCCCGGAAACCTCCAAGAACGATATTGAGCGGCAAATAAGCCCAGAAACGCCAGCCACGAGCCAGATGTACCGTCGCCAGAAATTTTGCGTACCATGAAAATTTCTTCGCCATGCCTTTCTCCATGAGCGGCAGAAACTTGAGCACACGCTTTCTGAACTTCGATTTCAACGGTCGAAAAACGATCTGCACGTGCCCGCGCATTGCCGGATGCGAATAGCGAACGAGAGTGGACGTGATGCCGGCAATGGAATCCAGCGTTTGTCTCGCGAGAAGGTCATCGAACTGAGGATGACGCTTGATCGGAAAAATTTCATGTTTGATAAGCTTCAGGTCGGTCGTCACCACCGTCTCTCCCTTCTCCGGCTCCAGTGCTTTCGGATCCATCTCCTCGATATCGATATCGGGGTACTGAGCGTAGAGCTGGCTCTCCACGAGCGGCAGCGCACTGCGTGCCGCACGAACGAAGAAACAGATCTTGCCCTGATACGAACCGATTTCGAAACTGATGAGCGCATCGGTCCCCCGAAGTGAATGCAGGGCCGCAATGGCAGGCTCGATATGAAGAGGCCCGCGGGAGCCGCTCTTGTCCTCCGGATCCGGCAGGGCAGGACGGATGCGCAGGAGTGCCAGATCTGATGTGGGAGTTGCTATTGGAATATCAGAAAGATTGAAGTGACTCAGGAATCGCGAATCAAATCCGCCACCATGTCGAGCGCGGCGGCGTTGTATGCGTAATCCATGCGGACGGGACCGAGGATGCCGATCGCTCCGGTCTCGCCTCTGATCCGGTACTTCGTCACGAGCATGCTGCAACTGCTGAACTGCGTACACAGATCTTTCTCTCCGACAAAATACTGCACGCTGTCGTCGAGCGTGATGTGATCGATCAAACTGGCGAGACGCTTCTCCAGCACTTCGACTACTCCGCTCACGAACCTGCTGTCGGCGATGAACTCCGGCTGTTGCATGGCATTCGAGAGCCCGAGGTACGACACTTGCTCGCGGTGAGGGACGGTCGCAAAGCTGACATTCGGAATCATGTTCGAGAGCATCGCGACGGCTTCGTAAGCGCGTTCACGGTCCTTGTGCTGGAAGTACTGTTCCTTCAGCTGATCGAAACGGGACCGAACCGCCCGCTCATGGGACGACGGCTTCATGAACTGCTGAACGTACATACGGTACCCCTGCACTGTTGGAACGCGTCCGGCAGACGTATGCGGCTGTTCGATGTATCCCTCTTCACCGAGGAATCGCATTTCATTCCTGATCGTTGCGCCCGACACGGGGAAAAGCCCCTTCTCGATGATATGGTGGGATCCGACCGGGATCGCCGTCTCGATGAATTGGTCGATGATGGCAGTCAGCAGCTTTGCCTGACGGATATTCATCATGATGGTCTTAGTATAGCGGAAAACAGGCAAAAAGGCGATGCAACCGCACCGTGGAAACGAGCGCCGCTGCCGACCCTATTTCTTGGCCTTCTTCTTCGGCGCTGGCTTCGCCTTGCGCTTCTCGGCAATCACTTTCACTTCCTCCTGCTTCTTCTTTGAAGCCTCTGCAACCTTGCGGAAGCGATCGACGCGACCGGAAGCCATCAACCCCATGTACTTGCCCGTGTAGACAGGATGGCAGGCGGAACAGATTTCAACCTGCTGTACTTTCACCGTAGTGGGGATCAGGTATACCGCACCGCACGAACTGCACGTGGTTTTGGCGTCGGCATGGACCTGTGGATGAATTCCTTTTTTCATAGCTGGAAGAGTGTAGGGGTGTACGAGAGCTGGTGCAAGTGCTTCGAGACGCATTCGCTGACGCTCATGCTCCTCAGCATGACACAATTTGTCACGGTGAGGAGCCCCTCAGGGCGTCTCGAACCGTTACTTCGCCTCTTCCTCAACTTCCTCCTCGCCCTCCCCGCCAATGACTTCATTCGCATCATGCATGATCACACTCATCGATGCGACTTTATCGCCGCCGTCGAGACGCATCACGATCACACCCTGTGTGGCTCTGCTCCGGGAAGGTATATCGGAAAGCTTCATACGGATCGTCTGACCTTGCTTGCTGATGCAGATGAGATCGCCTTCATCCTTCTCTTGGAGCACGCATCCGCCGACGATATCACCTGTCTTCGCCGTCAGCTGAGCAGCCTTCACGCCACTTCCGCCTCTGCCCTGCAAACGATACTGCGTGATCGGCGACGATTTTCCGAGTCCGTTCTCCATGACGACGAGGAGCTGACTGTTGTCCGGAGACGACACAGCAGCCGCTTCCACCACTTTGTCCCCTCCTCCGACGCGGATTCCGCGCACTCCAGCGGCAGCACGACCCATCGAACGGACATCGACCTCGGGGAAACGGATGGACTTTCCTTTCTTCGTAAGAATGAAGATCTCGTCCTTTCCTCCTGTTGCAAGCACCCAACGGAGTTCGTCCCCTGCAGGAACCTTCTGCGCGATGAGGCCTGAGCGACGGATATTGTCGAATTCAGAGAGCTCCGTTCGCTTCACCGTTCCCTTCACCGTCGTCATGAAGAGGTGGGTCTTCCCCTCGAGTTTCGCTTTCATGAGCGATGCGACTTTCTCATTCGGCTGAAGCTGGAGCAAGTTGACGATTGCCTGCCCCTTCGCAACGCGACTCGCTTGAGGAAGCTCGTAGACCGGAAGCTTGAATACGCGACCGGTGTTCGTGAAGAAGAGCAGATCGTCGTGGTTGTTCACGTTCACGAGACAGAGAATTTCGTCTTCCTCTTTCGTCGTCATGCCTTTGATGCCCTTCCCTCCGCGATTCTGCGCACGGAACTGAGCGGGACTTAAGCGCTTGATGTAGCCCTGCGACGTAAGCGCCACGATCATCGGCGCATTCGGAATCGTATCCTTCGCGGAGAATTCGCCAACGGCGTGCGAAACAATAACGGTGCGACGATCATCACCGAATTTTTTCTCGATCTCTGCCAGTTCCTGCTTCATGATGGCATCGACGCGCTTCTTGTCTTTGAGGATCGCCTCGCACTCTTTGATGAACGCGAGCGTCGCTTTCAGTTCGTCCTCGATTTTCTTGCGTTCCAGTCCGGCAAGGCGACGAAGTTGCATCTCGAGAATGGCGTTCGCCTGAATCTGACTCAGTTTGAATTTCTTCATGAGACTCTCCCTCGCATCATCCTGCGTCTCGCTGCTCTTGATGGTCTTGATGACCGCATCGATGTTGTCGAGTGCGATCGTGAGTCCCTCAAGGATGTGCGCACGCTCCTTCGCGCGGTCCCTGTCGAACGTCACGCGCCTGGTGATGATCGTCCGACGATGATCGATGAAGATCTGGAGGAAATCGTGCAGGTTCAGAAGCCTCGGCTGGAGCCCGTCGGCAAGAGCGATGCAGTTGTAACCGAAACTCGTCTGAAGGTCCGTGTGCTTGTAGAGCTGGTTCAGGATCTTCTGGGGATAGCTGTCCTTCTTAAGCTCGATGATGACGCGAATGCCGTCTCGATCGGACTCGTCTCTGATGTCCGAGATGCCGACGATGACTTTGTCCGTGACGAGCTCGGCAACACGCGTGATGAGCACCGACTTGTTCACCTGATACGGAAGCTCGCTGATTCTGATGATGAAACGATTGCCTGCCTCTTCGATCTCCGCCTTGCCACGACAGATGACAGAGCCGCGACCCGTGAGGTACGCCTGCTTCAGCACCGCTTTGTCGTAGACGTAACCCGCAGTCGGGAAATCCGGACCCTGCACGAACTCCAGAAGATCTTCCACGGTCGCATTCGGATGATCGGTGAGGTGCAAAATCGCAGCGACGAGTTCCCTCAGGTTATACGGAGGAATGTTCGTCGCCATACCGACGGCGATGCCGACGGTGCCATTGAGAAGCAGGTTCGGGATCTTGCTCGGAAGCACGGCAGGCTCCTTCCTTGTGCCGTCGTAGTTGGGACGGAACTCGACCGTATTCTTCTCGATGTCCTGCAGAAGCTCATCGGCCACCGAATGCATTTTCGCCTCGGTGTAACGCATGGCGGCGGCATTGTCTCCGTCGATCGAACCGAAGTTTCCCTGACCGAAGATCAGCGGATAGCGCATCGCGAAATCCTGCGCCATACGAACGAGCGCCTCGTACACGGGACTGTCGCCGTGCGGGTGATATTTTCCGAGCACGTCTCCGACCACGGCTGCACATTTTCGAAATTTGGATCCGGATCGAAGTCCCATTTCGTGCATCGCGTAGAGGATTCTCCGGTGCACGGGCTTCAGGCCGTCTCTGGCATCCGGAAGCGCACGCGAGACGATGACGCTCATCGCATAGGAGAGGTAGCTCTCCTCCATTTCCGTCACGATCTGCCGAGGATTCACCTGACCGATCGGGCTCGTTTCAAGCGGAGCCTGGATCTGGTCGTCGTTTGGAGCGGGGGTTTTGGCCATGCAAAATTAACAAAAGTTGGAACGCGAGGAGAGTAGCAGAGGAGAGAGGAATGCTACACTTGACATAAAATATAAATATTGATGAGTGAAGTACCAAAGAGAATGATAAAGTGATGTCATGCTCTCGATCGTCCCGACTCCCATTGGCAATCTCAAAGACATCACGATCCGAGCGAAAGAAACGCTCGCTTCTTGCGACGCGATCATCTGTGAAGACACGCGCGTCACAGGACAACTGCTGAAGCTTCTTGAATTACCGAAAAAAGAATTCATCTCGTTTCATGGATACACAGACGAAGGAAAAGCGGATTACATAATCGAGAGACTCAAAAAAGGCGAACACCTGTGTCTCGTGTCCGACGCGGGCACACCCGGCATTTCCGATCCGGGATACATCGTCGTCTCGCGCGTCCGCGCAGCAGAACTGAAAATAGAGGCCCTCCCGGGACCCTCGGCATTCCTCGTCGCACTGTCTGCGAGCGGGCTTCCGATCAATCAGTTTTCGTACCTCGGATTTTTGCCACTCAAGAAAGGAAGACAAACATTGCTGCAGACGTTCAAGACAGAGGAGCGAACGATCGTCTTCTACGAGTCACCGCATCGAATACAAAAAACTCTGTCGGAACTTGCGACGATTTTGACCGATCAACCGAAGCGAGTGGTCGTGATTGCGAGGGAACTTACCAAGATGCATGAACAAATTATTTATACAACTATTTCGGCTTTAGAAAAAGAAATAGAGGTTATGACGGTGAAGGGGGAGTTTGTGATAATTTTGGAAGGAAAAAACTAAAAGAAAGATTTTTCCTTGCCCTTTCTTTTTGCGCGAAAAAGAAAGGGCAAAAGAAAACGCGTGCGCCAATGCCCACCAGCAGTCCCCCACCTGTGGCGCACTCCTACCCTTTGGATGCTTCCTAAGCTGACCGCATGCTATCGCTTAGGATTTGCCCAGATGAATCCTTGAATACGGAAGAGAAAGGTACCGTTAGGAGGGTAAAAGGGTTTGGGGGCATAGGGAACCGAACAAGGTTCCCTTGCCCCCAAGGAGAAAAATAAATACATGAAAAAATAATGAGATGAGATTCCATGAAACAAACTACCTGCCACTCAGTACCCCCAGCGGATTCAAATGTGCTCCATTCTTCATCATCTCCAAATGCAAGTGTGCTCCCGTCGTCATGTGTCCCGCACCGTGTGTCCCCGGCTGTCCTCCGCTCAAACCGATGATGTGACCGTACCCGACCTTGTCCCCCGCCTTCACGAACGATGCGGAGACATGACCGTAGAGAGAGGCATACCCGTTCTGATGTCCGATGAGGATATAGCTGTATCCCGTTCTTCCGCCGTCCTTCACCGCGAAGACGATCCCCTGCGAAACGGTGCGAACCGGCGTCGCCTGCGGAGTCGCGATATCGATGCCTTTATGCGGGACATTGAATACTTTCAGATAATCCGGATCGAAGTACCCTGCGGTGACGGGACCGGCAACCGGCCACTGAAAGAGCGGCGGCAGCTCGTTGAGCTCCGAAGAATCTTCGACCTTTTTGAGCTCCTGTTCTTTCGCCCGGATGGATGCTTCGAGTGCGGCAACCTTTGAAGCGACGTCGGCGATCTCGGTCGCAAGGCTCCTGCGAAGGACGGATGCCTGCTCCGATTGAACCCTCTTCTGCACGTACTCTTTCGCAGCATCCTCAGGGACCCCAGTCTTCATGAGCGCAATGCGCTCCTTCAGTTCGTCGATCTGCGACTGCAAACCCGAAGAAGCCGAAGGCAATACCTCCGCTCCCGAAGAGCTGGCGGCGAGCTCCCGAAGATCGCGCTCCTTTTGCTGAAGCAGCAGTTCGGATTCCTCGATGCGCTTGTAAATTTTCTTATCAGTATTGCGAAGACTCTGCATCTCCTCGAACGCATGCTCCCCTTCCTGAAGGAGGAGAACCATTGCCTGATCTTTCCTCTGCAGCGTCGTGAGGGTTTCCTGCAGCGACTGCAAGTCCGACTGCATGGAAGCAAGATCACGACGGAGACCGCTTAAGGTTTCCTCACGAAGTTCGGCATTGATCTGGAGCAGGCTGGCCTGCATCAGACCGATGCGTGCATTCACTTCCTGAGCTTCCTGAATGATGCTCTGCAATTCCTCCTGACTGAGCTGCTTCTTCCTCCAGCTGTCGTCGATGAGCGCCGTCTGCTGCTCGACGACCTGACTCAGATGTTTCCCCCGCTCCTCAAGCCCGTCGACTTCCTGCATCAAACTGGCAAGCACCTCCCGAATGCGCTTCTCCGCCCTGTCCGCTTCCGACACGAGCACGTCGATTTGCAGAGCAAAACGTTTCCGTGTCCTCATGAGCGCGGCATCCGCGAGCGACGCATCGACGCTCTCCCCAAGAGAACCGCGAAGAATCTGTTTCAGGAGCGATCCGCCGACCGCGGGACCGCTCTCGCGAAGCGCAATTTCTCTTCCGGAGAGATAGCGGATGAATGACACGATATCGTCCTTCTGACTGACGGCCACCGATTCATAGAATCCTCGGGATTCGGCTGCCGCATGCAATTGGAGATTCAGGACGTCGATCAATTTCTGACGATCGAGAATCTGAAGACGATTGTCTCTGCGATCCATCGCCGCCTTCTCCAGATCGCGCTTGGCACTCGCAACTTTCGTATCGAACTGGGCAAGATTCTGCTCGAGAGCGGCTCTCCGCTTCGTCGTCTCGGCTGCCGAATGCCAGAGCTCGTCGAATTGTCCCTTCATATCGCGAAGCTCTTCGGACTGCCGGCTCAGCGCCCCGAGCGGAACGGACACGCAGAGTGCCACCGCCAGAAGAACTGTTTTTGTGTGTGTTTGTTTGCCGAAAATCATCGAAACAGTATATCACAAAAAAAGGCGCGGTGCTATACTCCGCCCCGTGTTCTACGCACTGACAGGCACCGTGCGAAAGCTCCCTCTCCCGCAGCTCGCGGTCGATGTGGCCGGAGTCGCCTATTTGGTGTCGGTGCCGCATCCCGTGTGGGATACGTTGAAAGAGAGTGCGCAGGCAACATTGATGATCCATACCTACGTGCGGGAAGACCGATTGGATCTGTTCGGATTCCTCAGGCCCGAAGAGCGTTCGCTGTTTGTGGAGCTCCTGAACATCTCCGGCATCGGACCGAAGATCGCCTTGGAACTCTGTTCGATCCCCCTGCCGATGCTGCTCGCGGCAGCGGAGATGGATGACAGCGTTCAGCTCACGAAGATCAAAGGTATCGGCAAGAAAACGGCGGAGAAACTCCTCGTCGATCTGAAGTCGCTCGTCGAAAAGCACCCGGAGTGGAGAACGATGCAGGGAACGAATCTGCAAGATCGGCATGCGACGTTCGATGCGGATGCGATCGCGGCCCTCGTGTCACTCGGATACGATCAGGGAACGGTGCTCGATGCACTGAAGCGTCTTCCCGGCTCTCTCAAGAAAACGGAAGAACGTGTGGCCGCAGCCCTTCGTTCACTCTAGTATTCACCTCTGTCGCTTCTCCTATGCTCACTCTCGACATCAAAGGCACGCTCGCAAAAGTGATCACACCGAGTCATGGAATTCCTGATCAGGAATTTTCAGCCGTCCGTTCTTCCATTCGAAGGTATACGGAAGAATGGCTTTCCGAACGTGAAAAAGGGCAACATGGCTGGTCGATGAATCCCTACGACAAAGAGACCGTCACAGCCGTGAAACATCTGTCGGATACCGTGAAGAGCGAGAGCATCCAGACGATCGTCTGGATCGGCATCGGCGGCTCGGGGCTCGGGCCGAGAGTCATGCAGGAGGTATTCGAATCGGCAACAACACCGGCATTCATCGTCATCGATACGATCGATCCGGCAACACTCGATACCCATCTGAAACTCATCGACTGGAAGAACGCGCTCATCGTCGTCGTCAGCAAGTCCGGAAGCACGCTCGAAACGATGGCGGCCTTCTTCGCCTGCTATGAACGATTGAAAGACGTCGTGAAATCCCGCCCGGAGAACCGCGTCATTGCCATCACCGATCCGGAAGGAGGTCCTCTCAAAGCATTTGCGGACGCACATTCCGTACGCACGCTCGCCATTCCCCCGAATGTCGGAGGACGCTTCTCGATCTTCACTCCCGTCGGTCTCCTCGCTCTGGGACTTCTTGGCGGAGACATAGGCCAATTCATCCGCGGTGCCAAAGAGATGGATACGCACTGCCAAGAGACGACGCTTGCGCGGAACCCTGCGGCATCCCTTGCCGCCGTGCAGTATCTGCTCGACACGAGGCGCAACTACCCGATCCGCGTCATCATGCCCTACGGCGACAGACTCCTCTCCATGGGACGCTGGGAACAGCAGCTGCTGGCTGAAAGCCTCGGCAAAGTCGACGGTTTCAATCCCATCCCCGTTGCGGCCATCGGCACCCAGGACCAGCACTCGCTCCTGCAGCAGTGGATGGCAGGACCGAGAAAAGCATGGCACCTGTTTCTGAGGGAAATCGACAAGCCGAGGCTGGAAGTCCCGAGAAATCTGCCCGATGCCTTCTCCTACATCGGCAACAAGACGTTCGGCCAACTCCTCGATGCGTGCTACGAGGGAACGAGCCAGGCACTCACCTCCGCAAAGCGTCCGCACGTCACCATCTCGCTGCAGCGCTTGGACGAGTACCATCTCGGACAACTCTTCTTCCTGCTGATGACCGAAGTCGTCTACCTCGGAAAACTCTACCGCATCAATGTCTACGGACAGCCCGCGGTGGAGATCGGAAAACAGATCACGAGAGGAATACTCTCGAAAGGACATGCGTAGAAAGAGTACGGATTTTTCATGATACAATTTGGTCCAGCACCTAACCCCCATCCCTAACCCTCATCCTCATGGCCCTCCCCCTCACCGACGCAGAATTTGAAAGCAAAGTCTTGAAGTCCCCCATTCCCGTCCTCGTCGACTTTTGGGCTCCCTGGTGCGGTCCGTGCAAGGCCATGATTCCGGTCATCGAGGAGCTCGGCACGCAGTACGCTGGCAAAGTGGCGTTTTATAAAATGAACGTGGACGAGAACAGCGAAGTCCCTCAGCAATTCAGCGTCATGAGCATCCCGACCTTCATCCTCTTCAAGGGAGGAGAAGCGAAGGACACATTCATCGGCGTGAAATCGAAAGAAGATGTCAGCAAGCACCTCGACGCGCTCCTCTAATCGGTACTCTATGCACATCCTCCAAGGTCTCTTCGGTGTCATCTTCGCCTACTGCATCATCCGCTACAGGGAGCCGCTCGGAGAAATGATCGGCGATCCGGAGTGGGCGGGGAAAGTCGGCGGGATCTACAACGTGCTCATCATCGTCGGCGCCTTCCTCTTCCTCTGGAGCGTCGCGACCATCAGCGGAACAACCGACATCCTCTTCTCTCCGATTCTGATGTTCCTCCCGCGCGGAGGGAATGGGCCGATTTGAAATAAGACACACCAAATTGGTGGAGCTGAGGGGATTCGACCCCCTGACCCCCTGGTTGCAAACCAGGTGCTCTACCAACTGAGCTACAGCCCCAACGACACTTATTCTATGTGATTCAATGAACAATGGCGAGCACCCTTTTTCTCTTTATTACGCCTCGTAAACTCGGCTAGGCAACTGAGCTACAGGCCCAACGACGTTTATTCTATGTGATTCAATGAACAATGGCGAGCACACATTTTCCTTACGTCACAATCTCCAGAAGCCTCTTCTGCTGCACCGCATTCTTTATCTCCAGTCCTACTCTCTCCCCGACACTCATACTCTTTCCATACAAGTAACCTGAGTACGGTGTTGCGGCGATGCCGGGGGAACCGGGAATGCGGAGCGAGACATCGAAGATGACGATGTCTTCTTTCCCGTCTTCAGCGACAACAGCGCCCTGTAGTGCAAACGGTCCGACAATGCCTTTTCCTGACGGGTCGAGATTTTTCGGAAGCGACTGTGTTGCACCCACGAATTTTTCTCCCAAATCGAACGCCTTCTCAAGGATCGATTCCTTCACCGTACATGCAATGTGCCCGGTCTCGATCATCTTGAGCGGTACGTGTTGCAGCGCAAGAGCTTGCTGATCCGCGGTCATCCGGAGGAAGCCGTCGAGATTGGTTTGCCTTCGTGTATCCGTTCCAAGCAATTCAAGTTCACCCGTAAGCGGTGAATAGAAAAAGTTGAAATTGACGGGAGCACCGACGATGAATTCTTCGATCGTCGCCTCGCGCCAATTCTTCGATACCTTCCCCTCTTTCTCGAGTGCAGATCCGACTGCTTCATAACTCTTCGCGTCCGTCGCGATGAAGAAGGCACGCTCGTACCCCCTCTTCGCCTCCGCCGCCTTCACGAGAACCGGACGATCGATGTCCTTCGCGGAAGTAAAAATTTTCGGAATACGAATGCCTGCTTTTTTGAGTACATCGTACTGATTGAACTTCTGATCCCGCTCTTCCAATTTCAGAAGTGTGCGCGAGCCGAAGATAGGAACAGCGAAGTCGTTCTCCACCTTCGAAAAATCGTCGAAGTACACCCAGAAGTACCGATTATGAACAAATATTGTGTTCATACTTTGCAGCTTCTTCTGAACTTCTGCATCCAATACGTCCTGAAAACTATCGACGACGATCGTCTCATCGATACACCCTCGTGCTCCTCGCGCTGCGTAGTGTTTCGCATACGTCTTCTCCCTGCCTTTCCTCGCGACGCACACCGTGCGAAATCCATGCTGCTTCGCGCCATGGCAAACATCGAGCGCACTGTGTCCTCCGAGAACTCCAATCGTTAGTTTCTTCAAATCGTAGCCCGCAAGGATCTGCGTGATGTTCATGAATCACAGTCTACAG
>SXGR01665754.1_pt1 | contig 34317 bp, 22 predicted proteins | sample 3174711 | NCBI WGS metagenome assembly SXGR01 (sample SAMN11356860, study PRJNA531348) | freshwater metagenome | isolation source: freshwater sample F1-60 | place: China: Fuxian Lake, Yuxi | collected 2017-12-25 | reverse complement strand
GGAGAGGGCCGGGGTGAGGGAGCCTGCGGTCTTGAAGCGTTCGACATTCGCTCGCGGCCCTCATCCGGCCTTCGGCCACCTTCTCCCGAAGGGAGAAGGGGCGGGATGGGGACACACTGAGTAACGAATCACAGTCACCAGATCACCATCGAATCCTCGAACATTCGTCCGAGTTCCTCAGCCCCGGTCGCAACCGGCGAGAGTTTGATGAGCCGTTGCTGAGCCAGCGTCCCCTCAACCAAGGCCGGAATGTCGGCGGAGCCGTAACCGACCTCCTTCAGCCCGTGCGGCATCTTCAGAGTCTGCATGAAATGGATCACGCGATCCGCGAGGATGCGTCCCGCGTCGGCGGGATTCGCTCGCGAGATGTTGGCACCCAACGCCTTGGCCCCCAGCAAGTGGCGTTGCGGCGACGTCGCGGCTGTGAACCGCGCGACCGCCGGAGTGTGCAGGATCACCGACATGCCGTGCGGCACCATCGCGTGATCGGTCGCGAAGCCAGCCGGACGGAATTCGCGGACCATTCCGGCAACCGGGTACGCCATCGCGTGCGGCAGATGGACTCCGGCGTTGCCGAAGCCGATGCCGGCCATCGACGAGGCGAGGATCATCTGCATCCGAGCTTCGTCGTCACTCGTGTCGGCGACCGCTCGCGTCAGGAACTCGGCGACGATTTCGAGTGCTCGCAGCGCCCAGACATCGCTCATCGGGTTCGAGCCTTGATAGGCCGACCGCTCCGACGGCCGAGCGGGTCGGACTCGCTGGTCGTACGGAATCGCGGTGTAGCTTTCGAGCGCGTGGCTGAGCACGTCCAACCCCGCGCTCGCCGCGACGGCTGGCGGCTGAGTCCGCGTGTTGTCCCAATCGACGATGCCGAGCGTCGGTCGGACGTACTTCGACGCGATCCCGGTTTTCACTCGGCGCGAAACGAGATCGAAGATCGCGACGCCGGTCGTCTCGCTGCCGGTGCCGGCCGTTGTCGGAATCGCGATCAGTGGCTTGAGCGGTCCCGGCACCGGTTTCCCTTTGCCGATCGGAGCGTTGACGTAGTCGAGGAAGTCCGCCGGATGCGTCGCGAAGACGTTCGCCGCTTTGGCCGTGTCGATCGTGCTGCCGCCGCCAACAGCCAGAATCGCGTCGAAGTTTCCCTCGGTCGCGAACTTCGAGGCGGCGAGAAAACTCGTGTCGGTCGGCTCAATCTCGATCGCGTCGAACACGGCGAAGTCGAGCTTGTTGTCTTCCAGCGACTGCTGCACGACTGAGCCAGTCGCCACTCGTCTCACGGCGGGGTCGATCACCAGCAGCACGCGCTTTGCGCCGAGATCGACCAAGTCCATGCCGACCTCATGTGTGATGCCGCTCCCGAAGCGGCAGTTCGAGGCCATGATCTGAAACGCGGTGTCGGTTGTATGAGGCATCAGTCGTCTCCTGAGCTGGAAATCTTTCAGAACACCGACAGCAGCAGCAACTGCGAGATGCGGATCAGCCACTTGCGGTCGTCGGCGGTAAATGTACCGCGGTCGAGAATCTGTTGGCACTTGTTCTGAGCCTGCGTGACGATCAGCCGTTGCAGGTCGGTCAGCGGTTTCTTTTCGCCGGCTTGCAGCAGCAGGTCGGTGATGCGGTGGATGGCTTTGACCTCGTCGATGTTGGGCTGGACTTCGTCGGTCCATTCTGGAGCACCATCGGCGTTCGCGGTCGCCTCGACCAGCTTCAACACGAGGCTCGAAACGCGAGCGATCTTGTCGAAGTCGAGCTTCTCCGGTACGTCGCGCGGCGTGTGGTAGTCGGGATGCTCGCCGGTCGAGAAGAACAGGAACGGAATCTTTTCGTTCCAGAACGGGCCGTAGTCGCTGCGCACGCCGATCAAGTCGATCCCCAGCCGAGCGACTTCCAACCCGCGCGGCGAACCGACGTCGTCCAGCAGCAGCTTCATCCGCGGCGCATGTTCGCTCCCCATGACGAAGATCGTCGGTAACGGCAAATCCCCCAGCGACCGGCCAATCATGTCGGCGGTGATGAAGAGCTTGACTCGGTCCAGTTCAAACGGCGGATGCGCGACAAACCAGCGGGAGCCCCACAGCAGTTGCTCTTCGAGATCGAAGCCGACGAAGACGATGCTCCGTTTCGGCCGTTGCTTCGCGACAGCCAACTGCCGAGCGACCTCCAGCATCATCGCTGTGCCGCTGGCGTTGTCGTCGGCTCCACGAAAGACTTTTCCGCCGCGAGTGCCGAGGTGATCGAAGTGAACTCCAATCACAATCAACTCGTTGCGCAGTTTCGGATCGCTCCCTTCCAGCCAGGCACCGACGTTGCGGCCGACGATGCGCGGGCTTTCGTCCGACGAATCCACTTCGGCCGAGGTCGGAATCGGCTGGTCGAAGGAGCCGTCCGCGAACAGCGGTTGCAGTTTGCAGTCGCGGAATTGTTTGGCCAGGTAGTCGGCGGCCTTGGCGGAGTTGGCCCCGGATCGGCCCGCCAGGTCCCGACTGGCGAGAAACTCGACGTGCGGCCGGACATGCTCAGGTTTGATCGCCCCTTCCCAACCGTTTGGCAGATCGTCGGCCTTGGCGAAGATCGCCACAAACAAGATCAGGAGAAAAACTCGAAGGTTTGTGGCCATGCCGAAATCCGAAATCAGGTTTGAGACGTGGAGCACGATTTCATCGTGCTCAAACCCCGCTAGAACGGGCACGTTGAAAACGTGCCCCACATCGAGCGGGACGTTACGCCTGATCCGCCGAACGGCTCAAGCGGAAGAGTTTGCCGGTGCGCGAAGCTCTGTCGATTTTTCTTGCGGTGCGGGTCGTGCCGATGCCGATGAAGAATCAGACACTTTGTCCAACTCACGGACTTCAGGAGCACGCGGATCATGCTGCGACGATTGCTGACGACTGGATTGATCTGTTTGGCGGTTCTCGCCGCGACGCAGTTTGGCGGCTCGACCGCTCAGGCTGCCGGACGTGGGCAACCGACCGACTGGAACCGGTTCAACTACTACCCGTACTTGTACTACCCGCACAACTTCCAGCGCCCGCAAGGGAGCAACGACAGTTTGTACTACCGGTACAACCCCCAGCAGCGAATCCCGGTGCAAAACAAGAGTTGGTACAACTTCTACGGCACCGAGCAGCCGTATCACCGCGGCCACCACTTCATTCTCGATGTGTTCTAATCGTCGACGAGTTACTCCGTGACTCGAATGTCCCGGTCACGGAGTGACCGGTCTACGTTGTGTCCGCGAAGCGTCGAACAGGGACGTTCGATGCCGGCAAGGATGCCGCACGCTTCGAGCTTGTGATCTACTCGCCCCTGGGCCAGCCCCAGGGGTTTAACGGCCTTTGCGCTACTGGAATCGCTCGGGGATTCTGTAGCGCAAAGGCCGTTGAACCACCGCCACAGGGGCGGTGGCGGGAAATGGTCGCTGACGCGCCGGGTTAGTTTCGCTTGCCGACAATCACCTGCGCTTTGCCGAGCACGCGAGCGAAGATCAGCACGCCGGCCCGTGGGCCTTCCAGCGGCAGCTTTCGGCGGACACGTTCGACCTCGATCGGCAAGTGCCGGCACTTGATCTCGGCCGAACCGAATTCGCAGCGGCGACACGCAGCACGCACCTCGCGGTCGTTGTTCGGGATCACCTCCAGCACGCGAAACGTCTGCAACCACGGCGAGCGAAGCGGCTCATCACCGGTCAAATACTCCTCGGCATCGTCGAGCCGCGTGAGTTGCAGTCGTTCGGCGAGCACGTCCAACAAGCCGGCGCGAACGATCGCTGGGTCGGGATCGAAGACGAATCTTCGCGGCGACGTGATGTCGACTCGCGCGGACAACGGGTCGGAGGCGATCGTTTCGCCCGATGGCAGCGACGTCGCTCGGAACGGCTGATCCCCCGCGAGTTCGCCGAACCAAATCGTTGCCTCTTTGCACTCGCCATACAGACTGACCAGTTCGATTTCGACGTTGGAGAATTTGCCGCCGAAATTGCTAGCGGGGCTGAGCTTGATCGCGCCGCCACGGAACTCGGACATCAACGCCCGCAGCACGTCGAGGTTCGGCGAGCAGTCCTCGATGCGCCGCATCCGCTGTTGCCCACCCGGCCGACGATCCGGGTCGATGTGTAACTGCCCCGTGCGATCGCCGGGAAGTGACACGTCGGCGACGGCGGTGCGAACCCGTTCGTGGACGCCGTAGACCTCCGCGTTCCATTCCGTTCGCAGACACATCGCCGGATCGAGATCGACGCTGTGGACTTCGCATCGCTCGGCCAGTGCGAGTGAATCGCCGCCGATGCCGCAGCAAAAATCCCAAACCGACCCGCTGAATCGTTTCGCCTTGTGTCGCGCGATCGGCTCCGAGGTCGCCTGTTCAAGTCCGGTCGGCGTGAGCCACATTCGATCGGCTCGCGAGAATTTCTCCGAAGCGGCAGCTTTCCGGCGGATGTCTTGCAGAGTCAACGCGGCAACGACCATCTCGACCGGGAACTCGTCTCGCAGTCGCTGCTGCAAATGGAATTCGGTCTCCTTCGAGTCGGGGTGAGCAATCGCCTCGAATAACTGCGGCGACGCACGAAGTGCTCGCAGCAGCGACGACTCATCGGGAAACGGAGACAGTCCGGTCATGGGCCGCGAAGCCTAGTCCCGCTGTCACGGAATGACCATCATTGCACAGCAGGGATCGATCCGTCAGCACGACGCGCCAGCGAGTGATCGTTTGAAACGAACCACTCGCTGGCGCGTCGTGCTGGTCTCGCGTCTCCGATGCCACCGACTCAAGGAATCTCACATGCCGAACAACACGAAGCCGTCTCTGCCGGTGGACTCATGGCCGCTCGGCCCGTTTCTCGAAAGCTTGCATGCCGAGCCAGTGTCGTCCGAGAAGGGTCGCGCGACGTGGCGGCTGACTGTCGCTGAGAAACACCTCCGCACGCACGGCATCCTGCATGGCGGAGTCGTCGCCACGCTGCTCGACACGGCGATGGGCCGAGCGGTTTCAACGCTCTGCCGAGACGATCAGAGCGCTGTTACCGCGCAGCTCAACGTCAACTTCATCCGCCCCTCGTGGACCGGCGAGACACTGACGATCATCGGAGAAGTCCAGCACTCCGGCCGGCAAACGGCCGTCACTCGCGGCGAGATCCGCACTGCCGCCGGAGTGCTCGTCGCGACCGGCACCGGCACGTTCCTGTTCGTCGCACGACCGATTGAAGGCCAGCCGTTGTTCGCTCAACAGCCGGATGGATGACCGCCGAGAATTGGGTGGCACAGCTTGCTTCAAGCTGTGTGCCGAAAGTATTGGAAACAGTGAGTTGGCACGGCTTCCAGGATGAGCGTCCAATGTTCATTGAACGACTTCTCCATGGTTTCCGATGCTGCGCACACAGCTTGAAACAAGCTGTGCCACCCATGACGAATGCAGGCTCGCGAGGTTACTGGGGAACCCCAAGGAGAACCTCTTCTTCTTCGACAATCACGACCTGGCCGGTGATCAGCAGCAGCGTGCGGTGGCCGGGGTTGGCGGGTTTCGGCGCGCCGAAGACCGCCTTGAAGGGGACATGTGGATTCACCAACCGGTCGGTGGGGATCAGAACCGCTGGCGACAACTCGGTTGCATCGAGCAGCAGCGAGTGTCCCGATTCGAGGCGTACCGCATTGATGTCCGAGAGGTCGAAGTCGGCTGCCGAATCCACCGCGACAGCTTGTACTCGCAACGCCGCACGGTCCGTCGTGACGACCGGCTTCAGTCCCAACCGCATGGGGGACTTGCCACCAAAGTGGATGTCCAATTCTTGCCCGCTGAAGAGCGTCACTTTGGGAGCACTCTCGATCTTGCTGAGACTCCGAAGCAACGCCGCTTCCTTCTTGGTCAGCCGAGCCAAGCGACGCGGTCCGTACTTGTCCTCCGATTGAGGGCTCGGCGGGACATTGGCTTCGGGATCATCGAAGTTCTTGCCAACCTTGCTCCAGAAATCAGCGGGGACCGTCAGTGTCTCGACCTGCAAGGCCGCTTGGAGGTCGAGTTGACGACGCATTTCTTCCAGCAGATCCCGAATTTCACGATGCACGTCCTGCGTCTGCCGCACGACCAAACTGAGCGTCGTCTCATTGACCTTGATGGAACCGTTTCCGGCGACATGCTCCCACGAGTCGGGCTGACAAGTGGACTCGATGAAATTGGTCAACTCATGAAGTTGCTGCTTCATCGAATTCGCTGGCTCACCCGGCTTTGAGGTTTCGGCAACGACACCCTGATCCGCAGTCAGGTTGACCGTTACTCGCCTTGGAATCAGCGGCGTCAAATCACCCACCGCGTAGGCGACGACCACCGGCTCCCCTTTCAGTAGCTGCTTTTTCAGTCGCTGCTTGCTCGTCACTACGATCGTGCCACTCTCCTCGACGTGATAGCCAAGCTTCAACGGATCGAGCAGCAATGTCAGCACGGAGCTAAGTTTGACTTGATCGACGGACAACGTGACCGGCTCGCGTTGCATCAGCCCTTCGTCCTCTAGCCCCTGCTTGTCGAGCACGATATTACGGCCTGCCGATTGGGCCAACTGCTTGATCGCGTCTTTCAACGGGACGTTGTCGAATTGGACCGACACGATTTTCTCTGGCTTGGCGAAGGCCAGTATGGATCGCCCTTGTTGAATCAGGGCGGCATCTCGAACCGGAGGATCACGCAACGTGACGACACAATCGTTGCCGTCTTGCTGTATCTGCGTGATCGCCGTCCCATTCAGATACAGCAGGATTTGCTCCGCCTTGAGTTCTGTTCTTTCGCCATTCACTTGCCGCCGCAGCCGCGCCTGACCGAGCAAGGCCGTATTCTGTGGCTCGATGCCAGCCGCTTCATCGCCACGAGACAAACTCAACACGAGCGAATCGCAGTTGGCCTGAAATCCGCTTCCATTCAGATGCACTCCGCCGCCGAGTCGAATTTGCTGGCCATGCTCGGCGGCAAACAACTCGAATTCATCGGCCGACATGACAATCTGGTCCTTGCTGTTGAATCCCTGTGCGATCTTCGACAAGAACACCTTCGCCTGTCCGTCCGAGCGAAACTTTTTCGGCAATTCGCCGGTGTCGATCAACTTCGTCCCCGGAGCAGGCAACACGGCGACAAACCACGAACCCTGCTGCCATGAAAGCTGCCCCAAACTATCGAGTTCGAGTTTGGAACCATTGCCGACCGATTTTTCAGTCATTAACGGCGGAGGCACTTTCCCCTTGGCTCCTTCGACGATCACGAAGATGACCTTGTAATCCCGAAGCTGATCCCCTTTTGTCGGTTCGAACTTGGGATAAATGATTGCCGTCGAAAAGCCATTCGACCGGTAGTGTTCGGTCAATCGGCGAGTGGCTTTACTACAGTCGCTGACGTCGAAGGGGCTTCCGACTTTGAGTTTCGCGACCCGTTCGAGATCCTCGGTGGCAATCAGTTTGTTGCCCGAAAACTCCACCTGTTCGAGCACGCTTCGCTCAAAGACGCGGAAGACCAAAACTGGTCCTTTGTCCGACTTTCTGACCTGCGGATACACCGCCGTGAACCGCCGAGTGACCAGAAGGGCTTTCACGTCCTTTCGGAGCTGCTCTGCGTTGGTCGGCTGACCGGGTTTCGATTGGATCATTGCGAGGAACTCCTCGGTCGAGACCAGACGATTTCCCTCGACGCGAATCTCGGCGATGTTCCCATCGGGAATCGGACCCAGGACCGAAATCCAAGCGTGGAGCGCCGGCCAAAACTCCTCGGCACGCACTTTGTCCGAATCCTGTGAGACGGCTGCGGGCTTGTCTGAGGATGATTCCAAGACCACCTCGCCAGTGACACCCGCATCCGAATTGACGCCGGTTCCGTGGATCACTTTTCGAGTCGTTTCGGCCGACTTCGGCGACTCAAGCTTTTGTCCGTCTTCGGCCGTGACCACGAAGGCCGCTCCGGGCCAGGTTGCGGCGGCGGCAAGTCCGGCGAGCAGCCAGCACCACCACGGGGTTCGTCTCTGACATCCTTGTCCGAGTTGCATGATTCGCTCCAATCGTTGTGAGGTGACCTCCACCGGACGAACGCCGGGGAACACAGGGACCGGTTTCAATTCTCGTTTGAGTTCCAGCACATCGACCAACGCTCGCGCGTACGCCGCCGGATCACAGCCCAACTCGGCGAGCACTTCTTCATCGCAGCAACGCTCCGCCTCGCGAGTCGTCCGCCGGTTCACCCACCACACCAACGGATGACACCACCACACCGCCTGAGCCAACGTCTGCAACAACCCGACCCACAAGTCGCCTCGCCGAATGTGCAACAACTCGTGAGCGAGGATCGGAGTGAGCGGCGATGTAGGATGGCCGCCCTCGGCCGTCCGCGTTTGAGTATCGAAAGATGCAGGACGGCCGGGGGCGGCCATCCTACGGACCGAATTCTCCAGTCGATCAACAATCAGCGCCGGCAGCAGGACCGTCGTGCGGAACAAGCCGATGACTGCCGGACCGAGCCGGCTCTCGGTCACGATCAATCGCACGCGACGACGCAGTCCCAATTTCTTCGCGAGTGAATCCAATTGCTCCGACAACACCAAGCACTCGCGCTGCGGAGCATTCCGCAGCATCCGCCAGCATCGCAAGCAACGGACAACCGCGACACCGATGACGACGAGACACGCGAACGCCCACGCGCCGAGCAGCACATGCGGCCAATCGACCTTGTCCGTTGAGACGGGCGATGGCAACTCCGCCACCGGTTTGCTGACGTCGCCGAGGCCGAGCAACAACTCCTCCGCCTCAACGTCGGATTCCACCCCAGCATCTTCGTGAGGAGCCGCCTCCACATTCTGTGAGTGACGAGCTGTTGCGACCAATTCGCTCCAGTCTCGCAACGGCGGCTCAACCGCCAGCGATTCCCGAATCGTCTCGCGAGCCGGCTGCAACCAGCAGAACAACCCGCTGGGACTGCTCCACACTGGCGGAGTCACGCACTTCACCAGCACGACCAGCCACAACGCGTGCGCCAGATGCGGCCGAGACTTCCCCGCCCACCGATTGATCGACGCCACCGCCACGATCAACAACGTCACTTGCCAAGCCTGAGCCACCAACACCGGCATCCAATCCGCCATGACCAAGCCTCCGTTGAGTTCAAGTAACCCGAAGCGTCAGCGAGGGCGAACGCTTCACAGACTCCAATTCCGTCATCTTCTGGAACGCTCGCCCTCGCTAACGCGTCGGGTTACATGCACGCACTACGTCCGCCCTTTCCCCAACCGCTCGATCAACTGCCGCAGCTCAGCCAGTTCGTCGTCGCTGACACCCCGCTCTTCGATCAGATGCCGGACCAGCGGCAGCGCCTCACCGCCGAACAGCCGGTCGATCAGGTCGTCGAGTGTTTCGCGAATGACCGTCCGCAGTTTGACTCGCGGCGTGTAGACGCGAGTCCGCCCATCCAGCTCGGCCGTCACATAGCCCTTCGTTTCGAGCCGCCGCAGGTACGTCTGCACGGTCGTGAAGTCGATCGCCCGCTCGACGGGGAACGACTCGTGGACTTCCCGGACGGTGGCCTTCTTCAGGTCTGCCAAGACCCGCGCCACTTCCATTTCTCCTTTGGATAACGCTGCTCTGGCCGCCATCGTTCGCCTCCCTGACTCAAGGACAACTGTCATTGAGCGGGACGCTCGCGTACAAACGTCATTGAGTCAAGGGGAGTTGGCTCACGCCTTTTGATGTAGCGCATTTCTTCGCCGCGAAGCGGCGACGGAATAAAGCCGGGGGCGAAAGCCCCCGGTTTGTTGAACGTTGAATTCCTCAAGCCCCAGAGGGGCGACGCTGGAACGTCAACTTCGCCCCTCCGGGGCTTGAGGAATCACGCGTCATATTTCCGGGGGCTTTCGCCCCCGGCTGAATTCCATCGCCACTTCGTGGCTAAAAACGCAACTTCAAAACTCACACACAGGGAGCCTCGGCAACTCATTTCCGCCACGGCACGATCGTCACGACCGGAAGTCTTTCGCCGGTTGGTTCGACCGCTGCGATGCGTTGAGTCGCGCGGCGTGTGGCTTTTTTGCAATGTGGCGGGACGACTTCGCCGTTCTCGTTCAAGTTTGGCGGGTAGCCTTTGGCACGATGGGAAAATCCTTGGATCTACGACGAATTCGGGACGACATCCTGGCGCTGGTGCTGTTCGGCGCGGTGATGTTCCTGGGGCTGTGTTTGCTGAGCTGGGATGCGGCCGATCCTCCGGCGACGCAGACGTACCCGGTGCGCGCGGTGGCTCACAACTGGATGGGGAACCTCGGAGCGTATCTCGCCTACGGGTTGCGAGCGGTCGCGGGGCTTGGCGCGTACTTCGTTTGGCTCTCGTTGCTGGCGATCGACGTGCGGCTGTTCTCGCGACGCGAAGTTGAAGGCTGGGGAGCGGTCGCGTTCGGCTGGTCGCTGCTGCTGATCGCCGTCTGCGTCGGGTTGCAGTTGTTGATGCCGGGACTCGGCGGCGGTCAGATTGTCGGCAGCGGCGGGTACGTCGGAGCTTGGGGTGTCGCGCTGATGCAGCCTCTGTTCTCGAAGGCGGGGCTGATGATCGTGCTCGGCTCGTGCGCGGCGTCGGGACTGCTGCTCGCGGGAGACGTGCTGTTCATCGATGCGGCGCTCGATTGTGTCGCCGCGCCGATGTGGCTCGTCAACTGGATCGCGTTCGGCAAAGCCAAACGTCCGGTGGTCGAGAAGTCTGTGAAGCCGAAGCTCGAAGCGCCGCTCGCAGTGCGCGAGTCGGTCCCCTTGGAAGAAGTGCTGGCGGAGTCTGTGAAGCCGACCAGCGCCGAGGAAGCGGCCGTCAGCGCGGTCGGTCTACTCGATTCGATGAACGCGGAGATCGCGGCGGCGCTGAGCGAAGTCTCAGCAGAAGCGAGCACGTTGGAAACGTGCTCCACTATGGCCGACGGCGAGCGGTTGCCGATCAAGGTCAATCCGCCTGTGACGGTCACGACTGATCGGGACAAAGTCATCGCGCAGCTCGAAGCGGGGAGCCAGCAAGCGGACGGCTCGCAGTACGTCCTGCCGAGCCTCGAATCGCTCGAACAGCCGGCGGAGTTCCCGTACGAAGAGCTGGCGAAGAAGGCTCAGATCGCGGCGGTCACGCTCGAAAAGACGTTTCAAGAGTTCGGTCTGAACGTGAAGGTCAACGAGATCGACACCGGCCCGGTCATCACGCAGTTCGAGCTGTCGCTGGAAGCGGGCTTGCGGCTCAACAAGGTCGTGGCGTTGGAGAACGACCTCGCGATCGCGCTGCGTGTCCCGGCCGTTCGCGTCGTCGCGCCGATCCCCGGCAAAAACACCGTCGGCGTGGAAGTCCCGAACGAGAAGCAGGTGATGGTCCGCCTCCGCGAGCTGATCGAAGCCTGCCCGCAAGACATCGAGAAGAAGCGCATCCCGCTGTTTCTCGGCAAGGACGTGAGTGGGCGGCCGATGGTCATGGACCTCTGCAAGATGCCGCACCTGCTGATCGCGGGCCGCACCGGCACGGGCAAGAGCGTTTGCCTCAACACGCTGATCCTGTCGATCCTGATGACACGCAGCCCGGACCAGGTGCGGATGCTGATGATCGACCCGAAGATGGTCGAGCTGTCGCCGTACAAACGGATTCCGCACCTGATGCACCCGGTCATCACTGACATGAAGAAGGCCGAAGCGGTCCTCGCGTGGGCCGTGGACAAGATGGAGGAGCGATACGACTTGCTCGCTCGCGTCGGAGTGCGGCATCTCGACAGCTTCAACGCGATGACGCACGAGGAAGTCCTGCGTCGCTGCGGATTGACCGCCGACTGCGCCGAGGCGGACTCGATCCCAGAACAGATGCCGTACATCGTCATCGTCGCCGACGAGATGGCCGACATGATGATGACCTCCGGCAAGGACGTCGCAGGACACATCATCCGGCTCGCTCAGAAGTCGCGAGCGGTCGGCATTCACCTGGTCCTCGCGACGCAGAAGCCGACGGTCGATGTCATCACCGGCTTGATCAAGTCGAACCTGCCGGCTCGCATCGCGTTCCAAGTCGCAAGCCGCACCGACAGCCGCGTGGTGCTCGACGAGAACGGAGCCGACCGCCTGCTTGGCAACGGCGACATGCTGTTCCTCGTTCCGGGGACCAGCAACCTCGTGCGTGCTCAAGGGACCTACGTCAGCGACAACGAGGTCAACTGCATCATCGACCACTTCGGCGATCAAGCTCCGCAGTACAGCGCCGAGATCGCTCAAGCTGCCTCGAAAGCCCTCGCCACCGGCGACGGTTCCGGCGGCGGCCCGCGCGAAAAAGACGACCTCTACGAACCGGCCGTCGAGATCATCATCCGCGAAGGCCGAGGGAGCGTCTCGCTGCTGCAACGCCATCTCGGCATCGGCTACGGCCGAGCCGCTCGGCTGATCGACTACATGGCCGAAGACGGCATCGTCGGCGACTACAACGGCAGCCAAGCCCGCGAGGTCCTCTACAATCTCGAACAATGGGAAGCCATCAAAGCCTCGCGAGTGCCGATGGACGCGGCGGTGTGATGCGGCGATCAGCAGAGTTATCGGCGGCGACGAAGCTTTTTGCTCGGCGGCTTCATCCGTTTGATGAGGACTGGTCCGTCTTTCCGAACCTGCATCGTCAATTCAAAACCTTCGAGCAACTGCATTCCCACGAGCGGCATCGCTTCACTGGCATCAATCTCAATGTGAACCCGACGACGATCCCAGAGGATGTCGCCGGAATAGATGTCAAAGCCGCATTCGCTTCCGTCCGCGAGAACCGCGCGGCCGAATTTGATCCACGGCAATTCCAAATCGTGGATCAACGATTGGGGCAGGCTGAGCCAACCGTCGTAGCCGGTATCGACAACGGCCTCGATCGTCTCACGATGGCCCGCTCGACCAAACACCGACAGTCGGACGATCCCTTCGTGTCTCGCGACTCGACCACGAATCATGAGCCGGCCTTTCGCGCCACTCGATAGCCGAACCGGCGGAGGTATCGCGACCCGATCTTGCACATCCAGGTTTGAGCTTGCGGCAATCTGGCGCGCAACCGGTCGCCCGCGGCGATTTCGCTTTCATCGACTTCAAATTCGCCAGTTTCGATGTCGATGGCGGCGAACTGGCCGTTGTGAATAGGCTCGAACGTCGGCCGAATGAGTTTGTCGTAGAGCAAATCGCCACGACGAGCGAATTCTTCCTTGCTATATCGACGAGTGACTGACGGCATCTCGACACTCCTAGAGAATGGTTTCACCTCGGCAAGGATTGTCTCAGAAACTTGCGATTTGCGGCAACAGCGATACTGTCGAAGTGTCGGGAGACAGGTGAAGAGCGGCCACCGACGCGAGGTCTATCGCGACTGACGATGATGCAACCTTCTACGTCAAAGCTGGGGCTTTACAGTGTCGGGCATGACGACGGATACGAATCCATCAGCTCGACGATCGCGTTGGCTGCCATTGTTGGCGATGGCGGCTGTGTTGTTCATCGGCCTAGCTTCGTGGTGGGCCGGAACCAGGAATGATCGACACAGGGCAGTGTGCAAGGACCATTTGAAGCAGATCGGGCTGGCGCTCCAGCATTATCACGAGCGATTCGATTCGTTCCCGCCTGCTTATGTGATCGGACCGGATGGTCGGGCTTGGCACAGTTGGCGAGTGCTGTTGCTTCCGTTCCTTGGCGAAGAGTCGCTGCATCGGGAGTATCGCTTCGACGAGCCTTGGGACGGTGCACACAATCGCCGTCTAAATGCGCGTGTGCCAGAGTGTTATCGTTGTCCGACTGATGCTCACAAAGGCTCATCCAGTTTCTTGGCAATTGTCGGTCGTCGCACCATGTGGCCGGCCTATTTCACCGTCAACGTCAGCGACGTGACGGACGGCTCTAGCAATACCGTCATGCTGATGGAAGCTCTTGACCGCGAGATCAACTGGTTGGAGCCTCGCGACCTGACGACGTCGCAGGCTCTGGAGCAGATTCGTCGCGACGATGCACATGGAATCCATCATGCGCTGTTTGTGGACGGTATGGTTCGCGCGGTGAATCCGACAATCACTCCGGGCCTTTGGTACTCGCTGCTGACACCGCAGTATGCCAGCGCGGTCATTCCGTTAGATCAATGGCCGCCCGGATTGCTGTCGGACGAACCGGCTGTCGTCGACCCCGGTCCTGAAATCGACGTCGAGTCGATCGCGAAAACGCGAATCGTGGCGACGACCGATGCCGAAATCGACTCGACCTCCACGGTCTTGTGGTGTGCCACCATGCAAATGGCTTGGGATCGGTTGCGTGCAGAATTGGAAAAGACAAACAGTGGGTTGACCGACGTGCCGGTGCGTGGGAATCCGTCGCTAGCAGTGTCGCTCAACGCACGGCGTTTCCCCTTGAGCGCACTGGCATCCGATTCGTACGAGCTTCTCGCAGAGATCATCACTCCCGCCGAAGGCGCACGGTTGCTGAAGGCCATCGAATTGCAGTTCTTCGCGCACAATCCAGATGCGACAGTATTGCCGCCAAGCTTTGGCGGAGTTCGGCTCAAGGCCTCGCTTCACAAGAATCTTCCGTTCGAGACGCAGTTCGACCGACTTCCGCAGCCGCTTCAATTTCAGGAGTCCGATGCGACCGTGGACGTCGTCGCGTTCGGCCGAACGAAAACTTCGTTGCCGGGCCTCGCCGACCAAGTCATGGTGCGCGATCACGTTTCCGATGACGACTTCGTTGTGGAAATCATCACGGCCACCAAGCAGGGTGACAGCGTGCTACTTGCAAAGGTTCGACCGGAAGCGACCTTGGAATCGACCTGGCAGGCGGTCAAGCTTCGAATCGAACGATCGCGACCGCGCAACGACAGACGAATGAAATTGTCGGAGATTGATGAATTCGCAGTTCCACTGTTGCGATTTCACTTGGGGACCACGTTCACCGAACTTGTGGGCCGAATGCTCGATACCTCTGACGATCCCCGAACGATTGTCGAAGCTCGACAGTCCATCCGTTTTCGGCTGGACGAAAAGGGCGCAGAGCTGCTCTCCGTGGCGGAAATGGCAGTGGTGAGCAACAACGGACATTCGGTCGAAGAACACCCGAAGCCTCGACGGTTCGTGCTCGACAAGCCGTTCCTGCTGGCCCTTCGACAAGCTCAGGCGGATGAGCCTTACTTCCTGGCGTGGATCGCAACGACGTCGCTCATGGAACGTGCCGACGAAAAAAGGTGAAACCACGAACTAGCGGTACGACATCGGAATGAAATCCGTTTCGTAGCCCGCCATTGCTGCGCTCCAGCCCACCGATGACGGTCGGCAGGAGCCGACTATGCGACTACTTCGGCAGCCGCTCCGCCAGTTTGAGGCAGATGTCGTAGAGCAGATCGAGTGACGTCTTAGCGTCCGCACGGCTGATGGTCAGCGGTGGGCTGACTCGCAGCACTTTGCCGGCCAGCGCGCCGAGCAGGTGGATGCCGTCGTTGCCGAGGCCGAGGTAGCAGGCTTCGACGATGCGAACGGCGACTTCGTTGGCGGTCAGCGAGCCACGCGCGGCGCATTCGATGCCGTACACGAGGCCCTCGCGTTCGCCTCGGACTTTCGCGATCAGGCCGGTTTCTTTCAGGCGGTTGAGGCCATCGAAGAACTCGGTCGTGAGCGATCGGGTGTGTTCGAGAATCGGGTTGGCCTCGAACTCGTCGAGAGTCGCGAGGACCGCCGCGCAGCCGAGCGGGTTGCCGGACCAGGTGTCGGAGGCTTCGCCGTATTTCAGGCTGGAGATGAGGTCCGCTCGGCCGACGGCCGCGCTGACCGGGACGCCGTTGCCCAAGCCTTTGCCGAGCGTCACGAAATCTGGCTCGAGGCCGTAGGACTCGAAGGCGAACATCCGGCCGCAGCGGCCGAAGTTGGCTTGGACTTCGTCGAGAATGAACGCGATGTCGTGTGCTCGGCAGAAGCGCTGCAGCAGTTGCAGGTACGCAAGCGGCGGGTGATAGCTGCCGCCGCCGCCGAGGTACGGCTCGGTGATCAGGCAGTTGAGGCGATTGCCGTACTCGGCCGAGAGTTTTTCGAGTTCGTTGACGTACGGCGCGGGATCGAATGCCGAGCCGTACTTGCTGACGTCATCGCATTCGGCCATCGGGAAGCTGACAAACTTCACGCGCGGGTCGCGGTCGTGATCAGTCTCGCAACCGGTGACGGCTCCGGCGAGTCCCTTCTTGCCGTGAAAGCCGTAGCGTGTGGCAAGGATGATGTCTCGCGACTCGTCCCGATGCAGACAAGCCCACAGCGCCTTCTGCACCGCCTCGCTGCCAGACGCGGCCCACATCACCGTCTGCAACCGGCTGCCGCCGGGTTTCGCTTGCAGGCTCTTGACCAATCGCTCGGTCGCGCGGGTTTCGATTTCCGTGACCGCGTTGTATGCCGTCAGCGGGACGGCCGGGTAGTAGTCGTCGAAGCCGTTCGAGGGCTTGAGCATCTCGGCCGACCAGCCCATGTAGCCGGCCAGCCGACCAAGCCAGCGCTTCGGATTGTGCCCCAAATTCGCGACCAGCACGCCGGAGCTGTAGTCGTACAACCGCCGATTCTCCGGCGTCCAATGGAAGACTCCCGCCGACTTCGCAAGCACCGCTTGGGTTGGAGTAAACGTCCGCAGTGCGAGCGCTTCGTATTCAGTGACCGCCTGGCGAGCGACGTTGGATCGGGTTTCGTTCGGGAACTGGATGGGCGTGGTCATGTTGGTTTCTGTGGTGAGCGATTTCTGAGAGGCTGAGAAAACGAGTGTCGGTCTGCTATCGTCCGGAGGGCGTGTCGGCACGGAGCGGGAGCGATTGCGGGCACACCCTATCAAATTGTTTCCAAGGCCGACAAGGACGTCGCTACTTCAAGTCTGACTTCCATGCGCAAACTTCTGATTGGTTGCGGATACCTTGGCGAGCGAGTCGCGCGGGAGTGGCTCCGGCAAGGGGACGAGGTTTGGGTGCTGACGCGATCAACCGTGAATGCCGAGCGATTTGCGAGTCTGGGGCTGAAGCCGATCATCGGCGATGTGCTTGATCCGGAGTCGCTTCGGAAGCTGCCGCAGGCGGAGACGGTGCTCTACGCGGTTGGCTTTGATCGGTCGGCTCAAGCCAGCAAGCGAACGGTCTATGTCGATGGGCTGAGAAACGTCCTGAACGAAGTCGGATCGACGTGCGAACGATTTCTCTACGTTTCCAGCACGAGCGTTTACGGACAGGATGCTGGCGAACTCGTTGACGAATCCTCGCCGACCATGCCAACGGAAGAGAACGGTTGCATCTGCTGCGATGCGGAAGCGGTCGTCTGGCAGGTCAAGAGTACGGCCAAAGTGCTGCGACTCGCGGGTATCTACGGGCCGGGGCGTTTACTGGCTCGTGTTGAGCAGCTTCGTCATGGAGACCGGCTGACCGGCAACCCGGAGGCGTGGCTCAATCTGATTCACGTCGATGATGCTGTGCGAGCCGTGCTCGCAACGGAGACTCGTGGCGTTCCAGGAGTGACGTACTTGGTCTGTGACGATCGGCCGTTGCATCGTCGAGAGTACTACGCGGCGTTGGCTGAGAAGGTCGGTGCGCCGCCTCCGCAGTTTGAAGAGCTTGCTGCCGATGCGCCGGAACGATTTCGGCTCAACAAGCGGTGCGCGAATCGGCGGTTGCGAGACGAACTGCATGTCGAATTGCAATTCCCGACAGTCAGCGACGGACTGCGGTCGCTTCCGGAGGTGACGCGATGACCGGAGTTGCCTCAACGCGGACGAAGTACCAGCGGCCGCTGGTGGACTCGGTGGAGTAAATCGGTTGCGGTTCGGTCGCGGCCCGTTCGGGATTGTTGTCGGTGGGAATGTTCATCCAGGCGACTCGGCCTTGAACATCGACGACTCGATAGGTGCCAGGCGAAATTAACTCTGGGAGCAAAGCGACCGACACGTCGAACTCCGTTGAAACGGAGACGGCTCGGCCGACCTCTGCGACAACGAGCGATTGCTGAGCATTTTCGACAGGCCGCGGGAGATCAGGCCGCAGGCGAGTTTCGGCCGCCAGACGACGAGTCGCTGCTACGGGGTGATCCGAGCTCCACGCGGTCGCGAACAAGCCAGTCACCGCGATCAACATCAGAATGCGAACAGCCATGATGATTTCCTAACGCAGTCGTAGACGAGTCGCTCCCACGACTCGCATTCGAACATCCCTCGACTTCCAACGGTGCGTTTCACGGTGATCGGTCACACATCGGGAATCTCAGTTGCGGAGCAACTGAGCGACGAAGTGCTCCGGCAGATTCCGCCGCAGCCAACGTCTCAGGAGGTGCATCGGCCCAAACGGCGCGAGCGCTTTGGTGAAACTGGTCCGGTTCTGCCGAAGCCGACAGGGGGGCTTGGCATGGCAACGGTCCTATCGGAGAGGCGGAAGGTGTCCGATTGTTCGGGTTGTACCCAAAGCGGAAGCCACGTCGGATTTTCCGCTTTCGTCGGGTCGGTTTCGAGCATTAGAGTTTCGCGCGCCGAGCCGATTATTTCTTGCAGGACGCGAGCGAAAGGTCGTGCGCTTCCCGTGTGCGAAGTTCGGGAAGAATCGGCGGGATTGTGTGATCCTGTCCTCATGCGGGCTTGAGGTAACATCAATGTTGCTGACCTCATGGTTGTGCGGCTGGTCTGGCCGAGCCAGATCACCTCTGAACGACTGGCCTCGGCATCGCCGGCGCTTGCGGCCGCATGAGATGCGCCGCTGGATGGCTCCGGCCATTGAGCCGCTCGAGATCCGGCTCGTGCCGACGACGATTAGTCTGACGGGGCCAGGAGACTTGCTCATCGAGTCCTTCGGCAGTGTGTCCGACCTGTTGAACATTCACGCGGATGGCGCGAGCAGCCGATTTGTCGTCAGTGATCCCGGCCAGACACTGTTCACCAGCATTTCTGGAGCGACTGGTTCCGGATCGAACATCGTCCTGATTCCGTTCAGCAGCGTCCCGAACGCCAAGCAGTTGATCGTCAGTACCTTTGACGGTGATGACGTGATCCGACTGACGGCAGCCGGGACGGATTTCTTCCTCAGCCCGACGATTGATGCCGGCACTGGCAGCAACGATCTCATCGAGTCATTGGCGGTCGTGTCGGTCGCCACGGTCAACCTGGATGTCGTGTTGAACGCCGAGAACATCCGGTTGGGAGCCAATATCTCCACGGCTGGCGGCAAAGTTTCGTTGTTCGGCAACGTGATGATTACGAACAACGTGGGCATCACAACCGATGGTGCCTCCGACGGCGATGTGTTGATCACCGGACCGGTTGATTCCGGCGCGGGGCCGAGTCTCTACACGTTGATCTCAACTCCACGGAGGTACGACGAAGCGCGGATGCAAGCCAGCTTCGATGTTCCCGGCGGACACTTGGTCACGATCCGCTCGGCATTGGAGCAGACCGATGTGCAAGCCGCAGCCGGTACCAATGATGTCTGGATCGGAGCCTCTGATGTTTTGGGTGAAGGGGACTGGATTTGGGACGCGGGACCGGACAACGGTGTCCAATTTTGGAGCGGCGACGGAACAACGGGCGGTTCGGTGGGTGGCGAGTTCTCGAATTGGCAGTCAGGTGAGCCTGACAACCTGGATGGCACGAACGAAGGGGACGCCGCATTTCTGAGCGGGAGCGATCCCGCTGGCCGCTGGAGCGATGGTGACATCAACGTGCCGCGGGCCTACGTCGTCGAATCGCCGACTTTGTTCTCGCTGAGCATCAACGCCGCGACCGCGATGGTGAATTTGAACGGTTCGGTGGGAAGCGTGTTACCGTTGCGATCTTTCTCCGTGACGGCCGGGCAGACGCAGTTGATCGGAGGCGCGATCATCACGTCCAAGTCGCAGACGTTCGACACGGACCTGTCACTGCCCGGTCCGACGTTGCTGTGTGGCGAGGAAGTGAATTTCAATGGCGGTGCCGGTTCGGTCACGGGGTCGGGCACGTCGATGCTCACTCTGGCACCGATCAAGCGAGATGCTGCGATCAACATTGGGGCCACATCGGAGACACCGGGAGATGCGTCGTTTGACATCACGGATTTGGATATCGCCGCGTTGGGAGTCGGATTCACAGCGATCCTGATTGGCGAACCGCCACCCCCTCTCGGGTCCGGAGGTGGATTGGGCTCGCTCCCACCCGGTTCCGGAAGTGGAGCGGGCTTTCCGGTGCCAAGCATAGGGCCAGTGACAATTACCAGTGCGACATTTTCTAACTTCGTGTCGATTGCGGGCGGCTCGATTTCGGTGTCTGGCTTAGATGCCGGGACCAACAGAGTCGAACTGGTTGCCGGGAACGGTTCGATCACTGACGGCGGAGGCACGGGGCCGGACATCAGAGCCGGAAATCTTCTGCTGGATTCGTCATCGGGTATCGGTGTCCTCAACGACGCGCTCGAAACTTCGGCGTCCGCCGTTTCCGCACGCGCGTCAAATTCCGGCGGCGTGTTCCTCGACAACACCGGCAACCTCGCGATTGGCGCGGCTGGCGCGCCAGGCGGAATCTTCACCAACAACGGTGAGATCTCGGTCTCGACGACCGGGGCAATGCCGGTGAATCAGTCCATCGTTTCAAATGGCGGAAACATCAACCTGACGGCGACCAACGGGATATCGATCAACGGAGTCCCGGTCAATACGGCGCGCATTGATGGAACCGGAGGTCAGTTCACGGCCGATGCCGACAGCAACAACGATGGATCGGGGACGTTCTCGATCACCTCGATCACGGAATTTGTCGATTGGACTTCCGCGACGACCGGCACCCTTGCCGGAGAAACGATCTCCATTTCACCGAGCAGCACGCTGGCGACAGCGACCGCGCAGTCGGGTGCGGCAGACAATCGTTTCCAAGCCAGTGTTCCCGTCGTCTATTCGCCGCCGCAGGACACGGGCGAGTTCGTCGAAACAAGTTTTTCTCAGCCAGGCGAATTTGTCAGGTTTGATTTCTCACGGCCGCTGTTTGGACTGTTTCTGCATTTCGATGGGATGCAGGTTCAAGATCCGTTGTTCGATCCCCTAACAGGCAACCCGATCAATCTGTACGCGTTCGATCGCTTCACGTCGAAGGTTTCCGGTGATGCCTCTTGGATGGTCGACACGTCACTGGGAACGAATTCGATTCGGCAACTCAATGGCAACCATCTTGGCGACCAGGACGGCACGGTTCGGTTCGACGAAGAAATCAATTCCTTGACGATGTCTCGCACGGCACCCGGAGTGTCTTTGGGAGCCGAAAGTACTGTGAACCTGCAGTTGGGGCGGTTTCTTGCGGGAGGCATCCTGAGCAACGAGAGCGCGGTCACGATCCGCGCCGCTGACTTTGACCTCAACGGCTTTCTGAATGCCGGTTCGGGACCTGTCAGTTTGATTCCGTCCGCAACGAATCGCACGATCGACCTCGGCGCGAGCGGCGGCAGCGGACAGTTCGTCGTGACCGACGCGGAACTGGACCAGATCTCCACAACCAGCGGGATTTTGGTGGGCAACTCGAATAGCGGTACGATCACCATCAATGGTGCGGTCACGCGCGCGGCGGCGACGAATCTCAGCCTCACGACGGCCAACAATCGGAACATTCGCTTTGCCGGCACGAATGCCCACCTGGATGCGAATGGCGGCAGTGTCTCGCTGACGACTGGCGGCTCGGGTGCGATCATCTCTGGCGATGCGGCGAGCGACATCCACGGGGCCGGCGTGGCGCTGACGTCCGGCACAGGAGGCGTCGGCACGCTATCGAATCCATTGACACTCAATGCTCAGACGTTGACGAGCGGACTGGCCGGCAATGCCAACCAATTCTTCAGTGAAGTGGACGATGTCACGATTGAAGCAACAGGCTTGAGTGCCGGGACGGGGACGATCACTTTTCTCAGCGGCACGTTCCGACTGGGCGGCTCGGATCGCATCAGTGATGACAGCCCCGTTGTTGTCGCATCCGATGCGACGCTTCAGTTGAACGGGTTCAACGAATCGCTGGCTTCACTGAGCGGGAGCGGCTCGGTCATCAACGGCTCGGCGGCGGCTGCCAGTTTGACGACGAACTTCAGCGGCAACATCGAATTCTTCGGCACGCTGGGGGGCGAGGCGACTCTTGAGAACAACTTCAGCCTGACGAAAAGTGGTGGCGGCTCGCTCACGCTGTCGGGGACGAACACCTACACCGGAGCGACGCTGGTCGGCAGCGGGAAGCTGCTCGTCAACGGCTCGACCACATCGGCAACGACGGTTGCCAGCGGAGCCACACTGGGTGGATCGGGAACGGTCAGCAATTCGGTGACCATCAATAGCGGCGGCACGGTCGCGCCGGGAACGTCGCCGGGCATCCTCAATTCCGGCGATGTCTCGCTGCAATCCGGGTCGATATTCCGCGTGGAATTGAATGGTACGAACGTCGGCACTCAGTACGATCAGCTCAACGTCACCGGGACCGTGACCATCGGCTCCAGCGTCACGCTAGATGCCTCGCTCGGATTTACGCCCTCGGCCGGGGATGCGTTTGTCATCATCAAGAACGACGGTAGCGATGCGATCGTCGGCACGTTCAACGGACTGTCGCCAGGCGCATTGCTCACGTTGGGCAGCGACAAGCTCCACATCTATTACAACCACGACAGCGGCGACGGAAACACGAATGACGTGGCTGTGATCGCCAATCGAATTCCGGTCGTCAATAACCAATCGTTCTCAATCAACGAGGACAGCGGTAATGGAGCGACTGTCGATACTGTGCTGGCCACGGACGCCGATTCCGCCGTGACGTTCGCCATCACGAGTGGTGATCCTGGCAATGTGTTCGCGATCAGTTCCGGTACCGGACTGATCACGGTCAACGACGCCAGCGGTTTGAATTTTGAGAGCACCCCGACGTTCACCCTGACGGTCGAAATCACGGATGACTCCGGCGCAACTGATACCGCGACGATCACGATCGCCGTGACGAACGTCGCTCCGAGCGTTCCGGTGGATGGGGATGCGGCCGCGGACAGCGTCTCGGAGGGGGCGGTCAACGGCGACACGGTGGGGGTCGATGCGGACAGCAGCGACGTGCATGGCGGAGCGATCACGTTCAGCCTGCCCGGCAATGCTGGAGGCCGCTTCACGATCAATGGCTCGACCGGCGTGGTGACGGTGGCCGATGCCAACCTGCTGAACTTCGAGTCCGCGAACAGCCACACGATCACGGTGCAGGCCAGCGACGGCACGAACAGTTCGACTCAGACCTTCACGATCGCCGTGACGAACGTCGCTCCGAGCGTTCCGGTGGATGGGGATGCGGCCGCGGACAGCGTCTCGGAAGGGGCGGTCAACGGCGACACGGTGGGGGTCGATGCCGACAGCAAAGACATTCATGGCGGAACGGTCACGTTCAGTTTGACCAACGACGCTGGCGGTCGCTTCACGATCAATGGCTTGACCGGCGTCGTGACCGTCGCGGATGCCTCGCTGTTTGATTTCTCCGTGGCGACCAGTCACACGATCATCATCCAAGCCAGCGATGGCCGCGATGTGGCCACGAAAAGCATCACGATCAACATGGGTGCAGCCGCTCCGAGTACACCGTCCGATGAGGACGATCATGCCAACACGGTTCCCGAAGGTGCTCTCGAAGGGAGCCGAGTGGGAATCACGTTCTTCGCCGATGACGCACAGGGAGAGGAGGTCTTTTATCGGCTAACGGACGATGCCGGCGGACGCTTCAAGATCGACCCGTTGACTGGTGTGGTCATGGTCAAGGCAAGCCGGCTGTTGAGTTTCGCCGACGCAACACAGCACACGATCCGAGTGGAGGCTGTCGATGTTGGAGGAAATGTTTCGGAAGTGGCCTCCCGCGACGTGCGTGTGACTCAAGTCCCATTGGAGGCTTTGCCGCTCGCGTCGATCCTGCCCAGCCGAGTCACCATCGTGGAAGGTGATCCGGATGATCCAGGGCACCGATTCATTTCGTTCCTGGTCAAACTGAATAAGCCCTCGACCGAAACGGTGCAGATCGACTTCTCGACCCGCGTCGGCGACGAACCGGGCTTCCTCCGGCCCGATGGGATTCCTGCGAATGCGTCATTGGCCACCGACATCGTTGGGTCGTGGGACTTCTTCAGGTCCTCTGGCCGGCTGGTTTTCGATCCTGGCGTCACCGAACAAACCATGCGCGTGCAACTGCGTCCCGATGACCTCGTGGAAGAGAATGAGCTGTTCTTCGTGCAACTCGATTCGCCGGTCAAAGCGCGGCTCGCCGATGGTCAGTCGATCGCGGTCGCGGAAATCCTCGACGATGATTCCAAGCCGCAAGTGATCGTCGAAAACGCAGAGAAGCTTGAAGGCGGCCTACTCGGTACGCCGAAGGAACTGGTCTTCCGGCTGAAGTTGGTCGGTGATTTCGCATTGGGCCGGACGTCGGCGACGGTCGATTTTGCGACCGACGACGTCCCCATCGACACGGCGACCCCCAATGTGGACTACACGGCCGTGACCGGCAGGCTGACCTTCACCGAGGATGGCCGCGAGCAGGAAGTCCGCATCCCGATCACCGGCGACCTCGGTGATGAAGCCGACGAGACGCTCAGTCTGCGATTCACGAACGCCGTCGGTCTCGGACTGTCCCGGAACTTCGCGGTGGGGACGATCATCAACGATGATTCGGCCGACGTTGTCGTGTCGATCACGCCGTCGGTCTCCAAGGTTCGCGAAGGACACAGCGGCGTGCAGCAGGTCAAGCTGTTTGTGACGTTAATCGGCCAGCCGACGACCGACGTCGCCGTCAACTACACGACCGAGGACCACCACGCGATCGCCGGATCGGACTACGTCGCGGCCTCCGGCACCGTGACCTTCACCCTGGACGACATCGCCGCCGGACGCTCAGAGAAGCCGATCTTCATCACCGTCAACGGCGACACGGACGTCGAACGGGATGAAGGCTTCGCCGTCTCGCTGTCGCTGCCGACGCCGCTGCCCGACGTGTCACTCGATCCGAGCAATTCTTTGGCGCGCGTGGTACTCCGCAACGACGACCAGGCGATCTTGACCGAGGACGCCGACGATCTGTTCGCCGACTTGTTGGCCGATCTGGTCCGCATCCTCGAAGCCGGTGGAGGCGCGAAGGACAATCCCGCGTTGGTAGCCGAGATGGAGCGGCGAGCTGTGCAGATCGCTCGATCGTTGGGTTTGATCCGAGCGATCATCCTGATCATCGACCCGGTCGATTTCGTGCTGACCGATCCTGGTGACCGCCAGTCCGGCTATACCGCGAACACAGGCTCCGTGAATCAGGTTCCTGGCACTTACTACTCTGGCGACGGCGCGGTGGAGTTACTGATTGTCCCGTTGCCGCCCGACGGCACCTACAACGTGCAACTGGCCGGGCTGGGTGGCGACTTCAATGCGTCCGTCACGATCGTCAACGGAGACCGCACGACAAGCGGAGTGGTGAGCGATTTCTCTGGCCAGTTTTTCCAGAACGGCGATGTGGCCGTGCAAATCGGCGAGGGCCGAATTCCCGTTGGCCTGGGCTTGGCCGCGGCGCATGCGGGAGCCGCGAGTGCCGTTGGCGTCGTCGGAGCCTTCGATCAAGCGGAGTTCCGCCTGGCGCTCGCGTCGGCTTTGGAGCAAGCGACCTCGAACGAGTTCGATCTCGACGAGACAGACTCTCGAGCGACGGGGCTGATGTTCTGGCTATCGGTCTCCGCTCGTGCCCTTCGGCAACAGGTCATCGAGCCGCTGTGGCAATCACTGGGGACTCCTCTGGGCAGCTTGCTCAATGAGGGCGGGTTGACCCGAATCGAAATTCCGTCCGAGTTCGTCGATCAGTTTTGGAGCCAAGTCGGTCAAACGCTGACCGGCATACCGTCGGGCATCTATCGTCTTGGCAACATGCTTGAGAGTGTGATCCCGATACTTGTGCCGCGCCGCATTCGTTCGACGCTGCCGCGATCCGGCGATCAAGGCCAACCCAACTCCGCCCCCGGCAGCAATGGCACGAAAGCGAGACGTTCGTCGCTCGATCGTCCGCGCGTCGCACCGCCGAACGGCCAAGCCCAACCACCCAGCAAGCCCAACGCCACGAAAGACAAGTCGGCTCAAACTCCCGACTCCAAGAAAGTGGACGGACAACAAGCCAACACCTCGCACACTCGCTGGTTGTGGTTCACCTTCAAAGACGAGAGGCCGACCGCGAAGCCGATCGAACGTCGTGGTGCATAATCGGATTCCAATGGAAAACCGCGCCTTCGTTCGGGAGGGCGAGGCTCCCGCCGAGCCGATGCGTGAATCACGCGTTCTCTCCGACCCGGCTCGGCAGGAGCCTCGCCCTCCCCAATGAGCGCAGTTTTTGGAACCCGGATAACAGACCAGCGTCGCTGAGAACGTAGACGAGTCATTCCGTGACTCGAATTTTTCGGTCACGGAGTGACCGGACTACGACTCGATCAATCGACGAGCAACGGCATCCCCTCGCCCCCCGTGTCCGCCGCGCCAGACAAACGGCAAGTTTGCGGATCGCACGCAATGGCGTGAACCAGCGCGAAGCCGCCATGACTTTTCGATGCACGTTCGATGGCGTGGTGCGTCCGAACTTCCGAGCACACCAGCTCCGGGATGCGGGCCTGGCACTTGATCGTGTCCCCCTGGCAATCGAAGCGCGGGGCGAGTACCGCGTCGCTGACACTCATGTCGAAGTCGAGCACATTGAGTATCACTTGCAGCACGGCCGTGATGATTCGAGTCGCTCCGGGAGCCCCCAGCGCCAGTACCGGTTGGCCACCACGATAAACGATCGTCGGCGTCATGCCGGTCGTCCTCCCCTTGCGCGGAGCAATGCCGTTTGGCCCGCCCGGCAGCGGATCGAAGTTGATCATCGAGTTGTTGTACATGAACCCCAAGCCGGGCGAGATCACTCCTGACGACGACCCCAGCGAGTGCGTTAGCGAGACCCAATTCCCCCAGCGGTCGGTCACGGTGACTTGCGTCGTGTTCTTCGATTCCGTCGAACCGCGCGAGACGTCGATCGGCTTTCCGGACTCGATGATCGCTCGCCAGTGCGTGATCCGTTCCGGTGCGAGCATCCAATGCACGCGATCCGGTTCGAAGTCGGGATCGCCCAGCATTCGGTTGCGATCCGCGAATGCCGCCTTCATCGCCAGTGAAACTCGCAGGATGAATTTCGCCGAGTTGTGTCCCAAGCAGCGTAGATCGTCGGCTTCCAGAATCTTCAAGATCTGAGCCAGCGTCGGCCCACCGTGCGGCGATTGATTGGTGACGATTTGGAAGCCACGATAGTTGATGACCGTCGGTGCCGCCTCGCGCGTTTTGTAGCCGGCCAAGTCCGCAGCAGTGATCCACGAACCGTTCTTCCGCAAGTCGGCGGCAATCTCGCGAGCCAACTCGCCGGAATAAAAATCGTCCGGTCCAAGTTCGGCCAGTCGCCGCAGCGTGCGGGCGTAGTCGGGGTGCCGAAACTTTTCCCCCGCCTCGTAAGTCGAACCGTCCGGTTTCAACCACACACGCTTCGTTTCCGCGGTCGTGTGCAACTTCTCTCGCAGCGATGAACCCTCCGGCTGTCCCGCAGGCTCCTTCCAGCTCGTCGATTTCCAGAAGCTGACCGGCCAACCTTCATCGGCGATGCGGATCGCCGGTTGCAACAGATCGTTCCACGAACGGGTGCAGAAGCGGCGCTGGATCTCGCCCAACCCGCGCACCATGCCGGGGACACAGATCGACTGGTAGCCGTTGTCGTTCACTTTGTCCTTGAGGAAGTAACCCCAGCCATCGGGATTCGGACGCAGGATCGCGTCCTTCCACATGTCCGGCTTCACGAGCGACCCGGCGATGGCCGGCGCGTCGAAGATCGGCGATCCGGTCACCGTGGACTGTCCCGCTCGATGCGAGGTCATCACCAGGTATCCGCCCACTCCGCATGAGTGCGGATCGGTCACGCCTTGCACGACCGCCGCCGTCACTGCCGCGTCGAACGCATTGCCGCCAGCGGCCAGCACCTTCGCACCTTCCTCGACAGCCATGGGCTGCGGAGCCACAATCATTCCGGGCATGAAGACATCTCCCACGCACGACCTGACGGAGCGAACGGTCGCCAACCAACCTGGCCGGCAAGGGACCGCGCCCACGGCGAACAGCCTATCGCGAACAAACGCTGTCACCAATCGCGAGGGGGACGAAGGTTGCAGGATTGGTCATTGGTTATTGAATTCTGCGACTGCATTTCGCTCGCCAATAGCCAATAGCCAATCACCAATCACCAATCACCAATTTCTGACGTTCGCTCTGTTGATTGTGACTTCGATCGGGACCGGCGGCTGCGGTTCTGACAAAGCCTCGAAGGCAACCGTTACGCCACGCGAATTGACGACGGATGCAGAACGACTCTCGCTGGTGCAGTTCAGCCCTGACGGCAAACAACTGGCTGCTGGCAGCGCGCATGGCGACGTGCTCGTCTGGACGGAATCGAACGATCGGCCAGTCATAATGGATTCCGGTCACAAATCACCGCTGGTCAGTTTGACGTGGTCGCCGGATCGTCTGCTTGCCGCAACGGACCTGGAGCACGGTTTCGTCGGCTGGCAATTCGGAACAGCGGAACCGGAGCGTGTCGAGTTTCCACCTTTGGCGTCGTCGGCTGTCTGCATCGCGTTTCGACCGAACATTTCCGAGCGTGAATTGGTCTTGGGGATGCAGGATGGGTCGTTGATCTTCGTGGACAAGAACGGCTCCAAGCAGCTCAGGCCAGAGCATCGCGGCCCGGTCAAACAGGCTTTGTATTCGTTGGATGGCAAGTGGCTCGTCACGGCGGGGGCGGACGGAAAGCTCTTGTGGCGGGATGCTGCAACGCGGTTGGTCGCGCAGACCGTGAAGGGGGCTGAGACGGACATCAGTCGCATCGTGATGACCTCCGACGGCAAGCACTTCATCACTGGGGATTGGAACGGGCTGCTGAAAGTCTGGGACATGGCCACTCGCAAACCGCTGCGTGAGTTCGTTCAGCCGGAAGCGGTCTCTGGCTTGGGATGGGTGCGCGGCGAATTGGTCAGCAGCAGTTGGGACGGAACGCTGCGTGGCTGGGAGGTCTCGACAGGGCGCTCCGTGCGGAGCATCGCCACGGGCCAACCGATCCACGATTTGGCGACGGATTCCGGAACTTCGCGCGTCGCGACGGTGAGTTTGGATCGGTCGGTTCGCGTCTGGGATTGGCAGGCGGCGACGTCGCCATAGCTCGGAGTCCGGCGATATCGGTTATGCCGGCTCGATCAACTCCCCGTTCACTTTTTGCACGGGTTGCCGTGATTCAACTTTTCGCTTTTTGTCCATGACCTAGCCTTGGGATGGCGTGACCAAGACTTTCCCCAGACCTCGTCATTCCTGAATTGAAGGCCAACGATGAATCTCCCAGTAACCCAGCCCGTCGCGACAACGGACTCGCGTCCCTTGATCAGCACTTACTCAATCTTGTTGCTCTCCGGCATGTTGTTCGGAATTGTTGTCAGCGGCTCATTTCCCACGGACATTAAAGCCTGGGTGACGTTGGCAGGGACGCTGGGACTGGTGGCCTACATCGTTGTGAGCCTTGCCGCGTACAAGCAGAAACAAACGCAACAGCGGCTGGCCACGATGCACGTCGAGGAGCGTCTCGAACGGCATTCACACTTCGATTTGCGTACCGAAGACCTGCGGCTCGATCTGCCGAACAAGGTGACGAAGACGGCGTAATCAGCGACGCAGTTCATCAGGGATCGACGGGGTTGCTCCCGGTTGCGACGCGACGAAGGCACCCAGGCGGTTTGCCAGCGCGACGGTATCCTCTGCCGGCCAGCCGTTGAGCCAGCCCCACAGCAGACCCGCCGAGCACGCATCACCCGCACCGACGTTGTCCGCTTGGGGATGCCGCTCGAACCGCGCAACCGGCCCGTCAACAGATGCCTCGTGAGTCACCAGCTCCGTCCCTTGTTCGCCGCGAGTCACAACGACGTACCGCAAGCCCGTCCGTGCGAAGGCTTGCAGAAGCCGACGTGCGTTGCCGGATGGCTCGTCGCGCAGCGCGGAATCCGTCGCGTCGTCACCGAGGCCCAGCAGTCGCAACACGATCGGCAGTTCTTCGGCGTTCAACTTGATGGCGGTGGCAAGTTCGGCTCCGCGTCGCAGGCTGTCCACCTCGAAAAACGTCACGCGCAGATTGACGTCGAACAATCGGATCGCGTCGCTCGCGGTATCGACGAATCGCCGCACGGTTGCCCGTGACGTCGGACACCGCTGAGCCAGCGTACCGAACACTACCGCGTTGCAGTTCTCAGCGAGTCGCTGCCATTCCGGGGTCCATGCGAGATGATCCCAGGCGACATCGGCGAGGAAGTCGTAGGTTGGTTCACCGTGATGCAGAGTGATGTCGACACGCCCGGTGGGATGCTGGTTGTCGATCTGCACGAAGTCGGTCGTGAGTCCACGAGTCCGCAGTTCCTCCAGCATTCGACGACCCAACTCGTCGGTCCCCACACGGCTGGCCACAACACCTCGCCCGCCGCTCGTCGCGCAAAGCTGATGCGCGTGATATGCCACGTTCAGCGGCGCTCCCCCCAAGATGGCTCGATCGGGAAAGACGTCGAACAGTGACTCACCTAGTCCGACGATCGTGAATGCAGTGGGCATGTTTCGGTACCTCGAAGTTCGCGGGTATTCTGAGACAATGCTGTCGGCTGTAGCTGTAGACCCACCCAAAATGTTCACAGTTTGGTGGGTCTCGATGACTCGACCCACCCTACGTTTGAAAAACAATCCCGCAGCGTCACTCCGCACCGCTTCAGCAATCCGTGCGACATGATTCTTCGGAAAACTCTTCGCGATTCCGTCCCGCTTCGCGATCGTTGGGTCTTCGGCAAGCGAAGCGACACTCAGAGCCGGACGAGTCCCAGAGTCAAATCGGCAACTCATCGGCGATTCGCTCAAGAGCCAATTCCCCGCGCGGGTATGTTCTCTCGACGGGTTTGCTGAAAGTTTGGCTGCTGACAAATTCAGACAGCCATGGACCACTCATGACATTGGAAAGGCGGAGCTTTATGAAACTCCCTCGAAAGTGGGTTTATTGGATGACAATCGTGCCCGTGTTGGGAGCGGCCGGATTTGGAGTCTGGAAGTTCTGGCAACCACGATCGGCGAACGCGGCGGTCGCGGCGGTGTCCCCCATCGCCGTCAGCACGAAGCCGGGAGATCCGGTGAGCCGTGTCGAGCGAATGACATGCGAGTTAGCTCAAGGATGGCCAGTGATCCTCGTGCGTGATGCGAACGACCGCTCGCCGTGGTGGGTCCAAGGACAAGCCGAGCGCCAGGATGGCCAAAGATTCGAGGCTCGCGTCCACTTCGGCAACGAGACGACCGAGTCGGGTCAGCGGTATCAAATCGTCGTGCTCTCGGCCGCGGACGAGTCGGCGGCGCGACGCTTTGAAACCGGTACGATGCTGGACGAAATCCCGTCGGACCTGCCGCATTCCGAGTCGATCGAAGTGGTTCGCCGGTGAGGCTCTGCGAGTGTTCGATCCTCGGCCTGCGAAATCTCGCACAAGTCAGAACACTTGCCCTCATCAGAGCCATCTCCACGGCCGGCCGCGATTCCCTCCAACCGCGTCGCCTCCTGCGCAGTTGGTTCGCGGCCGGTCGTTTTTCGTTCGTGCGTTGCGTTCTTCATTCTCCCTCTCCCTTGGGGAGTGGGCCGGGGTGAGGGATCCGAATTGCGACAGACTTCCTTGCTGTGCGACCTGCGTTAGCAAGTCAACCGGTGACCACGTCCCTCACAGGGCAGGCCAATGTTTCAAACTGGGCGGTTGGTATCGACACATTAGCACGACGCGCAAGCGAGTGGTCTGCCGCGAATCACCACTCGCTTGCGCGTCGTGCTAGTTTTTGTCGCAACGTCAAAACCGCCACAGAATGGCAAACTAGCCTGCCCTGGCGTCCCTCATCCGGTCTTCGGCCACCTTATCCCGAAGGGAGAAGGGGTGACATTGGGCTGTCACCCATTCGCCAGGGTTTCACCAATCCGCAGCATCGCCACCGAAGCGGTATTTGTGCTCACGATTCGGCATCACCCCGCGTGCTGCACCCAAATCCGTGGGCAAAATGAATCAACGGATTCTCTCTCGGACTCTGTTTCGCGAGGACATTGTGATGCAATCAAGCGTTGGCAGCGAAACTCTCGCGTTGTGGTTCCGACGATGTGCCATCATCGCGACCGTTTGCAGCCTCGTTTCGCTCCAGAACAGCGAGGCCGCCGTGCCCAGCATCGCTCTCGTCGATGATTTTGAGCATGGCATTCCCAATGCGATGGACGGCTCACACGGCCGCTTCCAGTCTGGAGCCAGCAAGATCGACATCCTCCGCGACACGACTTTCTTTCACGGTTCGACACGCGGCACGAGTCTGCGCATCCGAGCTGACAAGCAAGAGAACGGTTACTGTGGCGTGTGGCTCCAATTCTTCGACGCGAAGCCCGCGAAGAAATCGTTCTTCGACGCGAGGCCGTATGCCTACCTCTCGTTTTGGATTCGCGGCCAAGTCGGCGGCGAGCGGTTCCAGGTCAAGATGTCCGACCGCTCGTGGGTCGCGAAGGAAGACTCGCTGGAAATCGGTGAGATTCGCAAGTTCCTGCCCGACGGCGTCAGCCGCAACTGGCAAGAGGTGCTCATCCCGCTGAAGGACGCGGCGGCCCTCGACCTCGCGAACCTCGGTGGGCTGACATTCCTGTTTCATTCGCCCGGTCAGTCAACGGTCTACATCGACGACATCAGTTTCAAAACGTCGGCCGAGATGAAGCTGAACCCGAACGCTCCTGAAAACCAAGAGCGTCAGATGACTCGGCACAACGCCCCGCGAACCATGTGGCTCTGGAAGCTGAGTGAGTTCCTCGACAACGACACCGCCCGCGAAAACCTCTTCGACGTCTGTTCAAGCGAAGGGATCGAGCAGCTCTGGGTGCAAGTCAGTTACAAAGACGATCCGTTGAGCACGTCCGCTTCATTACCCAACGGCAAAGCTGTGCCGGCCCGCGTCGAACTGCGTAACGAAGACAAGCTGCGGACGTTTCTGGCCGCCGCACACAAGACCCGGCTGCAAGTTCACGCTCTCGACGGCGATCCCGAATTCTGTGCGCGCGCGAAGCACTCAATTCCGCTCGGCGTCGTCGAAGCGATCATCGCCTTCAATCAAGCATCCGAGCCGGAGCAACGCTTCGACGGTATCCACTTCGACAACGAACCCCACTCGCTGCTCGGCTGGGGCGATCGCACTCGCCGCGAACGAATGCTCAAAGATTTTCTCGACGTGCATGCCGAGTGCCAGCGCCGAGTCCGTACGCAATCCGGCTTGTCGTTCGGGGTCGATATCCCGTTCTGGTGGCATCACAACGATTCACAAACCGGCCGCCCGGTCGGCGAGGTCACGTTCAACGGCAAGAAGAAGCCGGCCAGTTGGCACTGCGTCGATCTGTTCGACAACGTCGGCCTCATGAACTACCGCGACAACGCTGACGGAGCCGACGGCATGGTCGTCCACGGCCAAGACATCCTGCGCTACGCCGACGATACCAAAGGAGCTCGCGTCTTCATGGGTGTCGAGACGTCGATGCCCGCACCAATCGACACCTGGTTCATCGTCGGTCTGCCTCGCAAACGATTCGAGACCGCGATTCGCGGCAACGCTCGCGAGTTCAACGACCTCTGCCGCTACGAAGGCTTCCGAGTGCGACGACTCGACGACGGCGTGAACGTCCACGTCGGACTCGAAGTGCCCGCCGCACCCAACGGCGAAGAACTCGAGCGGTTTCAGCGAGCGATGAAAAGCATCTGCGACAAGTTCGGAGCCGCCAGCCAGAACTTGCCCGCGAACTCGATCGCCCAACTCCGAGTCGCCGCCGAAACCGCCGTGCGCGTCGATCCCGAACTCGGCAACTTCCGCAACCGCGACCTCGCCAATCCTGGCCGAGCCGATATCCCCGCGTTCCAAGCCACCAGCGAGATGCTCCCGAAGATCACCTTCGGCGACGACAACTACGACACGTTCCTCGAACAAGTCAAAGCCGCCGAGAACTCATTCCGCTCGTACAAAAAGTTCGGTGGCATGGCCGTGCATTCCTACGAGTCGTTCCAACTCCTGATCCGCCGCCCAACGGTTGCCTCGCGCCCCAAGATAGGGGTAGGAACGACTGATTGAGTTCAGTCGCCCCTCCCTCCGAACCGGACGGGCGGGTTTCCCGCATCCGGCTCTCCGGTTGATGGTCTTACCTGCGAGAGGATTGAACGGCCAGAGCATGGGCGGTCGTCAGG
>SXGR01359402.1_pt1 | contig 34335 bp, 28 predicted proteins | sample 3174711 | NCBI WGS metagenome assembly SXGR01 (sample SAMN11356860, study PRJNA531348) | freshwater metagenome | isolation source: freshwater sample F1-60 | place: China: Fuxian Lake, Yuxi | collected 2017-12-25 | reverse complement strand
TCTACGAATGGAACTACAAGAAGCAGTTGTTGCGCATTCAGGTCGACCGTGACCAGGACCGCGACTGGGAGACTGTTGAAGGTGACATCTTCTCTGAAGAGTTCCTTTTAGCACGGCCGCTGCTCGAAGCAATTCGTTCCGAAGAGCCCGTCGTGTTGCTGATCGATGAAGTCGACCGCATCGAAATCGAAACCGAAGCGTTGCTCCTCGAGGTGCTGTCGGATTTCCAGGTATCGATTCCTGAATTGGGCACTATCACATCAGCCAACCCAGTGCGACCGATTGTCATTTTGACGTCTAACAACACCCGCGAATTGTCGGAGGCATTGAAGCGTCGCTGTTTGTACCTCCACGTCGATTACCCAACGCTGGAGCGCGAAGAAGAAATCGTGCGCGTGCGGGTGCCTGAGATCGATGCAACATTGGCGACTCAAATCGCCAAAGTCGTTGCGTCAATTCGAACCATGGATATCAAAAAGGCGCCGTCGATCTCCGAGACCATCGACTGGGCTCGCACATTGATCTATCTCGGTCGCAATGAGATTGACCCTGAAACCATTGGGGAAACGTTGCATGTGCTGCTCAAGTACCAAGGCGATATTCAAAAGGCTCGCAAAGAACTCGGCGTTGACGGCCCCACGTCACCGCTGCGCGGCACGGCATCGCGGTAAGTAGGCGGTGCCTCGTGCAACGGCGCAGCAGTGGGTTGACGGCATTCGATCAGTCGGCCCGCAACCGATGACCACCGCCGGTCAGACCCAGACGATGTTTGATGCCTTTCAAGGCTTTGTACACGAGTTGCGGGCCGCAGGTTTGCCGGTTTCGATGACGGAAAACCTCGATGCCATGCGGGCCGTCGAGTACATCCCGCTCGAAGACAGGGAGTCGCTCAAGGCAGCCCTTGGCGCAACCTTGGTGAAGCATCACGCGCACTGGAAGGTATTTGAAACCGTTTTCGACGTCTACTTTGCCTACTACTCCAAAGGCGTGCAAGCGGGCGATAGCGATGAAGATGATCCCTCTGCTGACGCAGAAGGAATGAGCCTCGAAGAGATGATGGCTGCCATGGAAGGTGGCGGCGCGATGGGTGAACTCGACAATGAGGCACTCGCTCAGATGTTGATGAATGCGCTCATGACCATGGATCGCGAAATGTTGCGCCAGATCGCGGGCGCTGCCGTGAGCCGCTTCGCTGGTATGGAACCCGGCCGACCTGTGGGCGGCGCGTATTACTTGTATCGCACCTTGCGCCAACTCGATGCCGAAGGTCTGGTTTCGAAAATGTTGCAACAAGCCCAAGATGCGGGCGAAATTGCTGAGGGCGCGTACGACGAACGTCTCGCAAAAGAGGAATTTGAAGCCCGGCTGAAGATTTTGAAGGAAATGATCGAGGCCGAGATTCGACGCCGCCTGGTCGCAGACCGCGGTGTCGAAGCAATGGCCCGCACATTGCGCAAACCCTTGCCCGAAGATGTGGATTTCATGCACGCGTCGCGCGAAGAAATGCTCCATCTTCAACGCGCGATTTATCCGCTCACGCGTGCGCTAGCGGCCAGGCTTGCTCAGAAACGGCGCCGCCGAAATCGAGGGACGCTCGATTTTCGCCAAACCGTTCGTCGTTCACTGAGCTACGGCGGCGTGCCGGTAGAACCGAAGTTCAAACATCCGAAGCCTCATAAGCCCGAAATCATGGTGATTGCCGATATCTCAGGGTCGGTCGCGAGTTTCGCTCGATTCACATTGCAATTCGTGTACGCAATGCAGAGCGAGTTTTCGCGTGTCCGATCGTGGGTATTCATCGACGGCATCGACGAAGTGACGGGCTTCTTCGAAGACAGTGACGATATCGCCGAGGCGATTCACAAAGTCAACACGGAAGCCAACGTGGTGTGGGTCGATGGTCATTCCGACTATGGGCATGCCTTTGAGATGTGGCACAAGGAACACATCACTGAAGTGACGAAGAAGACCACAGTGATTATTCTTGGCGACGCTCGCAATAACTATCACGCGACGCAAGCTTGGACGATCGCCGAAGCTCAAAAGCGAGCGCGGCGTGTGTTTTGGCTCGACCCGGACCCACGTGGATACTGGGACACCGGCGACTCGATCATTTCGGAGTACGCCAAGTATTGCGACGGCACCTTTGAGTGCCGCAACCTACGACAACTGCGTACGTTTGTGACTGCGGTCATCGACGCGCAATGAGTTTGAGTCGAATGAGTGACGGTGCGAACGTCGAGGTACGCCATGGCGCTGACGGGCGCATAGCCCTGATGACGCTAAATCGTCCTGAGAAGCACAACGCATTGAGCATCGCCTTGCTGCGCGACCTCGTCGAGGCTTGTCATCAACTGAACCGCGCACCTGACGTTCGGGTTGTCATTATTCGGGGTGCAGGTGACAAGGCGTTCAGTGCAGGCTTTGATCTCGTAGATCTCGCGAGCGGTGATGCGTCAGGAGCGCAACTCGGTTTCGACGCGACGGAAGCTATCGACAGGCTGCGCCCCGTGACCATTGCCGCGATACAGGGTCATTGCATCGGAGGTGGTGTAGTGCTTGCGAGCGCTTGCAATCTTCGCATCGCGGCCGCGAGTACTCGCTTTCGAGTGCCGGAGATTGACGTGGGAATTCCATTGGCTTGGAGTGGGCTTCCTCGCCTTGTGCGTGAGCTCGGACCGGCGATCACCAACGAATTGGTGATGACCGGTCGACCCTTTAGCGCTGAGGAAGCCCACGGCTGGCGATTTGTGAATCGGGTCGTTGTCGATGATCTGCTTGAATCCGCGGCCATGAAGCTCGCCGAGACAATCGCGAGCAAGCCGCGCCTCGGGGTGTTTGCGACAAAGCAACAAGTGCGCATAGCAAGTGAGCACATTGTGTCAACCGCAGCCAGTGATATGGATCGAACGCTGATCGCCTCGGCTGGTGCCGATGCCGAGTCGCGCGAGACGATGCGCGACTACCTCAAGTAGCAGGCGCACCGTACGCGCCAGACGCGGTGTGACATGACTGCGAAAGTGGCGCGAACAAGTCGGTGGGTAGGGGTGTGCAAGAGGCGCTACCGTTGGTTGCAATGCTCGATGCCTACGGCCGAACTCTCAAGATCGCAACATTGGCGGCGCAACGAGACGTCGTCATTGCCCGCGTGATCCGTGTCGACCGCGGGGTATATACGGTGATGTGCGACGATGGCTCGCACGCCACTTCGATCGCGGGAGAGCTGAAAGATGCCAAAGACCCCGTCAGCAGACCGACGATCGGCGATTGGGTTGTGGTTGATGCTGATCATGTGGTTCGGGAAGTATTGCCAAGGTCGTCGGTGTTTTTGCGCGGCGACAGTGAGAAGTTGCAGGCGCAGGCAGTAGCGGCGAATGTAGATGTCGTGTTCGTCGTGCAGGCTTGTGAAGAACTCAACGTGCGACGCCTGGAACGCGAGCTCGTGCTCGCGCATCAAAGCGGTGCGACCCCAGTGGTGTTGCTCTCGAAGGCGGATCAATGCGAGGACATTCCTCGTATCGTGGCGAAAGCGCGGCAATGCGCTCCGGGCCTGGCCGTAATCGCTACGTCGGCAGTCGATGGTCGCGGCGTAGCCGATTTGTCTGCGTACGGTGCGGGTGGCCTCACGATGGCGTTTATCGGTGCGTCTGGAGCAGGGAAATCGACGTTGGTGAACGCGATGCTCGGCCGTGATGAGCAGAGTACAGGTGCCGTGCGGGAGTACGACGGTCGAGGTCGCCACACAACGTCGGCACGGTCGTTGTTCGCGCTCGCGAGTGGAGGAGTGTTGATCGACACGCCAGGTCTGCGTTCTATTGGAATGTGGCGCAGCGACGAAGGCATCGCCGAAGCATTTCGCGATATCGAAGAGTTGAGCAGTGGCTGTCGATTTTCTGATTGTTCGCACGACCATGAACCTCATTGCGCAGTCCGGGTGGCGATCGAAATGGGTTTGATCGATGTCGAGCGGGTGGAGAATTATCGCTTGTTGCAAGCCGAGCTGGACCTTCTCGACGACGAGGCCGAGTCACGTAAGCGAGTCGTCAAGCAACAACAGCGTCAAGCGACCAAGGCCGCTACCCCGCCTCCGCAATACCGCGATGCAAGGGGCGAGCGCCGGCGCTGAAGCCGCGCGACGCCGATACCTACGAGTGCCGGTATACCGACTGCGGCGGCCAATCATCACGATGCATCGAGTCTTGCTCACAGACCGCGTACGATCGCGGCGTGAAGGAGCGCATCGCGATTCTTGGTGGGACATTCAATCCCGTACACAACGGCCATTTGGTGGCTGCGAGCTCTGCGCATGAACAGCTTGGTTGTGATCGAACGTTGGTCATGGTTGCGGGTGAACCTTGGCAGAAACGGGCATCCGAAGTTGCACCTGCTGCTCAACGGCTCGAAATGGCTCAACTCGCGTTTGCGGGCGTTCATGGTATCGAGGTATCGGACATCGAAGTGCGACGTGAAGGCGCGACGTACACGGTAGACACGGCGGCGGCACTCGCAGGCCCGAATCGTGAATTGCTGCTGGTGCTGGGCAGCGACGCAATCCTCGGTTTGGAGTCATGGACACGTGCAAGTGACCTGGCGAAGCTGGTCACGATAGCGGCGCTGACTCGCAACGGCGAGGGCTCATTGGTTCCTCACAAACGATGGTCAAGTGTTCCAGTCACCATGCCGCGGCTCGACATCAGCTCAACGGAGATCCGCCAGCGCGTCGCGCTGCGCCAATCCATCGTTGGTCTTGCCCCACCGGCGGTGTGTGAGTTCATTGAATCTCGTCACCTGTACCTATGACTTCGACGACGAGATCAAGAGCCGAGCGCGAACGAGTTAGGCGAGATCGTGATCGTCGTTGGCAGATCATCGTCGTATGCGTTGCGTTGGGATTCGCGACAATTGCGGCGTTCGCCAATTCTCCGCGTGGGTTGCTCGGGGCCGAAGATCAAGTCGAAACCGACGACGTTCCTTCGGTTATCCGAGAGCAGATGCGCACTACCCTCACGGTCCAGACCAGCGATGCTGGCGTGGTGCGTTTCGCAATGTTGTCTGGCATTGACCCGAAGTCTGCAGCAGCAACGGTCGTGTTTATCCCGGCCGCGACAGTGATCGAAATTCCGGCGTTGGGGCTTCAGCCGTTAACCAACCTTTTGCAATCATCCGACGCGACGGCATTGGCAACGAATCTTGCGAACGCACTCGGTGTACGTATCGATCACACCGCCGTGCTGAGCGAGGCCGACCTCGCGAAAGTGTTCGCGATTGCTCCGAGAATTGCGGTGGCAGTGCCTGAGGCCGTCACGGTCGATGATGGCGTTGCGACGTTGCAGCCTGGCGAGAATCAAATTGCTAGTTCAATTGCGGCCCAACTTGTGTCGGGGCAAGATTCGAGGGGAGCACTCGCGCATTTTGCGACGGTCCAAGCAGTGCTGGAAGGCTGGTTCGGCGCGTTGCGCGCTGAACCGGATCTGATTGCGGCGGGTGCTGAAGTAACAGGCGCGGCCGGGCTACTCCGTCTCTCGGGCTTTTCAGAAGGTTTGCAATTTAATACGTTGCCCGTGGCGTCGGTTGCCGCGGGCGATGTCGAACGATATGAGGTCGATGAATCTGAGGCGAATGGTTTGTTCGACGAGCGTTTCGCCTCTGCTCGGCTCGGCATACGCGGCCAGCGGGTTCGTTTGGAACTTCTCAACGGAGTCGGCACGCCGGGGCTCGTACAACTCGTTGCGAACCGTGTGGTTCCAGCGGGAGGCAACGTGATTCTGACCGGAAACTCCGTCCGATTCGGCGAAACCACCACCAAGGTCGTCTACTACAGAGATATAGATGCGCAGGCGGCTCGAGCGCTCGTCGAATTATTGGGCGAGGGTGCAGTTGCGAAAGACGCATCGCCGGTATCGGTCGTGGATATCACGATCGTGATCGGCGCCGATCTTGCCGACAAACTGAAACGTTGAAGAATCGATGAATGTTGCACACAAGCGAGCCATTGCTGCCGCACGAGCGGCCGACGAAAAGGCTGGACACGACATCGTGGTCCTTGATGTCGGAGACATCATTTCCATCGTCGAGACGTTCGTGATCGTGAGTGCTCCGAACAGCCGAGCGGTGAACGCGGTGGTCGACAACATCGAAATGATCTTGCGTGACAAGCACGATGCAAAGCCGCGGACATCTGAGGGACGTGACAGCTCTACGTGGGTGCTCCTCGACTATTCGGACATGATCGTGCATGTGTTCTTGGATGAGACGCGGGAGTACTACGACCTGGAACGGTTGTGGGCCGACGCAGACCGAATTGAATGGCGCACCAAGGCTCGCCAAGCGCGCGATGCCGATATTGAAACGTGAGCGTGCGATATCCAACCAACAAAAACAGGCACTATTCGCACACAATCAGGTAGTTTGCCTGTGGACTTCTGGACAGTTCCGGGTGACTCTTTGTACACTCCGCGTAGTGCTTGTGCCGCGTCCGATAGTGATGAATATGTAAGTTGTCAGGATGAAGATCCCAGTACGCACCACGATACTTGCAGCGCTACTTTCTCGTGTCGCGAGCGACCCCGATAGTGATTATCTCGATTTTCATGGTGACCAGTGGACGGCTCGACGCATTGAAGAAGCGTCGAAAATCGCGGCTGCGAATCTCGCGGCCCTTGGTGTCGGGGTAGGCGATCGCGTTGCAACCCTCATGGAGAACTCAGCCGAACAGGTAGTCACATTTTTCGCGACCTTGCGCCTCGGTGCTGTCGCGGTTCCTATCAATACTGCCTACAAGGGCGAGTTTCTTCGCCATCAGATTGCTGATTCTGGTGCTGCGGTGGTAGTCGTGCACGATGAGCTGCGCGGGCGCGTAACAGAAGTTGTTGGTGCGCAATCCACTCCTGATGTACGTCACATCCTCGAACCTGGTCAACTGGCGACGCTTGGGGCTCCCGCGCTGAGTGACGCGGAAGTTGGCCCAAGCGACCTCGCTTGTCTCATCTACACCGCTGGCACGACTGGACCGTCCAAAGGTTGCATGCTGAGCCACAATTACGTTGTCTCGATGGCGGGTCAAATTGCACGCGCCTGGCAACGACAACCCACCGATGTCGTGTGGACTCCATTGCCGTTGTTTCACCTCAATGCCATTTCGATCTGTGTCGTCGGCACGTTGTTGAGCGGTGGGTCAGCCGCGATAGCTCGGAAGTTTTCGGTGAGTGGCTTTTGGCCCGAGATCAAACGCACCAAGGCGACCGTGTTGTCCATGCTGGGTTCGTTGGCGATTCTCGTGGCCAACGCGCAGGATCATCCGGAGATGCATGGGCATCAGTTGCGCGTGTGCGCGGCTGCGCCGATGCCTCCTGATACCGATCGAATTTGGCGTGAACGATTTGGGTGCGCAACGTTTTCGGGAGGCTTCGGCCTCACTGAAGCGAGCTTGCTTGCCGCGCTCCCTCCTGGGGTTGAAAACAAGCCCGGCGCGGCAGGGATGCTGAACCAAATCGAATTCGAAACGGTGTTACTCGATGACAAGGATTCACCGGTCGGTGTGGGTGAGGTCGGCGAAATCTGCGCTCGGCCCCGGTATCCCGACATGATGTTTGCGGGCTATTGGAATCGCCCCGGCGACACGGTTGCCGTGTGGCGCAACCTCTGGTATCACACGGGCGACCTCGCGAAAGTTGATGCGGACGGCTATTTGTTTTTCGTTGATCGCAAGAAGGACACTCTGCGAAGACGAGGCGAGAACATTTCGAGTTTTGAGATGGAAAAAGTTTTGTACGGGCACGACGCAGTGAAGGACTGCGCGGTGCATGCAGTCGCGTCGGACATGGGCGAGGACGACGTGAAGATCACCGCGGTGCGCAACGAAGGTATGGCGGTGGACGAAGAGTCGCTTTGTCGCTGGGTCGCAGAACGGGTGCCGTACTTTGCGATTCCGCGCTACGTGGAGTTTCGCGACGACCTCCCCCGCAACCCCGTCGGGCGCGTGTTGAAGTACCAGTTACGCGATGAAGGCGTGACTGCCCAGACCTGGGATCGAGAGGCCTCGGGTGTGGAGTTTGAACGCAAGTAATGTGGCCGCATGGCTATTGCGATGAATGAATTTGAGACGGTTCTCTATGAAGTGATCGACGGTGTCGCGTGGGTGACCCTGAATCGCCCTGAAGTGCTCAACGCCTTCAACTATCGGATGCAAGAAGAACTGCACGCGATTTGGCGCAATGCTCGCCATGATTCTTCGGTGCGGTGCTTGGTATTAACCGGGGCAGGGGAGCGAGCGTTCTGTACTGGCATTGATCGGGCTGAAGCGATGGGGCATTGGGAAGACGACCCCACTGCCGCCGGTCACGCCGCGGTGCCGATAGGTGGAGGAGACGGGGATACACCGTGGCACTTCGACGATCCCGGCGACCTCATTGGCCCGAAGCGTTGCGACTTGTGGAAGCCAGTCATTGCAGCAGTCAATGGAATGGCATGTGGTGGCGCGTTCTACATGTTGGGCGAGGTGGAGTTTGTGATTGCCGCAAATCACGCAACGTTTTTCGACCCGCACGTGACGTACGGCATGACGGCGTGCTTCGAATCAATTCACATGATGCAAAAGATGCCATTTCACGAGATCATGCGAGTGGCATTACTCGGCGCTAACGAGCGCATGTCGGCGCAACGGGCCTACGAGATTGGACTTGTTTCGGAAGTTGTACCGGCAGCTGACTTGCATTCTGCCGTCGCGACGGTGGCGAACGCGATCGCCGCCCAACCAGCAACCGCGGTGCAGGGAACGGTTCGAGCGCTCTGGGCTGCTCGCGACATGGATCGCAAGAACGCACTCGACTTCGGCAAGGTGCTCATTCGCCCAGGAAGCGACCCCGCCGCACTGCTCGAAGGCCAACAAGCGTTCGCCAGCGGGAGTCGCACGAAGCCCCGTGTCCGTTAGAGGCGGTCCGACAGGGGCGGTCCGATCCGGTTGGCGGTGTTAGCTGGAAGTAATTGCCGCTTTGGCGTGCGGGTTTCGATGTTGCCATATGTCGCGCACGATCACTTGCACCATTCCGGCGACGGGGATGGCCACAAATGCTCCAATAATGCCGAGGAGTTCGACCCCGATGAGCATGCTTGTGAGGACAATGAGCGGATCGAGGTGCACGGTGCGGCTCATCACTGCGACGCCGAGCACGTTGTTCTCAAAGAGTTGATACAGCAAACAGAAAATCAGGGCAGCTAGGCCTTTGTTTGGCGCATCGAGAAACGCCACGAGCACCACTGCGATTGCTCCAAGGGTTGCTCCAATGAGGGGTATGAGATCACTGATCGAAACCCATACCGCGAGCACCAGCGCGAACGGCACGTCGATAATCGTGAGAAAAATGAAGTTCGTTGTCCCTGCCACCAGTGATATGAGCAGGTTGCCTGCCATGTAGCCGCTGACTGCTTTGGCGCACCGAGCGCCAACAGTGCGGACGCGCTCGCGTTTTGCTTCGGGAAGCAGATCGACTCCAGCGCTGAGTGCCGCAGGCCCTTTCGCCAACATCACGATGCCCAGTGTGAGAATTGAAATGAGTGCCGCAAGCGCGTTGCCGATTTGTTTGGCGATGCTCCACGACCCGCTGGTCAACGAATTCGTAAACTTGTTGATGTTTTCTTGCGAGAATCGTTCTTCGAGGTTGTATCGCTTTACGAAATTGCCGGCGGCCCCTTTGCCTTCGCGTGCGTCTTCGAGAAATTGGGGGACCTGTTCGGCGTAGCTCGTGCCTTGATTCACCAGTGGGCTCACGACGGCGTAAATCAATCCTGATGCAACCAGCGTGCTGAGCAACATCACGACCGCGACGGCCAAAGATCGTCGGCACCGAAGCCGGAGTTCCACAAAGTTGACTGCAGGCCCAAGAATCGTCGCGAGTAGAGCGGCCAATGCGATCCAAAGCAAGACCCGCGAGAGCAAGGTGATGAGGTAGAGGGCCGTCAACGTTGCAACAACCGCACTGATTGCCGCCCAAATCGTCCGCCAGGGAATCGGTTGCCGCTCCACACTCCAGTTCTAGCGCGTGGCGACGCGCGAAGTCAGCCTTTGATTCGGCTCGCGTTGGGGTCGTACATCGGGCTGATGGAGGCAATTGCGGGGAATCGTCGACCCGCGATATCGACTTCCCAGGTGCCATCGTCGACCCAGCTTCTTGTGATCGGTTCGTGTGCTTGGATCATCGCGAGACCGATTGCCCCACCGAGGGTAAATCCGTACGAAGCCGCCCGCATATAGCCAACGTCGATGCCGTTGCGGCGCACGACTTCTGCATGAAACATTTGTGGCGCGGGGTCTGTGACGAGAATTTGAAGTAGTCGATTGCACGAGTCGGCAGCCCTGGGCAGGGCCGCGACTGCTTCGCGGCCGATGAAGTCGCGATCGTTGGACATGTTTACGGCAAAGCCGAGGCCAACGTTGATTGGGTTGTCGGTGTTGTCGATGTCGTGGCCGTAGTCGCGATATCCCTTTTCCATGCGCAAACTGGAGAGCGCCTTCAGCCCGGCATGCCGAAGACCAAATCGTGTTCCGGCCGTAACGATTCGGTCGTAAACATGAACCGCTTGCTCGGTTGGCACATATAGCTCGTACCCGAGTTCGCCGAGGTACGTAATGCGAATTGCGAACACATTGGCGAACCCGATTGCGATCGTTCGGGCGTGACGGTATGGGAACGCCGCGTTTGATAGGTCGGCGTCGGTGATGGATTGCAGAAGGTCGCGCGAGTTTGGGCCTTGCACATTCAATTGCGCGTACGCAGATGTGACATCAGTGATGTGAACATCAGCATTTGAGTCGAGGTTGCGCCGCATCCAAGTGAGAACATGGCGATGTGCAGTGTCGGATGCCACGACAAAGAAGCTCTGGTCATTGAGCTTGGTGACTGTGAGATCGGCTTCGATGCGCCCGCTACCATTGAGCCATTGCGTGTATGTGATCGTTGCGGTCGGCCCATCGACGCAGTTGGCCGACAGATAGTCGATGAATTTGCCAGCATCGTTGCCCTCGACGCGGAATTTGGCCATAAACGACATATCCATCATGATCACTTCGTTGCGAGCGGCGCGATGTTCAGCCTCCCAATAGGGAAACCAATTTTGTCGGCCCCATGACAGTGCGGTGATCTGTGGTTGCTCGCCCTCGGGCGCATACCAATCGGGAGACTCCCAGCCGCTGACGTCTTTGAAGTACGCGCCAGCCGCCGCAAGGCGTTCGTGGAGTGGCGACCGTTTCGCACCCCGCGCACTCTGCATCGGCCGACCGGGAAAATGAGTCTGGTACACCATGCCGAGCGACTCGACCGTCCGCGTCGCTCTGTACTCGGGTGTGGTCTGGAAGGCGTGGAGGCGATCGATGTTGAAGCCAGTGACGTCGACACCGGGATCGCCGTCGAGAATCCACTGTGCCATAACTCGCCCGAGGCCACCACCCGTCAAGATCCCAATACTGTTGAGTCCGGCGCAGACGAAATAGTTCTTGATTTCAGGGGCTTCTCCAACAACAGGTTGGAGGTCGGGTGTGAAACTCTCAGGGCCACAGAAGAATTTCTTGATACCCGTTGATTCGACGATGGGCACCCGCTGTATTGCAGTTTCGATGTAGGGACCCATTCGATCCCAATCCGGATCGATCTCGCCAAAGGCAAATTCGCCAGGAATGCCGCCGACGTTCCAGGGCGCGCACACCGGCTCGAACAGCCCGATCATGAGCCCGCCTACTTCCTCGCGGTAGTAGCCGTGCGATGCAGGGTCTTCGAGCACTGGCATGTCTCGCGGTATTCCGGCGATCTGTTCGGTGATCAAGTAGTAGTGCTCCGCGGCTTGGAGCGGAATCGACACGCCATTGGCCGCACCGAGTTGGCGTGCCCACATGCCTGCGCAGTTCACAACGATGTCGCACTCGATGTCGCCGTGGTCGGTGCGAACTCCCCGCACGCTTGGCTCCTTGCCGGGCGTTGTGAGTACTTCGGTCACGATGATGCCTTCGACAATCCTGATTCCCAGCTGGCGTGCGCCGCGCGCGAGCGACATCGTCGCGTCGACGGGGTTGGCTTTGCCATCTTCAGCCACATAGAAGCCTGCGAGCACATCGTCGGTTCGTGCCAACGGGAAAAGAACGCCGACCTCGTGGGGCGAGATTTCGTGAACATCGACACCGCAGTAACGATTGAATGCCGCGATGCGCCGGTATTCCTCAAGACGATCGCTATCCGTAGCGACTTCGATGAACCCAACCGGATTGAAGCCAGTGGCGAGACCGGTTTCGGTCTCGAGCTGAGCGTATAGATCTCGTGTGTATTTGCGCAGTTCTGTTGAAGTTTCGGAGAGTGAACCGAATGTCACCACGAGACCCGCGGCATGCCATGTGGTGCCTGCTGTGAGCTGATGTTGTTCGAGCAACACAACGTCGCTGCACCCCGCGTGGGCGAGGTGGTACGCGATCGACGTTCCAATAATGCCGCCACCAATGATGACAACGCGGGAGCGGGAGGGGGGCGAGATCACGAATGAATTTTCGGCAGCGCTCGGTCGCTACGACGTCAGCAGTTTGGTGGTGAAGAGTTCGAGCACTTGGTCGAGCGCGTCTCTGGTTGGTTGGCCTGGCTCATCGATGAGATCGCCAGTAAGGACCGAGTGATGTTTGGGAAACGGACTGTTCGGATTGCCGTGGCTTTGTTCGAGCTCGACGGCGATAAAGCCGTCGCCGAGCCGGTCTTTGAGAAATTGAAAGCGCTCGCTCGGGACAAACGGGTCGCCTTTGAACGCGAGCCCGAGCACCTTGAGACCCTCATTCGCGCAACGCCCGGCGACAATGTCGAGATCCGCTGCACTGCAGTCGATGTTGTACTTGCGCCCCTTCGTGGTCTTGAACGGTAGCGAAGGCTGTGACAACACCGGTGCGAGGATGAGGTCGTCGACGGCCATGGCGAGCGCGAATCCCCCGGTGAAACACATGCCCACGGCGCCGACCCCTGGCCCGCCGCAGCGCGTGTGTTCGGCCGCGGCCAAGCCACGAAGCCAGTTGACGATCGGCGACGACTGACCGGTCGCGAGCACGGTGAATTCCTTGCTGATGCAAGCCTTGCCCATCGAGCCGAGGGTGTAGCCGAGCATGGAGAGCTTGCTGCCGCTCATTGGGTCGCGTCCAGGAGTGCCAAACATTTGCGGCAGAATCGCCGTGCAGCCGAGGGCCGCGACACGATCCGCGAATCCGACGACCATCGGTGAAATCCCTGGCATCTCAGTCATCACAATGACAGCGGGGCCGGAACCTTTGCGATAGATCGGATGCGTCTCGCCGTTGTGGGTGAAGTTCTCGCTTGCGAACGTGGCGAGATCGCCAGATGGGGCTGGTGTGGTGCCGGGCTGTGTCATGGGGCTATTTCATCACGCGGATGGTGTGGCCGCCTAGTGTCGCGGGTTCCCACGATCCCAGGAGTAGTTCAGCAATGGCAGCACAAGTTGGCGACAAAATCCCTTCGGTTGACATCAAGACGATGGGCCCAGAAGGCGGCCCCGTTGGCATCAACACCGGCGACGCACTCGGAAGCGGGAAGGTCGTGCTGTTTGCGGTGCCCGGAGCATTCACGCCTGGGTGTTCCAAGGTGCATCTTCCTGGATTCGTCACTCGCGCCAACGAATTGACCGCGAAGGGTGTCGACACCATCGCCTGCGTATCGGTCAACGACGCCTGGGTCATGCAAGCTTGGGCCGAAACTCAAGGAGTCGGCGATTCGATTGTGATGCTGGCCGACGGTAGCGGTGATTTCACGGCGGCAATGGGGCTGGCAATGGACGGATCGGCATTTGGCCTCGGGTCGCGTTCACAGCGTTATGCCGCAGTGATCGAAAATGGCGTCATTACTCATCTCGATGTGGAAGCCCCAGGCCAGATGAGCGTCAGCACGTGCGACGCGGTACTCGACCGCGTCTAACGATGGCTGAGTGCACGCGTCGTTGACGTTTTCCGGTTGGGCGGAACCGCCGAAACGCACAGTCGTAACGCGGCGCCGAATGTGGATTGGTCGACCCCACAACCCGAGAACCGCGCTGGTCCCGGCCTAGTCTGGTAACTCGCGTTCTGAGATCGCGTCCAATCTGAAAGGCCGTTATGGCATCTAAACAGCGCACTACGTTCGACAAAATCAATAAAGAAAAGAACCGCCAGGCCAAGCAGGCTGCGAAGCGGGAACGCCGCCAATCTGAGGGCAGCAACGTCGGCTCACCGGTGTATAACGACCGTGGGCTCTTGCTTGGAACTATCGGTGAAGATGGCGAGCTCGTGCCGTATGTGGTCGAAGACGGCTCGGGTCTCTAGAAGCCCTCACTCTATTCAAATTCGATGAGATGATCAACGTGCTCAAACACCTCCCGTTGATGGCTCACAATGAGCACGCAGAGTTGCCGTTCCTGTCGCATAAGTGACACCAGCCGGTCGATGCTGTGCGCGTCTAGATGCAGCGTCGGCTCGTCGAGAATCAACACCTCGGGGTTTCGGATAAGTGCACGTGCTATCGCGAGTCGTTGGCGCTGTCCGCCAGACAGACGTATCCCGTCATCACCGATCTGTGTGTTGATTCCGTCGGGCAACGCGGCGACGACTGCATCGGCGCCCGCAAGTGCGAGCGCGCGTTGGCTCCATTCGGTAGTTCCGTAGAGCTTGAGATTGTCGGCAATGCTCCCCGAGAGGAAGACCGGATGCTGAGGTACGACACCGATACGGCTTCGGAGCGTGCGGATGTCGAGGTCGTCGAACGGTACCTCGTTCACAGTGAGACCACCAGCGTCGGGTCGGTACAGGCCCAACAACAAATGAATGACAGTGCTCTTGCCACTGCCATTGGGTCCGGCTAGCCCAATCACCTTGCCCCGCTCGAGTTGCATCGAGAAGGTATTGAGTATCGCCGGGCGCTTCGGGTATCCGAACGTCACGTCGTGCATTGCAATCGTACGGATTTCTGCGACTGGCCTCGTCCCGGTGTATGGCTCGGTATCGACGGCGGCTAGGAATTGCTCAACGTTGTGAAGGGCTAGGGCGCCGGAAGTGACGAAACCCGAGGCTGCAGCAAGGTAAGCGATCGGTCGGCGGAGCAACCCGAACGCCGCATAGAACGACACCAGTTCGCCGACAAGGAGGTCGTCGCTGATCACGAGTCGACCACCAACAAAGAGAATGGCTGCCGCCACGATCGAAACTGTCGTGAGTTGCGTGCTGTCGTGGGCTCGATTCAACAAGATTGATCTCCACCCCGCGTCGCGGAGCCTGATGATCCGGTTTGTTTGCGCCGCTATAGCGTCGCCGTGGGCTGCTTCCATTCGGATCAGTTCGTCGGATCGCAATGTGGAGTAGACGCCTGAGGAGAACCTTTCGTACGCATCGTGGAACGTGATCGCGGCACGGTGTCGCACGCCCCGAAAAGCCAAGTGGGTCGCGGCGATGAGCGGCAGCAGCATTGCGGTAACGAGGGTCAGTGTCGGGTTGACGATCACGAGGGCGACCACCATTGAAAGCAACGTCAGAACAGACGGCAGAACGTTGCTCAGTACAACATTCGCCATTTCATCGATACGTGCCGCATCGGCGACGAGTAGGTCATGTAACGCCGTTTCCTCGCGATCAGTGTGGAACTGGCGCGAGGCTCCAATGAGCGCATCGGAGCAACGGCGTCGCAGCGTCGCGATTCCGTCTCGGGTGATTGCGACAAATATCGAGGTTGCCGCGATTGATGCTGCCATCGAGGCAAATGCGCACGCCAAAATGCCGGCGACGTACCAGGTGAGTGTGCGTGTGTCGCTGGCCGGGAGTGCTTTGTCGATCGCCCGCGCGACCAACAGCGGGATCGGTATCACGGCTGCGGCTTCGGTGGCGGCCAGCACCATCCCGACCACGAAGTACGCCTTGCGGCGGCCAAAAAGTGAGCGGTGTGCCCACAGCTTGCTGAGCCCGCCGTTCATCGAGAGAACCGTTCGAGGTCGTTGATGAGGTGTTGGGCGAGGTCGCGTCCAAACGGGCCCGCGAAGACGCTGTTGGCACCAGCGTGCATGCCAGCAACATGCTGCACCTCGCAGTGAGGTGCGAACTGGCGCATCGGTTCCGGGGACGGAACGGGGATGGGTTGTGTTGGAGTTCCGACTGCTCGATATACGACGACCGCGAGATCGATGGGACTTGGCTCCCAATCTTTGAACGCTTCGGTCACCTTGTGCCAAACCAAATCCAACGACTCGTCGGTCGTGCGGCGAGTTGCGTGTTCGAGGCGTGCAGCTCCTCTCGAGATCCGCCATTGAGTGTGTCGGCGCCGCACACCACGCCGCAGAATCGTGGCCAGTGTTTCATTTCGGTTTCCGTCGAGCCACCGACGTGCCGCTCGAAATCGGATCCTTTGATTCGGATCGACCATGATGAGGGCCGCGACTTGCCTGCCTCGTAGTTGGAGTTCCTTTGCAACCTCGACGGCGAGGAAGGAACTCAAGGAGTAGCCCGCGATGATGTGAGGACGATCTTCGCACTCGGCGACGATTTGATCGGTGTACCACTGTGTGAATGACGCGAGGCCCGACAGCGGGCGACTCGTCCCATCGAGCCCTGGAAGTTCGAACGAACTGATTGTGGCGGATCCGGCGAAGTGCTGCGCGAACTCCCGGTAAGCGACGAGTTCACCACCTCCAGGCGGTATGAGAAAAAGCCTTGGTTTGCCTGGGGTCTCGGTGAGATTGATCAGGCCGCCACGGGAACGGAACGCGCTGTCAAGGGACTCGCGAAGTTGGGCGACGGTTGGCGATTGCACCAGCATCGCGAGCGTTACTCGTATGCCAAGTTCTCGCTCAAGGTTGCCAATAAGGCGCACGGCGAGCAGGGAGGTTCCGCCGCTGAGAAAAAAGTTGTCAGTATCTCGCACTGCTTGTGACCCCAAGACCGTTCGCCAAACTTGCAGTATCTCGTCGATTGGCGCATCGGAATTGTTTGCTGTCTCAGCCTGCGGAGCCCACTGTGTGAGTGCGTTCCGGTCGGGTTTGCCGCCCGGCGTGCGCGGGAACGAGTCGAGAAATGATACGTGAGTCGGAATACAGCTTCTCGGGAGGCGATCTCCGACCCAATTCATGATCGCCGTCGGCGGCGGGGTCGGAGAATTGCAGATGAGGTGGGCAACCAGCTGGTCTGCGTTCAGCGTTACCGCGGCTTCTCGAACGCTGGGGTGTGCCATCAGCACACTTTCCACTTCTCGGGTTTCCACACGAAAGCCACGTACTTTCAACTGCCCGTCGATTCTGCCCACGAACCAACACGTGCCTTGTATATCTCGTCGTACAAGATCGCCGGTTCGATACCAACGACCAATCGGAGCCTGCTTCGCACCGACGATGAATCGCGTGTCGCTGAGCGCTTCATTGCCGAGGTATCCGAGAGTCAACTGCGGGCTACTGACCCAAAGCTCGCCTTGGCCTTCCCCGGTAATCACCGCGCCTTCGCCAGCGTCGTCGATTATGAGGCACGCAACGTTCTCGACGGCGCCTCCAATCGGCGTTTGTCCGGGATGAGCAGTATCGCAGTGCATCGCATCATCGGAGCCGTCGAAACGGTAGGTCAGAACTTCGACAGTTGCTTCGGTGGGACCGTATGCATTCACGAGCGGAACCGAAGGCCAACTATCCAACCAAGAAGTGACTGTGGTTTGGGATGCAGCCTGCCCACCAATGATCACAAGCCTGAGGGTCGGGGGATGGGGAAGGTTGTTGTCAACGATCTGCATGGTCAGCTCGTGCCACAGAGCAGTCGGCAGATCGATCAGCGTTGTTCGAAGTCGTTGGACGTCGGCGAAGAAGTGTTTGGCCGATGATCCATAGCTTGGTGGTTTTGAAATAACAGTGGCGCCGGCAGCGATGATTGCGAAAGCTTCTATGAGCGATGCATCAAATGCCAAAGAATGGACTTGTAAGAGCCGGTCGGATTCGTTGAGGCCATAGCGAGTGATTGCACTTCGAACGTAGTGCTCGACGGCGCTGCGCTGTACGACAACTCCCGATGGCGCTCCAGTCGACCCCGACGTGAAGAGCACGAGCGCCGGTGCCGCCGGGTCGAGGTCGTCGGGATTGACGGGCGGCTCATCAATCGGAGAAGCCGCATCGGGCATTTCCAACAAAGCTTCGACCGACTCGACCGTGAGCACTGGCACAGTTAGGGCCAATATTCGTTTTCGATATTCAGCCGGGACGTGTTGATCGATAGGGATGCACACTGCACCCGCGCGCCATAGCGCATGTTCAACCAGGATGCCCTCCAAGCCGGCAGCGAGAATGGCAACTGCATCGCCGCGGCGCACACCCTGGCGCGCTAACGCATCCATGATCTCAAGAACTCGGTCGTGTATCTCAGCTCGCGTCAGCGTCCATTGCTCTGATTCCATGGCGATTCGCTCAGGGTTTGAGACTCGGAACTCATCAATTTGATTTACGATGGAGGGCTGGGGATCATTTGGGAGCCAACGTTGGTCTGGATCGCGCACAATGTGTTCGACGGTGTTGGTGAGCGAACTCAATATTGCGTCCGCATCGAGCCATCCGTTCGCGAGTTCTTCATTGCCGATGCGCAACGTGATACCTGTCGGCGTTTCGTCGACGCGGAGGTGGATCCCGGCGCCAAGCGGGGCGCGTGACCGCGCGATGAAACGCACTCCGTCGCCGGCGTTCGGCGGGTCGTTCAGTTTGCGCCATTGTGCTGAGATGGTGCCGTTGACTGGGTCCTCGCGCTGAGTCTTGAGGCGCAACGCGTTTTCAACTTGTCCAAGCGTCGTTGAGTTGTGATCCTGTAGCGCGCCAATTTGGCGGTGGACTTGTTGCAGCATCTGGCGTGGCGAGGAGTTCGGGGCGCCCCCGATACGAAGGGGCAGCGTGCCGACGAAACAGCCGATGATGGATGCAACTTCGGGTTGCGTGCGTCCATCGAAAGGAAGAGTGATTGTTGCCTCGCTATTGAACGCATCGCGCCGCAACATCAGCGCCAGCGCGGTGATGATCACCGCGAAGGGCGTCACTCGCTCGCCGCGAGCGAGTGAGCGGACTGCGTCGGAGATGGTTGGGTCGAGCGCAAAGACACCGGGCTCCCCCTGATCGGCTTGAACCCACGCCGAACAAATCTGTAGCGGAGCCACAATCGGTGTGAATTGGTTCACGAGCCAATCGCGATCGGTTTCGGCCTTCGCTGATTCCGAGGTGTCGGCTCGCCACTCGGCCCAATCGACAAATCGGTGCGTGAGAGGCTCGAGCATTTCGTCGCGATAGATAGCGGCGAGGTCTTGGAGGAGGATTTGCTCGGAGTTCCCGTCGAAGATCAAGTGGGATATTGCGAGTACAAGGACTGCATGATCGCTCGGACCGACCACCAATGTTGCTTGAAACGGCGCGGTGTCGAGTTCGAAAATGTGCGTGTTCGCGTCCGCGATCGCACGTTCGACTGCTCTTGCGAAGTCTGGCTGCGTGACGACCTCGAATGGCACGGTCGCGAGTTCGCAATCAGCTACATGTTGAAGGACTTCGTTTTCGTGCAGCGTGAAATGCGATCGAAGCGCATCGTGTCGTTGCGCCACTTTGATGAGTGAACTGTGCAACCGAACTGGGTCGATAGGTCCATGAACGTCGTACACCGTGGTGCGATGGTGAATCGAACGGGATGGATCTTGCTGGATTGCGTACCACAGCCCAAACTGGGTCGGTGCCAGCCGTGCTGATTCGTTGGGGTGATGCGCTAAGCCGTGGCTTTGCGATCGTCGAATGGCGAGCGCCGCCGCTAGACGATCATTACGTGAATCGGTCACTGCTGGTCACACGTTGAGGTCGTGCTCGATCAACGCGCTTTGTGCAGCGATCGTCGGCGCGTCGAAGAAGTCGAGCATGTGAATTGTTATCCCAAGCTCAGTGCTTGCCATTCCTAGGAGTTTTGCCGCTAGCAGTGAGTCGCCCCCCAGATCTAAAAAGTGATCGAAAATACTGATTTCATGCTTGATTCCTAGAATCTCAGCCCACCACGAGTGCACGAGCTGTTCGACAGGATTTGTCGGCGCGGTGTGCGGCTGTTGGGCGGTAGTTGCGTCGAGTTCGTCGAGGCCGAGGCGTTGGGCGAGACCGATGCGTTGGAGCTTTCCGGTAGCGCCGGTAGGAATCGAATCCGCGATCACGATTCGACGAGGTACTTTGAATGGAGCAAGCCGTAGCGATGCGAATTCGCGCAGCTCGCGTTCTCGTATCGTCGCGTCCGTATGCGCCACCACGATTGCCGCGATCTGTTCGCCCAGGCGTGAGTCGGGAACAGCAAAACATAGGGCTTGGCGCACCGCGGGATGGTCGAGGAGTACTTCGTCGATTTCGCGAGGCGCGATCTTTTCGCCGCCGCGATTAATGATTTCTTTGAGGCGCCCAGTGAGTGTCAGATAGCCAGCATCGTCAATGGTGCCTTGGTCGCCGGTTCGAAACCAGCCGTTCGTGAACGCTCGTTCATTTATCTGCGCGTCGGTAGTCGCGTAGCCGGTCGTGACGTTTTTCCCTCGGATCACAACCTCGCCGATTACGCCGGGAAGCGTCAAAGTCCCGTCGTTGGCCATGATTGCAACCTCCGGGCCTGCGGCGACGCCGACGGAGCCGGCTCGGCGTTCACCGGGCGGCAACGGGTTGCAGCACATCTGATGTGCAGCTTCTGTCATGCCGTATGCCTCAACGACGGGTGCGTTGAAACGTTGTTCGAGGTCATGCATCACCAACGGAGGCAACGATGCCGACGATGAACGCAGGAACCGCAATGGTTTGGAAGGTAGTTGTTCGGGATGGGCGCGTGCTTGCTCGGCGAGGGATTGCAACAGAGTGGGAACTGCCGTTGTCCAGGTGACCCGTTCGGATTCAAACCACCCGAGGACGTGCGGCGCCGAGTAACCCGTTGTGCATAGCACCGAACCTCCAGCGCTCAACGGTGCGGCGAGTCCCGCCATCAACCCATGAATGTGGAACAGCGGCATGATGTTGCCGCATCGGTCTGCGTTGGTGAGTTGTACGTGGGTTGCGATGTTGCGTGATGAGGCGGCCAGGTTGGCATGGGATAACGGAACGATTTTGGGACGGGCCGTTGTGCCGCTGGTGTGCAATACGAGGGCGACGCTTTCGTCGAACTTGGTGGATGACTCCGATGTCGCAACGTTGCCCGCAAGAGTGATCTGCGCCGCGTCGTGCAGCTGCTCAGAGAGTGCGAATGACAGCACGGAAATATTTCGTTCGACGGCTGCTGCTATGACTTCGTGATCCGCGCCGTCGAGCACGATCACCGCGCGGGCGTCGAGATCGTCGAGATAGAACTCAAGTTCCGAGCGTGTGAGCGCGGGGTTGAGGGGAGCGCAGACGGCGGCAGCGGTAACGCCGAGAAATGCAAGCGCCATTTCGGGTCCGTTCGGCAACACGACTGCAACGGGGTCACCTTCTCGGAGTCCGAAGGCGCGTAATTGACGTGCAAACGATTCGATATTGCTGGCCAACAACGCGGTTGACATCCAACCGCGTTGTGGCGTACCAATAGCCGGACTGTTCGGTGTTTCTTGCGCGTGGCGAGCCAGATGCTCGTGCAGTGGACGCGCAGTGGTATCCGCCAATGGTTTCACAGTTTCCAATCGGTGCGCCCCGGTACGAACTGAGTATCGCCGCGGTGGCTGCCGGGGACCAAATCGCGACCTACTCGACCACGGTGCGCCACATGCGCAGGAAGTTTCCTCCAAGGACTGCGTCGACCTCGTGGCTTGTCATGCCTCGCGCAACCAGCATTGCGGCCAGTTCCTGGAATTGCACGTATTCAGTGAGGACAGGCATGAAGTTGGCATCGAGGTCGGTGCCGACGGCAACGTGGTCCATTCCAATTGCGTCCACGAGACGGCAAATTTCGGTCGCGTAGTCGGCCAGCGTCTGGCAGGCGATTCCCGCGGGCCAAGCGCCCACGACTCCGCCGGTTTCCGCGACGAGCTTGGCGTGGTCGATGCTCAGCAGCCTTGGGTGGTCTGCGCCGGGTGAAGCGAGGTGGCTGTGCGAAACCATAATTGGCTTGGTTGAGTGGTGCGCAGCGTCGGCAGTCGTCTTCATCGTTGCATGCGCGAGGTCGACGACCATGCCGAGTCGGTTCATCTCAGTCACAACGTCTCGGCCGGTCGCTGTGAGACCGCCGTGAACTTCGGGTTCGGTCTGAATGTCGCCGAGTGAGTTGAGTCGGTAGTGCACGAGCGTGATTGAACGTACGCCCATGGCGTGGCTCTGTTCGACGCGTTCAACGGTCGTTTCTACGAAGTCGCCGCCTTCGCACGCGAGCCAGATACCCATCTCGCCGTGGAGGTAGAGGCGTTCTACGTCGTCGGGTTCAAGAACTGCTTCGTATGCGGTCGTCTTGGTGAGTCCGGCAATCGCGCGTACCTGAAGTTCGTGGCTTGTGAATGCTTCACCGGGTTCGAAATCCCGCAGCGCACCAAGACGACCTTCGGGCGTGAGGCCAATCACGAGCGCATCCGACACGGTCGCAAAACTTGCAACGGTTACTTCGCCGTCGCGCATCCGGTTAATGGCTTTGACGGATCGATCACCACCGAATTGAATGTGGCCCGCATGCTCGGGTGGTAAACCGCGTAAAAAGCATGCCCCCGGGTGTGCGTGCACATCGATCCAAGGTCCATGGTCGAGTGGCGCGATCTGTGGTGATGTCATGGGGCTGTTCTAGCGGACCGACGTCCTCAGCGTGCGGCAGCCAGGACCTACGCTCGCGGCCATGATCGCTGAACGTTTACAGGCACTTGGTATCGAACTCCCACCTGTGTTTCCACCCGTCGGGAGTTATGTCGGTTGCGTGGTCGACGATGGTCTGGTGCACGTCGGTGGGCATGGTCCCGTGTCGGGCACGTCGGTGGTGCATGGCAAGGTTGGCAGCGACCTCACACTTGAACAGGGCCGTGACGCTGCGCGCACGACAGGGCTGTCGATCTTGGCAACGCTCAATGCCGCACTCGGCGACCTCGATCGCATCGAACAGATAGTGAAGGTGTTCGGCATGGTCAACGTGGCGCCAGGCTTCAATCAAATGCCCGCGGTTATCGATGGTTGTTCCGATCTGCTGATCGAAGTTTTTGGCGACGCCGGGCGTCACACGCGTTCAGCGGTCGGCCTTGCGGCGCTGCCGTTTGACATTCCGGTCGAGATCGAACTCATCGCTCGCCTGCGCCGTAATTAGTGCTGCCTATCGAACTTTGCGTCTGGCCATCGCAGAGGTACTGAGATGCACAAAGTTCGAAGCGGTGGACTCAACGGTAGGTGCTTGTCTCGGCGAAGTCGGCGGCCTTGCGCATGAGGTCAAGCACGATGTCGCCGAACGCGTTGAGTTTCGGGTCGTCGCCCGCGCGTTGGAAACCTTGTTCGAGCACGACCGCCAGCTTCCAGCGTGCCAGTACGATGTAATAGTCCATGTCGTCGACCTGGCGGCCCGCCACCTGCGACCAGTGCTCGATCAAGGTGCTGCGCCCAGGCATTCCGGATATATCGACGTACCCGAGACCGCCACCAGTTTCGTTGGTGTCTTCGGGCCAACCTTGCACAACCCAGGCCAGATCGAGTTTCGGGTCGCCGATGGTGCCCATCTCCCAATCGACGATCGCGGCGAGTTGCGCAGGCGCGGAATGGGCAAACATGACGTTCGCAAATTGATAGTCGCCGTGCATCAAACCGGGCACAAAATCGAGAGGCTTGTGCGCTCGCAGCCATGAGCTCGCCTCGTCGAAGCCGGGAATTTCACGACCTTTGATGCGCTCCAGAAACGCGCTCCACCGGTCGACTTGGCGTTCGTGAAAACCATCAGGACGGCCGAGGTCTTGCAGACCTTTTGCCCGCCAGTCAACCTGCGAAAGCGTGGCTATGCCTTCCACAAGTTGCGTAGCGAGCCCTGGCCGCAAGCTCTTGTCGGAAGTGAACGGCTCGACCCACTGCGGGTGATCCATCGGAGACCAACCGTCGACAAACCCCATGAGATAAAACGCGCGACCCAACACGGTCACGTCTTCACAGACCGCGATCGCCTTCGTGTGGGGCACGTCGGTGCCGCCTAACGCTTCGATGATGCGCCATTCGCGCACGATGCCGGCATCGCGAGATTCGGGTGCCGTCTTGGGAGGAATACGCAGTGCGGCGCGAAAGTCGCCACGGCCAATGTCGTAAATCTCGTTTTGGCTTCCGCCCGAGAGATAGCGCTGTTCGATAGGAAGCCCCGCGCCCGGTAACCCTTGCGCGTCCATCCATGAGGCCAGGGCAACGGTCTCAATCGTTTTTGTCATGACGCGGAGCCTACGGCGACAAAAGAAGCCGCTGCCAGTACGCGCTTAGCGGGCTTCGTACACCTCGTAAGTGAGGGTTTCACCGTCGATTGTGCCTTTGGCAACTGCCTGAATTTTCGCGAGCCATCGGTAGCGTTCGTCGCCCGTGTCGAACAGGGGAGCGGTGATCGGTCCGGTGCCGGCGGTAGTATCCATGCGGCCGTTGTAGGTCATGTATATCAACGCGCCATCATCGGTTTCGAACACGCCACGCACGTCGAGGGTGCCGAGACCCTGAGCGTCGACGGTGAGCCAATCGGCAGCGGCGACGCCGTGTTGTTTGGCGCGAATGCGGTCACCAACGAGGGTGCCGTTGTTCACCTCGACTATGACGCGCGTGCCGCGCGGTGTGTCGGTGAGAAACGTGGTTGTCGCCAACGTGAAGGTCATGGTGCCGAGGGGAATGAGTTCAATTGTCATTGGGTGCTGCTTTCGGGTTGGGGTGGTTATCGCAACGACGGTATGGCGTCGTCGGTGCAACGCGGCAACAAACCCGCCCGACTTTCCTTCATTGAACGCACAGCCGTCCATGCCACGGTCGAACGTACAACGAACGACGAGCGCCGGGACAAGCGCATGCGCTGACGCGCTTTGACATCGACTGGGGATCTGCTTGCTTCTAAAGTTGCCGACGATGGCGGCTTCTGGCGAACGAGCGGGTCAGCAATGGCCCTATACCGGTCAACAGGAAGCGCTGGCGCGCTCCCGGGCGGCGCTGGACTTGGGTCAGGCCGTGGTGGTGATTCTGGGCGCGCCTGGTGTCGGCAAGTCGCGGCTGGCAGACGAACTCGCAAGCGGCATTGGCAACAACGGTGGTGCGGTCGTTCGTGTGACTGCCAACACCGGTTTGCAGCACGCACCACTGGCAGCTATCGCTCACCTTCTGCCTCCGATGTCGTCTTCTGATCCGGTCGCGATTTTTCAAGCCGCGAGCTCGGCTTTTCTAGTGGAGGGCAACCCAACGACGGTCTTCGTCGATGACGCCCAATGGCTGGATGTTGCATCAGCGGCCGTGCTTGCGCCACTCGCTGAATCGGGTGTGTTGCAGCTAGTGCTCAGCGCCCGACTGGGAGAATCGTTGTCGGATGTTTTTTCGAACCTGCGCGCGACTGAACGATGTTCAACCTTTGAGATCACGGCACTGGACCCTGGCGCGGTGGATTCGTTGCTGCATCGAGCACTCGGCGGAACGTTGGATGGTGCCGCGATTCGACAATTCGTGGAGGTGTGCGAAGGTAACCCGTTGCTGTTGCGCGAGGTTGTGGCTGCCGCGCTCGACGACGGAACCCTCAAGGAAGTTGGCGGCGTCTGGCGCCTATCGGAGTCGATCGCTCGCAACCACGCGCTCGGAGATCGGGTGCTCGATCGACTCGCCACCCTCGGCGACGACGCTCGTCGCGTGATCGAGATTGTCGCGGTTGGAGGGGGCGTTGGGCTCGACGACTTGGAACTACAGGTCGGTCTCGGCGTTCTCGATGATCTGGAACAGCAAGGGCTGATCCGTGTTGACTCTCAAGGGCGCCGCAACGAGGTGATGCTGACGCAGCCGATGTATGGGGAGGTCGTTCGAGCGTCGGTTGGGCGTGTTCGCTTGCGGGGCATCGCTCGTGATCATGTGCAACGCGTGACGTCTCACGGATCTAGGCGGCGCGATGACGAGATCCGGGTTGCGCAGTGGCAGCTCGACGCGGGCATGAGCCCTGACCCACAGATTTCGCTGAACGCCGCATATGTCGCACGTCACGCGCTCGATTTTTCTACGACTGCGACGATGGCGCGGGCTGCGCTCGATGCTGGCGAGAACCGCGCTGCGGTGTTGCTTGCTCAATCGTTGTATGAGCTCGGACATTTCGATGATCTCGATGCCGTCGTGTTGAACGCGTTGCGGCGTCAGCCCGACGAATCCGAGTTCACCCAGCTCACTCGGATGCGTGCAATCGGATTGTTGTGGGGGTCCGGTGATTTCGAGCTCGCGATTGCCACACTCGCCGCGGCCGAAGCTGTGGTGGTCAACAGTCGCAATCGTGAATTGTTGCAATTCGCCCGTTCCCTTGCGCTCGCGTGGTCAGGGCGCGTGATCGAAGCCAACGAAATTGCTGAACGACTGCTCGGATCGCAACACGAGGCCGTAGTGGTGCAGGGTGCACTCACATTAGAGCTCATCGCGGCGATGGCTGGGCCAACCGCACGAGCCGTCGCGCTTGCCGATCAGTACTTTCCGATTCACCTCGCCATGGCGCAACAAGACGAGGCGACGCCACCTGGCAATCACTTGGTATGCAAGTCGCTCGCCCTCGCCAACGCTGGCGATATCGAAGCAGCATTCGCCCTCGCTGATTTTGGGTACGGTGCCTCGGTTGCAACTCGTAGCCAAATCGGCCAGATGTGGTTCTCGTTGCAACTCGCACAAATCGCGTTGCTGCGCGGCGACGCGACGGGTGCGCTTCGCTGGTTGCGTGAACACGTTGCCCTGTGTCGTGTGAATGGACATCGGCGGCCCGCTTTGGTGGGGTTGAGCCAAATCGCGATTGCGTCGGCGTATCTCGGCGACATCGAGGCGGCCGAGCAAGCCGTTGGCGAGATGAATCGTGAACCAGAACTGTTCCTCGCGCTCTTGGGCGGCGAAGCGTTTCGAGCGAACGCGTGGGTGCTCGCTGCGCGCGGCGACCTCAGTGGCGCCCGGGCAATTCTCAACGAAGGCGCTGAACAAGCAGAAGCCGCAGGGGTCGCTTTGATGGGTGCGCTGCTGCGTTTTGATGCGTTGCGCCTCGGCGATCGTCGGCAAGGCGAAGCTCTCATTGCGGCGGCTCGAGAGTGTGGAAGCGTGCTCATTGAGTATGCGGCACGGTGGGCGACGAACCTCAACGACGGCGCCGCACTGGAATCGGTCTCCGAAGCGTTCAGTGCGATCGGCTGTGACTTGTTCGCGGCTGAAGCTTCTGGCGCGGCAGGAGTTGCATGGCGCACCGCTGGCAGTTCTCGCCAGGCTGCTCACGCGGAACGTCGAGCCGATCAACTTGCACGCAAGCTGCATGGCCTAAGCCCTCCGACGCTGGTTACGGTAGATACGGTGGTGCCGCTCACTGCACGTGAACTCGAAATCGCCCTGCTCGTGAGTCAAGGCCTGGCGTCTAAAGACATTGCACAACAGCTGGTTCTGTCTGCTCGTACGGTCAGTAACCATCTGCAGAACGCGTACGCGAAGCTTGGTGTAAGCCGCCGATCGGAACTTGTCGAGGCCCTTGGTCGCTATGGAGCACAGCTCTAAGAACGGCGGCACCCGTTTGCACGGATGCCGCCGTTGTAGTTGGGTAATTCAATGCTGCACCAGGAATTGCTTCCTCGCAGCGTGGATCATCCAACCAGGGTGAAATCGACTCCGGGGTTCAGCAGGCGGGCACGTGAGCAGCGGGCGCCGAGGCCGTCTGAGACGATGCGGTAGGTGTCGCTCGCGAACGCTGTGAAGCTGCCCAAGTCTTGGATGTAGGGCATCCCGGTACCGTCTTGATTACCAGACTCGACCCGGGCCCAAGTGGCGACGGTTGTGTCAACGCCCGCTCGTGTCCGAATGATCTGCATGCGCACGTAACCCTGCGTGAATTGTTCGCCGTCGAACATGTCGTAGGTGCGGTTGACGAACCAACGGGTCGTGGCGGAGGTGGTGGGCTGGAATGTGCCCGTTGGCAAGGTAAACGAAGCGCTCGTTGCCGTCTGTGTTACCAACGGCAACACATAGCCGCTTGTGACATCGCCAACGCAGCTGCTGCCGTTGTGCGGTGCGGTTTGGGTGTCGATTCCAGGCGCGGCAACAGTCTGGTTGAGACGGCCGAAGTCGCTGCCGCAGTACCAACCGGTCGAGGAAGCCTTCGCCGCGGTGCCAGTGGCGCAGCCTTGCGGAAGCGCAAATTTCGGGGTGAGACCGAGTGAGAGGGTGCCTTCGGTGCCGCCGCCTGCGAGTCCGAGGCCTGGGGTGATTCCGGTGACGTCTCCGTTGGCGACCGTGATCTGCTTCTGGGTGCCGGTGCAGGCCGCTCGTGGTGTATCGCCCAGCGCTAGCTGAAAGACAGTTCCGTCAGTCTTCAAACACCCGGTGACCCGCTGCGGGGTCGGGTTGCCGCCGGTGACGGCACCGACAATTGTCGGGATCGCGAGGGCTCCTGCCGCTGCGAGCGCGGTGAGTTTGATACCCCTGCGCAGCAGGGTGTGGCGTAGTGGGGCCTCGAGGGTCGTGTTGTCCTGTTGGGTTTCGGCGGCAGCTGTTTTCGAGTGATTGGCTTTGCGGTTCATCGTGTTCTCCTGGTTGGTGGCCATCGTGGCCGTTGGGGTGGTGTTCCTTGTGATCACAGAATGCGCGAGGTCGTGGTTTGTCGCCCGAGTAGCGATTACTCAGTTGCCGCGAGATTCACCCGCCGATTACTCAGACGCGCCCTTTTTCGGTGTCGAGACGATACGGGTGGGCTCGCAATAGGCGTGTCGACGCGCGCCGGTAGCATCGGAGCATGGCAGTGGCGATTCCTACCGTTGAGCTCCATCCGTGGAACACGGAGTTCGAATGGATCGACCACTCAGGACCGTTTCGTAGGCTCACCGAGGCTCAAGCGCAGCAGTTTGATGAGCTTGGTTTTTTGGTGCTCGAAGATGTGTTCACCGACGATGAGTTGGCTCCGGTGATCGCCGCGATTGATGTGCATGAAGCCAAGACGGACGGGTTTCTTGCCGCGCAGCAAGGCGGTCGGTTCTCGATCGCGGAACACGGAGCGATCACGTTCAGCCTGTTCCCTGTGCTCGCCGATGAATCCGTGAAGCGCTTTGCGTCGCATCGGGTATTTGCTGAGCTCTGCCACGATCTTGTCGGGCCGAACGCTCGGCTCTATCACGACCAAGCCGTGTATAAAAAGCCTGAGAAGCCGCGGCGATTTCCGTGGCATCAAGACAACGGCTACACGTTCGTCACTCCGCAGCAGTACCTCACCTGTTGGGTTGCGCTCACCGATGCGACTACTGAGAACGGTTGCCCGCATGTGGTCCCAGGTTTGCATCGCATGGGTACATTGCTCCATCGCTACAACGACCCGTTGGGCTGGGAAATTTTTGAAGACCACCCTGAAGCGATCGCGGCGCCGGTGCGCAAAGGTGGCATCGTGGTGTTCTCGTCGTTGTCGCCTCATCTCACTGGCCCCAACACCACTAACGCGGTGCGCAAGTCGTACATCTTGCAATTCGCGCCCGATGGTGCGCGAATGCTCAAAGGCGATGTTTCACAACCGGCCGAGTCGAGTGTCGGCGTCGATGACCCGAACCGTCAGTTCGCAATCCTGGTCGAGGGAAAGCCAGTCGGTCAGTAACTCACAGCACCACAATGACCGGACGATGGCCGGGTGAAGCGGTCTCTTAAAAGTGCGTAGTGCAATGTGGTGGTACAGCAGTGTGTAGCAACGTGTGAAGGCGAGCTACTGCGCCGTGTTTGTGTTCGTCGATGAGGCCCGCGGCCGCGAGTACATGTGCCGATCCGCCACCGAGCACCAAACTTCCAAACGCGCCGACGTCGAGCGTAAGGTCCGCGGTCGAACGTCGCAACTGTTTCACGCCGCCGGCTTGAATGCGATACACGCCGGATGCGTGGCCGAGAGTGTCGACAATAGAAACCGTCACCGATCCGTCGCCCATTGAGCGCGATTCCAAGAGCGCGAGCGGATTCAGCGGTCGCATCCATAAACCGTCGGCCATTTGCTCCGCGACAAGGCCGCGGGCATCGTGCATCATCCAGCGCAACGGGTCATCGAGCTGAATTTCGCCTGCTTTGATGGTGGCGATGAGGTCGATGCCCAGCAAGAACGACCAGAGACGGCGGTGTGCTTGTGGAGTTGTCGCGAATACCGTATCGACCCAAAGGGTGCTCTTGGGCGAATCATGCTCCCAATGATCATCGACGTGATATTGCGCGTATCCATCGAAGGCGCCTTGAGCATCCGTGCTGACGACCTGCCACCCCTTCCACTCGCGGCCCGGCCACGCACGGAGGTTTGATTCCAACTCCCATTGCAAACCGTTGCGCGTGATTTCGCCGGCGCGGTCGCGACGGATGCGTGCGAACACTTGCGGTGCGATATTGCACAGCTCATCGGCGCCAACGAAGCGAATTGAACCGGTGTCGGATGTCGCAACTTTGGGTGTTCGCAGCGCGCTTCGGGATCGGTCGATGATGTATCCCAGACCGCGGGTGGCGGGTCCGAAGCCGAATCGGCCATAGATCGGATACTCCGCTGACCAAAGAATTGCGGCGGCTTGTTCACGTTCGACGGAGGCGGCCAAGTCGGAGCGCATCATCTTGGTGAGCACACCCCGGCGGCGATGCGTTGATTGCACAGTGATACCAGTAATTGCGTCAACGTCGACGTGGCCGCCGCCGGGCATCGTCATCGAGGTGTCGAAGGAACGGAAGGTGCCCGCAACCGCGCCCTCGATTTTGGCGATTGTGGAGCGACACCCTTCGTCGTGGAACCGCTGGCTCAACGCGATGTGATCCTCAATCGGTGCAGTGGAGTGGAACGTGCGGACCACTGCCGTGGCCCAGACCTCGATGTCATCAGCAGTCTTCACTCGGTGCAATGAAATGGCCATGATCGGCCACGCTAGCTACCCAACGCGAAGCAGCCGCGGCGATTTTCTGCTACTGGTTAGGCTCCTACGATGCGTGTAGCCATTGGAAACTGCCGGTTGTTCGTGGACGTTGAAGGCCTCGGGCTGGTGCCCGATGGCAACACCATGCGGGAACGGCCGGTGATGCTCACCCTGCACGGTGGGCCAGGCTTCGACCATTCGTCGTTCAAACCCGCGTTCGGGGAGCTCAGCGACGTTGCCCAGATCGTGTACTACGACCATCGTGGGCAAGGGCGATCCGATCGTCGCAGTGCACCTGAATGGAATCTCGCGCAATGGGCCGACGACGTCGTTGCACTCTGTGACACGCTCGGTATCGAAAACCCAATTGTGTACGGAGTGTCGTTTGGCGGAATGGTCGCGCTGAAATACGCGATACGTCATCCCCAACATCCGGCGAAAGTGATTCTCGACAGCACCACCGCGGTTAACGACATCGAAATCATGATCCCGGTATTCGAACGGCTCGGTGGCCCCGAAATCGCGCACCTTGCGCGCGCGTTTTGGAGCGGCCCAACTCCCGAGCTCATGAGCCGTTACCTGAACGAGTGCATGCCGCTCTACAACCGTCGAGCACGCCCCGACGGCAAGGCGGCGCAAGCTCGCACACTCGAGACTGCCAACTGGGATCTGTTCAATCATTGGTCAAACGGTGAAGAGACGAACTACGACCTCACCGGCGAATTGCGCAAAATTGCCAAACCGGTGCTTGTGCTTGCGGGCGAAGACGATCCGGTGTGTCCTGTCGTTGGGTCCCAACTCATCGCCGACGGCATTCCCTCTGGCCTAGGCACCTTCGAACGCTTTGATGATTGCGGCCACGGCGTGTGGCGCGACCAACCCGAAGCCGGGTTCGACGCCATTCGTCGGTTCATCACCAGCTAACGAGATATCGGCGTTTCTGCGTTACCGTGGGGGTATGGCGTTTGATGAAGGACTGGCTGAGCGAGTGCGCGACACCATTGAACATCCCGATGTAAAGGAGCGCAAAATGTTTGGAGGCCTTGCGTTCATGTGCCACGGGAACATGGCGTGCGGAGTGATTGGCTCTGAGCTGATGGTGCGCGTTGGTGTCAACGGTTGGGCCGATGCTCTGACACGGCCTCACACCCGTGAGATGGATTTCACGGGCCGTTCGATGAAGGGCATGGTGTACGTGGAACCCGACGGCTATGCAAGCGATGAGGACCTCACTGCGTGGATCGAACGCGGCCTCGCGTTTGCGAGGTCACTCCCAGCGAAGTAGCGCTGTGGGTTTGGCGCTCCATTGGCAGCGCCGTTGTGCTCCGACGCAGCCTTCAATCGCGGGTCTCGACTGGCCGCTGGCGTCTGTGCGAGGATGACGCGCATGCAGGTGCCTGAAACTCGTTATACGCGATCGGGCGACCTTTCGTTGGCCTATCAGCAATTTGGCGAAGGTCATCCACTGCTCATCGTGCCCGCACTGGTGTCGAATATCGAGGTCGCGTGGGAACACGAATACCTGAAGCGTATTTACGACATGCTTGGGCAACACGCGCAGGTAGTGCAATTCGACAAGCGAGGTATCGGCCTCTCCGATCGCCCTGATGTAGCGCCGACGCTTGAGGAACGTATCGACGACATCATTGCGGTGATGGACGCGGTCGGGTGGGAGCGAGCAAGCCTCATTGGCGTTTCTGAAGGTGGGGTGATGAGTCAGTTCTTCGCGGCGAGATACCCCGAACGGGTCGACAAGCTCGTTCTTCACAACACGGTTGCGCCGCGCCGGTATTGGGAACGTAGCGCCAGATTCGTCGAAGCGGACGACGCGCCGATTCTCGATGCGAATGAGATCTGGGCGCGTTTCCAAAGCATCGCCGAAGGCTGGCCCGACAACTCGCAGGAATTCGTCGATTGGTTTATGCCCGATCAGTCTGCGAACGAAGCGTTTGTGCGTTGGGTCGGCCGATTTCAACGTTTGTCCGCAAGCCCACGCGATTTCCGGCGCCAAATTGAGGGGGTGTTTGGCCTCGATGCCGGCGACGCGATCGAACGGATCAACGCGCCCACCTTGGTGGTTCATGTGAAGGGCGATCGGGTGTTGCCCGTCGCAGGGGCCCGCCTGCTTGCGGAAGTGATCCCGGACGCGCAGTATCTGGAAATTGTTGGCGACGATCACTTCTCGTGGGCATTGCCGAATTGGCGCGAGCTACTGGACCCCATGATCGAGTTTTGCACCGGGGAACGGGTGACGACGGTGGCGGCACGACGTTTCGCAACGGTGCTGTTCACCGACATCGTTGACTCCACTCGACAGTCGGCTGCGGTAGGCGATGCAAAGTGGCATCAGACGATCGACGCCCACGATCGCTTGGCCCGCAAACTGGTCGATCAGCACAGCGGTCGCGTGGTGAAGAGTACCGGCGATGGTTTGCTGGTGGTGTTTGATGTGCCATCGCAAGGCGTCGCGTGCGGCGTTGCGTTGTGCAACGAATTGCGCAACATTGGTGTCGAGATTCGGGCGGGTGTGCATGCGGGTGAAATCGAAGTGCACGATGATCTTGACATATCGGGGATTGCGGTCAACCTCGCGGCGCGCGTGGAACAAGCGGCTAGCGACGGAGAGCTCTGGGCCTCATCGACCGTGCGCGACATGATGCTCGGCGGCGCCGCAACGTTCGCCGACTGTGGCGAACATGCGCTCAAAGGCATCGAGGGCACATGGCGCCTTTTCGCGGTGCAACTCGACGGTTGATCTTCTAGCAGCGCAACGCCGCAGTGACGCATACTCCTGCGGCGGCCAGTAGTTTGACGCCAACATTGGTGCTGTAGTTGGAGGAATCATGGAATTGTTCGAAGTCGAAACCAAACAGAAGCTTCGGCGCGAAGAAGCGGCGAAGCAGTTGCACGCCATTGCCGATTCGCTTGAACGCAACAACGAACTTCGATTTAAACGTGGTGGCAAGCAGTTCAGCGTCGAGGTCCCCAACGAAGTTGAGCTGAAAGTCGAACTCGAGGTCGGTTCAGAATCCGAACTCGAAATCGAAATCTCCTGGTAGATCGGGCTACCAGCTCCGAAGTTGTGCGTTGGCCGCGATAGTCATAGGTAAACGCGCACAAACTTCGTGGTCGGTGCTTTAGAGCGGCGGTACTTCGGTGGCGCCCCACTTGAGCATGTTGGCTCGCCATGCGGCATCGTCGGGGTCGCTTAAGCCCGCAATCCATTCTTCATCGGTGAGTTTCGCCCGTTCGATCATGAGCGTTGCGGCATCGGTCCCGACCGTATAGCGAAGCTTGGGTGTATTGGTGCTGATCGCGTTCCAGATTGTGT
>SXGR01060696.1_pt1 | contig 34337 bp, 29 predicted proteins | sample 3174711 | NCBI WGS metagenome assembly SXGR01 (sample SAMN11356860, study PRJNA531348) | freshwater metagenome | isolation source: freshwater sample F1-60 | place: China: Fuxian Lake, Yuxi | collected 2017-12-25 | reverse complement strand
GCCACACCCCGACGGACCGACGAGCACCAGGAACTCCCCGTCGGCGATCTCGAGGGAGACGTCGTCAACCGCCGTCACCTGCTTGTCGAACACCTTGCTCACGTGGTCGAGCGTGATCGATGCCACTTCAGAACCCTCCTCGGGTGGCGGCCAGCGCCGTCGCCACGCGGTCGTAGCCGTGCTGCCGGTTCCGGCAGCGCCAGAGCCGCTCGTGCTCGGCGACGAGCCGCTCGTGCTCGGCGGCCAGCCAGGTCCGGTCACCGATCGGATCGTCCCGGTCGAGGCAGTGCCGCGCGGCGGCCACGCCCCAGCGCAGCGCGTCGTGGACCCACCACAGCTCGGCTCGGAGCACCTCGCCGTCGGGGGCGTCGGTGGTCGCACCGGCCAGGTCGTCGGCCGCCAGGTCGAGGTCGACCACCACGGCGTCGAGCACACCGGCCTCCATGCCGTTGAGCACCAGCCCGATCACGGCCATGCCGCCGCTGCGGAACAACTCCGAGACCGCCCCCGTCTCGGGCGTGCCGGGCACGACGTGGTCGTGGACCCGACCGAGCCGGACCCACACCGCACCCAGACCCTCGCCACCGGAGACGGTCAGGTCGAGCGAGGCGGCCAGGTCGACCGGCCGGTCCGGGTTCCACGCGGTGGCGGCCCCCAGGACGAACCCGGGCCAGTCCGACACCGAGGGCAGTACCTCCCAGCTGGTGACGAGCACCCCGGAGGCTCCGTGACGACGGGCGGCGTCCACGGCGGCGCGCAGGTTGCCCTCCACGTTGGTGAGGCGCCCGGAGATCGAGGACCACCCGGAGGTCCCGGCGGCCACCCAGCACGGCCGACCGGCGGCCCGGATGCGGCCGACCCGGGCGTCGAAGGGGTGGTCCGCCTCGTACCCCCACTCGACCAGCGTGACGCCCTCGGGCAGCAGGTCCAGCAGTTCGGGCTGGGCGGCCACCACGTCGGCCCACATGAGCACCTCGCGGTCGCGGAGTGCGGGCAGCGCCCGCAGTCGCCGCACCCAGTCCGCGTAGTCGGCCACCCGGTCCGGGGGCAGCGGGATGCAGAACGCGCCACCGTCGACGTCGGCCCACGGCACCGGCGCCCCGGGGACGTCGAAGATGGCGTCCCAGACGGCAGGGTTCAGGTCGATCGGCTCGTCCAGCCCGATGTGCACCCGGGGCTGGTCGAAGGCCTCGGCCACGCCGGTCACCAGTTCGGCGGCGAGCGCGAACGCCTCGTCGCTCCGCGGCTCCAGGCACGCCGGCGGCTCGTGGGCCGAACCGTCGGGCGTCACGTAGCCGCCGGGCAGTGCGGCGAGGTGGGCGAGGTCGGGATGCGCCAGGAAGTGCTCGAGGTGACCCAACGAGGCCTGCAGCCCGATCAGCTCCACGTGGTGCGACCGCGCGTGCGTGACCAGCCGCTCCACCTCGTCGGCCCGGTACGCGCCCTGCGGCTCGCACACCGCGGCGTGGGCCGGGTGGGCGAAGGTCGCCTCCAGGTACAACTCGACGTGGTTGACCTTGAGCCCGGCCAGCCGCTCGAGGGTGAGCTCGAGCTCGTCGACGGTCGGCACCCTGCCCCGGGAGACGTCGAGCGTCACGCCGCGCCAGTCGAACTCGGGCCAGTCCACGATCGTGCGTTCCTCCCCGAGTCCGCCGAGCCGCTCGAGCTGGGCGACGGTCGTGGCCGCCCGGTAGCGGGCCACCTCGGTCGCGGCCCGGACCTCGACCCCGTCGGGACGAACGTCGAGCCGGTAGGCCTCGTCGTGCTCGGGCAGGTCGGGAGGCTCGCCCTGGTCGACGAGGCTGTCCCAGCGCGGTGGCGGGCAGAGCGTGCTCACACCACTCCTGCCACGGCCTCGACCAGCGCGGTGCGGACGGCCTCGGCCGGCCACCCGGCGATCTCGAGCGCCAGGAGCGCTGCGCCCACCACCGGTGCGGTGTCGAGCACCACGAACTCGGCGGCCGGCACCCGGCTGCGGACGGCGTCGCAGAACGCCTCCCGGAACGGGCCCGCACCGTGGACGTGGACGCCGCCGGCGAGCACCACCTCGACCGGCTCGTCGCACATACCCAGGCGGTCGGCGAGGCCGGCCAGGTCGCGACCGTGCCGGTCGCCGGCGTCCCGGGCCACGGCCTCGGCGACGACGTCGCCGCCGGCGGCCACCTCGAGCACCAGCGGGGCCAGGTCGGCCCCGATCGGGACCGTCCCGCGCGTCACACCCTCGAAGAAGGCCTCGACACCCTCGACGCCGAACTGCGCGGTGAACCGCTCGCTCAGCGCCGTGGGCGGACCGCTGTGGTGGTGGGCCTCGGCCACGGCGCCCAGGGCCCCGCTGACGAGCGTCCACGCGCCCGACCCCTCACCGATGCCCACGCCCATGGTGCGGGCCACCTCCCCCCGGGCGTTCCGGCCGGCACAGACCCCGCCGGTCCCGGCGATCGAGACGCAGCCGACGGGTCCGGAGGTACCGGCCCGCAGCGCGGCGAAGGAGTCGTTGAGCACGACACGCTCGCCACCGACCCCGAGTCCGTCGAGGACCGGAGCGAGTCGGTGCGGATCCGACGGCCAGTCGACCCCGGCCAGGCAGCACACCCACGCCGCCACGTCGGTGCGGCTGCGTCCTGACGCACCGAGCGCCTCGTCGAGCAGACCGCCGAGCACCTCCCCCACCGCGTCGGTCCCGACCCCCTCCCAGTTGGCACCACCGCCCGAGGCCCGACCGACGACCTCCCCCGGCGCATCGACGACCAGCAGGTCGGTCTTCGTACCGCCGCCGTCGACGCCGACGACGACCGGGGCGTCAGACATCGAGACTCCCGAGGAGCCCGGCGTTGACCTCGCGGAGCCGGGTCCACACGGCGTCGACCTGATGGGCCGAGGGACCGAGCGGATGGGTGAGCAGCGCCAGACGGGCGGCCTCCTCGTCGCCCTCGGCCGCCGCCTGGACCGTGAGCAGCTCCACGTCCTTGACCGTCCGGACGAGCGCGTCCACGTCGGGGCGCAGGGGCTCGGTGGGTCGGGCGACGGGTCCCTTCGACGTGATGACGGCGGCGGTCTCCACCACCACGTCGTCGGGCAGCCCGGGGATGGCCCCCCGGTTCTCGAGGTTGACCACGTGGACGGTGCCGGCGTCGCTCGCCATGTCGGCCATGAGCGCCGCAGCCGCCTCGGAGTAGTAGGCGCCACCGCGCTGCGCGAGCTCGGCGGGCTTCTCGTCGAGCTCCGGATCGGCGTACTGCTCGAGCAGCCGGGCCTCGATCGCCATCACCTCGGCCGCCCGGGTCGGGTGGGTGGCCTGGTAGCGGAGCCACGCCTCGGTCTCGTAGTAGTAGAGCAGGTAGTAGTTCGGGATGGCGTCGATCAGGCCGATGGTGTCGCGGGTCCAGTCCGGCTCACCGTCGGAGGACAGCTGCTTGCCGACGAGCCCACGGAGCGCCGTGAGCACCTCCTCGGTCCGGTCCTCCCCGGCCACGACGACGCGTCGGGTCCACGTCAGGTGGTTCAGGCCGACCGTGTCCAGGTCCACGTCCTCGGGGGCGGCACCGAACGCTGCGGCGATCTCGGCCTTGGTGGACCACGGCACGTTGCACAGTCCGACGGTCGGCACGTGACCGTGACGGCACAGCGCCTCGGTCACCAGGCCCGCCGGGTTGGTGAAGTTGAACAGGGTGGCGTCGGGCGCCTCGTCGTCGATGATCTCCGAGATCCGCAACGCCACCGGGATGGTCCGCAGCGCATTGGCGAACCCGCCCACCCCCACCGTCTCCTGGCCGATCAGGCCGAACTCGCGACCGAGCTGCTCGTCCCGTTCCCGGGCCTCCATGCCCCCGACCCGGATCTGACTGACCACGTAGCGGGCGTCGCGCACCCCGTCGGCCACGTCGAGCCCCCACGTGACCCGAACGTCCGGGGCCTGCCGCTCGGCCATGCGGGCGGCGAGCGGACCCAGGACGGCCAGGCGGGACGCGTCGATGTCGACGAGCACCAGCTCGGACAGGTCGAGCTCCTCGCGCCGGCGGAGCAGGCCGTCGACCAGTTCGGGCGTGTAGGTGGAGCCTCCACCGATGACGGTGACCCTCACGACGACCTCCCGGGGATCTCGGCGGCGGACCGGTACGCCGCCTCGACGATTCGCAACGCCTCGAGGCCGACCTCCGCCGACGCCCGGGGCTGGGCCCCGGTGGCGGCACAGTCCAGGAAGTCGGCCATCTGGGCGGCGTACATCGGGAGGGCGCAGTGGTCGTAGTCCGCCGGCGGCGGTGAGGCCGCCGTGAACGCCGGCCAGATCCGTGCGTGTCCGCCGGTGGCGTAGACCTCGGTCTCGGCCTCGACGCCCTCGAGCACCGGCTGCCACCAACCCGACTCCACCACGCTGCGGACGCCGTCGGACCAGTCGACGAGGACCACCCCGTCGGTGTCGATGCGTGGGTCGGCCGGCACACCGGCCGGGTCGTCGAACCCCGTGCCGATCGAGGCCGCGACCCGCACGGCGGTCGGGTCCCCGAGCAGGTACCGGACGGTGTCGATCGCGTGGATGCCCATGTCGATCAGGGCCCCTCCCCCGGCCAGCGCCGGGTCCCGGAACCACCCGGACGGCCCCCACCCGGCGTGGATGCCGTAGCCGCGGGTCCGCACCACCCGACCCAGGTCGCCGGCGGCGATCCGGTCGCGCAGATCGGTCACCTCCTCGCGATAGCGCCACATGTGACCCACGCAGAGCGTGAGGCCCGCGTCCCTGGCGGCGTCGCGCATCTCGGCGGCCTGGTCGGTGTCGAGCGCCATCGGCTTGTCCACGAGCACGTGCTTGCCGGCGGCGATCGCCGCCATCGTCTGCGGATGGTGGAGGGAGTTCGGCGTGCCGACCACGACGGCGTCGACGTCGGGGGCGGCGACCGCCTCGGCCCAGTCCGAACCGGAGCGTCCGATCCCGTGGCGCTCGGCGAACGCCGCCGCGGCCTCCGGCCGGTGGCCGGTCACCGAGACGACCGTCGCCCCGGCGGCCTGCGCCGCCCGGGTGTGGAGGTCGGCGATGAAGCCGTACCCCAGCACGGCGATCCGGGTGCTCACGAGCCGACCTCCTCCTGCTCAGCGGCTGCACTGCCGGTGACCTCGGCCGGCCACGCCGGGGCGTCGGTCACCGAGAAGTCCCACCGGTTCTCGCCGAGCGGCCGCCCGTCGGCGGCGGCCAGCCAGCTCTCGAGGGCGTACTCCCCGGGCGACAGGTCGAAGGGCCCGGCCTGCAGGACCCGACGGGCGCCGTCGGCGAAGACGTCGACCCGTCGTTCGGCCCGGTCGAGCTCGCGGCCCTCGGCGGTGACGAGCCGCCATCCGAGCGACGCACCCGGGTACGCCTCGTGCCGGTCGTTGACCCACCAGACGCCGAACACGCACGGGTCCGGATCGAACGGGTCGTCACCCGGGTAGGTGTCGCTCGCCGCCTCGATGCTCGGCAGGACCGGCTGCATGGCCCGGGCGAGGGAGTGGTACCCGAGCTTCGGCCGACGGAGGTGATCGACGACGGACCAGCTCACGCACGGCCACGGGTCGACGAGCATGAACGGGATCACGCCCTGCACCCGCTCGCGCTTGCGCCGCCGATAGTGCTCGGTGGCGAACTGCAGGAGGCGGGCCTGGTACCGCTGGGTGGCCTCGACGATCTCCTCGACGGTGTTCACGAACACGTTCACGCCGACGTGGCGGCTGACCTCGTGGTGCTGGAACCCGTGGAAGGACCAGTCCTCGTGGGTCGGGTCCTCGGGCAGCCAGGTCCGCAGGGTCTCGAGGTCCGGGGCGGCCTGGGCCCCGTACTCCGTGACGAAGGCGCCGCCCGGGATCTCCGAGGCCACCCGCCACGTCCCCCAGTACCAGCCGGGGTAGGTGTGGCCGTCGCCGGCGCCGGAGTTGGCGATCACCGGACGGGTCGGGTCGAGCCGGTGGAACAGCCCGGCGAGCTCGTGGTCGAGGCGCTGGTTCTGGTCCGGGACGAACCGCCCGGCCTCGTCGGCCATCCACGGCTCGTTCCACGGCGACTCGTTGTGCGCGCACCAGTACGCGACCGACGGGCGCCACCCGTGCAGGTCGACGACCTCGGCGACCATCTGTCGGGCGACCCGGTAGGTCTCGGCGGAGTCCGCGTAGCCCCACTGCATGGGGAGGTCCTGCCAGACCAGGACCCCGGCGGCATCGCACGCGTCGTAGAACTCCGGCACGGTCACGTGGGCGTGGACCCGCAACGTGTTGAGGTTGGCTCCCACGGCCAGCGCGACGTCGCCGGCGGCCCGGTCGGCGTCGAGCGCCGAGAGCCACTGCTCACCGATGTAGTTCAGGCCGCGCACGAACACGGGCCGGCCGTTGAGTCGCCACACCCAGTCGGCTCCGACCTCGATCGTGCGCACGCCGACGAGCCGTTCGTCGGCCGCCACGACCCGACCGGTCGATGCGTCGGCCGACGGACCGCCGTCGATCACGAGCAGCTCGGTCCGCATGAGGTGGAGGTGCGGCTCGCCCTGGTCCCAGGTCCACCAGAGCCTGGGAGCCGCGAGCGATCCGGTCAGCTCGACCTCCTGACGGCCGGGCTCGACGAAGGTGTCCACCCAGAGGTGGTGGCGATCGGCGCCCGCTCCCGCGTCCTCGACCAGCGACACCCGGAGGCGAACCCAGGATGCTTCGTCGCCGTGGTGCTCGACGACGGCGACGAGCCGGAGGTCGGCGTCGGCGCCGCGGACCTCGGTGGCCAGCCGCAGCGTCCGCAACGCGAACTCCGGCCGGGGCCGGACGCTCACCCGACCCCACACGCCGCCGGTCGAACGCTCCTGGCCCCGCTCCGACCAGCTGCCCGGTCGGGCGTCGTGGTGACCCATGACGCCTCGCAGCGCGGTCTTGGAGTGGGGCCAGACCGTGCCGAACTCGTCGGTCGGGCACTCCACCCGGACGACCAGCTCGTGGGCACCGGGACCACCGGGGGCCGGGACGACGAACGGGGCGAACCCGCCCGTGTGCGAACCGACCTCGACGCCGTCCCACAGGACCGTCGCCCGGTAGTCGGCCGCGCCGACGTGCACCTCGACCGGGCCGTCGTCCCAGTCGGCGGGGACCTCGACCTGGCTGCGGTACCAGACGGTCTCCGGGCCGTCGACACCGTCGAGGTACCAGTTGCCGGGTACCGACGCCGGCTGCCACGGCCCCTCGGCCGAGGTCGACAACTCCCAGCCCGACGGCTCGACGACCCCGGTCACGAGACCCCCAGCCGGATGTCGTTGGCCCGCACGGCGATCGACGTGAGCCGGTCGAGCAACTCGAGGTCCTCCTCGGTCGCCGTCCCCGCCACGCGGGCGCTGCGGATCCGGCGGATCCGGTCGACGACCTCGGCGCCGCTCAGCCCGAGCTCGGCGGCGTCGGCATCGACCCGGGCCAGCGCGGCGAGCATGTACTCGACCACCGGAGCGGCGACGGCGTCGGCGGCGGCCCGGGCCGCGGTGGGCTCGCCCACGAGCACCCGGTCGGTCCGGCCGGCGTCGTCGAGGTGCACGAAGCGGAGCTCGGCGCCGTCGAGCGGTCCGAGTTCGCTCACGCTGCCCGCCAGGGTCGCCCGCACGGCGACGGCACCATCGGGGAGGTCCGGGAGCGTCACCCGGGTCCGCTCCTCGGCCACGACGTGCCACACCGGCGGACCCTCCGGGACCTCGAGCAGGGCGACCGCCACCTGCCCCTGCGACGAGGTGACCGGACCCACTGCGGCGTCCTCGCCGTGGAGCATGGCCGCGACCACCCGGCCGGCGTCGTGGGCGAACCAGGTCACCGATGCTGCACCGGCGGCCACGGGAACCCCGTCGACGTCGAGCTCGACCCGGTCGTGGGTCCGGTTGACCACCGTGACGTAGCGCCGCCCCGAGGAGCCGGTCCGCACGCCGAGGTCGACCCCGTCAGGTGATACCCGCCGGCCCGGGAGCGCGTCGACGTCGATCCCTCGGGGCGCGCTGGGCGCGCCGATCCCTCCGGGTGCGGCGATCGGCTCGAGCGGCCGCAGGTCCTCGTCCAGTTCGGGAGCGGGTCCGTCGAGCCGGACGCGCCCCGGGTGGGCGGCAGCCAGGTCGGCCAGGTGGTCGCGGGCCGCGCGGCTGAGCACCCGGGTGTCGGGCACGAGCACCACCTCGTAGCCGTCGAGCGGGTCCCGGCCGGCGGTGACCACGTCGAAGGGCACCCCGGCGTCGACGAGACGACGCGCCAGTCGGAGACCGGCCGCCGAGGTGTTGGAAGCCTCGGCCAGCGTTGCGAGCGGCCCGTCGGCCGACCAGCCGGCACCAGGGATGAGCCCCGACCAGCGGGCGAGGCGTTCGCCGGCGTGGTCGGCGACGATCGCCACCGGTGACTCGAGCGGCGCCGCCACGAGGTCGGCACCCCCGGCGGCGAGGCAGAGGAACAGACACCGGAGGTTCCACCACCACTCCAACACGTTCCCGTCCGGCAGCACCGGGGCCTCCTCGGCCCAGCGCTGGAACGCACCGACGCCGACCGGCTCCGGCTCGGAGGAGTGCAGCATGTAGATGCAGGGGGCGTCCATGCCGCCGACCAGCGAGCACTGCAGGTAGAAGGCCTGGCGCGCGGAGATCTCGGGGACGAGGTGCGGGAGACCGGCGGGCGAGAGCGTGTGGCACAGCCGGGTCCGCCACCACGCATGGTGCACGTACTCGTCGTCGTCCATCCGGTACCACGCCGTCCCGGCGATCATCCGCTCCGGGTCCACCCCTTCGGCGTAGACGTTCTGGCCGACCCACCCGCAGGTGTCGGCCAGGACCGCCGGGTCGACGAGCATCCCCGCGAGCGGCCACGGCATGCACAGGAAGTCGTGGAACACCGGGACCCGGTCGCCGAGCACCTCGCGGACGGCCGACGCGTACGCACCGAGACCCGTGGCCAACTGGTGGTCGGCGAACCGGTCGAGGTCGACCCACGGACGCAGCCCCTCGACCGTGTCCGGTGCGTCCCACGACCCGGGGAACCCGACCTCGTCCAGGCTCCCGTGGTCGGTCCCCCACGCCCGGTCGAGCGCCTCGACGTCGCCGTAGCGACCGGCCAGGAACGCCCGCCATCGACCGACGTCGGCCAGGTCGGCCCGGATCGGCGACGGCGCCGCGCCGTCCTCGTGGATCCACATGCCGTCGCCGGGGGTCTCGTTGTCGACCTGCACCGCCCACAGCCAACCGGGACCGTCACCCCCGGACGCGAACGGCTCGAGCGCCCCGCAGACGGTTCGGATCCACTCGCACGATGCGGCGATCGCCTCGGGGTGGTCGTAGCCGAGCCTCGGGTCGTCGGAGTCACCGTGACGGTACGGCTCGCCATCGTGGCGGACGGCCCACCAGTCCGGGTGCGCCTCGATCAGCCAGGTCGGGACGCCACCACCGAGCATCTCGGAGTCGCAGAACGGGCCCGGCTTGGCGATGAACCCGAGGCCGTGCGCCGCGCAGCGCTCCACGAAACCGACGAGATCGCGTTCAGGGGCCGTGATGCCGGTGAGGTCGAGTACCTCGGGTCGTGGCGCGTGGTGGATCCACGGGATGTAGGTGGACACGGCGTTGGCACCGGACTGCACGGCGCGCAGCAGCATCAGTTCCCATCGCTCGTGCGGGACCCGGTAGTAGTGCACCTCGACAGCCCGGATGGTGTCATCGGGCAGGGCCGGGTGGGCCGGGGAAGCGGGCAGGGCCGGGTGGGCCGGGGAAGCGGGCAGGGCCGGGTGGGCCGGGGAAGCGGGCAGGGCCGGGTGGGCGGCCGGATCAGGAGTGGTCGACGGCTCGGTCACGGTCGCGCTCAGCCCTTCGTGCCCGTGAGTGTGACACCCTCGATGAAGATCTTCTGGGCGAAGAAGAAGATGACCACGAGCGGCATGACGAAGATCACCGATGCCGCCATGGTCAGGTTGGACTCGCCGAGTCGGGCGGCGGCGGTGTTGAGCCGGACGAGTCCGACGGCGAGCGTGAGGTTCGACTCGTCGGACAGGTAGATGTTCGGCCCGAAGAAGTCGCTCCAGGCGAACAGGAACTGGAAGATCGCCACGGCCATGATCCCCGGCTTGGCCATGGGCACCACGATCCGGGTGAGGATCTGGAACTCGCCGGCGCCGTCGGCCCGGGCGGCGTCGATCGTCTCGGTCGGCAGCGTGAGGAAGAACTGGCGCAGCAGGAAGATGCTGAACGCGTTGGCGAAGAACGACGGGACGACCAGCGGCAGGATCGTGTTCAGCCAACCGAGGTTCGAGAAGATCTCGTACTGGCTGACGAACAGCACCTGGAACGGCAGCATCATCGTGGAGAGCACGAGCACGAACACCACACCGCGACCGCGCCAGCGCATGTGGCTGAAGGCATAGGCGACCGGCACGCAGCTCACGATGGTCCCGGTCACGACGAGCGCGCAGACCACCAGGGTGTTGCGGATGTACCGGGCGAGCGGCACCCGGTCGAAGACCTCGGTGTAGTTGCCGAGGTCGAAGGTGGACGGCCACAGGGCGGTGGTCTTGGCCTCCTCCAGCGGTGTGACCGACTGGAGCAGCATGAAGAAGAACGGCAGGGCGAAGATGATCGCCAGCCCGATCAGGACCGAGTGCTGCCCCACCAGGCCGAGCATCCGTCGGGTGCGGCTCACGCCCACTCCTCGGTGGCGGTGTGGACCCACCGGCGACGGGTGGCGAGCATGACCATGGTGATCACGAAGGTGATCAGGAACATGACCCAGGCCATGGCCGACGCGAACCCGATGCGGCCGTCCTGGAAGAGTCGCAGCTGCAGCATGGCGTAGGTGAGCAACGAGCCGCCGGGCTCACCGGTGAGGCGCCCCTCGCGCACGCCCTGGCTGAAGACGTAGGCCTGGTCGAAGCTCTGGAGGACGCCGATCAGGCCGGTGAGCACGATGAAGAAGATGACGGGGCTGATCATCGGGAGCGTCACGTGCCGGAACCGGGCCCATCGTCCGGCACCGTCGAGCTCGGCCGCCTCGTAGAGGCTCCGGGGGATGTCGACGAGTCCGGCGAGCAGGATCAGCATGAGGTCGCCGAGGGCCCAGGTGGTGACCATGATCAGCGCCGGCTTGGCCCACTGCGGATCCCGGAACCACAGCGGCGCCTCGGCGCCGAACACCCCGAAGAGGCTCGACAGCGGGCCGCCCTCCTTCAGGAGGAAGAAGAACAGCGCGCCGCTGGCCACCGCCGGGACGATGGACGGCACGTAGAACATCGTGCGGTAGACGCCGTTGCCCCGGCGGGCCCGGACCAGCAGGGCTGCGGCGAGCAGTGCGATCCCGATGCGCACCGGCATCCCGAAGACGGCCAGGTACGCGGTGTTGCCGAGCGCGGTCAACAGGTCGTCATTGGTGAACAACAGCTCGTAGTTGGCGAGTCCCACCCAGCGCGCCGGGGAGCCGTACCGCTTGACCGTGAAGGACCAGTAGAACGAGTTGAGGATCGGGTAGAGGGTGAAGACGAGGAACCCGATGATCCACGGCGACAACAGGAGCAGCACCGTGAGTCGTCGCTTGCGGTCGGCCCGCCGCTTGGCCCGGAGCCGTTCCGGGGGCACGACGGGCACCGACGACGACCGGGGGCCGACGACGGCGTCGTCGGCCCCGTCGGGCGCTGCAGGGCGCGCCGCGGTCTCGGTCACTCAGCCTCCGGTCTCGAGGTCCAGCTCGTCCTGCAGGCGGGCGTCGAGCGCCTCGAGCTCGGCCTGGAGCTGGTCGTCGGGGACCTCGCCCGCCCGGAACCGCAGGGCGAGCGTGGTGAGCTCGTCATAGGCCGCCTCGATCACCACCGAGTTGCCGGGCACGACGGCGTTCGGCGACCGGGCCAGGTCGATGAAGGTCTGGTACTCCGGCACCTTGGTCGCCTCGATCTGCTCGAAGAGTCCGAGCGCCTCCACGTTGGCCGGGATGTTGCCCTGCACCACCTCGAAGTCCGCGATCTGCTGGGCCGCAGTGGCCATGCAGCTCGCAGCGATCCACGAGGCCTCCGGGTCACCCGCCGCCGGCTTCGACGGCAGGAAGAAGCTGTTGCCCGACGCGATCAGCGAGAACTCCTCGGCGTCGGCCACACCCTCCGGTCCCGGCATCGGGACGACCCCCCACTCGGCGGGCTTGCCCTGGCCGAAGCGGCTCGGCCAGGTGGTGAAGTACGAGGCCTCGGTGTACAGCGGCACCTGACCCGTGATGAAGAAGTTCTGCGCCGAGTCGTAGGCCCCGAGCGAGGCCGCGAACCGGGCCGCGTCCTCGGGTGGACCGAGCAGGTCGAGGAACCGCTTCTGCATCCGGAAGGACTCGGCCCAGCCGTCGCCGTCGGAGATCAGGACCTCCTTCCCGTCGTCGCTGAAGAGCTTCCCGCCGAAGAGAATCCCGATGGGGATCACCGACGAGCCGTCGCCGACGTCGGGCACCCAGCCGATCCGCTCGAGGGAGCCGTCCGGGCCCCGACGGATCAGCTGCTGGGCCGCGGCCTCGATCTCTGCGAACGACGTGGGCGGCTCCAGGCCCGCCTCGGCCAGGACGTCGCCGTTGTAGAACAACGCCGCGGTGTCGAGCGACAGCGGCAGGCCCCACTTCTTCCCGTCGAAGCTCACGAGCTTCTGGGCGCCGGGGGTGAACTGGTTCCAGTCGAAGCCCTCGCGGGTCGCGAAGTCGTCGAGCGGGAGCACCGCACCCGAGGCCTGCAGCTTCGCGAGGCCCCCGGCGAAGTCGGCCTGGATCAGGTCGGGCAGGGTGCCGGCCTCGGCGGCCGCAGTGACGGCGTTGGTCATGTCGTCCTTGGCCACGTAGTTGATCGTGAGCCACGGGTTGTCGGTCTGGCAGCGCTCGAGGATCGGCCTGAACGCGTCGATCGACACCTGGTCGGTGAAGCTCGACCAGAACTCCAGGGTGACCGGGGCCCGGTTCTCGGGCGGCGTCGTCGTCGGCGACACCGTGGTGGGTGCGGGATCGGCCGACTCGCCACCACCGCAGGCGGCCGCGACGAGCGAGATCGCAGCGACGAGCAGGACTGCCGGTCGACCGCCGCGGCGACGTCGGGTGGAGGTTGGGTGGTGACTCATGTGGTGCTCCCCTTGTCCGAGACGATCTCTGCTGCGTGCTGCTGGATCCGGGACACGGCCCGAGCCACGTCAAGCACGTCCTCGACGTCGGCGAGCAGCAGTCGATGCTGGAGCCAGACGGTCGAGGCGGCGGCGTGCTCGGCGACCGGCAGGCGGACCGACGAGTAGTCGATCGCCGGGGCCGAATCGCGCAGGCGCGGTCCGAAGTTCCCGGTCCGGAAGATGGCGAGCTCGTTGAGGCTCGGGTAGGACACGCCCATGGGGATGCCCTCGGCGCCGAGGGCCGCCTCGAACTGCCGGAGCGGGAGCCCGGCGAAGGCCTCGGTGTCGTAGTGGAACACGTAGCAGTAGTTCCCCTGGGAGTCCATGCGCTCGTCCCGGCGCTGCGGGCGCACACCCTCGATCTCCTCGAGCGCGGCACCGAGCGCCACCGCGGCGGTGTTCCGGCGTTCGTTCTGCTCGGGGAACCGCTCGAGCTGGGCGGTGAGCACCGCCCCCTGCCACTCGGTCATCCGGAGGTTCGAGCCGTAGTTCGGGTGGTGGTAGAACCACTCGCCCGCCTGCCGGCCGCAGTCGGCATAGGACCAGGCCCGGTCGCGGAGCTCGTCGTCGTTGCAGATCAGGACGCCGCCCTCGCCGGCGGTCATGAGCTTCGACCGCTGCATGGAGAAGCTCCCGAAGTCCCCCCAGGATCCGACGCCCCGCCCCCGCCAGAAGGTGCCGTGCGCGTGGGCGCAGTCCTCGATGAGTCGCAGGTCGTACCGGTCGCACAGGTCCGTGAGCGCGTCCAGGTCGGCGGCGGCACCGGCCACGTGGACGGCGATCACGGCCTTGGTGGCCGGCGTGATGGCGGCCTCGACGGCGGCCGGGTCGATGCAGAGCGTCTCCGGGTCGATGTCGACGAGCACCGGAGTGGCGTTGACGGCGAGGACCGCAGATGCCGAGGCGATGAAGGTGATCCCCGGGACGACGACCTCGTCACCCTCGCCGACGTCGCACGCGGCGAGAGCGGCCTCCAGCGTGTGGGTCCCGTTGGTGAGCGCGAGACCGTGCCGGGCCGAGTGGTAGGTGGCGAAGGCGGCGGCGAAGGACGCCGCCTGCTGACCGTCCCCCTGCCACCAGCCACCGGCGTCGAGGGTGTCGACCAGCAGGTCCCGCTCGCGGTCGTCCCAGACCGGCCAGGCCGGGTAGTCCGACGTCCGGACGGGCGCGCCACCGAGGATCGCCGGTCGTTCCCCGGTCAGGGTGCTCATGAACGTCCTCCTGAGGTGTCGCGCTCATCGGCGCCGTTGCGCTCATCGACGCCGTTGCGCTCGAGGATCCGGTTGGCGAAGGCGGCGTCGGCGGCCAGTCGCACCGCCACCGCCGCGGCGCCCGAGAGCACCGAGCGCGCACCCAGCTTGGACGACACCAGACCGGGGGGCGCTCCGATCCACTCGCCCAGCCGCTCCTCCACCACCGGCCGCAGGGCGTCGTGCGCCCCGAGCGGTCCGGCCAGCACCACCAGGGCGGGGTCGACGAGCGCCACCAGCGTCGCCACGTACCAGGCCGTCCAGGTGCCGACCTCGTCCAGCACCGCCGCGGCCACCTCGTCGCCCAGGACGGCTGCGTCGAGCACCTCCTCGGCGCGCCTCCACCCGGCTGCCCCGCCGGTGAGCCGGCGGGCGAGCGCCAGGGCGCCGTCGTTGGTCAGGCCCAGTTCGGTGAACTCGTTCGGCCCGCTCCCAGAGGACCGCATCGCCCGGGCGAAGGGCACGTCGAAGATCTCACCCGCTCCCCCGGCGTGGCCGACGACGAGCTCGCCACGGAGCACGAGGGCGGCCCCGAGGCCGGACCCGATCCAGAGCACGGCGAAGTCCTCGACGTCCCGACCATGTCCCTCGGCCTGCTCGCCGAGCGCCACCAGGTCGACGTCGTTGTGCACCGCCGGGACCCGGCCGGTCCGCTCGGCGACGAGCTCGCCGAGCGCCGCACCCTCGAGTGCCGGGATGGTCCCGACCCGGGTCAGGACACCGGAGCGGGGGTCGCGCACGCCGGGCGTGCCGATCACCAGAGCGTCGAACGGCCGTCCCGTGGCCCGCTCCAGTTCGGACACGGCCCGACCGACGGTGTCGACCACGGCTGCGGCGGTGGCGGGCGGCGAGTCCCAGGTCGCCACGTACTCGTGGAGTGTCGTGCCGTCCAGGTCGACCACGACGGCCCGGACGCCGCTCACGGCGATCTCGACGGCACCCCCGAGCGCGGCGTCGGCGATCGGCTCGAACAGGATGCCCGCCCGGCCGCGTCGGCCGCTCTCGGCGCCCACCGGTCCCACCAGTCCGCTCGCCTCGAGCGTCCGGAGCGCGAGCGAGACGGTCGGCTTGGACAGGCCCGTCCGCCTTGCGACCTCGGCCCGGCTCACGCTGCGGAGCCGCCGGATGACCTCGAGCACGGTCCGCTCGTTCAGTTCCCGCAGCAGGGCCGGCTTGGCTGGACCGATCGGTCCGACGGCGAGACGGGTCCCCTGCGACTCCTCGGCCAGAACGGGCAGGTTCCCGACAGGGTTGTCCACCCGGCGGAGTCTAGAGTAAACGTTGCTTACACGCACGGCCCGGAGTTCGTCCCGGGCCCGGTAGTCAGGGACGGAACAGGGGGGAACGTGGGAACTCCGGACGACACGGCAACCGCCACGGCGGGGGGCGGATTGAGGGCCGGGGCCGACGCCCGACCCATCACGCCCGACCTCTCGACCGACACGGTCTACCTGGCCGGGTTCGAGCCGAACCGACCGGCGGAGTCCGTGCACGACGACCTGATGGTCCGGACCTTCGCGGTCGCCGCCGGCGACGAGGCCCCGATCGTGTTCACGGTGTGCGACCTGGTCGGGCTCACCCGCACCCACGACGACACGGGGTCGCGTGTCGTCGCGTGCACCCACACCCACCACGGACCGGACGGACTGGGCTTCTGGGGCCAGCCCTTCGAGGGGGTCAGCGGGATCGACGCCCGGTACCTGGAGCGGGTCCGGGCGCCGATCGCCGACTCCCAGGCCGCCGCCGTCGCCGCCCTGGAACCCGCCGGTGTGGTCGCAGGCTCCGTCCCCGTTCCCGAGTTGGTGCAGAACCACCGCAACCCCGAGATCCTCGACGACGAGCTCTCGGTGGTCCGTCTGGTTCGCCCGGATGGCACCGTGATCGCCACGTTCGTCGACTACGCGTGCCACCCCGAGGTCGTCGAGGCCGAGGGCACCGCCGTCACCGCCGACTTCCCCGGCCACCTCTGTCGGCGGATCGAGGCAGCCGTCGGTGGGATCGCCGTGTTCGCCGCGGGTGCCCTCGGTGGGATGCAGTCGCCGCGGACCGAGGTCCGGACCCACGCCGAGGCGGAGCGCTTCGGCGAGGTCCTCGCCGAAGCCGTGGAACGCGCCGTGACCACCGACACGGCGGCCGACGCGACCGGGGCCCGGGTCGCCTTCGCCCGCGAGCAGATCGCCTTCGCGCTGCAGAATCCGGTCTACGAACTCGGCATGGAGCTCGGTCTGGTCCCAGCCGCCGAACGACGCGGCGACGATGTCGTCACCGAGGTCTCCTACGCCCGGATCGGACCGGCCGGCATCGCCTGCGTCCCGGGCGAGTTGTTCCCCGAGCTGGGACTGCAGCTCACGCAGTCGATGCGGGCCACGGGCGTCCGGGTCCCGATCGTGGTCGGCCTCGCCGACGACGAGATCGGCTACCTGATCCCGGAGGCGGACTTCGTGGCGCCCGAGGACTACCTGGATCCGGGATCGAGCTACGAGGAGTCCTTCTCGGCCGGACCGCAGGCCGCGACCCGGGTGGTCGAGGCCCTCGACGGGCTCATCGCCACCACGTGAGCCGCCCTGTCGTCCTCGACGGGGTGGAACCCGGGAACTCCCGCGTCGTGCTCGTCGTCACGGCGCATGCCGACGATGCTGCGCTGTTCATCGGCGGCACGGTCGCGGCCTGGAGCGCGGCGGGCTGGCGGGTGGTGCTGGCCCGGGTGACCGACGACCGCTGGGACTCGGTCGGACTCGACGAGGCGACGACCATCGAACGATCGGCCCGCGAGCTCCGCTCCGCCGCCGACGCACTCGGCGTCGCCGAGGTCGTCGACCTCGGGTGGCCGACCGACACGCTCGGCGACGCGAGCGAGGTGGCGCTGCGCGAGCAGGTGATCCGGCTGGTGCGCACCCACCGTCCCCACACGATCGTCGCCCACGACCCGCACTCGGGGACGGGCGAGGACAACCTCGACCACCTGGTGGTCGGCGCCGCGGTCGCCGAATCGGTGTGGTGCGCCCAGTTCGACCTGCACCACCCCGAGCACCTGGCCGAGGGTCTGGAGGTCCACGGGGTGTTCGAGCAGTGGTACTTCGGCCGACCACCCGGTGAGGTCACCCACGTGGTCGACACCGCGTCGACGCTGGATGCGATGGTGGCGGCCGCAGCGGCGCACCGGACCCCGCTGCGCAACCTGGTCAACCAGTGGCGGCTGCAGGCGCGAACCGGCGGCTGGAGGATCCCCCTGCTCGACGACGTCGCGGCCACCGATGTCGACGACGACCTGATCCGGGTCGTCGACCCGCTGCTCCGCTCCCGGGCTGCGGCCATCGGCGCCCCGTACGGGCTCGACGCCGCCGAGGAGTTCCGGGTCGTGACCTTCGGAGGGATGACGGAACTGTTGGAGGTGTTCGGTGAACGGATCTGACAACGCACGTGACCATCGGCCGGGGCACCTCCGGCGCGCCGCCCTGGTGGCGTTCGCCGTGACCGCAGTCCTCGCCGCGTCGTGCAGCGGGGGCGACGACCCCGGGACCGCGACCGAGGCGACCGCTCCCCCGCCGCCGACCGCCACGCCCATCTCGACCACCGACCAGGGCGCGCTCGACGCCGTGCTCGACGCCGGCGCCGCCGGCTGCGACGAGCTCGACGCGGCCCGGTGCCTCCTCCCGTTCCCCAGCTACCGGTTCACCACCCCCGATCCGTCCACGCCGACCGGCGTGCGCGTCGAGATCCCCGCGGGACAGCTCGTCAGCACCACGGGCACCCCGCTCGACCCGGAGCCGTGGCGGTCGCTCGACGGGTTCAGCCCCGGCACACCCATGCTCACGCTGCTCGGCGACGTCGACCTGGCCGCGAGCGGCGCCCCGCCGATCGGCGACATCGGCCGGTCGCTCGCGCCCGAGTCGGCGACAGTCGTCGTGGACCTGACCACGGGTGATCGCCTGGCCCACTGGGCCGAGCTCGATGCCCGCGCCCCCGCGGGGCAGCAGGTGCTGATCATCCGGGCGGCGGCGCCGCTCCCCGAGGGCCACCGGATCGGCGTCGGCGTGCGGGGCCTCGTCGATGCCGCCGGTCAGCCGGTGGAGCCGACCGTTGCGTTCCGCGCCTACCGCGACGCGCTCACCACCACCACCACCACCGTCGAGGACCGTCGCCCGCAGATGGAGGAGCTGTTCGCCGGGCTCTCGCTCGCCGGGGTCGACCGGGCCGGCCTGCAACAGGCCTGGAGCTTCCCCGTGGCCAGCGCCGAGGCGCTCGCGGGCCGGATGCTGCACATCCGCGACGACGCATTCGGCCGGCTCGGCGACCGGTCCCCGGCCTTCCGGATCGAGTCGGTCTCGGAGTCGCTCCTGCCGCCCGGGATCGGACGCCGGATCCAGGGCACCTACGACGTCCCGCTCTACCTCACCGGCGACGGCGCAACGGGGAGCACGTTCGCGCTCGGCCCCGACGGACTCCCGGCCACGACGGGCGCCACCTATCCGGCGCGCTTCACCTGCCAGGTCCCTGCGCAGGCGCTGACCGGGGCCGATCCTGCGACACCGGTCGTCTACGGACACGGGCTCCTCGGTTCGCTGAACGAGGCCAACGGCTCGTGGGTCGGGAAGATCTCGGCGGTGAACAACGCGATGTACTGCGCGACCGACTGGATCGGCATGAGCACCGCCGACTTCCCCACCGCCATCGAGATCCTGCGCGACATCTCGAAGTTCCCCAAGCTCGCCGACCGGGTCCAGCAGGGCATCCTGAACACGCTGTTCCTGGCCCGGCTGCTCGTCCGACCCGACGGGTTCGCCGCCGACCCGGCGTTCCAGACGGCCGACGGCACGCCCGTGTTCCGGACCGGCGAGGTGTACTATGACGGCAACAGCCAGGGCGGCATCATCGGCGCAGCGGCCACGGCGGTGGCCCAGGACTGGACCAAGGCGGTCCTGGGCGTGCCCGGGATGAACTACTCGCTGCTGTTGAACCGCAGCACCGACTTCGACCTGTACTTCACGTTCCTGCGCGAGGCCTACCCCGATCCGGTCGACCAGCAGGTCATCTTCGGAGTGCTCCAGATGCTCTGGGACCGGGCCGAGGGCAGCGGGTACGCCCAGCACACCACGACCAACCCCTACCCGAACACGCCGGAGAAGCAGGTGCTCCTGCACGTGGCGTTCGGCGACTTCCAGGTACCGCAGGTGTCCGCCGAGATCCAGGCCCGCGCGTACGGCGCGGGGGTCCGGTCTCCCGCCCTGGCCCCGGGACGGCACCCCGACACGGCGCCGTTCTTCGGCCTGGGAGAAGCCGGTCCGTTCCCGACGAGCGAGTCGGTGCTCGTCTACTGGGACTCCGGAACGATCCCGCCGCCCGAGTCCAACACCACGATCGAGGACTCAGCCGCCTACGCCGCGGCGTGCGACCCGGTGCCCGAGGCACTGCGGGGTGACGACGTGGTCTGCGGCGACAGCCACGAGGACCCCCGGCGTTCACCCGAGTCGATGCGCCAGAAGCTGCTGTTCTTCCGTCCGGACGGCCGGATCGAGGACACCTGCGGTACCGGTCCCTGCCGGGCCGCCAAGGCGTTCACCTACGGGTTCTGAGCACGCAACCGGAGATGGAGCACCCCGCACCGGCCGTGACCGGCGAGCCGCAGGTCGTCGTCGTCGACGACGCCGCTGCGGCCGGGCGGATCGTCGCGGCGACCATCAGCGACACCGTGCGACGCGCCCCGACCTGTCGGCTCGGACTGGCGACCGGGTCCACCCCGCTTCCGGCCTACCGGCTGCTGGTCGCCGAGCTGCGCGGGACCGGCGCGTTCGCTCGGGTGCAGGCGTTCCTGCTCGACGAGTACGTGGGTCTCGCAGCCACCGATCCGGCCTCGTACCGGGCGACGATCCGCAGCGAGCTCACCGATGCCATCGGGGTGCCGCCGGCGTCGGTGCACGCCCCCGACCCCGGTTCCGGGCGGCACGCCGACCTGGACGCGGCGTGCGCGGACTACGAGCGGCTCCTCGGGGACGGGGTCGACCTGCAACTACTCGGCATCGGCCGGAACGGACACCTGGGTTTCAACGAACCCGGCACGCCGTTCGACACCACCACCCACGTCGTGACCCTCAGCGACACGACACGCGCCGACAACGCTCGCTTCTTCCCCACACCCGAGGCGGTCCCCACCCACGCCGTCACCCAGGGCCTCGGCACGATCCGTCGCGCCCGCCACCTGTTGCTCGCCGCCACCGGCGCAGCCAAGGCCGACGCCGTCGCAGCCGCCCTCGAGGGGCCGCTCGACGTGTCGTGCCCGGCGTCGGCACTGCGCCTGCACCCACGGGTCACCGTGGTGCTGGACCGGGCCGCCGCAGGTGCGCTGAGCTGACCCGGTCCAACTAGGGGGCCGGGTCGCTCTGCGGCCCGACGTTGCCGGCCGAGTCGACGGCCGCCACCGTCCAGGTGCCCGACGCCACGGTGGGAGCCTGGTACACCGCCGTGGGCGTGGTGGCCACCTCGATCCCGTCGAGGTAGACCCGGTAGCCGGCCACACCGACGTCGTCGCGGCCCTCGACCCAGGCCAGGGTGTCGGCCTCGGCCCGGCTCAGGCCGGACGGCGCTGCGGGCGCCGTCGTGTCCGGGGCGCCGATCGTGAACACGGCGCACTCGTCGTCGAGCGAGACCGGCAACGTCACGCTCTGACCGGCCACGGCGGCGGCGACCGGTTCGGTGCCCGACGGGGTCACCCGGCGGATCGTGGAGGTGGACACCCAGTCCGGGACGTCGACGGTCACGTTCCCCGACACGGGGTAGTTCCAGTAGGTCGGGAACCACGGCGGCCCGTTGGCGGTGTAGCGGAGGCTGCAGGCCATGACCACCTGTTGTTCCTCCCCCACGACCGTCCGGGTCTCGATGTAGGGCGAGTCGGCCACCGAGGACGACTCGATCTCGCCGTAGGTGAGCACATCCCGCACCTGCCGGACCACCTGCACGTCCCGGGGCGCCTGCGCCATGGCGGCGGCGTACTTCGGGTCCCCCAGGTAGTCGCTGTTCCAGACGAACCAGTTGATCCCGTCGGCACCGCCCATGACCGAGAGCCAGAACTGGGTGCTCACCGCCCAGGCACTGGGCTGGCAGTTCCACGCCGAATCCGCTGCGAGCTGCGGCCAGATCCACATGGGCAGCGGCTCGGTGTTGTCCTTCAGGACGTCGGTGTAGTCGAGGGCCTCGGCCATCTCGGCGACCCGCGACCATCCCGAGCCGATGATGGCGTTGGGGGCGCACACCACGTAGTGGTCGTGGCCGGTGATGTCCGGCACCTGGCCGTACTCGTTGAACTTCCGCTGCATGGCGAAGTTCACCCACATCGGGTGCGTCGGGTCGAGCTGGCGGTACTCGTCCACCCGGGCAGCAACGGCGGCCGAGGTGTCCTCGGGCTCGTTGCCGAGGTCCGGCTCGTCGCTGAGCAGCCACGACCGGATGCCCGGATTGCCCTGCTGGGCCGCCACGGTGGCCGGGTTCGCGAACCGCTGGGCGTTGGTCTGGATGCGCCAGCGGTCCCACAGCTCCTGATACCTCGGTTGGGCTCCGCCGACGATCTGGTCGACCGGAACCGACTTGGTCGCACGCTTGGCGTCGGCACCTCGCTCGGGCAGTTCGCTGTGCCAGGTCCCCAGGTCGAACTCGGGTTCGATGAGGCGCAGCGCCCCGAGCACCCACTCACGCTGCGCCGACGGGCCGGTCGCCCCGACCTGCAGCGCGATCGGCGCCATGACCGGCGCCGGCGCATCGAGCTGGATCCGGGCGATGAGCACCCGGCCGGGCTCCACCGTCCAGTCGCCGTCCGGGGTGGACACCGACGGGTCCGTGACGGGGATCCGGACGTCGTCGTTCACCGCCAGGTGGTCGACGGTGTAGGGGACGTCGGAACGGTTCCGGATGAACACGACGAGCTCCGACCGGTCCGGACTCGCAACGATCGAACCCACTTTCAGCAGTGCGCCGCGGAGCTTCACCGACCGGGACACGCCGAGTCCGTTCTCGGTCTGCACCGAGACGTTGACCTGCTCACCGGCTCGGAGCGGCGCCGTGATCCCCTTGATCGTGACGACCGCCGAAGCGGTGTCGGAACCGGCAGGACCGAGCTCCGGCGGCCAGGCGCGCCACCACTTCAGACCGGGCATCGACTCCACGGGGGTGCCGTTGACGAACACCTGCTCGATCCGGTCGGGGGCCGACGAGGTGTTGTCGACCCGCACCAGGAGGAGACCACCGTCGTCGTTGTACGGGGACTCCTCCACGTAGCGCACGTTCCGCGTCGCCGGGACGAACGTGATCCCCTCGGCGGTCGGCGTGCTCGGGGCTCCCACCGGCGGCGGCGCCGTCGAGACGCAGGCCACGGTCACGAGACCCACCACTGCCGGCACCACCAGGACGGCGACGATCGATCGTCTCCGGGTCCCCCACATGTTCGCCCCCTGTGTTCCATCCGTCCCGGGTCCCGACCGAGGTCGTCGGCCCCTCCGCCGACCAACCCCCGCCCACCGGACCGGGCTTGCTCCCCTGCTCACCACCGCCGACTCCCGCCGAACCCTCCTGCTGCGGACTGCGGCGAGGAACCGGTCGGCGACCACGATGCCGTTCTTATGTTAGACATCCTGACCAACTCAGGCAACGGACGTTTGCCCGGCACCGGAGGTACCGCTTCGATGATCGCCGCCCGAGGGTTCGAGGTCGACTACGGCCGGGGGCAGCTCGCCAAGTACCTCGACGGGCTGGGCCCCTGGGTGGCGCTCACACAGCCGGAACCCTGGGAGCGGCTCGGCCCCACCCTGCCGGTCGAACCGGTCCAGATCATCTGGGCCGGTGACCTGCGCCCGACGCACCTCGACGGCCTCGTCGCCGACCTGCCCGAGGGCGCCGCGCTCGTCGGGATCGGAGGCGGCTCCGCCATGGACACCGCCAAGTGGCTCCACCACCGCACGGGACGGACACTGATCCAGGTTCCGTCGCTGCCGTCGGTGGACGCCTGCTTCACCCGCATGACCGCCCTGCGCGACGCCGGCGGCGTGCGCTACGAGGGCGACTCCGTGCCCGAGGTGGTGATCGTCGACTTCGATCTCATCTGGTCCGCCCCCCGGGCCCTCGTCGCCGGCGGGATCGGCGACGTGCTGTCCTGCCACACCGGTCTGTACGACTGGGCCCTCGGTGCCACTGTCGGTCGGGACGCACCCTGGGACGAGGCGGCCGCCGACCGGGCCCGGGAGTACCTCGACGACCTCGAGGAGCTCGCCCCCCTGCTGGCCGACGGGGACGACCGCGGGATCAGGATGCTCATGGAGTGCCACCGCGACATCGGCTGGCTCTGCCACGAGTTGGGTCACGCCAGGTTCGAGGAGGGGTCCGAGCACTTCTGGGCCTACGCCTTCGAACACGTGACCGGCCGGACGATCATGCACGGCGAGCTGGTCACGCTCGGCGTGCTGGTCATGTCCGCCCTGCAGGGCAACGACCCGGACCGACCCCGGCGGATCGCCGACGCCGCCGGCACCCGCACGAACCTCGACGAACTGGGCGTGGAGTGGTCCGAGGTCGAGGCCGCCCTGATCCGGCTCCCGTCGTTCGTGGAGGAACAGGGCCTGTGGTACTCGGTGGCCAACGGCCTGCAGGTCGGTCCGGAACAGCTCGACGCCGCCCGGGCCGCACTCCGGGTGGCGAACTGACGGGCCGTCGAGCAGGCCGGCCGCCGAGCAGGTCGGCGGGTGGCCCCGAACGGCTCCGCCTCGCTACCGTCTCGGACACATGACGGTCTATCTGGTCCGCCACGCGTCCGCCGGGACGAGGGACGACGCCGATCCCAGCGACGGGGAGCGAATCCTGGACGCCACCGGCCACCTGCAGGCCGAGCGTCTGGCCGAGTGGCTCCGGCATGAGGACATCCGCCAGGTCCTCTCGAGCCCGCTGCGGCGGTGCGTCCAGACGGTGGAACCGCTGGCCAAGCTGCTGGACCTGCCCGTGGTCGCCGATGCCCGGCTGGCCGAGGGGTCCGAGGTCACGGCGGCCTGGACGCTGCTCGAGGAGGCCGCCGGCGCCACCGGCGACGTCGTGGTGTGCAGCCACGGCGACGTGATCCCGGACCTGGTCCGGCGGCTCCAGGGCCGGGGCATGCAGATCCCCGGCAAGAGCGGGTGTGCCAAGGGGTCGGCCTGGGTGCTCCAGCACTGGGACGGGGAACGCTTCGCCACCGGCCTCTACACCCCGGTCAAGGTCTGAACCCCGCCGGGGCCGTCTCATTCCGTTGACCGCCGTCAACGGTCCATTCCGGTGACCGCCGTCACCGGTCTGCGCTACTCTCCCGGGCAGAGCTCCGGCCATCGGTCGGCCAGCACGGCAGGGAGAGTCCTCATGTCCAACGCCACCCGTTCCACCAACCGCCGGATCGGTGGGGTCATCGCCGTCCTGGCGGGGCTCGCCGTCATCGCCGCGGCCTGCACGCCGCCCGCCGGACCCCCGAGCCGCGACTGGATCGTCCGACCCGTGTCGATCACCGTCCTCGACCAGGAGGACGTCGACGCCGGGGACGAGCCCTACATCATCCAGGTCGGCTTCCGCTCCAAGCTCGGCGTGGCCGACTCGACCCAGGTCAGCGTCGCCTCGCAGTGTCGCTCGGGTGCGCTCCCGGCCGCCGACTCCGGCGGGGTCGGCGACACCGTGCCGGTGCCGGCCGGCAGCGCCGACATCCGCTTCGACGACGTCACCAATCTGGACGTCGGCGATCTGGCGCTCAACTTCGCTCCGCTCGAGATCATCGGGACGCTCGGCTTCGTCGTCGAGCGCGACGGCATCTTCGCCACCTGCGCCATCACCGACCTGCTCCAGAACACGCTCACGCCCCTGCTCGGCGACGCACTGGAGCTGCTCATCGCCTCCCAGCCCGTGCCGCCCACCCAGGAGCAGCTGATCGCTCTCATCACCGACAACATCGGTTCGCTGCTCGGTGCCATCGGTGGGCTGATCGCCTCGGTGATCGAGGGGCTCGGGAACCCGGACGACATCATCGGCATCGCCGCCCAGATCCACCTGCCGACCGCCGGTGCGTTCACGGACCTGCTCCAGACCGCCTTCCAGGTGGCCGGCCTGTTCGAGCCGGATCTGGCGCTCGGCGTGCTGCCGCTCGACGACCTGGGCTCGGGCATCAAGATCCGGGTCGGGTCCCTGAGTCCGTCCTCGGTCGACCTGCCGATCGGGATCCCGGGGACGTCCTACGTCTACCGGTCCAGCGTCATCCCGGGCTGAGCTCAGTCCTCGGACCGACCGCTCGCTGACAGGGCGTCGCAGCTCGGCTGCGGCGCCCTCGTCGCGTCCTGGCTCAGCCCGGTGTCCGCTCCTCGATCCCCCACGGCGAGTCGTAGTCCCCGGCGAGCAGGTCGAGGAACGGGCGGGGCGGCAGCGCCTCCGGACCGAGCACACCCGCACCCGACCACACGCCGGCGTCGATCAGTTCGCAGGCCACCACCGGGCCCACGGCGGTCTGCCAGACCACGGCCTGGGCACCGTCCCGACCCATGGTCTCGGCGTTGTCGACCACGTGGTACAGGTACACCTCCCGCTCCCCCGACGGGTGACCGGAGGCGTCCGCGCCCACGCCGGTGACCCAGGTGCCGGCGCAGGTACGACCTTCGATGCGGTCACCGAGCTCCGCCGGGTTGGGGAGGCATGCCGCCACCACGTCCCGGGGTGAGACGCGGGCGTCACGCACCTTGACCGGGTCGGTCGAGTCCAGACCGAGCTGGTGCAGGACCTGCAGGACGTTGATGAACTCGTCGCCGAGGCCGTACTTGAAGGTGACCCGCTCGCAGTCGATCCAGCGCGGCACGAGGAGCACCTCCTCGTGCTCCACGTTGACGCACTCGACGTCGCCGATGCCACCGGGGAAGCGGAAGACCTCGGGCTCCGAGAACGGCGGCGTCGTGAACCAGCCGCGGTCGCGCTCCCAGACGACCGGCGGGTTGAGGCACTCCTCGATCACGGTCCAGATCGAGAACGTCGGGGCGAAGTCGTAGCCGCGGACCGTCATGTCGGCGCCGTCACGGATGCCGACCTCACGGATCGACGTGAACAGCTCGTCGGCCGCGTAGCGGGCGAAGACGTCGGCGATCCCGGGCTCCACCCCCATCCCGCACAGCGCCAGCAGCCCCCGCTCCTCCCAGGCGGCCGCCCGCTCGAACTGCAGGTCGCCGAGCTTGACCCCGCACTCGCTGTGGGGCCGTTCCGGGTGCGGCGTCGAGATCGACATGGCCATGTCCATGTAGTGGGCGTCGGCCGCCAGCGCCCCCTCGAAGATCGGCATCACGAAGCGCGGGTCGGCCGCGTTCATCACCAGGCCCGCACCTGCGGCCCGGGCCGCAGCCGTCACCGCCGACGCATCGGATGCGTCCAGGGTCACCGCCGTGTACCGATCGTCGCGGGCCGCCACCCGGGCGGCCCGGGTGGGATCGATGTCGGCGACGACCACCGTCTCGACGAAGGACCGTCGCGACGCGATCGCAGCGAACGCATCGCCCACACCACCAGCTCCGACCATGAGGATCCGCATGGGTCAGACGCTAACCGCCCCCGGGGTTCGGGATCGGGGGTGCGCCGGGCACGGTGGACACCGAGGCGTTCGGCGTGTCCCCGGCCCGCGGCGTGCCGGCGGGTTCGGTCGGCGACGGCCCAGCGGACCCCCGTTCGGCGGCCTCGAGCACCTGCCGCAGCTGCTGGGGCGTCCCGAGGAGGAACGACACGGTGGGCCACGGTCCGGTCTCCAGGGCCCCGAGCGCCGCCCGCGCCGCATCCAGGCGCTGCTCGCCGAGCGCGACCGCGGCCTGCAGCAGCCGGGCGTTCGCATCCGACGGATCGACGAACAGGGCGCGCTCCGCCAGGGCCGAGGCCGCCGCCGGGTCCGGGCGTTCGGGCCCGAGCGCCGCCACGCCCCGGGACACCAGTGCGTCCGTGGACCCCGGGTTGGCGGCGACCACCTCGTCCAGACAGGCGCCGAGCTGGTCGTAGAAGGCCTGGTCGAAGGCCAGGTCCTCGCCCTGGCCGGTGATCACCCGGGTCCAGCACTCCGAGGTGGGCGGATCGAGCAGACCCAGAAACACCTTCAGCTCCAGGAGCTCCTGACGCAGCACCTGCTCGGCGATCGCCGAGGGGTCGTTGCGGTAGAACGCCGCCAGCTCGTCGGCGGCCTCCGTGTAGGCGGCGGTGGCCGCCTCCCGGTCGCCCCGCTGCCGGGCGGCGTCGGCCGCACGGGCCGCCACCACGGCCCGGAACACGTGCACGTCGGGGAAGGACTCGTCGAGCTCGACCACCCGGTCGAACCGTTCGCTCCCCTCCACGACGCGACCGCTGCGCACCAGCGCCCACCCCTGGTAGGTGAGCGCCTCGACGTTGTCGGGCGACTCGGCGAGCAGGTCCTCGTAGCACTCCACACCGGCCTCCGGGTCGGAGAACGCGAGCGGCTGGCAGTTGGCGAGCCGGGCCCGGACGGTGTCGTCGTTGCCCGTCAGCGTGCCCGCACCACGCTGGCCCGACGACCGGGCCACGAGCACACCGGCGCCAAGAGCCAGCAGGAGCACGGCCGCCACCACGAGCGGCCCCTGCCACCGGCGCGGTCCCGCGGCTCCGGATCCTGCGACATCGTCGGGACGGGCATCGGCGGGACGGACATCGGCGGGACGGGCATCGGTGGCGTCGCCGTCGAGCGCCCGCAGCACTGCGGCGGTCCGGGCGGTGTAGTCGTCGCGCAACGTCTCGAGGTCGTCGTCGTCCAGGTCACCCGCAGCGTGCTCGCGGTCCAGGTCGGCGAGCGAGGCCAGCAGGTGGTCGCGTTCGTCCTCGAGCGCCGCCCGACGGGCGTCGGCCCCGCCGGCGGAACCGTCGTCACCCACGGCGGTCTCCCTCGCCCCGGACGTCGTTGCTGTCCGGATCACCGGCCGTCCCCCGGCGGGCGAGCTCCTCGGCGACCAGCTCGCGGTCGGCATCGGTGGCACGGGCGCCGACCTCACGGCGCCAGCGGGAGAACAGGGCGACGAGCGCCACCACCGCAGCGGCGAGGCCCACCACGGGGACGATCCAGATGAGCGAACCGAGTCCCGACGACGGCGGGGTCAGGAGCACCTCCTGGCCGTAGCGCTGGGCGAAGAACGCCAGGATCTCGTCGTCGGTCCGCCCCTGGCGCATCTGCGAGTCGATCTCCTCCCGGAACTGCACGGCGAGCGGCGCCTGCGATGCGGCCACCGACTCCCCCACGCACTGGAGGCACTTCAACTGGATCTCGAGCGCGAAGGCACGCTCGTCGCTCACACCGCGGCTGGGGGTCGTGTCGATCGAGGCCAGCAGAACACCGAGAACGACCAGGCCCATGGCCATCCAGGCCCACCACCGCTGCCGCCACGGATGCCGGGGCGCCGGCGCCCGGCCGCTCACGAGGTGCGGCCGTCGACCACGGCCTGGAGCTCATCGGCGGTGACGCCACCGTCGAGCTTGGCCACCACGGTGCCGTTCGGGTCGATCACGTACGACTCCGGCAGCTTGACCACGCCGTAGTCGAGGGAGGCCGACTGGGTGTCACCGGTCAGGACGGGCCAGTCGCCACCGTTGGCGGCGAAGAACTCGCCGACCCGCTCGTCGGTGTCGTCGAACGCCACGCTGACCACCTCGGCCCGACCCTCGTTCGCCTCGGCGAACCGGATCAGCTCGGGGTGCTCGGTCACACAGGGAGGGCACCAGGTCGCGAAGAAGTTCACGACCACCCACTCCCCGCGCAGGTCGTCCAGGTCGAACGGCTCGCCGTCCAACGTCGTGCCCGTGAGCGCCGGGGCGAGCCCACCGACCGCGGCGCTGCCCGCCGGACCGGCATCGGACGGCGAACGGGTCGCCAGCAACAGCACGAACGCCGCGGCCAGCACGGCCACGGTGCCGACCAGGATCGCGGTCCGGCGACTCATCCGACCGCCTCGGCACCCTGCCGATCGCCACCCTCGGTCCCGCGCCGGGCGCCTCCCGAGGTGACCCCGGCCGAGGTCGGCGCGGTCGGGTCCCGACGACGGCCCGGGAACAGCGAGAGCACGGTGCCGACGACCATCACGATGCCGCCGACCCAGAGCCAGACGACGAGCGGCTGCACGATCACCCGGATCGTCACCTCGCCCGTGACCGGATCGGGACTCGAGCTGACCGACAGGTAGACGTCCTCGGTCGGCCCGACCCGCACCGACGGCGTCCCGATCGTCATGCCACCCATTCGGTACCGGTTCAGGCGGGGCTCGTAGACCCGGCCGCCGTCGACCCGCACCTGCGAGATGACCTCCACCCGGTTGTCCCGCTCGACGGTCCGGGACCCCAGGTAGGTGACCTCGTGCCCGGCGACGGTGCTGGAGGCCCCCGGGGCGAGGGTCACCTCGGCCTGGCGGATGTAGCTGGTCGAGGCGGCGAAGGCGACGGCGACCAGGATCGTGCCCAGGTGGACGACCATGCCGCCGTTGGCCCGACCCACGAACCCACGCCACCCCTGTCGGCGGGCCGCCAGCGCCAGTTGCCGGATCGCCGATCCGGCGGCGAACCCGGCCAGGCCGAAGGCCAGGAGCACCGTCGGGCCCGTGGCGCCCACGACCAGCGCCAGCACCAGGCACGCGACGCCACCCCAGGCCGGCCACCACAACCGGTCCCGGAGCACCTCGCCGGTGCCCTTGCGCCACGGCAGCACGGGGGCGACGGCCATGAGGGTCAGCAGCGCGAACCCGATCGGCATGGTCATCCGGCTGAAGAACGGCACGCCGACCGACAGCCGTTCGCCGTTCAGCGCCTCGATGATGAGCGGGAAGACCGTCCCGAGCAGCACCACGAACGCGAACGCCGCGAACAGCACGTTGTTCGCCAGGAACGCGCCCTCCCGGGACACCGGCGAGTCGATCCGGCCCGGGGACCGGAGCTGGTCACCCCGCCAGCCGATCAGCCCCACCGACACGGCCACCACCACGGCGAAGAACCCCAGGAGGATCGGCCCGACGGTCCCGCTCGAGAACGCGTGCACGGACTCGACCACGCCCGAGCGGGTCAGGAACGTCCCCAGGATCGTGAGCGCGAAGGTGGCGCAGAGCAGCGACAGGTTCCAGACCCGGAGCATCCCCCGGCGCTCCTGGACCATGACCGAGTGCAGGTAGGCCGTCCCCGTCAGCCACGGGAGGAAGCTCGCGTTCTCGACCGGGTCCCACTTCCAGTAGCCGCCCCAGCCGAGCACCTCGTAGCTCCACCAGGCCCCGAGGACGATCCCGGCGGTCAGGAACCCCCAGGCCACCAGGGTCCAGCGGCGGGTCTCCACGAGCCAGCCCTCGCCGACCCGGCCGGTCACCAGCGCCGCCACCGCGAACGCGACCGGCACGGTGAACCCGACGTAGCCCAGGTAGAGCATGGGCGGGTGGACGGCCATGAGGATGTGGTTCTGCAGGAGGGGGTTGGGTCCCGGACCGTCGTAGCCGGGCGGGGGCACCACGCCACGGAACGGGTTGGCGGCGGTCAGCATGAGACCGAAGAAGAACACCCCGACGGCGAACATCGTCACGAGCGCCCAGGCCACGAGCGGGTCCTCGAGGCGACCCCGGAACCGCCATGCGACCGTGGCGATGTAGCCCGCCAGGATCAGCCCCCACAGCAGGATGGACCCCTCGAGCGCCGACCACATGGTCGCGATGTTGAACAGCAGCGGCGTCGTCGACGAGCCGTGGTCGAACACGAACTCGACGCTGAAGTCACGGGTGATCAGGGCCCGCTGCATGGCGAACGTGGAGAGCACGGCGCCGAACAGGACCACCAACGAGTAGGCCAGCCCCAGCTTGAGCAGGTGCGGACGACCACGGCGCAGACCGTTCAGCAGCACGCCGATGCCGATGACGCAGCCGCCGAGACCGACCAGCAGTCCGGCCAGGCCGAGCGCCCGGTTCACCCGGCCGCGCCCTGCTGCGCGTCCTGTTCGGCCTGCTGGATGCGCTCGGGGTTCGCCTCGTCGTACTCGTTGTCGTGACGGATGAGGATCTCGTCGCTCGCGAACCGCTCGCCGACGAACTGCCCCTCGAGCACCACCGGGATCTCCGGGCCGAAGAGCTCGGGCGGATCACCGACGTGGTCCACCGGGACCTCGGCGCCGCCGTACCGGACGACGAAGCTCACCCCGTCGTCGGTCGTCTCGACCGACCCCGGGACGACGTTGCCCTGCATGCGGAACCGGTCACCGGCCAGGTCGTCGCGGCGCTCGACGGCCTCGTCGACGTTGTAGAAGAAGGTCGACGCCGACTGCAGCCCGTTGAACAGCACGACCCCGAGGGCGATCACGACCAGCACCACGGCGCCGACCGCCAGGACCGCACGGGGCGACCGGCCGGACCGGGCGTCCTCGGCGTGCCGTGCGGTCCGCGGCGACAGGTCGAGCGGCGGCGCCCCACCCAGTTCCTCGGCGTCCGGGGACTCCGGGTCGTCGGACACGGGGGGCGGGTTCACATCCACCGACGGTCCTGTTCGGCCACGACCTCGGAGGCCCGCCGGCCCCGCCGGATGATCCACGCTGCGTAGGCGGCCACGGACCCGAACGTACCGAGCCAGGCCGCCACGATGTACGCGGTCTCGTTCACGATGCGCTCCCCTCGGCCCGCCGCTCGGCGATGGCCTCGTCCAGGCTCCGCTCCTGAGCCCGCTCGGTCAGCCAGGCCAGTCGGAACCGGTGAATCAGCAGCCAGGCGAAGAGCACCAGGAACACCGTCAGGCCCAGGTAGGCGGTGAACAACTGGGTGCCCTGCATCTCGGGGTCCACGGTCCCGAAGATCGTCTTCTCCTGGTGCAGGCCCCGCCACCAGTCGACCGCCTTGTGCGTGATCGGGATGTTGACCACGGCCAGGATGCCGATCACGGCGCTCACCGTGCCCCGGGTCCTCGCCGAGGTCGGGATCCGGCGGACGGCCAGGTAGCCCAGGTAGGTGAGGAACAGGACGGTCGTGGTCGTGAGCCGGGGCTCCCAGCGCCAGAACACCCCCCAGGTGATCCGGCCCCACAACATGCCGTTGAAGATCGTCAGGGCGAAGAACAGCACCCCGATCTCGGCCGAGCTGGCGGCGAGCAGGTCCCAGAACTCGCTGCGCTTCCAGAGGTAGGCGATTGAACCGACCGCCGTGATGATGAACGCCACGTAGGCCGCCGAGACGGTCGGCACGTGCATGTAGAGGATGCGGATCGTCTCGCCGAGCTGGGCATCGGGCGGGGTGATCCAGAGTCCGAACACGACGAGGGCGGCGATCCCCACGAGCGAGGTCCACCCGAGCACCCGGGTGGCCCGCGACGAGGTCGAGCCCGGCGCCGTGGAACGGCCGGGAGCGTCGGCCCCGGACGGGCTGAGCGTTCCGTCGATCGTCACATGTCCTCCATCAGCGGGCGGAACAGGAGTGCTCCGAGACTCAGGTACACCACTGCAAAGATGCCCAACATTGCTGCCCACGGCCAGCCGGGGCCAGCCGAGCGGCCCAGGGCCACGTCGAAGGCCGCGGTCGCCCCGATCAGGACGGGCGCCAGCAGGGGCAACAGGAGCAGCGGCAGGAGCGTCTCGGCCCCCCGGAGCCGGAGGCCCACCACCCCGTAGGTGGCCCCCGCCCCGGCGATCCCCAACGTGGCGAGCACCACGGTGCCCATCAGGAGCACCCAGCCCCGGAGCGTCGTGTCGTAGAGCACGGCCACCGCCACGAGGAGCACGGCCTCGAGCACGAGCAGCTGCGCGGCGATGGCCGCCACCTTGCCGAGGTAGATCGAGGCCGGCGACAACCCGGACAGCCGCAGGGCGTCCAGCACCCCGTCCTCGCCCTCGACCGAGAAGCTGCGCTGCACCACGAGCACCCCGGCGAACAACACGACCATCCAGAACAGCCCGCCGGTCGCCCGCTGGAGCACCCCCCGGTCCGGGTCGAGGGCGAACGCGAACAACAGGACGCACAACAGCGCGAACGGGAGCACCTGGCCCAGGCCGACCCGGCTGCGCCACTCGAGGCGCAGGTCCTTGCCCGCCACGAGCGCGGCGTCGCGGATCACGGAGCCCCCTCGGTGCCGACCACCACGGCACCACCGGCGATCGTGACGACCCGGTGGGCGACGGACTCGGCCCGGTCCAGCTCGTGCGACGCGAACAGCACCGTGGCCCCCGCCGCCGACGCCTCGGCGATCAGCTCGTCGACGACGTCCCGGCCGCCGGCATCGAGCCCGGCATGGGGTTCGTCCAACAACCAGAGCTCCGGTCGGCGGGCCACCATCGCCGCGAAGCTGACCCGCCGGCGCTGTCCGGTGGACAGCGACCGCACGGCGATCCCGTGCAGCCGGTCCGGGACACCCAGCCGCTCGAGCGCTGCGCTCCCGTCGGCGGACGAGGCCCCCGCCGCCCGGGCCCAGAACCGGACGTTCTCGCGAACCGACAGCTCGCCGTAGAGCTGGGTGGCGTGACCGAGGAGCCCGACGCGCCGGCGGACCGCGGCCGGCCGGGCGACCAGGTCCACCCCGAGCACCTGCGCGGTCCCGGAGGTCACGGGGAGCAGCCCGGCGCAGGTGCGCAGCAGCGTCGTCTTGCCGGCGCCGTTGGCACCCCGGACCAGGACCACCTCGCCGGCAGCGACGTCCAGGTCGGCCCCGGCCAGCGCCGGGAATCGGTCCACGAGGGCGACGGCGCCTCGGAGGTGGACGACGGGATCGGGGGCCATGGTGCGCACGCTCGGTCGGCGGGGCGGCATCGCCCGAACCGAGCGGGCCCAACCTACCGGCTGCCCCCGACCGGGGACCATGCCGGGGTGCCGGCGGGGCCCCAGCGAACCGCCACCGCCGGAACCGGCGGGGCCCCAGCGAACCGCCACCGCCGGAACCGGCGGGGCCCCAGCGAACCGCCACCGCCGGAACCGGCGGGGCCCCAGCGACTACGGAGGCGACGGGTTCTCCAAGGTCCTCGGCG
>SXGR01511647.1_pt1 | contig 34360 bp, 29 predicted proteins | sample 3174711 | NCBI WGS metagenome assembly SXGR01 (sample SAMN11356860, study PRJNA531348) | freshwater metagenome | isolation source: freshwater sample F1-60 | place: China: Fuxian Lake, Yuxi | collected 2017-12-25 | reverse complement strand
GTATCCGCTGCCGGAAGCTCAGCTCGACCGGTTCATGTTCAATGTGAACATTGAGTACCCGAACCTTGAGGACGAGCGGCGGATCCTCGCCGAGACGACCACGGACGCCGATCGTCGGGCCGCGCCGGTCGCAAGTGGCGCCGAACTCGAGGCGGCACGCATGCTGGTGCGCGCACTGCCAGCCGCGAGCAATGTGGTGGACTACGCGCTCCGCCTGACACGCGCCACGCGTCCGGCAGAGTCCGGCGCGCCGCAGGCCGTGCGCGACTGGGTGCGTTGGGGCGCTGGTCCGCGCGCGGGTCAGGCGCTGCTGCTCGGGGCCAAGTCGGCGGCACTCATCGACGGGCGCACGGTGCCGGAGCCTGAGGACGTGACGCGCGTCGCACTACCGGTGTTGCGTCATCGCGTACTCGTGAACTTCCAGGCCGAGGCGGATGGCATCAGGCCGGACGATGTGATCGGCAAGTTGCTCGGCACGGTTCGGCCCTGAACGGGCCGTGACGCCAGCCGCAAGTGGAGTGGGGCCTGGGTCAGCGTTACAGCCGACCGTGGTCGTGGCGATCGAGGATCTCGAGCTCTCGGCGCGACGTGTCGTCGAGGGACTGCGGACCGGTGGCAATCGCAGTCCCTTTCACGGGTACTCGACTGAGTTCAAGCAGCACCGCCCGTACCGCGCAGGCGACGACCTCAAGTACCTCGACTGGAAGCTATACGCCCGGAGTGACCGGTTGTACACGCGGCAGTTCCGCGACACGACAAACGTTCCGGTGATGCTGGTGCTTGATGCGAGCGCATCGATGGCGTATCGACACTTGAAGACGAGTGCACCGCGTGAGGGTTCTGTCGGGTCGGCTGCGGGCGATGCTCACGATGCGATGTCAAAGTGGCGCTACGCCCAGGTGATCGCCGCGGCCCTCGCGTACATCGCGAGCGATCAGGGCAACGCGGTGGGACTGATGGCGATGTCAGGCGCTGAGGTGCGATTCCTGTCTGCACGCGGAGGGGCGGTGCACCTGCGGCAGGTCATCGCGGCCATCGACTCGCTGGACCCGGCCGGACAGTGGAAGCCACCGCGGGTGATCGATCGTGCAGCGCAGCTGATGCGTCGGCGCGGAATCGTGATTGTCGTCTCCGATCTGTACGACGACGAGGATGGGACGTCGCGAGCACTGAGGCGACTCGCACGGCACGGCCACGATGTCTCACTCCTGCAGGTGCTATCACCGGGTGAACTCGACCTCGGCGTCACCGGGCAGGTGGAGTTCGTCGACGTGGAGTCTGGCGACCGCCGGCTTGCCGACGCGAACGTTATCGCGCCGCGATATGCACAGGCCGTTCGCGCATTCGTCGCCCGGTGGCGCGGCGACGCGCTGAAGGCCGGCATTGACCACGCGTTGCTCTCGACGGCTCAGCCGCCCCAACGCGCACTGCGCGACTGGCTGCAGCGGCGGGGTGGCCGGCATCTGACGGGCCACTCGCATCGTCCGATGGCCAGATGAGCTGGGCGAATCCATTTGCGCTGATCGGGCTCGGGGCCATCGTCCTGCCGATCCTGATCCATCTGATGGCGCGTGCGCGGGCGCGCCAGGTCAGCGTTCCGACACTGCGATTCCTTGAGGGCACGCGCCATCAGCCTGCGCGCCGTACAACCCTTCAGGACATTCCGCTCTTGTCGCTCCGCGCAGCGGCACTCATCGCGGTGGCCTTCGCGGTCGCTGGGCCGATGCGCCGTGCCGAGCCGGTGCTAGAGCCGGATGGCACTGTGGCCCGAGCGGTGGTACTCGACACGAGCCCGAGCATGCAGCGGACGGCGGTTGGCGCCGGTGTGGCCGGACAATCTGCTGTTGCAGTCGGGAATGGTGTGGCCGACAGTCTGGCGCAAGCCGCGACCGCCGCGCTGATTGTGCGGACATCGGATCCAGCAGCTGCGCTCGCCGGCGCTGCGGCGTGGGCGCTCACGCGCCCCGGTCGCGCCGAGGTCATTGTGGTGAGCGATTTCCAACGTGGGACAATCGAGCAGCGCGACATTACGACCTTGCCAGCCGGCGTCGGTGTCGCGTTTCGAAAAGTTGGGGTTCATCAGGGCGCTGCGCCGATTGAACGTCGTTCGCGGCAGGGCGGGGTTGACCTGGTCGCCCGAACCGAGTTCACTGGCGGCCGTACCAACGTGATCTACACGGTCACCCCGCGTGTAGCCCGCGCGAGCGATCTGGAGATTCTCGCGGCGCGCGCCGATCGGGCCACCGTCGTTGCTGTGCGTGCCGCAGCCGCGGCGATCGGTGTGGATGATGGACCAGACTCGCTGGCCCATCCCGTCGTCATCGCCTTTGCCGGCGCTGATTCCAGCGATGCACTCGTCGCCGAGTCAACGGCCCTGAACGAGCCGTGGCAGGCGGATATCGCGGTGCGCGTGCTGCGCGATCCGTTGCTCCGCCCCGGCGCAACGGTCAGTGCCCGCGCGATCAGGCGCGAAGGCCGCGAGGTATTGCTTTTCGTGTCGAGCGCCGCGGTCGCAACGGAGGACGGAGTCGCGCTCATCGCCGCGGTCGCCCGCGCGCGATCGACCGCAGTGGCCGCACCGGAGCTTGAGCCGGCCACTCTCGCTGACTCTGCGCTCACAGACTGGGCACGCGATGCGGGCGTGCGTGTGCCTCAGCAAACGGAGTCGCCAAACAGTCTGCCGACGAGCACGCGGTGGCTCTGGCTTGTGGCGCTCCTGCTACTCGGCGTAGAGGCAGTCCTCCGGCGGTCGTCCGTATTCACTAACCGGGCCACCGTCGCGCCCGATCTGGCCGCCGATGACGCGGTCTGACGCGGCGGTTGTTCGCGCGCTGCTGCGCGCGGCGGAACGTCGGCTCACCATCGGCGATCTCGCTACCGGCGGTGCCGCAGGATTCGCCGTGGCGGCAGGGTTCGCGTTCGTGGGTTGGCCTACGCGCGCGTCGGGCCTCTCGCCGCTAGTCGTCGGCGTACTGCTCGCGGTGCTTGTTGGAGTGGCGACGGCTGTTGTGCGCCGTCGTCGCGGTCTGCGCGCTCCATCCGCAGTCGAACGCGGTGCTCCCGCATCGCGCAATCTGCTGTTCACGGCTGGAGAACTGGCGAATGCCCCCGTCAGCGACGCGTCGGGGACCAAGTCGCCGGCCGAGTCCTACGCTTCACGGCAAGTGCTGGCCAATGCAGCCCGCGTCGCCGGAGCCGTGAACCTCGCATCGGCCGTGCCGCTCTTCGGCCGGATCGCGGGCGTCATGGTTGCTGCCACCCTGTGGATCGCCACGGTCGCGCGCGCGACCGGTGGCTCACTCGCTGGACCTGCGCTCTCGGTGATGCCGGTGATCGACGCCGTCGAGTTTGTCGTGGAGTCGCCAGCGTACGCGGCGAAGCCGGTGCGGATCGTGCGCAATCCCGATCGGCTCGATGTGCTGGCCGGAAGTCGCATCGCAATCGTGGTGCGCACCAACGGATCCGCTGTGTCACTCCTCACGCTCGACACCTCGCGCGCCTTGATCGCGTCAGCGCCCGGTACGTTTGCCGGCACCTTTGCCGCCGTTGCTGACGGGTTCGTCGCATTCGAGCCCCGTGCGGCGCAGGGCATCGTCGGCGCGCGACGGCTGGTCGGTCTCTCGATCGTCCCTGATCTCGATCCCCGCGTCAGCATCGTCGCGCCCGGCCGCGATCTCGTGCTGCCCCATGGCAAGCGAACCATCCAACTCGCCATCGACGCATCAGACGATATCGGACTCGTATCGCTGAAGCTCAGGTACACGCGCGTGTCGGGTTCCGGCGAACGGTTCATCTTTATTGAAGGCGAGGTGCCGCTCGACATCACGCGCTCTTCGGTCGGGAAGTGGATTGCCCGTGCACGCTGGAAGCTCGACACGCTCGCACTCGAGTCGGGCGACATGGTTGTTTACAAGGCCGTTGCCGCTGATGCACGCCCCGGCGCGCCGTCGGTCGAGTCGGACGCTTTCATCGCTGAAGTCGCATCGCTTGGCGGCGTGGCTGCCGAGGGCTTCTCGATCGATCCCGATCAGGAGCGCTACGCCATCAGTCAGCAGATGGTGATCCTCAAGACGCAACGGCTCATCGCGAAGCAGCGCACCCTCTCTCCTGGGCTGTTCGCCGACGAAGCGGCGTCGATCGCGGTCGAGCAGCGCCACGTACGCGCCGAGTTCGTCTTTATGATGGGTGGCGAGATGAACGATGGCGGGCTCGACGCTGCCAGTCTCGACGACCTCAACGAGGAGGAAGAAGCTGCCCGCGAGGACGAACTGCTCGGTGGTCGTGAGGCCAATCAGGGTCAGCTCGCGCTCCGTCGGGCCATTGTCGCAATGAGTCTTGCGGCGCGGTCGCTCACGACGGCCGACGCGGCCACGGCGCTCACGCACGAACGCGCCGCGCTCATTCAGCTCGAGCGGGCCTTTTCGAGCCGGCGCATCATCTTGCGCGCGTTGAGCGTGCGTGAGAGCCTTGATTCTGCGCGCCGACTGAGCGGCGACCTGTCGGAGACAGTACGGTTCTCGCGTACGATCGCGCGACCTGACCCAGATGCGCGAGCTGTGGCGTTGCGCGGCTTGCTTGGCGAGCTGTTCGCATTGTCCGGTGCAGGTGCTGGTGCCCCTGCCGACGCGGCTCGCGCATTGCCGATCCTCGCCGAACGCGTGCTGCGGATTGACCCATCCGAGCCGGCGCTGCAGGAGATCGCGCGTACGATGTCATCCGGGAGCGAGAGCAACGGCTCGCGAGAGCAGGTCGCGCGTGCCGCAGCTGCGATAAGTGCGGAGATGCGGCGGCTCTTGCCAGCATCGCCGACTGGCGGGAAAGCGCTTGATGCCATGCGCTCGATTGGGGCGCTGGTGGATCTACTGCGCCGGAGCACGCCGTGACCGACACGCGCGTCGTGCGTCGCCTGCTGCGTTGGACGGCGGTCACCGTGGCGGTCGCGGCGATCATTGATCCTGCGTGGATCTCTTCGCCGCATGGACGGCTCTTGGTATCGGTCGTTGCCGCAGATCCCCGCGATCCTGAGGTCGCGGCACTCGTGGCGAGGGTTGCTTCGGCACTCGGCGTGTACACCACGGTGATTGCTGCGCCATTGCCCGCTGCCGACGCGACGGTCATCGTCGGTGATCGCCTCCCTGATGCTGCGCTGTTGTCGGCCGCACCGATCGTTGCGGTCGTGCAGGGGGGCGATGCGCCACGCATCGCCATCGAGTCGATGGAACTGCCGCGCAGCGCGACGCTCGATGCCACCGTGTCGGTGGTCGCATCGATGCGATGGCTCGCTGCGGCGGGGCGCAACGTCGAGGTGACACTCTCGGTGGGCGGCGTGGTGGTCGATCGTATCTCCCGCCGGGCAAAGTCTGCGGACGAGCGGGTCGACGTCGTGTTGAGCGCCGTGGCCGGCGACACGGGAGTGCTGTCGTTGCGTGTCGAAGCCCGCGTCGCAGGCGGTACCGGGGCCGGAGTCAGCGCGGACGGGGCGGTGCAGGTGCGAGGGGCGCGCTATGCCATCCTGTTCTACGATGCGCGGCCATCGTTCGCATCGACGTTCGTGCGTCGTGCGGTCGAACGTGACGCCCGGTTCGCGGTGACAGCGCGGACGATCACATCGCGGACGGCTTCAGTCGATGCCGGCGCGCCTCCCGCACGCATTGATGACGCCGCGTCGCTCGCTGCGTACGACGTGGTCGTTGTTGGTGCGCCCGGTGAGCTCGGTGCAACCGCTGTCGCGGCGCTTGATGTCTATCTCCGCAATCGAGGTGGCTCGGTGTTGTTGCTCCTCGACGAGCGAAATAGCGCACCTGTCGAGCGACTCACTGGTACGGGCGATTGGCGTGCGGCATCTGGCCAGGTCGGAGTCGTGAAGCGTGTTGGCGGCGCGGCGGTCCTTCGCACGACCAGCGTGGTGTGGCCGGCGGTATTGCCTTGGGGCGCCTCGGTCATCGCGGTCGGCGATTCGGGCCGGCCCGTGGTGTGGAAGTCAGCCATCGGCGCTGGACAGGTCGTGGTGAGCGGTGCGCTCGATGCGTGGCGATTCCGCGATCCGGCGAGTTCGGCCTTCGAGCGGTTCTGGCTCGACCAGATCGCCGATGCCGCCGCAAACGCCCCGGCGCCAATCGCCATCTCCGCGCCAAGCGTCGCTGCTCCGACGGCTCGGTTGACCGTGGCCGTTGACCTTCGTGATGCGGCACTGCGCGTGCGCCCAGGTGGCGGCGCGCAGTCGTTGCGCGTAAGCGTCAGTGCGAAACTCGCCCGCCTTGATGGCCCAGATGCCGTTGCCGGTGTACCGACAGATCTTCGCCTCTGGCCGACGGGTTCGGTTGGCCACTTCGAGGCGTCGGTATACGCTCCGTTGCAGCCAGGAAAATATTCTATAGATGTGGAATCCGGCTCGGCCCGTGCGAGTGCACCGCTGGTCGTCCGCGCCGATGCCAGCGCCGCGACGCCGTCGGCCAATGCGATGCTCGAAGCTTGGGTCACGGGCCACGGCGGTTCGGTGATTCCAGTCAATAACCTCGGTCGCCTAGCAGCAGCCGTCCGCGTGGCCGCGAAGACATTCCCGCGTGCCGAGCCTTGGTACCCAATGCGCTCCGCGTGGTGGCTGGTTGTGTTCGCGGTCGCGCTCTCGGCAGAGTGGTGGCTCCGGCGCCGAACGGGTCTCGCGTAGCTCCGGTAAAACAGAATGGGGCCAGGACTCGAATCGAGTTGATCTCTCGGCCGCAACCGTCACCGAATCATGCCCAGGCCAAGCGAATGCCCGGGCTGGGCGCGGCCCTGAGTAGCGGCGCGGAGCGTCGGTTAGCTATCGTATGTCCGCACACCAAACTCCGAGAACATGATCACACGCGAAGAAGCCAAGTCTGTCGTCGACAAGATCCTCAACATGGCTGGTGGTGCGAAGGCCGATGCGGTCGAAGTCAACCTGACAGCCGGCGAACGGTCGGGAACCCGGTGGGCCAACTCGTCCATCACCACCAACCTCGTGCAGTTCGATCGCAACGCGACCGTCACCGTGCGCATCGGCCAGAAGACTGGCAACGCGAGCACACGCGACTGGTCTGACGGTGGGTTGCAGAAGATGTGCGACGAGGCCGTTGAGGAGGCAGGGAAGGCGACAGATTCGCCGAACCTCCCCGAGCTGCTCGGCGCCCAGGAATACATCCCTGTGGACGGTGCACTGCAGGACGCGATCACCTTCGGTCCCCTCGAGCGCGCGCGACTCGTGCGCGACAGCATCGACCTCGCGCAGAAGAAGGGCGTACTGGGCGCGGGGTACATCCCCAAGAACGATCTCGCGACCTGCAACGCGAACTCCAAGGGACTCTTCGCCTATTACCGCACCGCCGACATCGGCTTCATCCTCACTTGCCGGATGACCGACGGCAGCGGTTCGGGCTGGTCGGGCACCATGGGCATCAAGGACGTGCGGATGCTCGACGCGAAGGCGCTCACTGAAGTTGCGGCGAACAAGGCGCTCAAGAGTCGCAAGGCCAAGGCCATTGAGCCGGGCCGGTACACCGTGATTCTCGAGCCGCGCGCTAACGCGCGCTTTCTCTCGCTGATGACCGGCATCTTCAATCCGAACGGTGGCGGTGGCGGCGGTGGTGGATTTCCCGGCGGTCCGCCGCCTGACGCTGCGGCTGGTGGGGCTGGTGCGGCTGGTGCCACCGGCGCTGGTGCGGCTGGCGCTGCTGGTGGTCCTCCGGGCGGTGGCGGCGGCGGCGGATTTGGCGGCGGGATCGGCGGTCCGGGCGAGTACATGGCGAAGAAGAAGGTCGGTGACAAACTGTTCAGCGACCTGTTCACGCTGAAGAGCGACGTCGGCAACGCGATGCTACGGCAGTCCACGATCGGGCCCGACAACAAACCGGCGAAGCCCGTCACCTGGGTAGACAAGGGTGTGCTCACTGCGATGGGCCCGAATCAGGGCGCAGGCACGAATCAGAGTCTCAGTCAGGAAGGCTCGAACCTCTCCGTCGAGGACATGGTCAAGTCCACGCGTCGCGGATTGCTCGTGACATCGTTCTGGTACATCCGCGGCGTCCCGTCGCAGGAGCAGCCGTTGCTCAATACGGGGATGACACGCGACGGGTTGTTTCTCATCGAAAACGGCGAGCTGGCCGGTCCGGTGCAAAACTTCCGCTGGAACATGAGCCCGATCGTCGGCTACTCGAATCTCACCTTGGTCGGCAAGCCGGTCCCGATGGAAACCGGCGAGGCGTTCGGCAGTGGCAACGCCGCCCTTGTGCCGCCCGTGCGCATCGAAGAGTTCTATATGACCTCCGTCTCGCCAGCGGTCTAGGCTTTTCGCCTCACCTGTCACGCGTCACCAGTCACCTACTCATATGTCATCGTCACGCAGAGACTTCCTGATGGGCACCGCCTCCGCGGCCGCCATCGGCTTTTGGTCCAACGACATCGTCTCCGAGATCCTTGCGACTTCGCCCGTGGGCAAGGTCATGGAGACTCGGTTCAAGGGGATGGCCGATATCGTGCTCGGCGAAGCAAAACTCCTCGGCTGCAGTTATGCCGACGTGCGCTTCACGCTGACGGCTTCGCCTGTGGGCGCGACGATCAACTATCGCGCCGATGCGCCTGATGCCGGCCCCGGCGGACGTGGTGGTGGACGCGGTGCTGGCGGCGCGGCTGGTGGCGCGGCTGGCGGTCGCGGTGGGGCAGCTGGCGGTCGTGGCGGTGGCGGCGGCGGTGGACGTGGAGGTGGTGCCCAGCTGCGCGATATCCCGACCGACGCCAATCGTGCGCCGGCCGGATTCGGTGTGCGAGTCATCCACGGCGGCGTCTGGGGCTTTGCCTCAAGCCCGATCGTGACCGAAGACGAAATCCGTCGGATCACGCGTATGGCCACTGAGGTGGCGCGCGCGAGTGCCATCGCCAAGCGCGCGGACATCAAGCTCGCGCCGGTGCCCAAGTACATCGACAACTACATCACGCCGATGGTCAAACACCCCACGTCTGTATCAGCCACCGACAAGATGGCGTGGGCGCAAGCCATAGTCGACAAGGCGAAGGCCGTGGCCGGCGTGACCGCCGTGAACGTCTCGGCGACGCATTCGTATGAATGGCGCTACTTCGCGTCGAGCGAGGGGTCGTACATCGAGCAGGAGATGTTCGTCACCAACCCTACGCTGAGCGTGACGGCAAAGGTCGGCGATATCACGCGCACACGGAACTATCCCGGCGTGCAGGCGTGCGGCGGATGGGAAGTCGCCGAGCGTTCGGATCTGTTGACGTCCGCCGAGCGCGTGGCGACCGAGGCGGTGGAGTTCTGCACGGCGAAGCCACTCGGTTCGAGCGGGCTGCGCGATGTGATTATGTCGCCGTCGCACGCCATGCTGACGATTCACGAAATTGTGGCGCACGCAACGGAACTCGACCGCATCATGGGCTACGAGGCCAACTACGCCGGCACGAGCTTCGTGAAGATCTCCGACGTGGGCAAGCTGAAGTACGGCTCGAAGCACATGAACATTACCGCCGACAAGACCGACGACGGCATCGGCTCGGTTGGGTATGACGACGACGGCGTGAAGTCGATGAAGTGGCCCATCGTGAAGGAGGGCGTGCTTGTCGGGTTGCAAACCAATCGCGAAACGGCGCACCTGATCGGTGAAAACTTCAGTCGCGGCTGCACCTTCGGAAACTCGTGGCGCGACTATCCCTTCCTCCGGATGCCGAACGTCCACTTGGAGGCCGGTCCGGCCAACGCACCCAAGCTCAGCGAGATGATCGCCGATGTCAAAGACGGCGTGATGATCGACGGGCGCGGGAGTTATTCAATCGACCAGCAGCGGTACAACGGCCAGTTCGGCGGCCACGTGTTCTGGGAGATCAAGAACGGCAAGATCACCCGCATGTGCACCGACGTGACGTACAATGCGATCACGACTGACTTCTGGGGGAACCTCGACGCCATCACCGGGCCAAGCGAATATCAGAAGCACGGCACTGGCGGGGACGCGAAGGGGCAGCCCACGCAGACCAACTCCATCTCGCATGGCTCGCCGTGGATGCTGATTCGCAAGCTGATGGTGGGCGCGGCGTTCGACTGAGTTGGGCACAGCCGCGCGATGCTGTGCGCGGGGAGCCAGCGCTCTTGCCGAAAATCTGGTACGGGATGCTCGCCTACGTTATGAATGGCGATGTGATCTGCTTTTTCCAGAGCGGCCACAAGTTCAAGACCCGATACGCCACGATCGGGTTCAGCGACAAGGCGCACCTCGACGAACGCCCCCTGTCGCCTGTCGCCTTGGCGCTGAAGCAATTGACCGCTGCTGACGAGGTCAGGGTCACTGCGCTCGTGAAACAGGCGGTGAGTTGAGCGCGTCGCGGTACTTCCACCCGGCAGCGCCCTCGCGGTAGCTTCTTGGCGTGATATCAGACCGCCTGATCTGCATCAGCCTGTTACTCGGCCTCGCGGCCTGCGCGTCGGCGCCGCGGCCCGCCACCAGCGTCACGCTCGCGTCGGGCGTTGGCGTGCTGGGTTCAGCGAGCGCCGCCTCGACCAAAACAGCGCTCGCAACGATGGACAGCGCGGCGCTGGCCTTTGCGCCGGCCGACGTCGAGTTCATGGCTGGTATGATTCCGCATCACGCACAGGCTGTGAAAATGGCCGGTTGGGCGCCATCGCACGGGGCTCGCGCCGATCTGCAGCGCCTCTGCGAACGCATCGTGGTGGCGCAGAAAGACGAGATCCAGATGATGCGCCGCTGGCTCGGTGAACGCGGGCAGGATGTTCCCGATTCACTGGCGATGCGGCACGTCATGAAAATGGGCGGGATGGTGCACGAGATGATGATGCCCGGCATGCTCACGGACGCCGAGATGGCCGCACTCGAGCAGGCCCGCGGCGCAGCGTTCGACCGACTGTTGCTGGTCGGGATGATCCGCCATCATCGGGGCGCCATCTCAATGGTGGACGAGCTGTTCCGCCACGGCAACGCCGGGCACGACGAAACCGTATTTCGTTTCGCAAACGACGTGATCTCGGACCAGAGCGCCGAGATCCAGAAGATGCTGGTGATGCTCGAGACCGTACCTCAACCCCATTAGGCAGGGACCCGCTAATGCGACGCACTACGTTCCTCACTGTCGGATTTGGACTCATTGTTGCAGCCTGTGCGCGTTCGACGAGTTCGACGAGCAGCGCACCCCGCCCGATTCGGGATGGCGAGACCATCACCGGTGATGTCTCGCTCGCAAACTCGCCGCCGATGCGATATCCGGAGAGCGCCAAGGCGCCGAATCCCGATCCGCGCGTCGGCTTGAAGCCGGGTGTTGGGGTCGGCGATGCGGGCGAGGCGGCATTCAACATGCGCCAACTCTCCAATTCGCCAGCGCCCTCAGGCTTTACGGGCCGTGGCGCGACAGGCTCCGACCTAGCGTTCAGCGGCAACTTCGCCATTCAGGGGAACTATCGCGGTTTCCAGATCTGGAACATGGAGAACGCCCGCGCGCCGAAACTGGTGTCGGCATTTCTCTGCCCAACGAGTCAGGGCGATCCTACCGTCTTCCGGAATCTGCTCTTCATCTCGGGCGAGTCCCAGGGCGCGCGCAACGATTGTGGCGCCACGCCAATCACCGATTCGGTGTCGATGGACCGGTTCCGCGGCGTTCGCGTCTTCGACATCACGGATATGGCGAAGCCACGGCTCGTGATGAACGTGCAAACCTGCCGCGGGTCGCACACCAACACGATCGTGACCGACCCGAACGACAAGGACAACATCTACATCTACGTCTCGGGCTACTCGGCGATTCGCTCGTCAAAAGAAGTCCCGAACTGCCAGGACGGCCCGTCCGGCGATTCGGCGAGCGCGCGATTCCGTATTGAAGTGATCAAGGTGCCGCTCAAGAATCCCGAGCAGTCCAAGGTGGTGAATTCGCCACACCTGCTCGCGGATCTCACGGGCCGCACGGTTCACGCGCCGCCGCCGAGTGATACCGGCGCGCGCGGTGGACGAGGCGGCGGTGCTGCCGGTGCTCCTACTGCCGGTGCTTCTGCCGGTGGGCGCGCGGGCGGTGGCGGCGGGCGAGATGGGCCGCAGGGGCCTGGCCAGAGCGGTTGCCACGATATCACGGCGTATCCAAATGTCGGCTACGCCGGCGGTGCCTGCGGAGGCTACGGACTGCTGTTCGACATTCGTGACCCCAAGAATCCGAAACGCCTCAAGTCGGTCGCCGACTCGAACATGTCCTTCTGGCACTCGGCCACGTTTAGCAACGATGGATCAAAGTTGCTCTTCTCCGATGAGTGGGGCGGCGGTGGCGCCGCCCGCTGCCGCGCCACCGATAAGCTCGAATGGGGCGGCAACGCGATCTTTACGGTCGAGAATGGCGAACTCAAGTTCAAGAGTTACTACAAGATGCCGGCGCCGCAGACCGACGCCGAGATCTGCACGGCGCACAACGGCTCGCTGATCCCGGTGCCAGGGCGCGACATCATGGTGCAGGCGTTCTATCAGGGCGGTGCGACCGTCTTCGACTGGACCGATCCAGCGAAGCCTATCGAGATCGGTTTCTTCGATCGCGGTCCCGGCGGCGGCTACTGGAGCACCTACTGGTACAACGGTGTGATCGTTTCGTCGGACGAGACGCGCGGGCTGGACATCGCCGAGTTGACGCCGAGTCAGTATCTGTCGCAGAACGAGATCGATGCGGCAAAAACGGTGCGGTACGAGCAGTTCAACTCGCAGGAGCAGCCGCACACCGTCTGGCCGCCAAGTTTCGCGTTGGCGCGTGCGTATCTCGACCAGATGGAGCGCAACGACGGACTGTCGGCGTCGCGAATTGCGTCAATCCGTACTGACCTGATTTCCGCTGAGCGCGGTGGCTGCGGCGGGCGCGGCGCAGCGCTCACGGCGCTGGCGTCTCAGGTGCGGAGCGATGTGGCCGGTGCCGCCGATAAGGGGCGCGCCGAGTTGGTGACGCGCGCTATCGGGGAACTCGCCAAGGCCAACTGTACGGCGGCGCTGATTCCCTGATGCGGTGATGACAGCAACTGGGGTCGATCGTGGCGCCAGTTGTGCAACGATTCGACAAGAGACGCTGCAGGGCGGTGACGAAGGTCATCGCCCTGCGGTGCATTGTGGACCCTGTCCAGGTCGCCCACGGCGACGCGTACGACAATGCCTTGGCTGAGAGTTGTTCGGTACGCTCCAAGTCGAACTGCCGCGCATCTTGGGCTCGTGCACAAACTGCCGTTGGCAGACAGTACCATTTACGCCACCGCTAAGCAGTGCGGCGCTACGGTGTGGACGCTGGATGCGGATTGCGAAGGGCTCGTGGGCATCCGCTATTTACTGAGCCACGTCGTACTGATCAACGTCTTGCCGCCCCCCTTCTTGAGCGGCATACTCAGCGCACGGGTACGCCGTTCCGTAGTCAACCGAACGCCCCCAGCGCCCCCACTGAGGAGTGAACAATGATCGATGCGATCGTCAAGGTGTTCAACGACTTCGATCGCGGAACGATCTCGCGTCGCCAACTCCTTCAGGCGCTCGGCGTCGCGGCCGTCGCCGCGCCGTTGAGCAACGCGTCTGCACAAGGCAGCTGCGGCGCCGCGAACGCTGGTACTCCACGCTGCAACACGACCCTCCTGCCGCCTCCGTTCTCCCCGACAGGGTGGAAGACGGTCCACTTCGACCACTTCAAGCTACAGTGCGCTGAGCCGCGGCTCGAGGCGGCATACTACGCGACGCTGATGAACTGGAAAGTGCGGAGCGACGACGGCGACAAGATCGTACTCGACATCGGCGACAACTTCGGCGCCGTGGAGATTCGAGGCGGCTATGTGGCACCGCCAGCACCAACTCCGGCTGCCGCTGCGCCGCCGGCCGGTGCTGGCGATAGCAGTGCAGAGCGCGGCGGACGTGGCGCGGGCGCTGCTGCTGGCGGACGCGGCGGTGCGCGCATCCCGCTCCGTGCCGTGTGGGATTCGTTTTGCTGGGGCATCGACAACTGGGACACCAAGAAGGTCGAGGCGGCGCTGACGGAACGCGGCCTCAATCCGGTCGCCGACCACAACGGCAAGGATTTCCAGAGTTTCCACGTTAAGGATCCCGACGGATTCGACGTGCAGATCAGTAACGGTTCGAAGCAAAACCGGCGCACGGCGCCGGCCATAGGCGCGCTGCCCGCGCCCGCTCCGTTCGCGCCAACCACCTGGAAGACCCTCTGGCTGGACCACATCTCGTTCGGCGTCACCGACTACAAAGAGAGCGCGGCATTCTACAATGCGCTCCTTGGCTGGAAGCTGGGTGCGGACGAGGGTAGCCAGAACACGATGGAGATTGGGCCAGAGATCGGTGGGATCATCGTGCGCGGCGGCAACCGATTCGCTCCTGAAGGACAGCGAGCGGTGGGCGGTCGCGGCGGCCAAGCAAGCGTTCGGCGCGCGTCGATGGGGCATATCTCGTTCGGAATCAGCGGCTGGGACGCGGCCGGCGTGAAGGCCGAGCTCGACAAGCGCGGCCTGACCGGTCGCGCAGACACGGGTGGTCGCGGCGATATTCTCACCGCGCCCTACCAGAGCTATCACACGACGACCCCCAACGGCTACGACCTCCAGATCGGCAATCGGACCCGCTTCGACGCGGGCGGCGGCGATCGGTAGCAAGCACGAAGAGTCCGTGCCGTTATCGTTAACCCACGCTCGGTCGTGCCTGTTGTACCCAAACCATCCTCTTACTCCAGCTTATGCCGCTATTACGCCTCATCAGCCCGGTCGTTCTGACGTTCACGCTATCCGCCGCGCTTCCGGCGCAGGCAGCGCTGCGTGCGGCGCCGAGTACGCGCGCCACCAGCGAAGTCACGCTGACATACCCTGAGGGGCAGGCACCGGCGGACGCCAAGCCGCTGGTCATTCGGGTGGACTATGGCCAGCCGCATCTCCGCGGCCGCGCCCTGCATACCGACAGCCTCGTCCCGTACGACAAGCCGTGGCGCGTGGGCGCGAACGCCGCCACTCGCTTCACGACCGATGCAGAACTCGTGCTTGGCGGTGCGACGATCACGAAGGGCACCTACGTGCTCTTCGCAGTGCCCAGTCGCACAGCGTGGAAGTTGATTGTTCAGAAAAACGGGCCGCGCCCCGAGGTCACGTACGATGCGGCCAACACCATCGCGACCATTGATCTCCGGAGCCAAACGGTCGTGGCGGAGCAGGAAAGTCTCACGATTTCGCTCATTCCTGCGACGGGGCCTGGTACGACGCGCGGTGAGCTGCGCATCTCGTGGGGATCATTTGCTGTTTCCGCCGACTGGACTGTGAAGTAGTCCACGGTCAGACCTTGTCGTCCATTCCATCCCTTGAGGAATGCCCTTGTGCTCCGTTTGACCCTGCTGAATCGTTGTGTCCTCAACGCGGCCGTCGTCGCCGTGGCCTTCCTCGCTCCACCGAGTGCGCATTCGCAGAGTACGCCTGCCGCGAAGATGAGTGCCAAAAAAGTCCTGAGTGTCGACGACTACACCAAGTGGCGCGCGATCGAAGGTGCGCAGATCTCGTCCAACGGACGCTGGGTCGCGAGTGTGTTTCGGTTCACGAATGTGGTTCAGGGCGATACCAAGCCAGAATTGCACCTCTGGAATACCGAGACGAATCAGGACGTCGTGATTCCCAATGCGTCATCGCCGACCTTTTCGCTCGACTCGCGCTGGCTCGTCTACCAAGTGGACTCCATGCCGGCACGCGCGAATGGGCGCGGTGGTCGCGCCGGCGGTGCAGGCGCGGATTCGGCGCCGCCTCAGACTCCAGGCGCCGGTGGTCGCGCGGGTGCGGCCGCTGGTCCACAGGCGCTGCGCCGGTTTGAGTTGCGCGATCTGACCAACGGGACCACGCAGCGCTGGAAGGACGTGGAGAGTGCGACGTTCGCGAACAGCTCGATGCATCTGATTTTGCGACGCACGGCCGGCACCCCTGGCGGCGGTGGTGGCGGCCGCGGGGGTGCTCCGGGCGGTGGCGGACCAGGCGGCGGGGCCGGTGGAGGTGATGCAGGTGCGAGCACCGTGACGGTACGCGGCGCCGATGTGATCCTCGTCGATCTCACCGGCGGTCGCGGCCAACTCCTCGGCAGCGTTGGCGACATCGCGTTCAATAGAAACGGTGATTTGCTTGCGTATACCGTTGACGCGGCGGTCAATGACGGGAACGGGCTGTTCGTGACCGACCTCAAGACCGGTCGCCCGTACACGCTCGACAACGATGCCAAGCGCTATGCGCGCGTCACCTGGACTGCCGACGGTGAAGGGCTCGCCGTGCTCAAGGGCTCGCCGGTGGACCGGATGCGCGAGCGCGAAAACGTGATCGTCGCCTTCGCCAACGTGCGTTCGGCGCTTGCAAGCGCAGGCATCACGCCGATGGTCATCGATCCCACGAAGCAGGACGGTTGGGAATCCGGCTGGGTGCTCAGCGAGCGCGCTGCGCTCGCGTGGAGCGAGGACAAACAGCGGATCTTCTTCGGTGTCAAGGCGCAGATGGCTCTGCCCGACACCGGCCGTCGGCGCAGCACCGATTCGATCGCGGACGTAGACGTCTGGCGCACCGAAGACACGCGCATTCAGTCTGCGCAGATGATTCGCGCCGACGCGGAACGCAATTTCACCTTCCGTCAGGGGCACAACCTCACCACCAACAAATTCGTTCGCCTCGCCGACACCACGATGCGCGAGCTCGAACTGTCGCTCGACGGCACATGGGCCGTGGGCCGCGACCAGCGCAGCTACATCTCGGACTACAAGCCGGCGCAGGCCGATTTCTACCGCGTGAATACCGCCACTGGCGAGCGCACCCTGATGCTCAAGGGGCAACTGCTCGGTGCAGGCGGTGGTGGTGGTGGCGCCTCCGGCATCACGCCCGATGGGTCCAAGTATCTCTACTGGAAGGACGGCAAGTTTCAGGCGTACGACCTTGAGGCCGGTACGTCAAAGACGCTGGGCGGCACGGCAGCGCCCGCGTTCGTCGACACCGAATACGACCACCCAGGGCCGCGGCCACCGTTCGGTGTCGTGGCCTACACGAATGACGGCAAAGGGGTCATCGTCGAGCATCGCTTCGACCTCTGGCTCCTGCCACTCGACGGCGGCGGTGCCGCGCAAAACGTTACGTTCGGGCTCGGCGCGAAGGGGGAAACGCATTATAGCATCGTGCGCACCGATCCGATCGATCCGACTGATGCGAGGGCGCAACGTGCGGCGCGCGAAGTGGACCTCACGCGGCCCGTGACGTTTGCCACCTACGGCGAGTTCACAAAGAAGGCCGGATTCTCGCGTCTCGAGGCTGGCAAGATGACGGAGGTGGTCTTCGACGATGCCGCGTACAGCAACCCCGTGCGTGCCGCGAGGGCAGACAAGTTCCTCTTTACGCGCCAGACACTCTTGGAATTCCCAGACCTTCGCATCTCGAGCACCAACTTCAGCGACGCCAAGAAAATCACCAATGCCAATCCGCAGCAGGCCGAGTTCAAGTGGGCGAGCCGGCGCGTGCTGTTCGACTACAAAATCAAGGACGGCAAAAAGCTGCAAGGGTTTCTGACGCTCCCGGAGGAATACCGGCCGGGCCAGAAGCTGCCGATGATCGTGAGCTTCTACGAAAAGAATTCTCAGAACCTGAACCGCTACACGCCGCCGTCATACCTAACGGGTATGGGTTCGCTGCCGATCGAGGCGGTGAGCCGCGGCTACATCACGATGTTCGCCGATATTTTCTATCATACCGGGTCGTCGCACAGCGACCAACTCGAGGCCGTCGAGGCCGCAACGCGCAAGGTGATCGAACTCGGCTACGCTGACCCGGCAAAGATCGCGGTCCACGGGCACAGCTATGGCGGTGAGGGCGCCGCGTTCATTGGTACCAAATCGAAGCTCTTCGCGGCCGTTGGTATGGGTGCCGGCGTCACCGATCTCTTTACCGACTTCAGTCAGTCATGGGGCTGGTCGTACCAGGTGACGGGCGGCAGCGGCGAGAATGGCAACAACTATTACATGCTGGGTCAGGGGCGTTGGGGCTTCTCGCCCTGGGACCGGCCGGAGTTGTATCGCGCTGAATCAGCAATCACCCACGTGCCGAACGCCACGGCGCCATATCTGATCATGCACGGGACCGCCGATCCGACGGTGTCGTTCAGCGAAGGGATGAACTTCTACAACGCGCTTCGCTACAACGGCAAGAAAGCCGTGATGCTCGCGTATCCTGGCGAAGGGCACGGACTCCGCGGGCTGGCTAATCGTCGTGACCTGACATCGCGCTACTTCCAGTTCTTCGACCACTACCTGAAGGGCACGCTCGCTCCCAAGTGGATGACTGACGGCGTGCCATTCCTCGCGAAGGACCTGCCGGCCGTGCCAACGATCGTACCGTAGAGATCGTGGCGCTGGTCGAAGGGGCCTGGGTTGCTGCGAGCGATCCGGGCCCCTTCGCGTCTGGTTACCAACGCCGCCAAATTGCCATAACATCAGGCCCATGAGCACCACCCGTTGGCCTGCCTGGTACACCGTCGTCCTGCTCTGCGGGGCGGCGGTCTTCATTTCGTACATCGACCGCACGAATATCTCCGTTGCGGCGATCGCGATGCAGGAACAGTTCAAGTGGGACGAAACGACGAAGGGCTACGTGCTCTCGTCGTTTTTCGTCGGCTATCTGTTGCTCATGATTGTGAGCGGCGCGCTGGCGAACCGATATGGAGGCAAAATCGTGCTGGGCGTGGCCGTGATCTGGTGGTCGCTGTTCACGGTCCTCACGCCGCCCGCCGCGACGCTCTCGTTGCCCATGCTGATCGCCAGCCGCATCGCGCTCGGACTCGGCGAGGCCGCGGTATTTCCTGCGTCGATCAACATGCTCGCCCGATGGGTGCCGGTTGCGAGCCGATCGCGGGCCACGGCCTTTTTCTCAAGCGGGCTCTCACTCGGCACGATGGTGTCGTTCCCCCTTACTGGGTGGCTCGTGCGCGATTTCGGCTGGCCGGTCCCGTTCTATCTGTTCGGTGCGGTTGGGTTTGTCTGGGCCGCCGTCTGGTTCACGAAGGTTGGCAGCGGACGTGGGATTCCGGAGGAATCGGTAACGGCTTCGCGTAGCATTCCGTGGCGTGCGCTTCTGTCGACGCCCGCCGTCTGGGGAATCATCGTCGCGCATTTTTGCAGCAACTGGTGCCTTTATGTGATGCTGGCGTGGTTGCCGAGCTACTTCAAGACGACCTTCGGGCTCTCACTCGCCAATGCTGGGTTGCTATCGGCCGCGCCATGGGCTGCCTATTTCGTGATGGCGAACGTCGGCGGATGGTGGGCCGATCGACTCATTAGAAACGGACGGTCCACCACGTTCGTACGAAAACTTATGCAGGTCAGCGCGCTCGTCGGCATCGCGACCTGCATGTTGCTCCTGCCGCTCGCGGGGTCTGCGACCACCGGCATGATCCTGATGTGTTGCGCGGGCGGGACGATGTCCCTCTGCCTGTCGGGTTTCGCGGCCAACCCCTTCGATGTCGCTCCACGCTACGCCGACGTCGTCTGGGGACTGAGCAACACCTGCGGCACGATGCCCGGCATCTTTGGCGTGGCGGTGACGGGTTGGCTCGTGGACCAGACCGGGAGCTTCAATGCGCCGCTAATGCTCACAGCCGCTGTGAGTGTCGTCGGCGCGATCGTGTACCTCACGATCGGCTCCGGAGAGCGGAAGATCGCCTAAGCGTGGCAAGGACGGTGACCCGCGCGCGCCGCCAAAGTGTTAACTTGTCCATATGAACCTGAGCCGGTTGGCGCGCCGGTGAGAATCCTGAGCGGTAAGTTCCGCGGTCGCGACCTCCTCGGCCCGAGCGATTTCCGCGTCCGTCCAACCACCGAGCATGTGCGCGGCGCGATGCTCGACGCGCTCGAGGCGGAGCTCAAGGACGCGCGGGTACTCGAGCTCTTCGCCGGAACCGGCGCGCTGGGCCTTGAAGCGCTGTCGCGGGGTTCCAAGAGCGCGGACTTCGTCGAAACCCGGCCGTCAAGCTTGCACGCGCTCAAAGCCAACATCGCGACCTGTCGCATGCGCGCACGGACGCGGGTGTTTAAAAAGGACGCCGTGCAGTTTGCCGCGGCCCTGACGACGCCAAACCACTACGGCATCGCGTTCGCCGATCCGCCATATGAATCGCGGCAGCTCGATCGGGTGATCCAGAGCTGGATGGCGAACAAGTTTTCGCCGGTGCTGGTGGTTGAACACGCGGCGAAGCACCTGCTGCCGGAAGGGAGTCAGCGGCTCGACTTCGACGAATCGGCGGTGACGATCTATCGGCAGTTGGTCAGTGTGCCGGCGGAGCCGTCGACCGGCTGATCGCTGGAATGGGCGAGGACACCGCCACTCAGGTCATCGAATAAACCGCGAGGTTTACCGCGAACTTCGTGTTGTCCTTGGTCCGGAATCGTTTGTTCCGCCAGGAGTAGTCCCACTCGCAGCCGTAATCCTGGTTCGTGTAGATAACGCCGAGCCGGCCGCGACGCTCAATGCCGCGCACGTAATCGTGCACGACATTGTCACCCCAGCCGTTCAGCTCGTGGCTCGTGCGCGGTGGCCCGTCAAACTGGAACAGCGTGCGATAGACGGCGTGCGTGTTCGGCAGCTTGGCCAGCGTGCCTGAGCCCGGGAATGCGCGCTGCATCTCCGATTCGAACGATCTAGCGTACAGTCCGTTCACGTCGTGGTTGCAGTCGTCTGAGAAGAGCAGTCCGCCGTTGGCAACGAACCGACCGAGGCCTTGCCGTTCGCGCTCGCTGAACCGCACGAGCTTGTGCCCCGTCATGAACAGAAAGGGGAACGCGTCAAGTTCCGTTGAATCGGCCGCGATGACGACTTCCTGCTCCTGCACCGGAATCGTGGTGTACTGCATGATGGCGTCGAGGACGTTCGCCGCAACTTTGGGATTGTAGTCCCAGTCGCCTGAGTCATAGCGCAGCCGTGCGAACACGAACTCCGAGGCGCCCTGCGCCCAGAGCGGGGTAGTGCACGCCCCGCCAGCAGCGGCGCCGAGTGCGTGCAGGAAAGCGCGTCGGGATTGCGCCATCTACTGCTTGTACACCGTGCCGTTCTTCATGACAAACTGCACGTTTGCTGCGCGCGTCTTGGTGATGTCCTTCGTCGGGTCGCCCACGACGGCGATCAGGTCGGCCCAGAGTCCCTGCTTCACGGCGCCGATCCGGTTGTCCATGTGCAGAACCTTCGCGTTCACGCTCGTGGCAGACCGCAGCGCGGCCACCGGCGACATCCCGTACTGCACCATCAGCTCGAGCTCGAGCGCCTCGGTGCCATGCGTGAACACGCCGACATCACTGGCCATGCTGATCGTGACGCCGGCATCGAGCGCGGCCTTGAACGATGCACGTTTGCGCTGAATCCCCGCTGGTTCCGGATCGGTGCCCGGCTTCCAACCGGCATACTGGCTCGTTGAGTACCCAGCGGCGAGTGTCGGTCCGAGCGCGACGCCCTTCGCCTTCATCAGCGCAAAGACGTCGGCGGTGCCGCCGTCGCCGTGTTCAATGTTCTCGACGCCCGCGTTGATCGCGCGCCGCATCCCTTCAGGCGTGGACGCGTGGGCGACCACGGCGCGTCCTGACGAGCGCGCCGTCTCGACCATCGCGCGCAACTCGGTTTCGGAAAAGCCCGGCATCGCCTCACCGTTCGGGCCCCAACGATAGTCGGCGTAGACCTTGATCCAATCCGCGCCGCGCGCGATCTGTTCGCGCGTCACGCGGATCACGTCCTCAGGGCCGTTCGCTTCCTGCGCGCCCTGCGGTGGTTCGAAGGCGAAGTCGACGCGGCGTGGTGCGTACATACCCGTCGCGACGATCGCGCGCGTGGTCACGATCATGCGGGGGCCGGGAATGATGCCCTGGGCCACCGCCATTTTGAGGCCGACATCTGCGTCGCCCGCGCCTTCCGTGCCGAGGTCGCGAATCGTCGTCCAGCCAGCCGTCAGTGTGTTGCGGAGGTGGTTGTTCGCGCGCGACACCCGCAGCGTCAACGGCTCACGCATCACCTGGTCGTTCCACGCCGCTTCGTCGTATGGGTGCAGCAGTACATGCGCATGATTCTCGATCAATCCCGGCATCAGCGTCGTGCCGGGGAGATCAATTGTTCGCGCGCCGGCCGGCATGCCGACGGTCGCCGCTGGCCCAACCGCCGCAATCGTGTTGCCGCGCACGAGCACGGTCCAGCCGGCCTGCACGGCGTCGGATATGCCATCCCATACCGCGCCCGGGCGTATCAACACCAGCGAGTCCGCGGACAGGGCGCCAACGGGCAGCACCGGCGTGCTCGTGCCGCCACGCCCACCGCGCTGCGCCTGCGCCTGCGCCGTGGTGGCGGTTGCCGTGGCCGTGGCCGTTCCCGTGGCGGTTCCCATCAAGACCACCGCGCACCAGTCTTTCAGTTGCATTTCCCAGATCCTCGATTGGATGGAAGCAGTGTCCTGTGCTCTATCCGAATAATCCGTTCCATCCGGCCTGTTTCGATCAACCGCTAAGGCCGAGACCGCTGAACCTACGCCAGTAACGACGTCAGTCGAGCCGACCTGCCGGACTATCGAAGTTTCGGAAACTCGGTGACGCCGCCCGATACCACGAAGGCCATAAAGTCCGAACTCGACGCGTCTAAGCGTCGCACTCGTGATGCGGGAACGACGAATGTCCATCCCGCGATCGAGTACGAAAATGGCAGATAGACGACGACGGTGTCAGCCGTGCCGAGTACTTCCAATGATTCTTGCGTGATGAATCCAAGCGAGCGCACGGCGCCGTCTGGCGACATCGTCACGACGACCGGTTTGTCGAAACGCTTCTTTTCGCCCACGAACGCGCCGATCAGGTCCTTGGTCGCGTGGTACACGAGGCGGACGAACGGCAGGCGCTCAATCGCCGTTTCGATAGCGGCCACCAACCCGCGGGTCAGGAGGTTCGACCCCAGAAAGCCGACGACGGTGATCAGTGTCAGCGTGACCGCGAACCCCAGTCCCGGAATCGATATTCCCAGGATGCGGTCGACCCTGATGAAGATCTGGTAGACCAGCCATCCCGTCACCACGACGGGCACGGTGATCAGCAGGCCTCGGATAAAATAAAAAAGCAGTCGTTTCACAGATGGGAGCTCGTCGTGCGGTTGAGGTGGGGGCAGTCCGAGGGATGGCGGCCGCAATGCTTGATCAGCGGGGTAGTTCGGTACAGCGTAGTTTTCCCCGACAACCAATGCGGAAAGCTAACTCCTTCCGACCCCTCCCGATGTTCGCCTTCGCCCGAACCGTCCGCCGTGTCATCGTCCTGTTCCTCTTCGGGCCGGCCCTTGCCTCGCTTGGCGCGAAAAAGAAGCCGGTCAGGCAGGACACCCACGAGATCTGGAACACCATCGGTGGTTCGTCGTTGTCGCCGGATGGCGTCTGGCTCGCCCACAAGCACTCGCCGGTCGTTGGTAACGGCGCCATCGTTGTTCGAAACGCGAAGCTGTCTACCGAATGGAAGAAGCTGGTGCCGTGATGATCAGCCGAAAAAGTATTCCGGAGATGATCGTGGCGTGTGCCGTGGCGCTGGGCGTGGCGCTGGCCTTCGGGGTGCCTGCGCGTGCTGGCGCGCAGGTCGTGACGGGATTTGGCGCGCGTTCGATATTGCGCGGGTCGGTGGTGGACGATGCCGATGAGAAGCCGATCGCGGGCGCGAGTGTGTCCATCGAGGCCCTGAAGCTGCAGGCGGTCACCGACTCGGCTGGCAACTTCAGGATTCCGTACGTGCCCGCAGGGAAATACGTCGTCGTGGTCAGGCGCCTTGGCTTCGGTCCGTTGAACTCGCTGTTGACCTTCGGTGCGGCCGATACGCTCGAATATGATTTTGCGCTCGTGAAGCAGGCGGCCAACCTGCCAGAGGTTGCGGTGAACGCCGCCGCCCCCGTATCGCTCAGGCTGAGGGAGTTCGAGGAGCGTCGGCTGGCCGGCTTCGGCCGGTTTGTGACGCCGGAAGTGCTCGTGAAGAATCAGGATCGGCGCTTGAGCGAGGTCATGGCGATGCTGCCGGGCCCACGCGTCGTGCGCGGCACGGGCGGCAACGGCTGGATTGCAAGCTCGGTCGGTCCCAGCTCAATCCAACGGCGATTCAAGCCGCAGCTGATGGACATCAACCGTGGCGCAGATCCGAAGCAGTGCTACGCCGCCGTTATGCTCGACGGTATTCTCGTGTTTTCCGGACGGAACGGCGAGCTGCTCTTCGACGTCAACTCGCTGTCGACAAATACCGTGGCCGCGATCGAATACTACCGCGACGCCGCGACGGTACCCATGAAGTTCAATGTCAGGGGCGAGGAAACCTGCGGACTCGTTGTGATCTGGACGAAGTGAAAAACGCTGCGGTGCCAACGGTTCCTAATGGGGACCGTTTCCGATACAATTCGATCCAATGAGCACCACGCTTCCTGCCGCAACCGCGACCATCGCCGTGGAAACCGCCGCGACCACTGCCGCGGCCCTCGTGGTCGCCCCGCCGCAACAGCCGGCGACCGATACGAACGCGCCGCTGGCTGCGGCCCCATCCGAAAGCTGGAGCGTCGCGGCGTCCAGAGCGTTGTACAATGTCGACGGGTGGGGCGACGGATACTTCGACATCAATGACGCCGGGCACGTGGTCGTGCGGCCCGACAAGACTGAGCGCGCCGTTGACCTGTACGAGTTGGCGTGCGACCTCGAGGCGCAGGGTGTGGCGCTTCCCGTGTTGCTTCGCTTTTCCGACATCCTGAAGAATCGCATCGAGTTGCTTGACGAGAAGTTCCGTGCGGCGATTCAGGAGTTCGAGTACACCGGTACCTACACCACGGTGTACCCGATCAAAGTCAACCAGCAACGCCACGTGGTCGAAGAAATCGTCGAGTTCGGGCGTAACACGGGTGTCGGCATCGAGTGCGGCTCGAAGCCGGAACTCCAGGCCGTGCTCGCCCTGCGCGATACGACCGATCAACTCATTGTCTGCAACGGGTACAAAGACGAAGAGTTCATGCGCCTCGCGCTTATGGGTCAGCGTCTCGGTCACCGCGTGTTTGTCGTGATCGAGCAGGTGAGCGAGCTCGACGTGTTGCTGCAGGTGGCTGAGCAGATCGGTGTGCAGCCGACGATCGGCGTCCGCGTCAAGCTCTCGACGGAAGGAAGCGGCCGCTGGGCGCAGTCGGGCGGCGAAAAGTCGAAGTTCGGCCTCGGGCCGTCGCAGTTGATGCAGGTGATCGAGAAACTACAGGCGGCCGGTCGGCTCGACATCGTCAAGTTGATCCATTGCCACCTCGGCTCGCAGATCACCGACATTCGCTTCATCAAGCGCGGCCTGCAGGAACTGGCGCGATACTATGTCGAGCTGCGCGCCATGGGCCTCGACATCACGCACGTGGACACCGGCGGCGGACTCGGCGTGGACTACGACGGGAGCCAGAGCACCGCACAGGCCAGCGTGAACTATTCGCTGCAGGAATACGCGAATGACATTGTTTACACGTTGGCCGAGACCTGCCGCGATCACGAAGTGCCGATGCCCAATATCATCAGCGAGTCGGGGCGCGCGCTCACTGCCCACCACGCCCTGCTGCTGCTGAGCGTCATTGACGTCGAGTCGGTGGCCGATCCACAGATGCCCGTGCTTACCGAAGACGACCACGCCTTGCTGCACGAAATGGCGGACGATTTCGGCACCGTGTCAAAGAAGACGTCATCGATGCGGCGTATCAAAGAGATCTATCACGACGCGAGCTTCGACAAGGAGCGGGCCCAGGCGCTCTTCAATTCTGGCGTGCTCTCGCTCAAGGGCCGCGCGATGGCCGAGCGGCTGCACCTGTGTACGATGAACCAGATCGCGCGCGTGGCGCGTCGGCATCCGAAGACATTCGAGGACATCTTCGCCGAGCTCAACGCGGCACTCGTGGATCGATATTTCCTCAACTTCTCACTCTTTCAGTCGCTCCCCGACAGCTGGGCCATCGATCAGCTCTTTCCGATCATGCCCATCCACCGGCTGAACGAAGAGCCCTCTCGGCGCGGCACCATTCAGGACGTCAGCTGCGACTCCGACGGCAAGATCGACCGGTTTATCGGCGGTAAGGACGGTCAGCCAAGCTTGCCGCTGCACCCGTTCCTCGACAACGGTGAACCGTATCTGCTCGGGGTGTTCCTGACCGGTGCGTATCAAGAAATCCTTGGCGATCTGCATAATCTGTTCGGCGACACCAACGCGGTGCACGTGCGGCTGAGCGAGACCGGATACGAAGTGACCGACCTCGTGCACGGCGACACGGTGACCGAAGTGTTGAACTACGTCCAGTACCGCGCCTCCGACTTGCTGACGGTGTTTCGTCGCAAGGTCCAGGGCGCGACCAGCCTCACCCGCGACGAGGCGAACATGTTCATCGCTGAGTACGTCGCCGGACTGGAAGGCTACACCTATCTCGAAGGGGACGCGGCGAAGTAGGACGGTCCATGACGTCGTGCGTGCCGAACACTGTCATGCAACACGCGCCGGGCGCTTGAACGAACGCATAACGAACGGGGCCAGCTTCTTCGTGCGAAGCCGGCCCCGCTCTGTATCCGTCGTTCCGTTGCTGTTGACGAGGGGCTACGGCATGCTGTCGACTCGTCGTGGTCGTGTTCAGGCGCCAGAATAACGGCGCGCGACATCGCTCCAGTCAACGACGTTCCACCACGCCGCGATGTAATCCGGACGGCGGTTCTGGTACGTGAGGTAGTACGCATGCTCCCAGACGTCGAGGCCAAGGATTGCGGTCTTGCCTTCCATCAGTGGATTGTCCTGGTTTGGCGTGCTTTCGATCGTGAGCGCACCGCCGTTGGTCACCAGCCAGGCCCAGCCCGATCCGAAACGGCCGACTCCGGCCGCACCGAACTTTTCCTTGAGGCCGCCGAGGCTGCCGAACGCGGCGTGGATCGCATCGGCTAGTGCCCCAGTCGGCTCGCTGCCACCCGCCTGCATCTGTTGCCAGAACAGGGAGTGGTTCCAGTGTCCGCCGCCATTGTTGCGGACCGCGCCGCGCACCGCATCGGGTACCGTGGCGATGTTCCGGCAGAGGTCGTCGAGCGACCAGGTCGCCAGCTCGGGTGCCTTCTCGATCGCAGCGTTCAGGTTGTTCACGTACGCCTGATGGTGCTTGCCGTGGTGAATCTGCATCGTCTGCGCGTCAATATGTGGTTCGAGCGCGGCGAAGTCGTAGAGAAGGGCGGGAAGGGTATATGCCATAGCGTCTGTCTCGGTCAAAGGGGTCGGTTGAATACTACAACGAGTAGGCAGTCCCCAGTTTGCTGGGGTCGTGCACCCGACGACGCACTACTTCGCCTTGCGGGCCTTGAGCCACGCCACGCCAGCGGGCACGAGTGACAGCACTACGATCGCCACGATCAGTCCTTCGATGTGCTCCCCAACGACCGGAAACTGAGTCGCCAGTAGGTACCCGACGAGGAGCATCGACCAGACCCACGCCGCGCCGCCGACGATGTTATACAGCAGGAACACCGCCGGTCGCATCCCCGCGACGCCGGCGATGACCGGCGCAAAGGTGCGGATGATCGGCATGAAGCGCGCGATCACGATCGTCTTGCCGCCGTGCTGGTCGTAGTAGGCTTGCGCCTGCTCGAGATGCGTGCGCTTGAACCAGCGCGAGTCCGGTCGTGCGAACAGCGCGCGCCCCGCTCGCCGTCCAATCAGATACGACACCTGGTTGCCGACGATCGACGCCAGCGTGCCGAGGATGCCGAGTGTGACGAGGTCGAGTTGGATCGGGCCGTCGACTTTCGACGCGAGTAGGCCGGCCGTCACGAGCAGCGAGTCGCCCGGCAGAAACGGAAAGAGTAGGCCCGTTTCGACGAAGATGATCGTCGTGATGCCGACGGTGCCGACCGCTGTGATCAGGGCGGTCGGATTCCGGAGCAGGTCGAGGAGGTCGCTGAGTCCCATGCTGTGGTGGTCGAGGTCCCGCGAAAACTAACCGGATGTGCATCGACCATTGCGCGCATGCTGCGGTGCGCACCAGCGGCGGCGCACCAGCGGCGGCTAGCCTGCGGCGATCGTCCCGGCCAACAGATGGCAGAGCACGGCGCCAACGACGGCCATCGAGAGGCCCCAGATCATCAGCTGGCGAAACAGGACGCGGGATTCGGCTTGGTCCGTGACGGTCGCGATGCAGAGGGCGCCGAGCGTGGAAAGCGGCGATACGTCGACCAGCGCTGATCCGACATTGATGCTGAGTGCCACGGCCAACGGGTCGCCGCCGCCGACATTCGCGACGAGCGCCGGCACGGTGGGGAGGAAGGCGGGCAATACGACGCCCGACGTACTGCTCCACGTCGAGATGAGTCCCGTAATGAACGCGACGGATCCATTGATCGTCGCCGGTGTCGCGAGCTTGGCGAGCAGCGAAGAAAAGAGCTCCATCCCTCCCGATTTTTCGAGCACGCCGATCAGCACCGAGATCCCACAGACCGTGACGATCACCCCCCACGGCATCTTTTTCACGGCCGCGGATTCGTCGCCGGCGCGGAGGAGCGCGAGCAGTGAGGCCGCGGCGAACGCGCCGAGCCCAACATTCACCTTGAACGCAATCGTAGCGATGATCCAGAGCCCGATCACGCCAACCGTCAGCCACTGCTTGGTGTCCAGCGGTGCGGCGGCGATCGTGACGCCACTATCGGCCGCCCCCGTCCCGCGTTGTTCGGCATCGGTCGTCCGCCCAAGTCTCCCAAATAACAGGTAGGCGGCGAGCGCGACGATCAGGTGTGCGACGAAATTGGCCGCCCACACCTGCGTTTCGTGTCCGCCAATCCCCACCTCCGCCATCTTCGAGTTCGCGATCCCGCCCCCCGCACTGATCGGTGACAGGTTCCCGGCGTTCGCCCCGTTGGCGACCATCAGGGCGGTGAGGAGTCGCGGGACCCCGGCACGCACGCCGATCGGCATCGCGAGCGGCGCCAACAGCGCGACCGCCGAAATTGCGCCCGGCCCGACCGATGACACCGCGCAGGCAAGCAGAAAGAACACGACGGGAAGCACTCGCCGGCTCCCGCCCGCGAGCCGCATCACCCGATGCGTGAGGCGGTCGAGTGTGCCGTTCGTCTCCGCGAGCGCGAACAGCAACGTGACGCCGGTCAGCATTAGAAACAGCGTCACCGGAAAACCCGCGGCAACCGCGTCCGGCTTCCAGCCAGCCTGATACACGCCGAGCAGCCAGGCAAACGCGATGGCGAGCACGCCCACGTTGATGCGGGTCGTGCACGAAAGCACGATCGCGACACCAAGGGCGAACAGGGAGGTGACGGCTGGAGTCATGATGAAAGTGAAAGTTGCGCGGTGTGCCACGCGAGCGCCATCAACGCGCCGCGCGCTGGCGCGCATCTCCTCACGAGCGGCGGCGATGCTCCCGCTTGAGCGTCCGCGTACCGGCTTCGTCGTACGACACGAGCTCCACGACATCGGCGTCGATACGAAGCGCCGTGGGACCATCGAGCCATGCACCTGGGTTGCCGTAGACGCCACCGCCGCTCGCGCGATCGAGGGCCTGTGCATGTGAATGGCCAAATACCAAGAGGTCGAGTGCCGGCTCGGCAGCAAGCTGGGCGAGTGCAACGCGCTGCAGCCCGCTGCCGCCGTCTGCGGGCCGCATGCTGCGGCTCGTGTGCGACGAACCTTTCGCTATCGCCACTGCCCAATCTGGGTGCAGGAGGTGGCGAAACGCCCAGCTGCACAGCGGATGTCGGAGGACGGTGCGCAGGCGCCGGTAGGGCGCGTCTTCGAGTTCGCGCGACCCATCTCCGTGTTCAATCAATGCGCTCCACGGACCGATCATTCCCCGCCACGGGATGAGGGAGTAGGTCACGCCAACGTCATGCTGCAAGACGTCGCCGCCCCAGCAGTCATGGTTGCCGGCAACCCAGACGATCTCGACGCCCGCATCGCGCAACGCCGCCAGCGCCGCCAAGGTCCGAAACCCGGTGCGCGGAATGACCTGGCCCCACTCAAACCAGAAATCGAACAGGTCGCCGTTGATCACCAGCGACTTGCCGTCGGTCCGGATCTGTTCGAGGAACGCCAGCAGCGTCCGCTCCGCGTCGGCTGGTGCGGCGCCGAGATGCGCGTCGGAAACGAGGTAACATGGCGTCTGGAGTGTCTCAGGCATGCGCCGCTGAACGTATACGCACGCAAGCCGCTTTACAAAGCGGGTCAGACCGCCTAACTCTCGCCGGTGCCGTCCACGTCCACCGAAACACGGGTGCGCTACGCCGAGACGGACCAGATGGGTGTCGCGTATCATGCGAATCATCTCGTCTGGTGCGAAATGGGGCGCACCGATTTCATCCGTCTTCACGTGCGCAGCTATGCCGACCTTGAACGCGACGGCATCGCTCTTGCCGTGTCCGATGCGCGAGTCCGCTACCACGCGGGTGCGCGCTACGACGATCTCGTCCAGATCGAAACGACGCTCATGGCGGTACGCTCACGCGCGCTCGTGTTTGACTACCGCATCACGCGCCAGCCGGATGGCGCTCAGCTTGCCACGGCGACGACCACGCTGGTGTCGATCGATCGTGAGGGAAAAGTAACGGCGATGCCCGCAGCACTTCGTGCGAAACTCGCGACCGTGATCGGATGAAACAGCGTATCTGGGCGGTCCTCGCATTCGTCGCGGTCCTCGACGGCTGCGTCTGGCGATACTCGCTCACCGGCGGCGGCCTTCCCTCGCACATCCGAAACGCCGCCATCCTGCCGTTCGAGAATGAGACAGGGTCCACCGATTTGCAGCGCGAAATCGCCGAGGGGTTGCGCAAGGCGTTTTCCGCGCGGCTTGGCCTTCGCGAGGCCGCGGAAGACAAGGCGACGGCGATCGTGCGCGGCACCATTGTCCTGTACGAGATGGATGCGCCGATCGCCTTCAGTGCGAACCCCGCACAGGCCACGTCCTCACGGCGTCGGTTGCTGGTCCGTGTCGACATCGAGATCTACGATCAGGTCAAAGGGCGGATTCTTTGGTCCAGAAAGGGAATCTCGGCCGAAGGTGACTATGCGGAAAACGATGAAGTCTCGGGACGCCGGCAGGCGGTTGCACGCATCGTCAGTGACATAATCGAGGGGGCGCAATCGCAATGGTGATTTGGCGATGTCTGCCATGCTGAGCCGTCAGCTCGATCCGCAGCGAAAGGTCCATACCAGGGAGTCCGCGCGTGTGTGGCGTGGCCGTCAGTCGGGCGTCGTGGCGTTCACCAACGGCGTCTTTGACCTCCTGCACCCAGGTCATATCGACGTACTGACGGTTGCGCGCGCCGAAGGGGATGCGCTGGTGGTAGGGGTGAACAGCGACGCATCGGTGCGGCGCCTCAAGGGACCTGGACGTCCGGTCCGTACCGAAGCGGAGCGGGCCACCGTACTCGCCGCGCTCGAGTGCGTTGACGCCGTCATCGTATTCGATGAGGACACACCGTTCGAACTGGTGGCCGAGCTCACCCCCGACGTCATCGTGAAGGGCGGAGACTATGCGCCCACGACCGTCGTCGGCGGCGATCTGGTTACCGCACGCGGAGGCCGCGTCGTTATAGTCCCCATCACGGCTGGCCATTCTACCACATCTACCATCAGAGACATCCGAGAGAAATCAACCAGTGACTGAACCACGAACCGGTGGCCGTTCCACCAGCGCCACCCGCACCGTGAGCCTTGAACGCGGCGCAGCGAAGTACGCAGAGGGCTCGTGCCTCGCAGCCTTCGGTGAGACGCGGGTGCTCTGCGTCGTCTCCGTCGAGGACGGCGTTCCCTCGTGGAAGAAGGGACGTGGCGAGGGTTGGCTCACCGCCGAGTATGCGATGCTGCCCCGGGCCACACACACGCGGTCGCAGCGCGAGCGTGACAAGCCGCAGGGGCGGACCCAGGAAATCCAACGGCTGATCGGACGGAGCGTGCGTGCGATGCTCGACGACTTCCGCTTCGGCGAGTACACGCTCAAAGTGGACTGCGACGTGATGCAGGCGGACGGCGGGACGCGCACCGCGGCCATTACCGGTGCCAGTGTCGCCGTCGTCGACGCGTTCGACTGGATGGTGCGAACCGGGCGGTTGAAGCAGTCGCCGGTCAAGCGGCGGGTCGCGGCCGTCAGCGTGGGCGTCGTCGATGGTCAGGCGCGGGTCGACCTCGACTACGCCGAGGATGTGCGCGCTGGCGTCGACATGAACGTGGTGATGAGCAGCGAGGGCCGGTTTGTGGAAGTGCAGGGGACGGGAGAGCACGGCACCTTCGGCCGTGATGAACTCGACACCTTGCTTTCTCTCGCCGAAGGCGCCATCCACACGCTCGACGTTGCACAATCGGCGGCGCTCGCCGCGACGCTCAAGGCCACCGTCGGGCCGTGAGCGTGAGCGTGGGTGTTGGGGTGAGCGGTGCACTGCTCGTGGCCACGCGGAGCGTCGGCAAGCTCCGAGAGCTGATTCCCATGATCGAGGCGGTTGGCCTTCGGGCGGTTGCTCTCGATGCGGCGGGAATCACGCAGGTCGCCGAGGAAGACGCGATCGAGTGCTACGAAACGTTCGAGGAGAACGCACTTGCTAAGGCCCGCTGGTTCAGTGCGAGGGCAGGAGGGGCCACCTTGGTGCTCTCCGATGACTCCGGATTATGCGTAGACGCCCTGGGTGGCGCGCCTGGGGTCAGGAGCAGGCGCTGGGCCGCCGTCCCGGGGCTCGAAGGGCGGGCGCTCGACGACGCGAACAACGCGAAGCTGGTCCGCGAGCTTGCGGGCGTGGCGAATCGCTCGGCGCGCTATGTGTGTGTGGCGGCGATCATTGGCCCCGGCATCGAGCTCAAGGCACGTGGTGACTGCGTCGGCCACATCATGGATGACCCGCGGGGCGCCAATGGCTTCGGCTATGATCCTTGGTTCTTCAGCGACGAACTTGGCAAAGGATTCGGCGAGGCATCGATCGCGGTCAAGGAACGTGTGAGTCACCGCGGCCGTGCCATGCGCGCCGTGCTCGCTGCGCTCGCCGAGATCGTCCAGCGCTGAGCGCAGGATTCGCCGAAGGTATAGTTGCACCGCGGTTGACCTCTCTGTGCGTGACGGCTAAGATCCGATTCTGGTTCGAAATAGTTTTTGTCGTAGTGCGTGTGCGAATGGAAGTGCGGGGCGTAGCGTAGCCCGGTATCGCGCCTGCTTTGGGAGCAGGAGGCCGCCGGTTCGAATCCGGCCGCCCCGATTGGTTTTCCACAGAGCGCGATTGGATCTGTTCAAAACATTTAGGTAACCGTGGAGTTGGCAATGAGACGTGCTGGGCGAACGTTGTGACTCGGCGCCAGTAGCTCAGGTGGATAGAGCGGGAGCCTTCTAAGCTCCAGGTCGGGGGTTCGATTCCCTCCTGGCGCGCCTCGCAGGTGAACAACACGGCGTACGACACGATGTAGCATGCGCCCTTAGCTCAATTGGCAGAGCAAGTGACTCTTAATCACTAGGTTGTAGGTTCGATTCCTACAGGGCGCACTCTAAATATTGTCGGCGATGTCAAACGACCTGCGGGGCGCTCGTTCCAATCGGAACTCGCGCCCCGCTTTGCTTGCAAACGCGTGTGACGCACGGCCCCACCCGCCATTAAATCTGTTGCGCAAAGCACTCTTTTCTGACAAGTACTATCTGCGCGAGGCGTCTCCTGTGCGTGGCGATCGCCGCGTCCGAATATACCCCGAAGTAGTGCGAGTTGGTCGATCCGTTGGTGGTGGGTGCAGGGGTTGCATTTCTATGCGTGTTTGGCAAAGCTCCCAATGCTCCGAAGTGGCTGCCTTTTCAGCGTTTGCGGCCAGTGTCGGGTGGTGGAGCAGTGGCACTTAGTTTAGGGCAAGGTCGGCGCAAGAAAAAATGGTGATTGACCCCTTGACGAGGCCGTGACCAAAACGTTATGATTTTGGGCTGCCGCAGAAAGCGGCACGAATAGCTCGATTGAACGCGCTTTTTGATAATCGATTGATGAGATCGCAAGGGTGTGCGAGGCGACCTTTTTGACCCGGATCCATTCAGGGGTCCGGCGAAAGGTTTACCTGGAAACATTTTTGTGATTCCGAACTACGCTGTTACGCTTAGCGGAGGAAACTCCCAGCGACAGCGTGACAGTGTTTGTTCTGGAAGAGCTGATCGAATCTGCTATTAGATTCAGCCTTCAGCCTTCAGCTTGGCGAGCATTAGTTTTTCGGTCGTCTTTCTTGTTCCCGTTATACAATGGGCACCATGACAAACCCGCCAGTCCAGCCGGGCTCTTCCACGCGCGCGGTGCATGCCGGCACCAGCGGTCCGCATGCGCACAATGCAATTGTGCAGCCGGTGGTGCAGAGC
>SXGR01098598.1_pt1 | contig 34386 bp, 28 predicted proteins | sample 3174711 | NCBI WGS metagenome assembly SXGR01 (sample SAMN11356860, study PRJNA531348) | freshwater metagenome | isolation source: freshwater sample F1-60 | place: China: Fuxian Lake, Yuxi | collected 2017-12-25 | reverse complement strand
GACTGGCATGGATCAGCCGTGACGGCGGGAGCAAGTGGAGCCAGCTCTGGACGGAATTGGCTTTGGATGAGCAAGAAATCTCTGCGCTCTACGCGCCGGCTGGCTTTCGCCCCGGCAGTCCTGTCTGGGTTGGAATTTTTATCGGCGGCGTGCTCTTGAAGTCGTTCTGAGATCCTCTAAAGCAAATCGGGCAGTGTGTTAATACCCTGATTCGGCGCAGCCCTTGCCTCTGCAATGCATAAATTTTGTAAAACTGCATCCTGCGGACAGAGACGCCGTAGTGGAGTTGGGTGATGCTTGCACCGAACTCGCCGTGGCAGGCGTAGGTAACGGCGCAGGCCGGCCGGAAGCTGGTGGCGGGGAGCAAAGGACCCCGGTCAAAGATTCTGCGCGTAGTTGACGGCCCCACGTAGGCCAACCAGGGGGTGCGCTAATTGCGGGCGCAGTTGCTGGCGCGCATCTACTGGGTGTTTGCGCTCTAGTGCAGTAGGTGTGGCGGGCGGGTGCACCTGGTTGGGTCCATCACGGAGCTGGCGACGGTGCGGCAGATACTGGAACATGTAGGCAAGCGAAAAACTGCACCGTTAATCGCACCGGCGTGCTTACCACCGCTGGCCGGTGGCTATCGCGCACCGCTTGCGCAACAGCGCGCCGCTGGGCTGGCGAGAACGGCACGATACCCATCGCGTCTGGCCCAAGATGGCCCGCTGTGGGGCTACGGCGCACGATTGTTGCGCGATCGGCATTCGCCGCAACAGATCTCGGGCATACTGTGCCAAATGCAACCGGACGACCTGACGCACCAGATCAGCCACGAGACCATCTACGCCGCGCTTTACGCCATGCCGCGCGGTGAGTTGCGTACCGAGTTGATCGCCTGCCTGCGCCAAGCTCGCAAGAGTCGGCGACCGCGCGCTCGGGGTGCAGATCGGCGGGGCACCATTCCGAACATGGTTAGCATCCATATGCGCCCTCCGGAAATCGTGCCGTTTTCTTCAGCCCCAGCGGCGCGCTGTTGCGCAAGCGCTGTATCAACACCGGTGGCTAGAGCGGACTGTGGGGTTGTGAAACTAGGCTGCGTAAGTGGCACCTGCGGCGGAGCGCGGGTGGGTGTGGTGCAGGCGCCGGTAGGGTGCGGTGAGAGTTGTGGACTGCAAATTCTGGTATATGGAAATTGTGCAGTTTCTGCCTGTTTGGGGGCTCAACCCTGTCAAAAATTGAGCAAACGTAGTCTCTGATTCCAAGACAACGGTTGGGTGGAGGTTAGCAGAAATAGGTGCTTGATAAGCTTGACAAGAGGAGTGGCGCGGCTGTATTAGGTGGAGGTGGCAGGGAGCTTGAATTTCCTATCCGTCCATCTACAACCGTCTGAAAAAAACTTTGACTCAGGATCTAGCTCGGCATCCTCCCTCAACAATCGCCGGCATTGAAGATCAATGGGATTATTTTATGGTACTCTTGGGAAATGGAATTAATTTGGGATTAAGGCCTGTCTGTCGTCAATGTGCATGTAAAAAAACTATTTTGAATGTAATCAAGTATGTCAAAAACTGATCGATTACTTAATGCCCCGTCTAACCACACAATTAATCGAGTTTATCGTCAAAAATAGCTTTAAGCGGGAATATATTTTTATGGAACTTGGGTTTAAAGTAGAATCATGAAAGCAATTGATGTCTATAACCACTTAAAAAGCAAGGGCACGTGGGTCAATTGGAATACGAGTTGTGACCAGTTTCTATTTGGGGATGAAAATATAGAAATAACCGGCATAGCAGTCAGCTGGATGCCTTCATTTCGAAATCTCGAGCAAGCAGTGAAGGAACATTGTAATCTCTTTATTACGCACGAACCGATGTATATCGGAGGCCGTAATCAATTTGATATATTGGTGGGCGGGTCCATTCGTGATAAATCTGTGATCGGACACTGGGAAAAATATCCCAATGCCACAGTCTTGGATGAGGATGATGTCTGGATTAAGAAGCGAGAATGGCTGGAACAACACCAAATCGTCGTAATGCGCTGTCACGACGTATGGGATGATTTTCCGGAAATTGGGATTCACGGAGCCTGGGCAAAATGGCTCGGATTTACCGGAAAGCCCTTACAAATGGTGAAGTTTTATGAAGTACATGATGTGTCCAACCGAACTTTAGGGGAGGTGGCAACGCAAATATCTCAACATTGCGAATCTCTCGGTCAACAATGTATCCATATAATCGGCGATCTCAAGCAAAAAGTTTCCCGAATTGCATTCGGTACAGGAGCGATTACCGATTATCGTTTAATGAGGTTTGAGCTCGAGGCGGACGTACTTGTCACAGATGATGGCACGCGGCTTTGGGAGTCCGGTCAATGGGCAGTCGATAGTGGTGTAGCCGTTATTGTGGTGAATCATGCGACCGCGGAAGAACCTGGAATGGTCGCGTTGAGAAAGTATCTGGGGGAACAATTCCCTTCAATTAAAGCTATTACGATTCGACACGGGTGTTTGTATCAAACGCTCTAAATGGGTAACGAATCTTTTATCACGATTTCTAAGATTATTATCAAAATATTGCTTACTTCGAGTTGTGCGTCGAATTTAGACACAGCTTATTAAGAATTTGAGATTATTTTTGTCGGATTGAGTCGGAGTCAACTCCCATGAGATCTTGCGATTTTTCAGCCGTAGTCCGTAGATATTATTCCCGATTAAATACATTCACGGATATTACTCACATAATTCTTAAATAATGGGCAGATCTTCTGCTTTTTATTTGTGGAGAAATAATCCGCAAAACAAAAAGTTGGGGATCATCTCAAATAGGGAATGGGTGCGTTAAAATGTTAGGAGATAAATTATTAGAAGACTTATGTGTGGAATATTTCAGCCGCTGCGTAAGTAGCACCAGCAGTGGAGTACAGGTGGACGTGGTGAAGGCGTTGGCAGGCTGCGGTGAGAGGTGCGGACTGCGAATGCCTGCTTACAGAAGTTGTGCAAGTTATGGTCGTTCGGTCACTTAATCTCTTTCTAAACTGAGTAAATGTAGTCTCTGACTCCAAAACATTGATTGGGTCGGGGTTAACGGAGGGTTGCAATTATCAAGTGCGGGTTTGGCGCTTATCATTTGCGGATGCATGGCGGCTTGAATTTACTATCTGCTGAAGAATTTGGATGTAGATGTTTTGCTCCAGTGGCTCGCGCCTCAGTTCGAGGGTCTTCAAAAGCGCCGTCACCGGTAGGAAATTTCTCCGAGAGCAAAATCCATGGTGCGTTTGGCCGGTACACGTGCCGTCTGGCAGGGCAACAGTGTAGGCTCACCCCTAGGCGTGAATTCGATCAACGCGAGGCCCGTTCCCTGCAACGAGGGGTTGATTCCTAATACCTGACAGGCAAACGAGACGCGCTGCGAACTGTACAGCGTATGCATCGCCGGATTCGTGTTTCGCCGCACGGCGGATACGGGCGCGACGGACCCCACCGGCAAGTGCGCTATGCTGCCCCGCGGCTTTGCCGCCCGTCAATTTAGCTGGCCAGAGTTTCCGTACCTTTTTAGTTGCTGATGTTGGATCATCCCGCACTTTTATCCAACGAGCAGCTTGAGTCCAGCCGCCGTGCTCAAACCTAGCGCGAGTCGCTCAAACCAGGCCTGCGAAACCTTAGGTAAAAGCCATCTACCCAACAGCGTCCCGGCAAGGACGGCGGGAGCAAGCAGCAGGTTGAACTTTAAGCTTTCGGCGGTGATTAAGCCCAAACCCGCCATAAACGGCACTTTGAAGAGATTGAGCAGAAGAAAAAACACCGCGCTCGTCCCCACGAACGTCAGTTTTGGCAGGCGCATGGAGAGCAGGTAGATCGCCATCAAGGGCCCGGCCGCGTTAGCCACCAGTGTTGTGAACCCTGCTAGCACGCCGATTGCCGGTGCAAACCACGTGCCCTGCGCGACCAGTGCGGCGGGTGCGGCCAACGTTACGGAACGCTTTCGCCACAGGTGCATCGCGACGAGGACCAGAATGATTCCGCCGATCAGCACCTGCGCCTCGCGATTGTCCATTACCCGCATCGCGAGCGCGCCAATCACCACTCCCGCCCCGGTCCAAAGAAAAAGCCGCCGTAGGTGAACCCATTCCACGTGCTTACGATAAGCAGCCACCGCCACGAGGTCGCCCACGATGAGCATCGGCAGCAAAAATCCGCTGGCCTGCTTGGCCGGCATCAAGTTTGCGAAAATCGCCACGCAAAGCATGCCGATGCCAGGCACACCGGTCTTTGACAAACCGATTACAACGGCCGCAAACGCGGCGAGCAGCCACATGGTAGCGTCAAAGTTCATGCGCCCGACGCCTCCCGGTCCGCACCGGTTTCTGCCGCAAACCCTCGCGCCGAAATTCGAAATACTTCTCACGCGCCCAGGTCTGCGTCAGGCAATTCTGTGCCGATGGCCAGCACCTGCCGCCTATCGCCCCGGGCCGGACCAGAACCGCCGCCGCCACGCCGGAACGGGTTCCCCCAGCACATCGTAGGCGAGCAACACCGGCTACACCCCGGTCGCGGTGCGGATGTGCGAGACTTGTGAGAGCCGCAACGCGGGCACGAGCGACCGTTACTGCCCCTCGGAACCTTAGTGTAATTTTCGAAATAATAAGGATTCTTCGGGAAGATTTCTTTGTGAATTTCGACGAAGCCTTCAACTGCGGCTTCTTGAGGAACGTTAAGATAACTTCGGAAAAATCAAATAATAACGTCTTTATCATAGGAGCTTTTCGAGTGCTCTGGCTATTTTTATAGATACTTTGTCCTCTCTATTGAAGTCCTGAATACTCCAGATTTGAGACGAGACGCTTTTAACAAATGCCCAATGGGTAATTCTATGTTTATCAAATCTTAAGGCTGCTGCGATAAGTTCAATTCTATGAGAAAAAAATTTCTCAGTTATTAATTCTTGGTTCTCAGAGAATTGTTTATAAGGATTATATATGAAAGAGGCGCTTTCGAATTCTCTTTCACCGATAACTCCTTTAGGGTCTATTGCCAACCAGCCTCTAGCTGAAGATATTATGTTATCGTGATGCAAATCACCGTGCAGCAGAAACGTATCTTTTTGGGTGGCAATTAATTTTTTGTATAGATCACGCGCTTTAACTACTAAATCTTTAGGTAAAGATTTTTCGACTTTTATTATATTGTCAAGATACCATTCAAAATCTTCCATTGCCTTTGATATATTCTCAAATGATGGATCTTCAGGGGCTCTTCTCCAGAGTCTTTTGGCGATATTTGTAAATATTAAAACTTCTTTGGTTTCATCTTTTAGTGTGTGGAGAGATTTTCCGGGAATGCACCCTTCTAACAGCAGTACTGAGTTTTCTATATCTTCATTTATAACTTTAGCTGCTCCGTTTCCGCTGTAGAGCTTGAGTGTCTTAGCCTGTCTGGCAAAATCTAAATCTTGGGGGAAACCGATTTTTAGAACTAAGTATTCACCATTGTTTGTTTTAACTTTTTCTACATAATTAAGAGTTAATTCAGGGAAAGCCCCTTTGCTTTTGAGACCCCATTTAGTTTCATATGTTTTAACCAGAACGGGAATACTGTCTAACCATTTACGCCCCTTGACGTTACCTTCTAGACATAGTGTGTTGTTTATATAATTTTGGTTCAAGATGCCTAGTGTAGCTTAATTCACTGAATAAATCTGTATGGTACTAGAATAAAATTATTGTTATAGTTAAGTAATTCGAAGTCAACCATTTTAAATTTCTGGCTCATGTTAGACAGCAGCCAGCTGCTCCGGACGGGGTGCTTGAGGTAATTCCTGCACTAGGGTTTGACCTGAATGTAAGTCTTGCGGCGGAAGCGGTTCATTGACAGTGGGTGCTTTCTGCGTATGCGAATGAAGAGCCGTACCCGGAAGCGGAGTTTGATCAGACAGTGGGATTGTTAATTAGCGCTGCATAAATGGTCTATGTTGCGGAGCGCGGATTGGTGTGGTTCAGACACTGGCAGGGTGCGGTGAGAGTTGTGCACAGCAAATGGCGTGCTATCGAGAAAGTTTATTGTTGCTTGTAAAACTGGTTAATCATGTCCTATATTGAGTAAGTGTGGCCTCTGACTTCAAGGCTATGGTGGGGTGAGTGTTGGCACAGGGTGCTATTTGACAAGGGCGTGGTCGGCGGTTATCTTTGCTGTATGTGGGCGTGTATCCGGTTTGTTACAAGTTCTGGAGAGGGTTTACGATGGGGAGGTTCGAGGGTTCTTGAATTTGTTATTCGTGATGGCATCGCGTTGCAGTCGGTCTGTGGCAGCTTTGCGATGCAGGCTGCCATGGCGAAGGTATCCCGTCCGACGTGACTGTTCCGTGCTGCGTCTTGGCGGGCCCGACGCTCCTGATGCTGTATCTGGATTATATGTTGTCGCAGTGTTGCATTCTGCTGGGTGAAGGGAACGGGCGAATCGGTCCGCTGTTTTCGTTTGGTGCAGCGGTGTTCGCAGGGCTCGGAGCGTGGGAGCTGAGGGAGAAAAGAGACGGGTGATGAACTACCATCCCGAGGGCATCTATGTGTGGGACACTTGGTACTTCCACCACGAAGGCTTAAGCCACTGCATCCACCTGCAGCAGCTCCGGCGTGGTAGTACTCCCGCAGGTGTACTAGAGGATGAGTTCTCCGTGGAACGTGGAGCCTTGGGGCATGCAACGAGCACGGATCTCTTCACCTGGAAGACCCAGCCGACGGCGCTCTACCGCGGGCTGCCCGGAAGCTATGACGACCATGACCTGTGGACGGGGTGCGTGATCCGGGCCGGGGACACCTTCTATCTTTACTACACGGCGCGAAGCTCCGTGGAAAAGGGCTCTGTCAACCGGATCGCCTTGGCCACGTCGCGCGACACCATCCGGTGGGAGCGTCATCCCGAGAATCCCGTCATCACGCCGGACAGCCGCTGGTACCACGGGGAGTCGAACCCGCGGCCCTTCACCCGCAGCCTCTGGCCCACAGTAGACTGCCGCGACCTCTGCGTGGTGCGCGACCCCGACGGTAAAGGTTATTGGGGATTCTACGCCGCCCGCCAGCCGGCTCCGGAGATCGCGTCTACTGCGGTGATCGCTCTCGTGCATTCCGACGACTTGGTGCACTGGACGCACCACCCGCCGTGCTTCGCGCCCGGGAAGTACGCCTGCATCGAGGTGCCCGACGTGTTCTACCTAAATGGCCACTGGTACCTCCTGTGTCTCACGGGAAACGGGTACGGCCAGCGCAATCGCGCGAGCGAGCCCAACCTCGGTGGGCCGGTCACGATCTACGCCGTGGCGGACCGGCTGGAGGGGCCGTACCGGGAGCTCGACCGAAACGTTCTGATCGGCTCCGAGAGCTGGCAGGGCTTCAGCGGGAAGACCCTCGAGGTGGACGGTAAGCGGTACCTCCTGTACACGCAAGGCGAGCGCGGCTCCGGCTCATCCCTGGGATCCACCTTCGGATCCGTGGGCACGCCCAAGCTCCTGGCCACGGACCGTGAGGGTCACCTCGTGGCGACCTACGTGAGCCGCATCGAGGACTACGCGCGCGGGGACCTGCTGGAGCCCGCGCGGCGACGGGTGATGACCAACTGGGGACAGTGGGGATCCTTGGGTATGTGGCGGGATCGCGAGGGACGGGTGGAAGGCTGCTGCGCTAACGACTGGACCATGCAGGTCTACGACGCTGCGCCAGGTGACTTCGTCTACTCCACGGTGGTGACCCTGGAGGAGGGTCGCGGTGCGGGGCTCGCATTCCGGCTCCGGGGACCGGATCTTTACGCTGGCGGATACGTCGTTCTTCTGGATGCCGAGGCGCAGGAAGTCCTATTCACGAAAATCGTAGAATTTCCCCGGGTCGAAGGGCGCCGCTGGAAAATCGAGCGTGGCAAGCCCTACCATCTCCGTGTGGTGGGGCTGGGCGCGGTGTACAACGTGTACCTTGACGACGTGCTGTGCGTGCAGCTCTACAGTGCTGATCTGGCCGGCGGCAGCCTCGGCCTCTTCGTGGAACAGGGTAGGGCGACTTTCAGCGACCTTCAGGCGCTGGATCTCGATGGGTCGCCGAGGTACGTGAAGTGAGCCTACTCGGGATCGACATTGGCACCGGCGGTACCTCGGTCGTCCTTGCGGAGCTCGCCGGCAATCGAGTGCGCACCCACACCTACCTCGACCGCCTCACCGATATCCACCTTGCGGACCTGAAGAAGTACCTGAGCACCGTGGGGGAGTCCCTGGACCTGATTGGCTTCGGCGACGACCTGGACATGCAGACCGACCCCCAGATCTCCCTCGCCGCGTACCGGGAGATCTTCAAGCCGCGCCACGCCACCCTTTGGAACGCCGCCAAGAAGCTTTGTCCCGGCATTCAGGTGAGCTTGCAATGCGTCGTCGTCGTGTACCCGCTCCTGTGCGACATAAGCGAGGCGGGGCTGTACACCATCAACCTCGTGCAGTTCACCTGCACGGACATGAAGCTTGCGTGCCTCAAACGCGAGTTCGGCCTGTACTTCACTTTCTGGGGCGGCGGGTGCGACACCCGGAGCGTGCTCGTCCAGGGCACACCGGAGGAAGTCAGCCGGCACCTCACGGAGAACGTCCGGATCATGGCCAAGGGCGGCGGGTTCGTGTTCCAGCAGGTGCACAACATCCTGGCGGACGTGCCGCCCCAGAACATCTTCGCCATGTTCGAGGTCGTACGGGCGGCGGTGTAATCGGTGCTATTCCGACCGGCCCGCGGCCTGCTCTGGGACACCTGGATCTACCCGTACCAGGACCGCTTCTACCTGTTCTGGCTCCAGGACAGGAACGGAGGGTTCGTCTGGGATTCTCTGGGGCTTGCGGAGTCCGAGGACCTCGTGCACTGGCGTGAGATTGGCACCATCGTAGAAAAGGCGGCCGACGCCCAGGAGTGGATGGGCACGGGCAGGACGTGGAGAGCCGGGGACAGATTCCTGCTCAGCTTCTCCGAGTTCCGGAACGGCGTACAGTCCATCCGCTTCGCCGAGTCTCGGGACCTAAGGAGCTGGCGCCGGGTGGATCTGCCCCCGCTGGAGCCCGATGGACGCTGGTACGTGACCCAGCCGGCCGAGTCGCCGGAGCCATGGGCGCGTCTGGACCTCCTTTGCCCGACTCAGCTGTCCGACGGATCGTGGATCGGCCACTGCACGGCACACAGCCGGAGCGCGCCTCCCGGCGTCCGGTCCGTCATCGGTCTGGCACGGTCGCGCGACGGCGAGCACTGGGAGATGGAGGGGCCCGCGAGCAGCGTGCCGGTTCCCCTGGCGGAGGTCTCCGGCACCGCGGTGTTCGAGGACCGGTGGTATGCCTTCCTCTCGATGCACGAGCTTTGGGGTCCGCGGTTCGACCGCTTCACCCACGGACAGCAGGGCAACGGCATGTGGTACTGGTGCGCCGACCGCCCCGAGGGACCCTTCGCACCGCCGGATCACGACAGCCTGCTCCACGGCCAGCGCGCCACGGATAACAGCGCGCTCTTTGGCGCCCCGTTCCGCCACCAAGGGCGCTGGCTCTGGAACCACCACTGGCTGGATGCGGCGGGCAAGGGCTGGCTCGCCCCGGTGAAGGTCCTAGTGGAGGAGCGACCGTGGCATCTCGCTCTGCGGTACTGGGAAGGGAACGACGGCCTGCGCGGCGCCGCCATCGACACCGGTGCCGTGCTCCCAGTCACCTTCCCGCGGCCCCGCCCCACCTCCCGGCTTGCCGTGGACTGGAGCACGGGCGCCGACTGGATCGAGGGGTCCACCGAGCAGGGGACCGGGGTGGCCGTGGTGGACCTGGGGATCTCCGACGGTGGAGGTGCCACGGCCACCGCCACGCTCTCGTTCCGGCGACCCTGCGAGGGCGGCGCGGGGCTGTTCGTGGGCGCCGCCACGGACCAGGTACCGGCAGCGACGCCCGGTCTTCCGTTCTTGGGACCGGAGGCCGACGGCCTGGCCCTTCTCGTCTATCCCGCTGGGCGCGCAGTCTTGGGGCGCGCGCGCATGGGCTACGCCATGCCGCGCCTGGTCCACTGGGAGACCTTCGACATCCCGCCGCTGGAGGGTGCACCGGCGCGCCTCAGACTCATGGCGTGCGGGAGCTTTGTGGAGATGTACCTGGACGACCGGCTGCTGCGAACCCTGTCCCTGACCAAAGGACAGACCTTTGCGGGGCGGATCGGGCTCTGGATCGACCGATGCGCCGCGGCGCTCCGGGACCTGCGCGCCTGGCGGATCGATCCGCTGGGCGAGGAGTAGACCAAGCAAGCATTTCTCCGCGACAAGTGCGCTAGGATTTCCTACACCACCACGGTGGATGATGGGAAGTACCAGTTGCAGTGTCTGTTCCGCGACAGTGGGAATGTATCGCATCCTTTTAGTTGTGATCGATGGACCGTTTCCCAAAAATAGAAAGGTGATTCAATCTGCGGCATCGTGCCCGAGTTGGGGATAACTGATCTGGCTTCAAAATTTTCTTTCCAATTTATAAGCAAAAGTTCTAGGTTTCAAAAACACTCGGACTTTTATAAGTAGTACTCTTTCACTATCCCCGTCAATCACGCCCCCACCCTGTGGAATAGACTATTGTCCTCCGCTTTGCTGTTGTCCATGGCCTTGTTCCTGTGTTGCCCCGCATAATTCCAGTTGTACCTGACGTATGTGCATCGCCGCAGGCAAGCCGGGGACACGCGTCGCGAATATGGTGTTGCATCAGACCGAGGTATATCAACGCGCGCGGCCCGTATGAATTTCGGGCTGGTAATCCCGCACAGGAGGAATGGCACATGCGGTAGAGCGTAGATTGGTGTGGTTCATGCGCTTGCAGGGTGCGGTGAAAGAGTTGGGCTGCAAATGCTGTTCTATGGAAGTTGTGCAATTTCTGCATGTTAGGTCGGTCAAGCTTTTTCTTTTGTTTACTTAATGGAGTCTCCGACTCCAGTGCAAGAATTGGATGAAGTTTAACGAAAGCTGACCCTTGACAAAAGTATGTTAACTTTATAATATATCTCAGTCCCGTGGTTGTTAGCTACCTACTTGCGGGGTTTGGGACTTGATTTCTACTCTGTGCCGACCTAGCTCGTCGGTTCGTAACTGTAAATTAAGGAGGCGCTAATGTCTGTGCTTGGTCAGATCAACCTTGGAATAGTGGGCGCTGGTGGCCGTGGTGGTTCGTTCCGCCGCTCCATCGAAGCCATCGACACGCTCCGCCTGCATGCGTTGTGCGACGTGAACCCCGACGGCCTTGACCGCGCAGCTGCGGAGCTCGGTGTCTCCGCGAAGTTCACCGACTACGAAGAGATGCTTGATAAGGGAAACGTCGATGCAGTCATCATAGGCACACCGATGCCCTACCACGTACCGCAGGCGATAGCGGCTCTGAAGCGCGGCATCCACGTAATCAGCGAAGTGCCCGCCAGCGTGAGCTTGGCCGAGTCGAAGGAACTCGTGCTTACCTGCAAGGCGTCAAAGGCCATTTACATGTTGGCCGAGAACTACAACTACATTCAAGCTAACGAGGTCATTAAGGAAATGGTTCGGCGCGGCGAGTTCGGCACGACCTATTACGCAGAGGGCGAATACGTCCACGAGCTCAAGGAGCTAAATGAGATCACCAAGTGGCGGCGCAAGTGGCAGACCGGCATCAATGGCATTACATACGGCACTCACAGCCTCGGGCCCATTCTCCAGTGGATGCCGGGCGACCATGTCGAGAGCGTCTGCAGCGCCGGCTCGGGCCACCATTACAAGGACCCGCGCGGTAAAGAGTACGAGAACGAAGACTCCTGTGTAATGCTCTGTAAGATGAAGAGCGGCGGTCTGGTGAAAATCCGCGTCGATATGCTGAGCGACCGCCCGCACAACATGAGTAACTACCACCTACAGGGAACCGATGGATGTTACGAATCCGGCCGCGCGTGGGGCGAGCGCAACCGCGTCTGGCTGCGCAGCCGGAGCAAGGGTGCGCATCAGTGGCTCGACCTCGAATCGATCGGCGCTGAGTTCATGCCTGAGCACTGGATCAAGTTCGAAGAGCTCGCCAAGCGTGCCGGCCACGGCGGCGGCGACCTGCTCCAACTGATCGACTTCAGCGACGCGGTCACAGGTAAACGTCCCTGCCCGGTCGGCATCCACGAGGCGATGGACATGACCCTGCCGGGGCTGATGAGCCAGCAGTCGATCGCGGAAGGCGGGCGCTGGATCGAAGTGCCCGACTCGCGGCTGTGGTAAATTTTTCCCCCTCGGGAGATGGCAGAGTGAAGGCATTATCAATGTGGAGCGAATTATAACTAGACGCTCCCGAAGGGGCAGCGCCCTTTTGGTTTGCGCAATCAGAAGTACGGAGTCGACATAATGCGTGATGCGTGATGCGTGCCAGTGGAGTTACTAGCCTGCCATGGATGTTTTGCTGAAACGCATCATCAATAAGTGCAAGGTGGTGGCGGATGCACTCGCCGACGTGTCTGAATCGATGGCGTGGCACACCAATCCCGGGGTCGCAACACTGGCGGAAGTTTAGGCTATGTTACTACTTGACAAGAGCGAGGATTGCAAAGTATCATTGGCTGGGGATGAGTATAGTGTCCTAGTGGATATTGCGGGTGTTAGTTGAAAAATAGGGGGTGAATGTCAGAATTAATTTAGTTTTACATAGAGATTGGCTTGTTGCGTGTCCGTAAACATTGTTTATAGTTAAGGAGTGAAATCATGAATGTAAGAAAGTTGAATCGCCGCGAATTGTTGAGACTGGCCGCCCTGACCGGTGGCTCTGCTTTTCTGGCCTCCTGTGCTGCGCCGGCGGCCACCGAAGCCGCGGCTGCGGCAGCGGTGCCCGCGGTCTCTGCCGCAAGCACGCAATACGCGCCACCGACCAAGGCGCCAGCCGCGGCGGTTGCGCCTACGGCAACCCCCGTGCCGGTGGTGGCAGAGCCCGAGGTCCAACCCAGCCCCACCCCCGGAATTGTAGGGACTGGTAGCATTGAGCTTAACGTTTGGTACCAGGACTGGTCTGGTGCCAACGGCATTATGAGTGCGATCACCCCCAAGTTCGTCGAAGAGAATCCGGATGTTAAGGTGATTCTACAGCCCATTGGTTACGGTGACTTGCAGGCTAAAATGCTGCCTGCCATCGCCTCTGGCACCGAAGGTGACATAATGATGTTGTACACCGACTGGATGGTTGGCACGGATTTGACCAAGGTCTTCTTGGATATCACCGAACCGGCTGGCGGCTATTCCGCAATGGAAAAGAAGATGTACGCGGCCGCTTTCACGACGGTGGACCTTCCCGAAAACAAGGTGTACTACCTGCCCTGGCTGTCCGGCGTACGCGGTGGTGTCACCACTGTCAACAAAGCTCACACGGCGGAGGCGAATATCGATTACCTCAAGTTTAAGACATTTGAAGATTTGACTCAAGCTGCTATCAAAATGACTAAGGTGTCGGGAGGCAAGATGACCCGCGCCGGCTATTCGCCTATATCCGCTCAGCAAACCCTGTTGAAAACGTTCTCTTGGCAGTTGGGCGGCGAGTGGTTCGATAAGGCCAGTGGCAAGTTTGCCTTCAGCACCACCCCGGAATGCGAAGTGGCCGCCCAGTATATCTATGACCTGTTCTGGAAGCACAAGGTGGTGGATCACGGTCTGTTCGATGGCGAGTACGCTGGCGTAAGTTCGGGTTTAGTCTCGATGTGGTCCGAGGGCGCCTGGTCGGCCAGCGCGCAAAACGATGCGGCCGGTCTCGATTGTGACAACTTCGGCACCCCCCCGATGGCCAACGCTAAGAAAAATGTGCTCTATCCCGAGCATATTGCGGCCTGGGGCCTTTCCAAGCGGCTGGCGGACGCCCCCAGCGAAAAGCTGCAGGCGGCCCTGGATTACGCGCTCGAGATCGTGTCACCGGATGCGCTGTTGTTGGCGATGGAGTTCTATTCTGGGACGTTGATGTCGAAGGAAGTGTATGCCGACCCGCGCCTCATGACCACCAAGTTCGGAGCGATGTCGAAGCAGGCGGCCGAAGGTTCCTGGCCGTATGCCCGGTTTCCTGGCGACCATGTTGCGAACTATGGTCCTGCTGGCGTTGAGTTCGACCGGGCAATGCGCCAGGAAATTTCGATCAAAGAAGCGCTGGCCAACATGGACACTTACCTCCAGTCTCAGGAAGATGAGGCGCGCGAACGTATTGGATAATAAAACTGCGATTTTTGTACAGGAGGGACTGGCGAGCCAGTCCCTCCTTGCATCTTACCCCAACCCTCTCCACGCTATCGGGGAGAGGGTTGGGGTAAGATGCTAGCAAGTAGGAGGAAAATCTTGACTAGCTCAGCTTCATCGATTGCCTCTGGTCCCCGACGAACACACGAGGTGCGGTCTGAAAGAGGATTTCTCCACGAGTTAAAACGATCCAGCTCACTTGGAATGCTCTACGGGGGGGCAATTACAGTTTTTTATTTGGTGATTTTTGTCATCCCGTTTGGGACAGCGATCTGGCTGTCCCTTCAAAACTGGGATTTCATCGTTTCCCCCAAGTTTGTCGGTGTACGCAATTTTCAGCGTCTGTTTATGGACAAATACTTCTGGAAGGCGCTCAGGGTCACGGTCATGTTCAGCGTGGTGGAGATTACCGTGGCGGTGGCGCTTGCGCTGTTGCTGGCGCTGCTGTTGAGCCGCTTGCGTGGAAGATGGGAAAGACTTTTCCTGTCGCTGTTCTACCTGCCCTTGATCACACCCAGCGTGGTAACGGTATATCTATGGCAGTGGCTGTACCGCAAAAATGGCGGGCCGATCAATGCCCTGTTGGCTTCGCTGGGCCTCCCAGAGCAGCCGTTTATGGGTAGCCCGGATCAGGCGCTGTGGGCTGTCACTCTAATGGTGATCTGGACCCAGCTGGGTGGGGTGACGGTCATCCTGCTTTCTGGGATCAAAAACGTTCCCGAAAGCCTGCACGACGCGGCCAAGATCGACGGCGCAGGGTTCTGGCAGCAGTTCTTTTTGATCACGATGCCCTTGATTCGCCCGGTCTTGGTTTATCAGGTGGTGGCCAGCGTGATCGGCACAGTGCAGATGTTCGAGCCATTTTTTTTGATGCAAGGGCCAGCGTTTAGCACCCGCAACCTGGCAGCCTATACTTACGAGTTGGGCTTCAAAGCTATGAATCTAGGATATGGGGCGGCAGTTTCTATGGTGATCTTTTGTCTACTCTTGTTTGCCACCGTCTTCCAGTTGAACCGGTGGCAGGTGGATTGGGAGTATTAATCCCATGACTACTTCAGGTTTTTTGCAACCTGTCTTAAAGTCTCTAGTCCGGCATAGGCTGACCGCGTATTACCGGTCAGAGCGCTGGGTCAAGCCGGTCATCATTATCATCTTGGCATTCTGTGGGGTGTTTGTGTTCTACCCCTTCATGTGGATGCTGTTGTCTTCATTTAAAACTGGGGCGGATATCGTGAGCCTGCCGCCCAAGCTGATGCCCAAGGAATGGACGCTCCGCGGCTACCTAATGCTGTTCGGGCCGGGGAAGCCCGACCTGCTGCGCGGCTTTATGAACAGTTTGTTAGTGACTACGGGCACCATTGTGACGGTCCTCTTCACCTCATCGTTGGGAGGCTATGTTTTTGCCCGCCTAGACTTTCCGGGCAGGAAGTATTTGTTTTATTTTGTCCTCTCGACCACCATGGTGCCTTTTTTGACGCTGTTGATACCGCTGTACCTCGTAATAAATGAGATGGGCCTGATCAACTCACTGGTGGCGCTGTGGCTGCCGGGCATCTTCGCCCCCTTCGGCATCTTCCTGTGCCGGCAGTTCATCTATTCCATCCCCCGCGACATGTATGATTCGGCCAAGATCGATGGAGCAAGCGATTGGGGGATCTATCTCGACATTATCCTGCCACTGACCAAGCCAGTGCTCTCCGTGCTGACTATCTTCACCTTTCTCGGCTCTTTCAATTCCTACCTGTGGCCGCTCGTGATTATCAATGACCAGGACAAGCTGACCTTGCCGCTGTTGCTGACGCGCGTCTTCACACGCTTTGGCGGAGTCGATTACCAGGCCATGATGGCTGCATCAGTGCTGGCTTTCTTGCCGCCTTTTATTGTTTTCTTGGTCTTCCAGAAATACATTGTGAGCGGTATTGCCCTGACCGGAATGAAGGAGGGCTAATAACATGAAAACCATTGGTGTTGGCGTTATCGGTTTGGGTATGGGCAAGAGTATGTTGGCCATCAACCAGGATGCGGCGTCGCGGTTGGAAGTGCGCGGGCTTTGTGACACCAATGAGGCTCTCCTGCTCCAAACACAAAGGCAGCACAACATACCGTTTGCCACGGTTGATTATCAGAAACTGCTCAACCGCCCAGAGATTGATGTGATCGGCATTTACTCGCCGGATCACATGCATATGGTGCAAATTGAAGCGGCAGCCCAAGCCGGCAAGCATATTATCTGCACGAAGCCAATGGTGGTTGCACTGGCAGAGGCCCAGCACACCGTGCAGTTGGTGCGTCAACACTCCATCAAGTTTTTGGTGGGGCAGACCTGCCGCTTTGAGCCGACCTTTATGGCGGCCAAGCAGCTTTATGATGATGGTGATCTGGGGCGTCCACTTTTTGCCGAAGCCCACTACGTGCATGATATGCGTTCTGTGCTGGATGCCACGCCCTGGCGGCATGAACACCCACAAGATATGATTTATGGTGGCGCCTGTCACCCCATCGATCTGCTGCGTTGGTTTTTTGGAGATGTAGAGGAGGTCTTTGTCTACGCTACGCACAGTGGTTTTGACCCGCGCTACACCAAGCACGACAACTTTCTCATCAACCTACGCTTTCGTAGTGGTGTTATTGCTCGCATTCTGGCTGTGTTTGGCCTGGTGGAGCCACCGCTGCCCATGCTCGGCCTCGGCATCTACGGCGATAAAGGCAGCATTATCAACGACCAGTTTGTCCTGGACAAGCTCGCTGGTCAGCCGGTGATGAAGTTAACCTATGGCCATGAAAGCGGCCACGGGCGTCAGGTCTGGCGCTACATGCGCCACTTCGAGGAATGCCTGCTGGAAGATAAACGCCCGCTGATCGACGAGATCGAAGGTGCCCAGGTCATTGCCACCGCGGCGGCCTGCTGGGAATCGATCCATACTGGCTTGCCAGCCAAGGTGCTGCGTATTGAATAAGTAGTTGCGATGGACTGTCGTACAGGGCATACAGCGACTGACTAGTGGTCAAAAAAGGCGGTTGCGCTTCAGGCTGCTGTCCTGACCCTGGCATTGCGCTACCTTCGAAGTAGGTAGCTGGGGTGTGAATTCTTACGATAGCAGGCGACTGTAGGAGTTATAGTTTGTGGATTGATCGGAGGTCAGCACGATGTCGTGGCGTGTGCTATTGAGAAGCCGCCCCAGAATTTCTTCGGAGTGTCCGTTTGTGTGGTAGTTGGCGGTGTCGAAAAGTTTACTCCGGTATCTGGGCAACCGGTGAACATTTCAACCGCAGTTTCTTCGTCGACACCGCTGCCAAATGACATTGTGCCGGATCAGAGGCGGGGGACCATGTCCCTTATGTGCCACAAGGGGTGTGTTAAATGGTGTTAGCAACTCGTTTTCGGTAGATTCACGAGTAGGTAGTTACGTTTAAGGTAGAGAACTATATCCTTACATATAATTACATTCTTGGATTTACTTAACAGTGTGTGCGGTTGGCGATGCACTTCCTGAAAAATATTCTTTGCGGTAATAATAGTGGCATATTTCGTTATCTAAACATGGAGGCAGGTGGATGAGTTACGACACGATCGTCATCGGCGCTGGGGCGGCGGGGGCAATTCTGGCTGCGCGTCTGACTGGAGACCCGAAACGATCCGTCCTGCTGCTTGAGGCGGGTCCAGATTTCCCCGATGTCGAGTCGATGCCAGAAGAAATTCGTTACGCCTATGGCCGCGAAAATTTGTGGGTGCGTGCATTTGGGCAGGGCACGCTATATGGGTGGGGCTATACGGCGAAGGCAACCGCCAGTGCAGCCCCGATGTTTGTCCCGCGCGGCAGACTCGTGGGCGGTTCAACTGCGGTTAATGCAAACATCTTTTTGCGTGGCGTTCCTGAAGATTATGACGAATGGGCTGCACTAGGCAATGATCGCTGGAGTTTCGAGGAGTTGCTCCCTTATTTCTGTCGCGTCGAGCGCGACGTAGATTTCCAAAACCCATATCATGGCAATTCTGGCCCTATTCCGGTGCGTCGTTTTCACAAGGAGGAGTGGCTGGTGGAGCACGCGGCGTTTTACGCCGCGTGCCGCGATGCGGGTTACCCCCACACGGATGATCATAATGCGCCTGACTCAACGGGCGTAGGTGCGTTGGCGCACAATAATTTGGGGGCACTGCGATGGAGCACTGCGATTGGTTTCTTGAATCCGGCACGTGCACGCCCCAACCTGATCATCCAAGCGAACAGCCTTGTCCACCGTGTTCTCTTTGAACGCAAAAAAGCTGTTGGTGTGCTGGTTGAATGTGGCGGTGAGCTCACATCGATCTATGCTGGTGAGATCATAGTATCCGCTGGGGCTATAGCGTCGCCACACCTTCTCTTGCATTCAGGCATTGGCCCCGCGTATGAACTTGGGCGTCTGGATATCGAAGTCATTCATGACTCACTAGGCGTCGGGAAAAATCTGCGCGACCATCCGATGGTGCTGCCCGTGCTGCGAACAAAACTTGGCGTCCCGATTAATGACTGTGCACCGAGGATTCAAGTAGGCTTGCGTTATACAGCAACCGGTTCACCGTGGCGCAATGATATGTTTATCCTGACCTCATCGCTGGCAACTATGGCAGGATTTACGACGCAAGCACTGCCTATGGGCTTTTATCTCGCCCCTTGCCTTTACCGGGCGGCCGGCGCTGGTCATCTGTGGCTGACCTCCACTGATCCGCATGTGCAACCCGCGATTGATTACAATTACCTTTCCAATCCGTTTGACTTGGCGCGCTTGCGCGAGGGAATGCGGGTCGTACTTAATTTACTGGAGCATCCTGCCTTCAAGGAAATTGTTGCTGAGCGTGTCTCCCCGGCAAATGAGGATTTGGCGACGGAGGCCGCGCTGGATGACTGGATTCTGCGCCAAGTCACTACCGCCCACCATAGTTCTGGTACCTGCAAAATGGGGCCAGCTTCCGATGTGATGGCGGTCGTTGACCAGTTCGGTAAGGTGCATGGGGTAGATGGCTTGCGTGTCGCCGATGCTTCACTTATGCCCGATTGCATAAGCGCCAACACGAGTCTAACGGCGATGGTTATCGGTGAACGGATCGCCGATATGATTCTTCAAGGACAGTAAATTTGTGTGCGCCAGATGCTGAGGTTACTACCCATGCAGTATAATGCTGTGCCGTCTTTGCGCGGCCATGTGAAGTAGAAAGGCACTGGAAATCATGATGAAGATTGCGAGAACGCCGTGAAGCTGAAAGGCAGTGCGGCGCTCATTACAGGCGCCAGTAAAGGGATTGGTCGTGCCATTGCATTGGCCTTTGCGAACGAGGGGGCGGACTTGGCGGTGACGGGGCGCAATGTGGGGGAATTGCGCTCCTTGGCTGAAGCTGCTGAGGCTCAGGGTGTAAAGTGTGTCGTGATCGATGCAGACTTGGCTGCGCGCGGTGCTGTGGCGGCGGTTTTTAATCAAGCAAAAGCGCGTCTGGGGTCTATTCAGGTTCTGGTCAACAATGCGGGAGTTGGCAGTAGTGCCAATCCTAAACCTGTACTCAACTATGACGATGACTTTTGGGAGATGATGATGTATGTGAACTTAACGGTTCCCTACCTCTTGTCGAAGGCTGTTTTACCCGATATGTTGGCGGCGCGTTATGGACGGATTATCAATATTGCCTCGATCAACGGCAAGATGGCTGCTTTGCACGGTGCGGCGTATGCGGCGAGCAAGCATGGGTTGTTGGGATTGACCCGCACGTTGGCAATGGAAACTGTAAAGGATGGCATTACGGTAAATGCAATTTGCCCTGGGCCGGTGCATACGCTGATCAACGATTTGCGTTTACAATATGACGCACTGCGGTTAGGCAAGACTTTTGCGGAGATAGAAAGCTCGGTGACACCCATGGGGCGGCGGCTAGAGCCAGATGAGATTTCGCCACTGGCAGTCTACTTGGCAAGCAAAGACTCTACTCCGATGACTGGACAAGCAATTAATATTGATGGTGGCGTGCTGATGATGGGTTGATATTGCCTATCGTGTTGTAACAAAAGTGATATACAAAAAAAGCGCAGCGAGGTAGCAGCTGTATTTTTCTTAGGGATTGTTTTGAACGCGATGTGTTGAGCGCGGCTAAGATTCCGTTGCCTATTTCTTGCGCGTTAGATAAAAGCTAACCCGGGCGCACACCGTAGTATTGGCTAGCATAGTTGGATACTTCAGAGGTAGCGACAAGTTAAGGTAAGACTATATTGGGAGGTTTTGGACGTTGTGCCATGCAGAACAAGATATAGGCCAATCCTACGAATGTACGGGCTATTTACAATTTTGCGCTATATCGTCAGAGTATAGGGCGTTCGCGTGATTTGTGATTTATATTGTTTCCGGAATTTGGTAAATAGTGGGTAGGGGCAAACCTACTAGTGTTTTCTGATGCTGAATTGGGAACAAAAGGCAACATGGTGGATCTTGGTGTGGGGCTTTCTGCTGACTACTGAAGTTCGCAAAAACTATACGATAAAAGAGGCTATAGTCCTGACAAGGATCAACATGCAAGAACAAAACGCTAATCTATGGCCGAACTGTAGGACTCGTCGATGCATTAGTATTTTGTGTGGTTAAATAATAGCTAGATTTGTTACTCTTTAGGCTCGGGGTATTTATGCGGGTTAAGGTAGCAGAGTTGTTCACGAAAGCTGCCCTCTTCATGTGCGGCTTTGGTCGCAAACATTCGTGTTTCAAACCCACGATGGCGGTGTGCTGTTTGCTTTGAGCTGAAATAATATCACGCCTAGATTTGTGTATGCCTTAAGGTAGTGAGCATAGAACTTCTGTGCTATCAGCGATTTCGCTGCTTATGGTACCGGGAACAGCGGCTGCAACCTCTTGTGAATTCTTATATCTATAAATAGAGCTAGCCATTTCTGTTCCATGCAAGGTTTATAATTTTCGCTTGTAGGGCGGCACAATTCTTGGCTAATGTTGAGTAATTGAGCAGGTGTAATCTGTGGCTCCAGAATTCTGGCTGGGTGGGAGTCAAGGCAGGGTGTTCATTGGTAAGCGCGGCTCACTGTGGTACCCTTCGCCTAGCGAATTAGGCAATCCAAGCGTTCGCAAGTTATCCTGTTTGATACGCTCCAGTTTGTAACCAAGTCCCGGCGTGTTTCTTAAAGTAAAAGCCAACTCTGTGGTACAGTGGATTCAGCTTGGTTTATAGCATGGCTAGTAGTATTTGCGGTGGTGCCCTAGCACTATGGTGCTGTTGAGTGCCCACTATTATAGGAACTCATACAGGATGTTGTCAATGGCTCGTGGATGCGCAAGTACATGTTTGATGCTATTTGGTCTAGATTGATTTGTTTCTTCGCTTACGAGAGTTACCTTAAGTTTTCGTTGTTTGTTTCCTCTGCTACTCGTTCGCATGAGGTTGTAACCTGCGTTTAGTGATCTGACGGAAAACTGTTATTGGAGTTGTTATGTCTTTCTACCCATCCACCATAACTCGTCAGGTTGTACCTTTAGTTGTGCTTACGCTTCTTCTCGCTGGCTGTGCTAGATCGGCGGCGCAAGCGGTAGATGCGACGCCTACTCCATATCCTACTCCGGTGATTTCCATCAAGCCCACCTACAAGGTGGCTCTTGGTGAGGTGGTACGCGTTTTGGAGTTTTCGGCGCGCCTTGCGCCGGTGGTCGAGCAAGAGCTTTACTTCAAAATCGGCGGTCGCATTCAGAGCGTGCTGGTTCGCAATGGCGATAAAGTGGAGGTCGGACAGCTGCTGGCAAGTTTGGAAACGGGTACCTCGAATGTGGATCTGCGCCGGAGCGAGATCAACTTGGAAGTTGCTAAGTTGAACCGCGAGCTTTTCATGCTGCAGACCAACGAAATCTCCGATGGTAAACCAAATCTCTCATACTATGAGAAAGCATTGCGTGACGCGGACTTTGCTTTAGTGAAGGCGCAGCAGAATTCGGAGGCGGATGATCTCTCTACAAGCGGCAGTACGAAGAATGCATTGAGCGCGGCTGGCGAAAACGAGAAGAAGGCACAAGAGCACTTGATTGGGGTGCAGAAAGGATTGGGAGGCTGTGGCTATACCGCCAACCCCGCCTTCAAACACTTGAATACCGTGATTGTAGGCGGCCGAACTTACAGCGTCAATAGCGATCTATCCCTTAGTTTGGTGACGGACCCCGATACCTTGCGTGATCCGAATGCGAAGTGCGATCCGGCGCGCAGAGTCACAGTGGATGGAGTGGCGCAGACCGAGCAGGAGGCGTTGGATGCATATAATGGCGCGCGCGAACGCACGCGTCAGGCGCAGATTGCGTACAGCCAGTCCGGTATGACCAACGCGATGGCACTGGACAATGCGAAGGAGGCGCGCGATGATGCTGCGCGCGATTTGAAAATTGCGCAACAAGGTCTAAACCAGCTTGATATGCAGGTGGGGGAAGCGGACTTGCTTGAGGCACAGGTTTATCTGAAGATGCGCGATTATGATGTTGAGCTCGCGCAGCTGGTGTTGGATGAGATCAACGCACGGGTGGAAACGGCTCAGGTGAAAGCCCCGTTCAAAGGCACCGTGCTTTCCGTGTACATCGTCCCCGATAGCTCTGCGGTGGCGTTCAAAACCGCTTTGGTTCTGGCTGATTTGACCAAATTGGAGGCCAGCGCGAATCTGATCAGCACGGAGCTTGAGGAACTGGAGGAGGGGCTGCCGGTAAAAATTGCCGCTGTGGGGGCACCGGCTACTGCGCTCACGGGTGAGATCCGCAAACTCCCCTATCCTTATGGGAAAGTCTCCACCAACACGGGACAGAATGAGACACAGGATACTTCGACGCGGGTCTCGCTGAACGAAGATCTCTCGACCACAGACCTTTCGCTCGGCGATCTTGTGCGCGTGCAGGTGGTTTTGGAAAAGCGTGCCTCAGTCCTTTGGCTGCCGCCGCAGGCGATCCGCAAGTTCGAAGGCCGGCGTTTTGTGGTCGTGCAGGACAGCGACGCGCAGCGCCGGGTGGATGTGAGAATTGGTATTACAAGTGACGATCGGGTTGAAATTCTTGAAGGCCTTGAAGTTGGTCAGATTGTGCTCGCGCCGTAAAGTAAAGACATGAATTCACTTCTGCGTTTCGGGGCGATTTTTGTCGTTAGCATGAAGCGCCTGGTGGCGCAGCGCGGGTTGGGGTTGGCGACCCTATTAGGTATTTTTGTCGCCATGGCAGTTACGATGAGTATTCCCCTCTACGCCGACGGAGTGTACCAGCGCATACTGACTACGGAAGTTAAGAAGAAGGGTGAATTGGGCCGTCCGCCTTTTGCCTTCATGTTCCGGCATATCGGATCCTGGTCTGGGGCTGTCCCGCTGCAGGAGCTGGCGCAGTTGGATCAATATCTAACTACGCAGATTATTGACGATCTTGGGCTTACACCCAGGGTGTTCGTGCGCTATCTACAATCGGACAGTCTGCGCCTCTACCCTGCCACGACTGAGTCTTACTCCAAGCTGGACGAGCCGCTGAAGTGGGTCTGCTTTGGCGTTCTCAACGATTTTGAAGAGCATATTGAGCTGATTGAGGGAACGATACCTTCAGTATTTAGTGGGGACAACGAAACTCCGGTGGAAGTTCTTGTGTCGGAGGAATTGGCGACCAAGACCGGGATTAAGGTGGGTGAAGTCTACGTTACCTTCGCCGAGTACAAGGCCGAGCAGACGACGATCACCACGCAAATTCCGGTGCGGATATCGGGCGTATGGAAACCAAGGGATCCGACGGAAGTCTACTGGTTTTACAGTTCGGATGACCTGCGGGATATATTTATCGTCCCCGAAGCATCTTACCTCGGCAGGATCGCGCCCGCACAAGGCGATACGGTATTCCTTGGGGTGTGGTACTACGTTATGGAAGGCGACAAGGTGCACTCCTCCGAGGTGCCCAGCCTGTTGGCAAGGATCAAAAGCGCCCGGGCAAAAGCGGTCAACCTTCTGCCTACCATTCGGTTGGATATTTCGCCGGAAAAAGTTCTTTCCACCTTCCAGCGTTCTGCCAACTCGCTGATGCTTTTTCTGTACGCTTACAGTGTCCCAATTTTGGGCATGACCCTGACCTTTATTGGCTTGGTAGCAGATATGGTGACCAGCCAGCGGCGCAACGAGATAGCTGTGCTGCGCAGCCGTGGGGCGACCGTGATCCAGGTCCTCGGCATGGCGGCGCTCGAGAGCATTCTTTTGGGTTTGGTCGGATTGGCGTTGGGTATGCCAGGAGCGCAAGCGGTAGCAACTTTCTTCAGCCGGGCGATCAGTTTCTTGAACTTTACTGCCAAAGCCGAGATTGGGGTTGAAATCACGTTGAACGCGGTGCGATTTGGCTTGGTCGGCGTGGGGATCGCGCTTGTATTTATGATCGTGCCCACCCTGGGCGCCGCGCAGCATACTGTCATTACATACAAGCAAGACCGGGCGCGCCAGATGCGTAGTCCCTTGTGGCAGCGCACGTATCTAGACGTTTTCCTAGTGATTCCAGCGGGTTACGGTGTCTACCTGATGAAAAATGGCTCCGCGGGCCTTCCCATGGACCCGTTCCAGAATCCACTGCTGCTCTTGGTACCGACACTCGGTATCTTTGCGATGACTTTGCTGATCCTGCGTATCCTGCCCACGCTCATGGCTTTCGTTTCTTGGGTGGCATCGAAGACTAACAGCGTGGGCCTACTGATGGCGGCGCGCTATCTTGCCCGCACTTCAGCAGGGTACACCGCTCCTTTGATCCTGCTGATACTGACGCTTAGTCTCTCTACTTTCACCGCTTCACTGGCGCAAACACTCGACCGCCATATCTATGACCAAACTTATTACCGCGCTGGCGCGGATATCAGCATAGTGGAATGGGGCGAGAGCACCACGTTCGCAGGATCCGGCGGGGCGATGACCGAAGTGGCAGCCACCGATACAAGTGCAGGCAGCATCACGGGACTAGACGGGCCAATGTGGCACTTTCTCCCTGTCTCCGAGCACCTGAAGGTGCCGGGGGTGCGATCTGCTGCGAGAATCAAGCGTACTGTGGTCCATGTGAAGATTGGAGGTAGTAACATCGACTCGACCTTTATCGGCGTTGACCGAGTGGATTTTGGAGACACAGCTTTCTGGCGGCGCGATTTTGCCAACCCGTCCCTGGGTGGGTTGATGAACGATCTCGCACGAACCTCCGAAGGCATATTAGTCTCGCGGGATCTGCTCGGCAGAGGTTTAAAACTTGGTGACAACCTGCGCGTGACTAGCTACGATGGCTTGGAATATACGACCTTCGATTACAAGGTCGTCGGCGCATTCGATTATTTCCCAACTTGGTATCCTGGGGAGCTGCCGCTGATTGTCGGCAATCTGGATTTCTACTTCGAGTCGGTTGGTGGGGAGCGTCCATATGATGTGTGGCTGCGCCTGAATGACGGCGCGGATCCTGACAAAGTAATTGCGGGTGTCAGCGATATCTATGGCTTTATTTACGACAGCAAGGTCTCCTCGCAGGATCTGTACGCGGCCCAGTCCCGGCCTGAGCGTCAAGGCTTCTTTGGCCTGCTTTCAGTGGGATTCATTGCCTTAGCGCTGCTCACCATACTAGGTTTCCTGCTGTATGCCTTCTTCTCCTTTAGGAGGCGTTTCATCGAACTGGGCATGCTGCGCGCCATCGGATTGTCCAGGTTGCAAATGACTAACTTCCTTGGGTCGGAGCTAGCTTTCCTGTTTATTGTTGGCTTAGCAGCTGGGACAGCATTAGGCGTTTGGGTAAGTGAATTCTTCATCCCGCAGTTGCAGGTTGGAAACGATATCGCAGCGCGTATTCCGCCCTTCTTGGTGCAGATTGACTGGTCTTCCGTCTTCCAGATATATATCCTGTTTGGAGTGCTCTTTGTGCTTGCGATGGTCATCTTGACCTTCCTGTTGATGCGCATGAAAATCTTTGAGGCGATCAAACTCGGCGAGGCGCTGTAATATGGGGGGCGATTTATTTATCCGGTGCGAGGGGCTAGTAAAGATTTTTAAAGTGGCGAACTTGGAGGTCTTTGCTCTCCAAGGATTAGACCTGCAGATCGAGCGGGGCGAGCTTTTGGGTATTGTTGGCGCTAGCGGCAGCGGCAAATCGACGCTGATGAATATTCTGGGCGGGCTGGACCGACCATCGGCTGGAGGCGTCTGGGTGGATGGGCTGAACATGCTCAAACTTAGCGACGCCGCGCTCAATCACTACCGCAGCACAAAAGTCGGATTTGTCTGGCAGCAGGGCGCGCGTAATCTGATCCCCTACCTGTCAGCTCTGGAGAACGTGAGACTGCCTGTGACTTTGGTGGGCAATGGCTCACAAATCCACGCTAACAAACGGGCTGAGGAACTGCTCGAAGCGGTGGGTCTGTCAGGTCGCAAGCATCACCAGTTGGTGGAGATGTCTGGCGGGGAGCAGCAGCGTGTGGCGATCGCGGTGGCGCTGGCGAACAAACCGACACTGCTGTTGGCGGATGAACCGACCGGCGAGGTTGATTCCAACACCGCCCTGCAGATCTTCAAGCTGTTCCAGGAGTTAAACAATAATTATGGATTGACTACGATCATTGTAAGTCACGATGCGACCATCGCACGGCACGTCAACCGCGTGGTGGCCATCCGCGATGGCAAGACTTCCAGCGAAACCACGCGCATGCAGGTATCGATTGAGAAGGGCGTGGCCGGACACTCGGTTTCGGCGATCCGCGCTGGCCAGGCGGTAGAGTCTAAACATCAGGAGATTTTTGAAGAATTTACGCTGCTCGATTCTGCGGGTCGGCTGCAGATTCCGCGCGAATACGTCGAGAAATTTAACATCAGAGGAAGGGTGCAGCTTGAGGTGGTCGAAGAAGGTATCCTGATCCGCCCGCCGAAGGTACGGACGGCGGAACAATCGGCAGTTCGCCACCCTGGTGAAAGCGGTGAATGGCCAGCAGTGGTTCGGGCTCGCGGCCTGCGCGGTATTCTCAATCGTTTACGCGTGCGGAAGCATTCGTGAGCGAAGAAGCGTTCATCATCGAGGCATTTGACCTCCGCCGGATTTACAAGATCGGTTACCGCGAAGTACATGCGCTGCGGGGAGTGGACCTGCAACTTCAGGCGGGGCAATTCATCGGCTTGAAAGGGCGTTCGGGAAGCGGAAAAACTACTTTGTTGAACTGCTTGAGCGGGTTGGACCGGCCCACCTCCGGGATAGTGAAGGTCCTGGGCCAAGACATCATGAAAATGGACGATAAGATGCTGACCAATTGGCGGCGCAAGCAAGTTGGGTTTGTTTTCCAATCTTTTGGTCTGATCCCGACTCTTTCGGCATATGAGAACGTGGAGCTGATGATGCGCATTGCCGGCGTGCCTGGTCGGGAGCGCTATGAGCGCACGGTTACGGTTCTGGGATTGGTGGGACTGACCAAGTGGATCTATCACCGCCCGTATGAACTTTCCGGAGGTCAGCAGCAGAGGGTGGCGATCGCGCGGGCGCTGGCAAACAAACCGCGGCTGCTCCTCGCCGACGAACCCACCGGCGAACTGGACAGCACGACCGGGCGTGAGATCTTGACCATCTTCCGCGAGGTGGTTGAACAGGAGAATTTAACCCTCTTAATTAGTTCGCATGACCCGATGGTAGATGGCTTTGTCGACAACATATTGCAATTGAAAGACGGGCAATTCGTCTATTGATAAAAGTTATGACATGGTAAACCATACCCTGCGCGGTGCATGAGAATGCTACCAAAATATATAGAAAAGAAAGTTATATTCCAAAGGCATGGAGCCATTATTCTCCCAACAATATCCAGCAATATGCAGCGCGGGATGGGCCAAATAATCTGGGCAATCAGGCCAACGCTTGGCCTTGTGCCGCGCTCGGTAGCGATAGAATCCGGCGCTACCAAAAACAAACGGGCCGAAATTCTTGACAGCGGTTGCACGTTTGCGCCCTGGATTATCTAGAGACGCCGATTCTGCTCCAGGAGAAGTTTACATGCGGGATTGGCAAATTCTCGCCACTGCTATTCGTGAACTAATGGAAGCTATCGATGATAAATACCTATTCCAGTGGGGCACGGGCCGAATTCTCCAGCATTGGCATGGCGAGATGACGAGCAGGCGCTCGGAAGGTTTGGACTGTGGCGGGTTGAACCCGCGGGTGAGATTCAGAACGCAGTGGCGAGGTAACCGGTAAGGCGTGCCTTACGGAGTAACTCCCGCGCGGCATCGCGTTATTAAACATCACATTGCGGAAATGACTGCGAATGCGTTGACGGATAATGCGGTTGATCTCGTTGCGAAGAATCGTAAATATGAAGTGACTGCATTGCAGTGCAGGTTGAGACAGTATTGCTGTTTCTGCATACAAACGCGGTAAGCGAATACGGGTGCTTTAGGCCCGCAGAGCTGGCCCCGGAAATGGAGTTTGATCAGACCTTGGGGTTATAAATCTACGCCGCGTAAATGGCATATGCGGCGCAGCGTGGATCGATGTGATTGCGGCTCTTGTAGGGTGCGGTGAGAGTTATGGATAGTCAATTCTTTTCTATAACGTTGTCCAATTTCTGCTTGGTAGGCTGATCAAACCTCTCCTAATGTTGATTAGATGACGCTACTGACTCTGAGATAATGGTATGGTGATTTCTAGCGCAAGTTGGTACTCTACAAGAGCCGGATCAGCGCTTTCCATCGTCGGATAGGGGGGTGCTTGGTTTTCCTATCCGTGATAGCCAATCTTTTTCCATACTGCCTTAGAATTCGCAAGTGCTTTAGCCGAAGGCTTAACAATTCCAAGAATACTGGCTGGAGGTTGCCCAGGCCCAGCATGACAAGGGAAAGGCGACCAATGATCGTTTTCCAGTTGTTTTCTCTCCGATTCTTGTTTAAAATTTGGTATATCAAAAGATTTGCCATCTTCCAAAGCACTCTTCCAAGCTAAAATACCTACAGATGACATGGCAACCCCACGATATACATCTAGGAAAGGCTGTTTATTAGTGCGAATAGCATTGGCAAAATGAAAGTTTGTCCAGAAGTCACCACCACCGTGTCCGGCTTTATTGGCTTGTTCGGCATGTTCAGGCCAACCTGGCGTGTAGGTTCTTTCTGTAGGTTCTTTTCCTTTTCGATCCCATTCATCATGCCAAATACGAACTTGTTCAGGTCCAAAATATCCCGGACCGCGCGTTGTTTCCATGGCACCACATGTACCATGAACTCGATACCAGTTGCTATGCCCTGGAACATGTAAGCCGAAAATTCTAAAGACAGAACCATTGTCCATGCGACATAGCATTACAGAACCCGCATCAGCAATACGTGCAGTTGATGTATCGACCTCAGGTATCGAAATGGAGAGCGCATTCACTTTGACAGGCCTAGTATCGGTAATATAAATTAATGGTGCCAATGCGTGCGTACAATAATAGGTGGATGGCAACCAATTCCTCCAATGGTTTATACTTGGCGCTATTCGCAAGCGATCATCGGGTGCCATCGGGTGATTATATTCGCCCTCTGCATAAGTAACTCTACCAATTTCACCAGACCGATAAAGTTTGCGCATCTCCTGATTAAATTTTGTGTACGGGTAATTTTCGGCAAGCATATAAATCTTTCCTGTAGCTTCTACAGTACGACAAAGCTCAACACCTTCAGCAATAGTTGCATTACAAGAGGTTTCACTCATTACATGCTTGCCTGCTTTTAGCGCTTTGATTGCAAAAGGAGCATGCTGATCAAAAAAATTCGCGAGAATAACGGCGTGCATATCATGAGTTAAAAATTCATCATAGTCAGTGTATGTTTGCACGTTGAATGTTTTAGAGGCCTCATCAAGTTTTTCTTTCCACTGGTCGCAAATTGCTACCAATGTTAAACCTGCAAATCCACAATATTTGGCAAAACTCATTCCGCGACCAACGCCAATTACCCCTACTCTAATTTCTTTTTTATTAGCCATCTTTTTGTTTCCCCTATAAATATAAATATATGTTTGCAATGGTGAGAAGGCTTTTTAATTCGGCTTATAACTTTCAGCCTACCAGAATTCTTGATTAAATGCCAGTGCTTTAGGGATCTGTTTAATACATCCGAACCAACTATTTGGTGCTTTGTATGAAGTTCTTTACTCGTCTCGATTGGGCGGCCAATGGTCACTAAGGTACTTTTTTCGTTGTTTTTCTTAATTCGGTATCGGATAGGGCGCACCATTTTCTAAGGTTTAGCGCCAATAGCGAATCGCGCATAAGCTCACCGCAATACTTTTATAGGCATTAAACAAAGGTTGCTTTTCAGTACGCACGCTGTTAGCAGAAACGGTAAACATAGGAAAACCTCTAACATCAAGTCCTGCATGCTTGCCTAAACAATTACAATTGGAGAATTGGGTTTATATACCATTTGGTGTGCCAAGAGCTTTGGTTTAATAGCCGTTAGACACAATTACTATTTGTCGATTGCCATAGCGAATATTGTTACTGATACTTATGATCGTATGGTTGGGTGTTCCAAGAGTATATCCGATACTAAAACATGTTGGGACTTCATCGTCGCGTCCTTCATCAATTGCAATGTTGATGTGGCGCTGAACTAGAGGTTTGGTAAGTACCTGATAGGGAGGAGCCATTCTTTGGCCCAAGAAAATACAAGGGCATTCGCTATTGTGGTCGTTGGAGCGGTTCATTGATAACCAATGCAATCGTAGGGGTGCGACATATAGTAGACGGCAACTTATGTATCATGGTGTAAATTCTTAATGTCTGTTAGCTTAGTTCTGTCTGGGATGGGTGTATATATCGGTATTGAGTATGTGGTACTTGTTCGATTTGTCTTTTGTAATATATCGGCTTCAGGGGTTTTGATCGAAAGTCTTTGGGTTGCAGTAAATTGATGCAAACTAATCAGGTATTGCCGATTGCTTTACTGGCGTACGCGGGTGTCATGCGTTCGGCTATGGTCTAATTGGTAGGATATAGGCTCAGCACATGTTGGTCCGCTTCTGGGCGTTTTATCTAGCGATCTGTAATCGATGAAGATATATTGCTGTCATTAGGTTCGCTATATGTAGGGGTTGGGTAATATTAAGCGCATCAGTTATTTGGTGATAATGTGTTGCCCTTGGAATGAACTGCAGACACTTGTCGAGTTGAGAATGCACCATAAGGCAGAGGAGCGTTGAACAGGGCTGGCCGCTGCGGGTAATTGTGCGCATTCGGTAGGGGGCGCCTACTCTTGTGAGTTTGGCGAACGCGGGTGACTAATTCGGTGCGCGACTCACCGGGCGGCATTACGTGATTCGCTTTGTACATTGGCTCGCGGCTGAAGTGGACAGTGGGGTGGTCGGGCTGTATTCGGCGCAGTAGGCTCGAGACCTTTTGCGATGAGTGTCCATCGCGCAACAATCGTGTGACGTACCGCCATAGTGTGCGTCTTGGGACAGGCGCGATGAGTATTATGCTGTTCTCGGCAGCCCAGTGGCGCGCTGATGCGCAAATGGTGTGCGATAGCCACCGGCCAGCGGTCGATGGCCGTGTCCGCAGACCCGTTGTCGGGTTGGTCCGAGCGTTGCTTTTCTGTTCACGACTGATCGAACTCAGTGCCGGCTGCACGCTGCAGGTAAACGCGCGCAGCTTGCTAGAGGGGCAGGTCAACTGGATCAGCCGTGTTCCTAGTAGGTCAAGTGTTTGTAGTCTGGTCATGGGGTAATACATTTCCTCCTGATAAGTGTTTCACTGCATATTTGGTCCCGTCTCGAGCAAAATAATTGGAGAAGTCGATAAATTGCTAACTCCAAATTGGGATTGAAAATTAGGCCGTACCTTTATGAATGGCCATTCCCAATGAAGCCTATAGTCTTATGTAAAAACTGTTGCGGGTGGACTTCCCGCCCGCGATATTTGTTTTATAGCTTGCCAATGGTACTTAATATTATTTAACTGACGTGGTACAATTACGACGGGGTAGCTATGCTGTTTGGATAACTGTATTTGAAAATAGTTTGATAGCAATCTTTCACGAAGTGACTAATTCAGTTCTTCAACATATGATCAGAAAGGACGTGTGATGCCTAATTCAAACACTGAGCTAGAAATATTTGAAAAGAATAAAAGAAGTATTGCGGGTGGTGTCGTATCCATAAATCGTGCCACCAATCCTGTGAAAGTGTTTAAGAAGGCTAAGGGTGCTTATCTCTGGGATGTAAACGGTGAACAATACATTGATTATCACGCCGCTTTCTCGCCCTATTTATTAGGGCATAATTTCACCCCTGTCGAAGACGCAGTGATTGCAGCTATTCGAGAGGGTCAATCTTTAATGGGTGCGGGTACAACCGTGTGGGAGGGTGAGCTGGGTGAATTGGTGAAGGCCTGTGTTCCTAATATTGAAAAATTACAAATCACCAATACTGGTTCAGAAGCAACTTACTTTGCTTTGCGTTTAGCACGCGCGCACACAAGGCGTGATAAAGTAATTGTTATGCAAGGTGGTTATAACGGGTGGCATAATGATGTATGTTTCAATTTGATGGACTCACTAGACACAATGACGGGTTATCAAGAAGGCGAAGAACATCAATTACGACCATTTTCGGCGGGTATACCGGTCGTGCACAAAACTTTAGTTCATGTGGTTGAATATAATGATATTGTGGCTGCTAAAAAGCTCTTGGCAACTGAGACAATTGCAGCCATTATCTTAGAACCGATATTACAAAATATTGGAATTGTGAAACCACAGGATAATTTTTTGCAAAAACTTAGGGTCGCATGCGATGAAACAGGTACGGTGTTAATTTTTGATGAAGTTAAAACAGGTTTTAGACATGCATTGGGAGGTTATCAGTCTCTAGTTGGTGTTAAACCAGATCTTTCCACTTTTGGAAAAGCTTGCGCCAATGGCTATCCTTTAGGAATTATTGGCGGTAAGGATGAACTGATGTCTTATTTTTATAATCCGGATCCAAGGAAGCGAGTGTTAATTGCGGGAACTTACAATGGACATCCGGTCCCAGTTGCGGCGGCTATCGCCACATTAAAATTTTTGATGTCCAATGAAAAGGAAGTATATGAAAAGCTTGAAACTCTTGGAGCATTGATGCAATCTAAGCTAGAAGGTTTATTTGCAAGCACAAAATTTGTTACTAAAACGGCTAGACAAGGGTCCGCATTTGCAACTTATTTTATGGATCACTTACCTAAAAATTGGCTTGATATTGCTAATAATCACAATTTTGAAGTTGATGCTAAATATCGTCAGGAATTGATCGCTGAAAAAATTTTTCAATTTCCGACGCCAACAAAGCAAGGTAGTATTTCTTTTGCACATACCGAGGGTGATATTAGTGAGACAATTATCCGATCAGAAAGAGCCATCAGTCGCATAAGTTAATTGGGAGTTGGTGGAATTCATGCAGTAAGAACTGGTAGATTTCGACAGGTGAAATCTGGTGGCGAGACAGGGTGTTTCACGTTCGAAGTACTATGAGTTGATGGGTATTTGGAAAAAAACCAAAGAATCGCGCAGAAGTGGTTCTGCAGGGCACTTACATCCTAGGCTCTTACGCGGACAGGTATGTAGTTGCCAGGCGATGTTATCGAGTTCGATGTCAGTGAAACCGTAGAGGTTTGTGCCATTTGGGAAATACCGCCTGAGCAAGCCGTTGGTGTTCTCGTTGCTGCCGCCTTGCCAAGGACTGTGCAGGGCGGCGAAGTAGACCTTGATGCCGGTCATCCCGGCAAGCCGTTCGGGCTGAGCTATTTCACGCCCCCGATCGTAGGTCAGGGAGAGATGCCGCTGCGCATTGCTGCGGTTGAGCACGGTTTCGAGTCCAGTCACTGCCGCAGCGGCAGTTGCATGATCCATTTTTGCCAGTGCGACGAAGAGCGTGCTTCGCTCAACCAGCGTGCCAACGGTAGACGCAGTACGCGCACCCTTGATCTGATCGCCCTCCCAATGGCCTGGCATGACGCGGTCATCGATTTCCGGAGGGCGCATTTGGATGCTGACCATGTTCGGAATGGTGCTGCGCCGATCTGCACCCCGAGCGCGCAATCGCCGACTCTTGCGAGCCTGGCGCAGGCAGGCGATCAACTCGGTACGCAACTCACCGCGCGGCATGGCTTAAAGCGTGGTGTAGATGGTCTCGTGGCTGACCTGGAGCGTCGG
>SXGR01411881.1_pt1 | contig 34394 bp, 27 predicted proteins | sample 3174711 | NCBI WGS metagenome assembly SXGR01 (sample SAMN11356860, study PRJNA531348) | freshwater metagenome | isolation source: freshwater sample F1-60 | place: China: Fuxian Lake, Yuxi | collected 2017-12-25 | reverse complement strand
TCTTGCCTATGGGCACCGGTATCAACCGCTCGATAGCTCGTGTCAGCGGGACGCCAATGCGATCATAAAGACGGGCGGCAGTTGGGTTGAAACGCTGAGCGCCGGTCCAGCGATTGACTACAAGCCAGGGCAGAAATCCCAGAATGTCGAAATAGCGGCAGACGTGGATGTTGAAGCCGGCAGAAGTAACTTTGTCAGTCAGTTCCTTCCGGTGATAGCGTCGATAGTGACCAAAGGCACGATCTAGCGGGCTGTAAAGCATCATCAGGGCCGGAACGAAGAGCAGCAGCTTGCCATCACCGCGGAGTGTCCGGTGCAGCTGACGCAAAATACCCGCATCGTCTGCAATGTGCTCCAGTACGTTGATCATGATTGCCGCGTCATACCGGTCGGCAGGCGCCTGGGCTGCCCATTCCTCGGCAGTGGCCCTCAGCACCGTGATGCGTCGATCGTTGCCAAATTCCGCGACCAGTTTCTGATGGAGGCCGGTAGACGGCTCAATCATATCGAGATGATTGACAGCTTCGACCAGCTGACGGCTGTAGCTGCCGATGCCAGCGCCTATCTCAACGGCGTGACCATGGAGATAAGGCCGAAACTCATCCACGATCCAATCGCGGTAGTGGATGAGGACCTGCAGGGCCTCCAATTCCGTCCCGGCGTAGTCGAACGGAGCGCCGAATGAATCCGCAGGGGGCTGACGCGGGGTCGCTACGGGCGGCGGCGCAGACATCAGCGTTCGCTATCGTGCCCTGGAGGGCAGCTCTTGCGGTCGTGCGTCATAAACACTCTTCGGTGCGTCGGCCTGGCCAAATTCCGGCACGAGATGCTGCAGGAGGTTCAAGGTTTTTGCCATATCGCCGCCGCGGGCCGCAGCGTGCAACTCGTCCATCGCCTTGACGAGGAACGCCCGATCGGCCACACGGGGTGTAGCGAGGAGAATGCCCGTCATTGATGTCGGCTTGAGGGGTTCCGCGGAGTGGAACAGCTCTTCGTTGAGCTTCTCGCCGGGGCGCAACCCCGTGAATACTATTTTGATATCGCGGTCGGGACGCAGGCCGGCCAGCCGTATCATGCGCCGCGCCAGATCGATGATGCGAACAGGTTCGCCCATATCGAGAACGTAGATGCAGCCGCCTTCCGCCTGCGGGCCGGCCCCCTGCGCCGAGGCCTGCAGAACCAGCTCGACTGCTTCACGCTGGGTCATGAAATAGCGGTTGATCTCTGGATGCGTCACGGTGAGAGGACCGCCGCTGGCGAGCTGGCGGCGAAACAGCGGCACCACTGAGCCCGTCGATCCCAGGACATTTCCGAAACGTACTGTTACGAAGCGAGTCCCGCTGCCTTGCGTGTAGGCTTCAAAGTCCAAGGTCTGGCACCAGCTCTCAGCGACCCGTTTTGTCGCACCCATGACGCTCGTCGGATTGACGGCTTTGTCGGTGGAGATCAGCACCATGGCCTCGACGCCATAGGCGCGGCAGGCGTCGGCGATATTGCGCGTTCCCACGGCGTTGGAGAGAACCCCCTCGCAGGGGTGGAACTCCAGCATCGGCACATGCTTGAGCGCAGCTGCATGAAACACGACGGCCGGGCGCTCCTGCGCGAACAGGGCATTCACACGCTGTTCGTCACGAACATCGGCCAGTACGGCCGATCGCGGCAGATCGGGAAACCGTTCCAGAAGCTCGAGATCGATCGAGTAAAGATTGAATTCTGAGTTGTCGGCTACGATGAGACGGGCCGGCTTGAGGTCGGCGATCTGCCGGACAAGCTCGCTACCTATTGTTCCACCCGCGCCTGTCACGAGCACACGACGGTTCTCGATAAAGTTTCTCATCGCGACCCGGTCAAGAACTTTCTGCTCCCGCCCAAGCAGATCCTCGATTGCGATGGGGCGCACGTCGATCGGAGTCGATTCGGCGGCACGAAGCTCCGTCAGATGCGGTGCGCGGGCAACGGTAAGACCAAGCTGATCCGCGGCATCGACGAGCGTGGCAAGGGCGGCTCCGTTGATCGTAGGTTTCGTCACCACCAGTCGCTGTGGCGGTGTGCCATCACTCTTCAGGCGGTCGATGACGGCGCTGAGCTCGTCCGGTCGGCCGAGCACCTCGACATTGCCGATAAAACGGCCGATCCGACCCGGGCTGTCATCGACGATTCCAATCACGCGATACTCGGCGCCGCCGCGCCGCTGGGTGGCCTCGATGAAGACCTCTGCGGCGTCGCCGGCGCCGACCAGCAGCACCGGCACGCGCTTGTCGGCGGATGTGTCAAACGTGAAGACGAGCCGGCCATCCTTGATGCGCCGATACAAGATCCGTGGCGCGGCCAGCAGGATCATCAACACGAACCAATTTATGAAGACAAGGGACCGCGGCAGATCGTCGAGACGAGTTGTCACGAACATTGCTGCCAGAAACAGCAGAATGGCGAGTGTCGCCGCCCGTGCAATGGCCATGAGGTCATTCAGCGACGCGTAGCGCCAGATGCCACGGTGGATGTCCAGCCGCCAGAACACCGACCCGGCAATCACCGTGAACAGTCCTGTGACGACGAAAAGAAATTCCCAGGAGTAAGATGAAAGATCGCCCAGCCGCAGGTAGAGCGACACCACGAACGACAGCGCCGCCATGACGATGTCATGGGCGAAGGCTACGGTTGGTCGGGTCAGGTGCCTGAAAAAGGAGATCATAGGAGCGAATCGCTAGACCGACCTTTTATCACATTCCGCCGCGGCTCTGCGGCCCTCAAATGGCCGCGAGAGCCCCGCGCAGCGCCGCGGCGATACGCTCAATAGTCGCTTCGTCGAGATAGGGATGCATGGGAAGCGCCAGGATCTCCTCGCATGCCCTTTCGGACATGGGGAGCGATCCGGGGCCGCGGCCAAAGCGCTGGTAGGCGGGCTGAAAATGCAGCGGCTTGGGGTAGTAGATGGCGGTCGGGATTCCGTCACGGGCGAGGTGCTCTCGAATCCGGTCACGCTGCGGCACACGGACGCAGTATTGGGCCCAGGCGCTGCGGCTATCCGGGCTGCGGTAGGGAGGCGCGATGTCTGGACTCAGCTTTGCGTCATAGAGCGTGGCCCAGCGCTCGCGCGCCAGGAGTTCCTCTGCAAACACCTCGAGCTTCGCCAGCAGGATAGCGGCCTGGAGCGTATCGAGCCGGGCGTTCGTGCCCAGCCGCACGATGTCGTACCGATCCTCTCCCGCACCGTGGGCGCGAATCGAGCGCAGAACCTGTGCTCGCTCGCCGTTGTCCGTGAAGATCGCTCCCCCCTCGCCGTAGGCGCCGAGGGGCTTTGCCGGAAAGAAGCTGGTTGCGGTCACTGGCGCGAGAACGCCAACGGCACGGTTCCCTAGGGTGGCGCCGTAACTCTGCGCGGCATCAGCGAGGATCGTCAGGCCGTTTTCCTGCGCCACTGTTTCGATGGCGGCATAGTTTGCCGGCAGGCCGAACAGGTCGACCGGCATGACAGCCTTCGGCTTAAGGCCTGACGTGCGACGGATCTCGCGCACGACGTCCGAGAGATGCGCGGGATCGAGATTGTAGGTTCGCGCATCGACATCGACAAAAACCGGTGTGGCGCCGAGCGAGACCACGACCTCGGCCGTCGCAGGAAACGTGAAAGCGGGGAGCAGAACCACGTCGCCCGGCCCGATGCCGTCTGCCATAAGCGGCAGGCGCAGTGCTTCAGTGCCGCTGGCGACGGTGACGCAATGGCGGGCCCCGCAGAAACCGGCCAGAGCAGCCTCGAGCTCCGCGACTTCGGGTCCGAGCACGTACTGGCCATGCTCGAGGACCTTGCGGATACGGGCATCGATCGCCGGCTTGAGGCGGGCATACTGTGCCTTGAGGTCGACGAACGGCAGCGGAGAGGACATGGACAACCCGTGATGTCGCGCGAGGCCCCAAACGCCGAGGCCGCCGTAGGCGGCGGCCTCTGGGATTGGAAACGGGCGGGAGGTTACGCGATCCCGACCCGTCGCGCCAGCCGCCGCACGGCAATCTGACGCTCGATCGTGTCGGCGATGTAGCCGACTTGGGCATCGTTCAGTGTAACCGCAGAAGGCAGGCTGATGCCGTTGGCCGACAGTGTGGTGGTTGCCGGAAACGCCCGGTTGCCAGCGAAAGCGCGATAGGGCGGCATCTCGTGCAACGGGTAGAAGAGCGGCCGTGTCTCGATACCGGCGCGGTCGAGGCGCACCATGAGTTCATCGCGTGACAGGCCAAGCGGCGCCGTATCCACAATGATAGAATAGGCCCAGAAGCTGTTGAGCAGGCCATCCAGCCGGGCCGGCAACGTCACCCCGGCAACGCGGCTGAGACGCGCCTCGTACCCGCGTGCAACCTCGATTTTGCGGGCAAGGAACGCGTCGATCTGCTCGGCCTGCGCACAGCCCAAAGCGGCCTGAAGGTTGGTGAGCCGGTAATTGTAGCCAACCTCGAGGTGCCAGTAGCGCTTCTTGGGATCCATGCCGTGGTCGCGCAGCATGCGTGCGCGCTGCGCCACTGCCGCGTCTCGAAACGCCACCGCACCGCCTTCGCCCGTGGTAATCAGCTTGTTGGAGAAAAAGCTGAAGGTGCCCGCATCACCCATCGCGCCACAAGGTCGATCTCTGTGGCGGGAACCTATGGCCTCGGCCGCATCCTCTATGATCAGGAGCTTGTGCCGTTCGGCGAGTGCCAGGAGCGCGTCCATCTCAGCGGGTTGCCCGTACAGATGGACCGGCATGATGGCTCGGGTGCGCGGCGTGATCGCCGCCGCCGCCGCCGCTGGATCCATGTTCCACGAGGCGCGATCCACATCCACGATGACCGGCGTGGCGCCTGCCTGGATCACCGTGTTGATGGTGGCGGCAAAGGTCAGGTCAGGAACAAGAACCTCGTCGCCCGGCCCGATGCCCAGCGCGACCAGTGCGAGGTGCAGTGCCACAGTCCCATTCGACACGGCGAGCACGCGATCCGGTGCGAGTCCGAGGCGCCCCGCAATCTCACTTTCGAAGCGGCGTACGAACGGACCTTGCGAGGATATCCAGCGCGTCTCGATGCACTCGCTGACGTACTTCATCTCGTTGCCAGACAGCGATGGCTCGGCGACGGGGATGCGATGGGTGGCCGCGGGTGAGTCGTATCCGACGGGGTGCCGGGCACCATCGAGGACAGCATTGAAGTCTCGTACGTTCGCCTGCAGCGCCGACGTGGCCGGTGCGTCAAGACCATGCCCGGCAGCGATTGCTCGCTCGATCGATCCGGCATCGACCAGGCCCCGGTAGGCTCCGTTGCCGTCGATGGCGATTGCGATCGCCGGCCCCGGACGGTCGAGGGCAGCCAGCACCGCCCGCAGGCTGTCGCCCTCGCAGACGATGAGTTCATTGACGTTCATGCGATTTCCCAGCCGAGCTTCCGCCGGCAAGGTCGGCCGGGACGGGGTTTCCGCCATCAACGGGCGGGCCGGGAGATTAATTCCACCCTCCCCGGAGAGTCAAAGCGCCCGCCCGCGCCAGGCCATGCCTGTCCGGGACCCTTGTGGGAGCCAATGGAATCACGCCAGAATGCTGAAATTCATGGAGAATCCAAGCCTCCACTGGGCGGCGTCGGCCGCGGCGATACGCCGATGAGCGGTCGCCGTGTCCTTGTGGCGACGCTCCCCCCCTATGAGGGTGGCGTACCGGCCAAGACGCGCATGCTGGTCCAATGGCTGCGGCGTCGCGGGCATCAGGTCACCGTGGCGTACTACGCGACCCTGACCGACGAGCCGGCGTTGAGCGCGCCCTCCTGGTGGCTTCCGCTGGGCCGGCGGCCGACGACGGCCGTACGGCAGTGTTTTGACGGCGTCCCGGCAGTCGCCATTGGAGCCTGGTTGCCGGAGCTGGAATTCACCTACTACTGGCCGACGAGCCGCTGGCGCGCCGCCATCGCTGCCCATGACCGGTTCATCGCCACCGGTGGCACCGTGCTCGCCTCCTACCCACTCTGGAGCGCGAATGTGCCGCATCTGATGTGGTGCGCAAGCACGATGATCGAGGACCGGCAGGATCGTCGGGCTGCGATGCCCTGGGCGCGGCGCGTGCTTGACCGGGCCGTGATAGGGCCGGTGCAGGCCGTCATGGAAAAGAGAATTATCTCGGGTCCAGCCCACCTGATGGTGACGAGCCGGCACACGTTTCGTCACTTTGAACGGATGGGTCGGGCCTCTTCGTCCATGGCTATGCTGCCGGTTCCCGTTGATGCGGACCGTTTCTCGCTGCCTTCGCGTGAAGCAGAGACCGGGGTTATCGGGTTTGCGGCGCGGATCAACGATCCGCGCAAGAACGTTCCGCTTCTGTTTTCGGCTTTCGCCCGGGCGCGTGCGGTCCGGCCCGATCTGCGTCTGCGACTGACAGGTGAGCCTGGTCCGGAACTCAGCTCAATGCTGGACCGGCTGGGCATTGTCGGTGCCGTCGAGTTCGCAGGCGTGCTGCGGAACGAGGCTTTACCGGATTTCTACCGAGGCCTCGACGTGTTGGTCATTCCCTCACGGCAGGAGGGGTTCGGCATCGTCGGCGTTGAAGCCATGGCCTGTGGTGTGCCTGTCATCTCCACGCGCTGCGGCGGCCCGGAGGATTTTGTCATTGACGGCCAGACCGGGTTTCTGACGGACCACGATGAGATCGAGGTCGGCCGCCGCATTCTGGAGGTGGTTGGCGATCGCCGTCTGCGCCGTCGCCTGTCGGAGGGGGCCCGCAGCCGGGCCGTTGCCGACTATTCGGCGCAACGCTTCGAGGACACGCTCGACGCTGCGTCACGGGCGGTCTGGGGGGAGGCCCTGTGACGCGGCTTCTCTATCTTGTCAGCCATCCGATCCAATACCAGGCGCCGCTGCTGCGGCGGATAGCTGGAGAGCCGGGAATCGATCTGCGCGTGATTTTCGCAGACGCCCGCTCTGCGGTACCGCATCACGAGCCCGATTTCGGCATCGATGTTTGCTGGGATGTACCGCTGCTCGACGGCTACGACTCGGCCGAACTGACAGCGGTGGATATCGCGAATGAAATCGCGACCGTCGATGCGGTGTGGATTCACGGCTGGCAGTATCGCTGGCAGCGTCGAGCTATCGATGTGGCCGCGCGATGCGGGGTTCCGGTGCTGATGCGCGGTGAAAACTGGGCTGGCGCCATGCCCGATCCGGCAGGGCCGATCGGCTGGGCCAAGCGCCAATGGCGCGAGCGGTCGTTCCGGCGCTGCGCGGCGTTCCTGGCCATTGGCAGCTGCAACCGCGACTACTACCGCGATCACGGGGTGCCGGCCAGGCGCATGTTCTCGATGCCCTATGCCGTTGACAACCGATTCTTCTCCGAGCGGGCGGCGGCTGCCGCGCCCTGCCGTGCAGCGCTGCGACGCGAGCTCGGCCTCCCGCCCGCGGGTCGGCTTCTACTGTTTGTCGGTAAGCTCATGCGCCGCAAACGTCCCGATCTTCTCGTAGAAGCGTGGCAGTCGGCAAACTGGGGCGGCGAACGACCGGACCTGATCTTTGCCGGCGACGGAGAGATGCGCGATACCCTGCAGCGCATGACTGCCGACGCGCTCTTTACCGGGTTCCGAAATCAATCGGCACTGCCGGCGCTCTATGATCTGGCCGATCTTCTGGTGGTGCCATCCGAGCGCGAACCCTGGGGGCTGGTGGTGAACGAGGCGATGGCCTGCGGTACGGCTGTCATTGCGAGCGATGAGGTCGGTGCTGCCCATGATCTGATCGATGCCGATTGCGGTGCGGTGTTCCGAACGGGCGACCGTGACGATCTAGCCTCCAGGCTCATCGCCTGCCTACCGCGCGCGGGGGAGCTGGGCGAGGCGGCGCGCCGCCGCGTCGCCACATGGGATTTCGAGGCGGATGTGGCGGGGTTGCGCGAAGCCCTAGCGTCGGTGTGTCGATGAGCAGTCGCCGCCTGAGGATCGTCTTCGTCGGAGAAACGATGCCGGGCAGTCGCACGCCCCAGCGCGTGCGCGCGCTCCGCGAGCTCGGGCACGCGGTTGATCCGGTATCGACCAACAGGCCCGGGCGTACCTTTGAAGATCCCCCAACCTTGATCGAACGTCTGCGGCACCGCCTGCGCTGTCCTCACGACGAGGCGGGGGCGAACCCGGCACTTCTTGCGGCGGTCAGACGGGGTTGTGACCTGATCTGGGTCGAGAATGCGAGGACCGTGACTCCCCCGACGCTTGCGGCAGCGAAGCGGCTGGCCCCTTCAGCACCGCTCGTTTGGTACAGCGAAGACGACATGATGAATCCGAGGCTCGGCTCGCTGTGGATCGATCGTTCTCTGCAGCTGTTTGACCTCTGGGTTACCACCAAGTCATTCAATGCGCGTCCCGAGGAGATGCCGGCGCGCGGTGTGCGCCGTGTGCTGTTCATCGACAACAGCTATGATCCGGCGATCCATCGGCGCATGGACCTGTCGACCGATGAGCGGGCGATCTTCGGCGGCGATATTGCGTTTGTCGGTACCTACGAGACCCCGCGCGCTAAGAGCCTGCTGCATCTGGCGCGCGCCGGTCTTTCGGTGCGCGTCTGGGGAAATGGCTGGACTCGGCTGGTTGGGGTCGAGTCGGGTCTGCGGGTCGAGGGCCGACCGGTCTATGACGACGACTATGCGCGGACCGTCAATGCGACGCGCATCAACCTTGCATTTCTGCGCAAGGCCAATCGCGATCTGCAGACCTGTCGCACGGTCGAGATCCCGGCCTGTGGCGGTTTCATGCTTCATGAGCGCAGCCCGGAAGCCGAGCGCCTGTTCGCGCCGGATCGTGAGGCGGCCTATTTCAACAGCGATGAGGAACTTGTGGCAGCGTGCCGTCACTGGCTCGCGAACGACGCGCAACGGCGTGCCGTGGCGGAGGCCGCCTGGTGCCGGGCCCAGGCAGGGTATACGCACGCGGACCGCATGCGCACCGTGCTGCGCGCGCTGAATTTGGCTCGCTGAGTAAGGCCGATGGGGGTTGGATGAGGCGCGCGATACCCTCTACTATGTGCGGCCCGACCATACGGAATCAGCGCTGAAATGTGCGGAATTGCAGGTTTGCTTGCCAGGCGGCGGGTCAATCCCGCGGCGCTTGACCGCATGGCGCGGATTCAGGCGCATCGCGGGCCAGACGAGCAGCAGCAGTGGCAGTCGGAGGATGGTCGCGTGGGGTTTGCCCATCGTCGGCTGTCGATCATCGATCTTTCGCCGGGCGGACGACAGCCGATGCGGCACCCGTCCGGTGACGTGGTCATCTGCTACAACGGCGAGATCTACAACTACCTAGAGCTGGCCGGGCGGCTGCGTGCCGAAGGCGCGACCTTTTCGAGCCGCAGCGATACCGAAGTCCTTATCGAAGCCTATCGCCATTGGGGCGAGCGGTTTCTTGGCGAGCTCAACGGAATGTTCGCCTTCGCGCTCTATGACGCGCGGCGTCGGCGCCTGATCTGTGCGCGAGACCGTTACGGCGAGAAGCCGTTTCTCTACGCTGCTGGCGCTGACTGCTTCGCCTTTTCGTCGGAGTACAAAGCCCTGCTTGGACTGGGGACGGTCGACACCGCCATCGATGGGGCGCGAGCCCTTCGCTTTCTGGCGCGCGGATCGGAGGGGCTCGACGATGAACACGAGACCGTCTTTCCGGCGATCTCGCAGCTTCTGCCCGGCGAGTATCTGACCGTCGATGCCGACACACTGCAGGTCACGGTGTCCCGCTACTGGACGCTCGCCCTGCAGCAGGAAGCGGCCCGGCTCGATCTGCCCGATGCCGCAGCCCACCTGCGCGACTTGCTCACCGACAGCGTGCGTCTGCGTCTACGTAGCGACGTGCCGGTCGGATCGTGCCTGTCCGGCGGCCTCGATTCCGGCTCGATCGTCTGCCTCGCGCGGTCACTGGTGGGATCGGTTGCCGATTATCATGCGTTTGCCGGGCGCTTCCCAGGAACCGGCGCTGATGAGGGGCCCCATATCTCCGCCGTCGCGGCAGCCACCGGGGTGGTCCTGCATGAAACGCAGCCGCGACCGGACCGGCTTCTTGAGGAGCTGCCGGCTTTCATCTGGCACAACGAGTTGCCGGTCGGTTCCGCCAGTCAGTACGCGCAGTGGTGCGTCTTCCGTCTTGCTCGCGAGAACGGCGTCATTGTTCTGCTCGATGGGCAGGGTGGCGACGAACTGCTCGGCGGCTACGAACAGTATTTCCACGACTATCTCGAAGAAGGCGGAGCCGCCGCGGGGGAACGCGACGCAATCCGCCATCGCTATCCCCGTGCTTTATCGACGACAGGGGAGACGGTAAAAACAGCGCTGCCAGCGGCGTTGCGCCGCTTCTTGGCGCAGCGCGCCGGTCGCGGCAGTGATTTCGCCTTCGGCCTGGCGCCCGAGGTCGCGGTTCGAGCCAGACCGGTTTCGGCGGGCGGGTTTTCCGGCCTGAGGGCCGCGCTCTTTCGCGAGAGCTTTCACACGGTGCTGCCGACCCTACTGCGTTACGGCGACCGCAACTCGATGGCGCATTCGCTGGAAGTCCGTCTGCCCTTCTGCGACCACAGGCTGGCCGAATTCATCTTCGGGCTGCCGTCCTCGTACCTGATGGGTGATACACAGACCAAGCGATTGCTGCGCGAGGCAATGCGTGGAATTCTGCCAGAGCCGGTACGCACGCGCTGGGGCAAGCAAGGCTTCGTGCCGCCGCAGGATGTGTGGATGGCAGACGGCCTGCTTACGGCGGTCGAGGCGGTTATCGAGGACAGCGCCTTTGCCGGCCGTGGCTGGTGGAACGTGCGCTGGTGGCGCAGTGCTGTGGCTCGCTTCCGGGCAGGAGAGCGGCACCTTGCGGCAACCTTGTGGAAGGCCCTGATAGCCGAGGCCTGGCAGCGCGACTTCGTTGAGCGTGTCCGGGTTGAGCCCGTTATCCCGGTCTTCGACGGTACGGAAGGCGATGCGCGCGATCTTCGTCAATCACTGTCATCCTGACTGTCCGCATGTCTGCGGTACGCGGGCGCGCGAATTCGCACATGCGCTGGCGCGCCAGGGACATCGCATCATTCTGCTCACCGAGACGCTGCACCGCTCGGACCCAGCGCCTGATCCGGATGCACTTTCGGTGGCCCTCGCCAGTCATGATTGGACCGCGCCGTTCTATCTCGCCGTGCGTCCAAGAGCCGCGCCTGTGCTGCAAGTTCTGCGAGCGGGGCGGTTGCCGGCGACTTTGAGGGCGGCGATTGTCGCCTTTCAGTACATCGTACGCGGCGGGATGTTCACTGACTGGCGGGACGCCAGCCGGGCCTATTGGCAGCAGCTCGCTGACGCATTCCGGCCGGAGGTCGTGTGGGGAATCTTCGGTAATACCGACGCCTGGGCGATTGCCCAGGGTATCGCCCGGGCTGCAGGCTGTCCTTGGGTGCGGGACCTGAAGGATCAATGGACAGCTTTCATCCCCACGCCGTTTAGGGCGCACCTGTCCTGGCGCTACGGTGATGCCTCGGCTGTTACGGCGCTGTCCGCCGCCAATGCCGGGGACGCGCAACCGTGGTTTCCGGGGGCGGCGAGCATTATCTACAGCGGGCTGCCGGCAAGCCTGCCCGCTTCTAGAGGGCGGGTTGGAAACGCCTCGTTGTCGCTGACTCTTGTCGGGGCCGTCTACGAGGCAGCGCATCTGAAGACCCTGGTAGACGGGCTACGCCAATTTTGCGCCGACTCCGGTCGCCTCAGGCCTGCCTTGACCTACGTTGGCACCGACACAAATGCGGTCGAGAAGGCGACCGCCACCCTGTTGGGCCTTGTCGATGTCGACATTCGAGGGCAACTTCCGTTTGCTGAGTACTGGGCAGCTATTTGTGCTGCCGATCTCAATATCTATATCCGGATAAACAAGACCGGGTGGTGGCATCACAAAATAGTCGAGCTGCTCGGCGCGCGCCGGCCGATCCTCTGCATTCCCGGAGAGATCGAAGAAGCTCGTCTGCTCGCGCAACACGCAGGCGGTCATTTGGTGGGTGCCGGCGATGCGGTGGCCGTCGCGGGTGCTCTTGAAGCCGCCTGGCGTGTCAGGGCACTTGAGCCGCAGGCGAAGCGTGAGCCCGTACCACGTGACCTGACGTGGGACGCGAGGGCCGACAAGCTGGCGGCTATCCTTTCCGCGACGAGTGCTGTGTCTCAGTCGTGGGCCGGGCACGAATCAAGCAACGGACGAGATGTTCGATCATGACATCCGAAATGGCCGTGGAGTTATTTTTCCAGCTGACGAGCAACGTTGCCGCAGGCTGGCCATCGCAAATCGCTGGTCGTAGTTCAAAGGCGTTTGCTGGAGCTTCTTCGCCATAGCGCGGCCAGTATGATGCGGCTTCAGCCGGACTCAGGGTGCCAGATAGCGACTGAACATGTGCGTCTACGGCACCTCGGAATCGAATTGCACCGGCCGAGGGCTCGCTGCGCCACCTGGCGGGTACCAGAAAGCGTGAGCGGCAGCGCTGTGGCTCGGCGCCAAGCCATACGTCAACGACAGCCAGACCTTGTCCAGGCCACAGCCCCAACCAGCGCCGCACCTCGACCCCGGCTTGCCTATAGCCGTTCTGCCAGCCGGCACACCACATCGGTGCCACGGCATCGAGCCCCGCTCCGCTCAGTAATCCCGCAGTTCCGCGCCGTCCGATGCGGAACGACTGCCACAGCTCGAGTGGCTCGTGATCCACTAAATAGGGACCGTTGTGACTTGCCGCGGAGCGCGAGCGATCGCGAAGGGCGCCAGATGAGTAGGTCGCTGTTCCGGGGTCTACGATGAAACGCGCGCCGCTGATCGACATCTCGAAAGAAAGAAAATCGGCATGAGCGTGCCCGGGTTGGGAATCGAGAGCACACGGCCCGCAGTCGAAGATCACCACATCGGCGCCTCCGTCCAGCCGCGCATAGCCCGTTTCCGGCAACGTATGGAGGCCGGTTGTCGGCTGGCTTGCTCCCAGAGCCGATGCTGCCGGCGCTCCGGCGAGCCAGGCGTCGTTGAATAGCGCTATGTCGCCGTCCGGGTGGGTCAATATGCTGAGGGCGCGCCGCATCGCGGCGGCGGTATCACGCAACTGTCCGTCAAGAGCAGGTGCCGCTCCGCTTTCCAGGACAATCTCTACATCGATCAGGCCAAGTGCGTGGTACATCGGCGAGCGCTCGGCATGACCGCCGTCACCTAGCACGATTTGACGCAGACTATCTTCGAGCCTGTCCGTGAGCCACGGCAGCAGCGGGTCTGGCCCGGTCGTCGCGGCTGTGTAGGTCGCAAGCGCTGTCCAATTTTTGAACAGATGGTTGGCCTGGATATCAAGTTCCGGGTCGTGCGCTATCAAGACGGCGCAGTGCTTTACATGGTGCAGGATTCTACCGATCGGCTCGGCCTCGGCAGTTCCGCCGCTCCGGAAAAACAGGTGGAGTGCTACCAGAAGATTTATCAGCCGGTGGCTAGCCGTATAGGGATTCCACAGGTCACGGAAAACCCCTGGCTCCGACCATGATACGGCATCGAGAGAGTCGACAGCATCTACAACCCTCTGCAGATCGCCGGAGTTGCCGCTGGCAAGCAGGGGTACTGCCCACCCCAGATAGGCCACCGTAAGCCGACGTAGCGGGCTGTCTCCTTCTCCGATGTCGTTCCGCCAGCCGAATCGCCGCGGGTCGACAAGGGGAATATCATGGCCAAATATGCGTAGCCGCCCCGCGCGGAGATCCACCGTCGACTCCGGGTGAATCGTTCGCTGAAGAAGGGCGACGAGGTCGGCGATCCGGCCGATCGCCGGCTGGTGCGGATCCGGATCCGGAAGTCGCGTGGCGGCAGACGCGATCCGTGACTTTATGGCATGTGGGCGCCGGCGCCAATGCTCATGGCGAGCGCGGCGGGCAATGCTGTACAGGATTTGCTCGGCACTAAGGTGGCGAACTGTCCGCAGCAGCCGCCCTGGATTCATGGAGGTCAACGGGGAATTGCCGAACCGCCGCGCAGCCATGCGTCGAGCTCAACGGCTATACGTTCGGCGGCATGGCCATCCCAAAGAGCGGGCACGCGGCCTCGCTTGCCACCCGTACGGCGGAAATTGTCGAACGCGACCGCTATCGAGGAGGGGCGATTGCCGACCAACGTGCTGGTGCCTTCGTCAATGGTGACCGGGCGTTCCGTATTGTCCCGCAGGGTCAGACAAGGTACGCCGAGGGCTGTGGTCTCCTCCTGAAGCCCCCCCGAATCTGTGAGGACGAGACGAGCTTCGCGAACAAGTCCCAGCATATCGAGATAGCCAACCGGGGGAAGCACGAGGATCTCCGGAAGGGACAGTCGCGATTCCAGGCCGGAAGATTCGATACGGGCCCGCGTTCGCGGATGGATCGGAAATACGACGGGCAGTTCACGGCCGATTTCCCTCACCGCATCGAGCAACGCAGCCAAGACAGCCGGATCATCGACGTTGCTGGGGCGGTGGAGCGTCAGGACCGCATAGCCGTTTCTTGGCATGCCGCCGTGCCGTGCGAGCACTCGTGCAGGCGGCGTCGACGCGGTCAATTGCCGGTGCATGGCATCAATCATGACGTTGCCTACGAGCCGCACACGGTCCTGAGGAATGCCTTCGCGAGCCAGATTGCCGATCGCAGCAGGCTCGGTGGCAAAGAGAAGATCCGAAATCCTGTCAGTTAGAACGCGGTTTATCTCTTCCGGCATCGACCGGTCGTAGCTGCGCAGCCCGGCCTCGACATGGACGACGGGCACCTCTTTCTTTGCAGAGACGAGGGCGGCGGCGAGTGTCGAGTTTACGTCGCCGACCACCAAGACAGCCGCAGGCCGTTCCGCGTCAAGCACCGGCTCGAAGCGCTTCATGATCTCGGCCGTCTGCACGGCATGCGAACCGGATCCGACATCGAGGCGGGTCTCAGGCCTTGGAATATCGAGGTCGGTGAAGAACGAGTCGTTGAGTTCGGAGTCGTAGTGCTGCCCGGTATGGCAGAGATGCGTCCGTATCCGGCCCGCCCCGCGCAGTGCGGCAAGAATGGGGGCAATCTTTACGAAATTGGGCCGGGCGCCGACGACGCAGAGAATCTTGGGCAAGGTGGTGGTCGCTAGAGGTCTCATTGTCTCACTGTCCGTGGGCGCCGGGCATCACTGTAGCAGCTGGCGATAGGCCGAGATGGACCGGTCGCCATATTCACGCCAGCTGAACGCTGCAGCGACACGCGAACGTGCCGCAACTCCCATGGAGCGCCGCCGCTCGGGTGATCGCATCTCCAGGAGTGTGGACGCGAGCCGGTCAGGGTCCCGGGCCGGCACGAGGAAGCCTTCCTGGCCTGGCGTAATGACGTCCTCCGCTCCTGTTTCGGGGGTAGCCACCACAGGTAGACCGGCGGCCATTCCCTGCAGCAGAGCCAGAGACATACCCTCCTCGAGTGATGGCAGGCAAAAGATATCTGCCTCGCGAAAGCGCGCGACAAGGGCCGCTCCGCGCAAGGGGCCGTGTACCTGTATCCGGCCTTGCGGTAGAGAGAGGATCAGATTTCTCACGGCTGAATCGACAGGGCCGACAAGATGAAGCTGGAAATCCGGCCCGAGTTTCTGGAACGCCCGAAGAAGGTAAGGGATGCCCTTGCGCAGTCCGACGCCGCCCACGAACAGGATCCGTATGACATCGCGATAGCCCCGGTCGACCGGGACTGACAGATAGCGATTCAGGTCGACTCCGTAGGGATTGATCCTGAGCTTTTTGGAATCGATACCACTGCTGATAAAGGTGGCAGCCGCGTAGCGGGTCGGTACCATGATTGCATCGGCAGCATCGTATTCGGCGGTCTCGCGCTCGATCATCCGAGGATCGACCGGCCCGGTCGCTATTCCGTGACGCGCGTATTCCTCGGCAAGAACTTTAGCTTGATGAGAGATATGAGACGAACCACGCTCGATAACCACTCGCATGCCGCGCGCGCGCGCGACGTCTATGGCTTCCAGGCTGGCGCCGCTCCAGCCGACGAAGATATCCGCCGATGCGGGTAACATTCGTGCCACCGACGCGCCGAAACGTGAGGCAAGCCAGACGTCAATCGGCAGGAGGAAGGCCATGCGTGACGTTACCCGTCGGATGACTTCGAGGTGCGGCGTTGTGTGTAGCGCGATGCCGTCCGGCAGCATCCGCTGCGCGAGCAAGGCAGGATAGGTGGTTGCGAGCCACACTTGGGCCCCATTCCGCGCGAGCTCTCGTGCGGCGTCGAAGGCGTGAAACCGCCCATGCACGGCAATCGCGACCCTCACGCCATCTCCTGGCGGCGCAGAATCAGAAGCTGGATGGCAAACGCGGCAACGAAAGCCGCCGAGACGCCGATTCCGAGATAGATGAGCGCCGTATCTCTATGCCACCAGCCTGCGCCAGCAGCGACACCGAAGGCAGCGAATTGGCCAATGCGGGCCCCCAGAAGCGCCCTGGTCTGCTTCGTCACCAGTGCGAAGGCCCGGGTAATTTCGAAGATCGTGATAAACAGCATGGCGCCGCTCATCGCAATGAGCACCGGAACTGCGCCATGCCAATGAGCGCCGAACACCCACGGTACGACAGCGTCTGCCAGCAGCACGGTCGCGAAGACGGCTATGGATAGGGGTAGAGCCAGTATCACGATAAGGCGATCGCGTGCCTGGCGGCGGTCGGCAGCCGCGATGGTGCGGCTGAACCAGGTCGTCGCGACGCGTCCGAAGGGCTGGATGAGCTGATGCGGTAGGAGAGCAAGGCGCTGGGCCATGGAGAAATAGCCAGCCCCTTGTTCACCTGCCAGCGCGCCCGCCGCCAGAACATTCACCCGCTGGAAGACGCCTTCCAGCATGCTATCGAACCACACGCTGCGGGCTTCGCGGAAGACTTCGCGCCATTCGCGCAGCCGGGGCCGGACCAAGGGGCGCCATGACAAACCGCCGACGAGCAGCAAGGCGAAAAGAACCGCTAGTGCCGACGTAGCCTCGCGTACGTAGAGAGCGACTTCGGACTCCGTGACAAGAACGACAGCCACTCCACTGGCCTGCGTGACGGCGACCACTCCCGTCTCTACCACCGCTATGGTTCGATACGGCATGGTCCGCTCCCAGAAGGAGCGAGCGTGGCTGCAGAATGCCTGCAGCGAGACAGCTCCGACGAGCAGGACGTTGGCCCAGGTGGTGCGCCCGCTGGCAACCAGCCAAGCGCCGGATACGGCGGCGACAATCGCGGTTTCAGCAAGCATCGCCGTGAAGTAACGGTTTTGCAGCTCCGGCGTAAACTCCGACTCGGGTGTGCGAATTACGACGATACCGAGCCGAAGTGACAGCACGGTTGCTATCACGGACAGTCCGGCCAGAGTTACGGCGAATCGGCCGAACTCACTCGGCCCCAGTGCGCGCAGCAGGATCAGGTTTCCGATCAGTGCCAGAAGCGCCTGAACAACGGTGCCGGTCGCTAGATGCGCACCGGCGGAAAGCACACGGCGAATCACGACATGACGACCGCCGCGGGTGCGTCGGACAATCGCGCCCGCTCCCCCCAGGCATCAAGCACCAGGAGAGCCCAGATCTTCAACCCGTGATCGCGTCCCCGACCATGCTCGCTCAGCAGTCTCGCCACTAGCGTTCCGTCAACGCCAAGGCGTGCGAGTCGCGCAGATGTAAGCTTCTCGCCGATGATGTCCGACAATTCGCGCGTAACCCAGATACCCATGGGTGGATTGAAGCCCCGTTTGGGCCGGTCAATCATCGACGCAGGCAGAAGGCGGCGGGCAATTGCCTTCAGGATCGTCTTGGGACCATGGGCAAAACGTGTCGACGCGGCGATACGCGCGACCGTTTCCACCAGGCGATGATCGAGCATGGGCGCCCGCAGCTCCAGGGCATGGCGCATGCTCATGGCGTCGGCATAGGCAAGAATATTTCCGGGCAGGAACGATCGAAGATCCGTCTCCTGCATGGCGTTCAGCGGTTCCAACGAAGTGGCTTCAGAGTAAAGTGCGGCGATGGGTCGGTGTGGCGCGTCTGCGAGGCCAAGCAGCTGCTGCCGCTCTTCGGGGCTGAAGTATTCAACCCATGAGGCGTAGGCTGCAGCGGCATCAAGGTCTGCCGCGGCCATGAATTCTCGGGCCCGCCGCCAGCCATGGCGCCCCGCACTGCTTTCGGGAATCAGGGAGGCCAGCGGCGAGACTATCCGACGGCGCAGGAACAGGGGCATCTGTCGCAGTTGGTTGGCGAGAATGCCCCCCTTGTACCGTGGGTAACCGCCGAACACCTCGTCACCGCCATCGCCAACGAGCGATACGGTAACATGCTGCCGCGCCTGGCGCGATAGCTCGCCCACCAGGAGAGCGGTCGGATTGCCGAACGGTTCGCCGAAGGAATTGACCATATCGCCGAGGTGATCCGTCAGCCGGGCTGTCGACGAAAGCACTGTGTGAGCGCTCCCGATGTGATGCGCCACCGCAGCCGCCTCGGCACTTTCGTCGTAAGACGCTTCAGCGAATGACATGGTAAAGGTCCGGACACGCCCGGCATTGCGGCGGAGCTCTTCTGCCATAAGAAATGCAATGATCGAGCTATCGAGGCCGCCCGACAGAAAGCACCCGATCGGTACGTCGGCGACGAGCCGGTCGCTGATGGCGCGCCGGAGGACGGGCAGGGTTTCTTCCGCAGCATCCTCAACCGACAGGCGGCGGTCGCCGGGAAACTTCGGCCGCCACCAGCGCCCCGTCTCCACGCGACCCGCCCGCCATTGTAGCCAACTGCCTGGCGGAAGTTTGCGGATGCCCGTGTAGATGGTTCGCGGCGCCGGCACATAAAGGCAGGCCAGATATTCAGACAAGGCTTGCCGGTCGACCGACAGATCGATGCCGGCGAGGCGCGTCAAGACCGCGATTTCAGAGGCAAAGGCAAGGCCACCGGTCGGAAGTGGAGCATACACAAGAGGCTTCTTGCCGAAACGGTCACGGCAGAGGAGCAGTTCGCCACGGTCACGATCGAAGAAGGCGAATGCGAACATACCGGCAAGCTTGTCGAGGGCAGCCAAACCCTCTCGGCGTAAGAGCCGAAGCAATACTTCAGTGTCACTGGAGCTTCGGAACTGCTCCCCGGCCGCCTCGAGGTCGGTGCGCAACGATCGAAAGTTGTAGATCTCACCGTTGTAGGCAATCACGTACCGCCCACAATCGGAGACCATCGGCTGATGGCCATTACGCGAGAGGTCGATGATCGACAGGCGGGTATGGGCAAGTCCGACGCCGCCGTCCCGCTCCTGCCAGATACCATGGTCATCCGGGCCGCGATGACCGAGCGCGACGGCCATGCGACGCAGCCAGTCGGTGTCGCTGAGCGTCGTACCTGCTATGCCGCACATTAGGACGGCTTTGCCCCCGCTCCCGCCGAGCCATGCCTCGAAGAACGACTAGTTTCAGCGGCGATCTTCGCAAATAGTGCAACGAGCCTGTCGACGTGATCTGACCAGTTGAACAGACTCAGGGCGCGCTCTCGGCTCCGCTCTGACATCTGTCGGCGTAGTTCAGGGTCTCGATCGAGTTCTAGAAGCCGATCGCACAGCTGAGTCGAGGAAAAGGGCCGAAAGTAGAGCGCAGCGTCACCACAGATCTCCCGGGTGATCGGGGTATCTGCCACGACAACATTCAGGCTGCTGCTGAGGGCTTCCGCCATGGGATGACCGAATGTTTCTGAGACAGAAGGAAAAACGAAAACGTCATGCTCGCTATACAGTGAAGGAAGGCTGCTGTAGCTCCGGTCGCCGATTGTTACTTGCCCCCGCTCTACCGCTCGAATCATTTGATGGTAGTCGAGCGCACCGCCCTGAAACTGACGCACATCCTCAAGGTTCATAGTAACGGTCGCGTGAGCTTTTATCCCGCGTTCGTTCAGTAACTGTACGGCCTCGCAGACGAGACCGGGGTTCTTGTGCGGGTAATAGACGGATACAAATAGAAGCCTCAGGACACCGTCAGCACGCCAGTTGCGGACCGCGACATCGGGGCGATAGATGTCGTTCAGCGTGCCGTAGAGGTTTACGTGGCATTTTGATGCCAGCTCAGGCGCCCATGTCAGCACTGCGGCTCGCATCGACTCAGATGGTACGACGATTTGGTCGGCATGCCGTGCCGAGGCGATCATCAGCTGGCGGCGCATAGTCCGTATGGACGCTGCCCGGACGCCCTGCGAAGGAGCGATATTTGTCAGGTAGAATGGATCAAAAAGGCCACCTTCGCGCAGCAGCAAGACCTGCGGCACCGGGCTCCTAAACAGCCCGAAATTTGCTGATGAGAAAAGTACATCGGGGTTGTGTCGGCTGACGTAGCTTCTCCATACCGTTTGTTCCCAGAGGAGGCGTTTAACCGGACCGAACTCGCTCGCTCGTACGCTGAGAGTCTTTTTCTGGCGCTCCTGATGAAGATTTGGAGGGACTGCAAAAATCGCCTCGATATTGCGCGTGGCGAGCGTATCGATAAGGTTCCGTGTATAGGTGGTGATGCCTCCGCGGCGCGCCGATATGGCATTTACTAGTACGCGCATCTACACATCTACCCGATCGTCACCGGTCGACGCGGCACGACGGGCGCACAGGCGGAATACATCGGCGATTTGACTCGCGCTTTCCGGCCAGGAAAATCGCCGCGCTCGGAGCAATCCGCGGCCGGCGAGCTGGGCGCGTCGGTCTGGATCACTCAATAGCCGCAGCACTGCGTTTGCCATCTGGGTTTTGTCGACGGGGTCAAAAAACTCGGCGCAGTCACCGACAATCTCCGGCATTGCCGCGCTGGAGGAGCAGGCAATCGGGGCGCCGCACGCCATAGCCTCTACAAGCGGATTGCCGAATGTCTCGACGGTCGATGGAAAGACGAAGACTTTGCAGCCCTGGTAGAGTTCGACCAGCTTTTCCGCAGGCAAGCTATCGACGAAGCGGACTAAGGCACCGATACGACCTTTGTGAATCTGGTCGACCAGTTCCTCGTAGTAATCGCCGTCGATCTTCCGCCCAGCGATGACGAGCTCCATGGTTGGGTGCTCCCGCAGGACAAGCCGGAAGGCCTCGATTAGAGTGTGGAGGTTCTTCTGAATATAAATATCAGCGACGACCAATAGGAATGGTTGGCCGGCAGGAACCGACAGCCTTGGGGCGTAGCTCGAGCTTACACCATGATAGATGACCGACAGACGGTCCTTCATGAAGCGGTCAAAGCCAAAAGTCAGTGTCTTTGACGCAAAATTCGACACGGCAGCGGCACGCCTGCAGCAGGCCAGTGACAGTAACGTCATGAAGGAGAGTACGAGCCAGTAGAGCCGTTTTAGCGGGCGTGTCTCACGTCCGACTACCGACAAAGCATTGCGTAGCAAAATGACAGACCCAGGCGTCAGGAGGGGGCCATAGTTCGCCGGTGAGAATGTCACGTCAACGCTCATCAGTCGCGCCAAGATGGGCAGGCAAATCTGTTCCCATGCCAGGAGATATGCGATTCCCGGCTTGAAGTTTAAAAGATGGATGCGGATACGATCGTCGACCTTGCCAATGACTTCGTACTGGCTGTCATGCAGGAACAGATGCAGTTCGAGATCGGAGTGTTCGGCAAGCGCCGGCAGAATATTCTTGAGATAGGTCACGCCGCCACCGCTACGCGCGTGCAAACCGTTAACCAGAACACGAATCTTTGTCATTGGAACAAGATTGAGGTAAGAGAGCCGAACTTCCCCGAAGAAGGGTCAATAGCACAACGTGACAAGAATTGCCGAATGTTCTGCTGAACCGAAACCGCCTGTGCCGTGTCGTCAGCGCCTGCGCGACGAGTGCCAAACGTTGGAGCTGTGATCTTGCCGCCGCCGTGGCCTCCAGAAGCGCAAGTGACCCACCAGTGTGCGTTGCGTATACTGTTGGGCGAGGAAGGCTCCCCCTGGGGGTCTCTCCTGCGGCGTCGAATCCACGGCCTGACAGATACCAAAGCAATATGTCGCAGCGCGTCCTAATTACCGGCGGTGCAGGGTTTGTCGGCTCTAGTCTCGCACTCGCGATCAAGCGGCATTTTGACTCGGTGACGGTCATCGCTTTCGACAATTTGCGGCGGGCTGGCAGCGAAATTACCCTTGATCGTCTGCGTACCGGTGGGGTCGAGTTCGTGCACGGGGACGTTCGGTGCCCCGACGATCTGGCAGGGGCCGGGTCAGCAACCCTTGTCATAGATGCCTCAGCCGAGCCCAGCGTCCACGCTGGCTATGGCGGGAGTCCGAGCTATCTGCTTATGACTAATCTCGGCGGGGCAATTCACTGCTTGGAATATGCCCGCCGCTACGGCGCTGACCTTGTGTTCGTCTCAACGAGTCGCGTCTATCCTATTGCCCAGTTGCGCTCGCTACCAATAGAGCGAACCTCGACCCGCTTCGTGCTACCCGCCAACGTACGTGGAGTCGGAGTCTCAGCCGCTGGTATCTCGGAGCGGTTTCCTCTTGATGGAAGCCGTTCACTGTACGGCGCAACCAAGCTCGCCGCTGAGCTCCTTATCGAGGAATACTGTGCGATGTACGGGCTTCGGGCCGTCATCCATCGCTGCGGCGTCCTGACGGGGCCTTGGCAAATGGGCAAGGTGGATCAGGGCTTTGTCGTCCTATGGCTGGCGCGACACTTTTTTGGAGGGCCACTCGCGTATCGAGGGTTTGGTGGGGAGGGCTTGCAGGTTCGTGACGTGCTGCATGTCGATGATCTGGCGGACCTCGTTATTCAGCAGATGACTGATCTCGAGAGCTGTTCGGGGCGGGTCTACAACGTCGGCGGCGGCATCGGGATGAGTGTCTCTCTGCGCGAACTCACAGTGCTGTGCCAGGATATCTCTGGGCGAAAGATTGATATTAGCGAGATCCCCGACACTCGAGACGCGGATATCCCCTACTACGTAAGCGACTGCGCGACCGTGCACGGAGAAACCAACTGGCAGCCGCGGCGGTCCCTAGCGTCCACCATCGAGGATATATGGCGCTGGCTAGCGGACAACCGTGATCGGCTAAAGCCCGTATTGTCCCGCTGATGCCACACGGCCGTCATGGGGGTGACTGGGTCGCGGCAGGTGTGCCTGGCATGCTCTCGGTTGTGATTCCAGCCCACAACGAAGCTGATAACCTACGAACCACGATACCCCTCTTGGTGGCAGCCCTCGAGAAGGCGAGCATTCACCACGAAATTTTGGTGGTGAATGACAGCAGTATCGACGGTACCCGTGACACTTTGGTTGAGCTTTGCGCGCGATATCCCAGCCTCCGCTTCGTGGACAATACACCACCAAACGGGTTCGGCTTTGCGGTACGGCGGGGACTCGCGGAGTTTCGTGGCGATGCGGTCGCGATCGTGATGGCTGACGGCTCTGATGATCCGCTCGATGTCGCGGCCTTCCACGCGAAATTACATGAAGGCTATGATTGCGTCTTCGGCTCGCGCTTTATCGCCGGGGGGCGGACGATCGACTACCCCGTCATCAAGATGGTCTTGAATCGGCTGGCAAACACATTCATCCGTGTCCTATTCCAGCAACGATATAATGACTTCACCAACGCCTTCAAATGCTACCGCAGGGAGGTCATCGCCGGCGTCGAGCCGATCTTGTCGCATCACTTCAACCTAACTGTTGAATTGCCTCTCAAGGCGGTAATCCGTGGATACAGCTTTGCCGTCGTCCCCAATAGCTGGCGAAATCGTACGGCTGGAATCTCTAAACTCCGCATTCGGGAGATGGGTAGCCGGTATCTATTTATCGTTCTCTATTGTCTGATTGAACGGATGCTTTCACGCGGCGACTATCGACGGGACCGACGCTAAATTTGGGAGGCTGGTTTGCGCCCGACGATTAGAAACTGACGGCCAAACACACGCCAAGCAATCGGCATGTACAGATACAGGCGAACGAGCCACGGATGCTGCGGCAGGCGTGACTTCGTGGTGAACGGAAGGAAGCGCGCGACCACCTGGTCGATCTCGAAGCCGGCCTTCACGAACGCTTCTTGCGCCGATAGATGTGATAGCGGCAATACGTGATCGTAGAAATCCCAGTACTCGGCCGCCAGATATTTGATGTTCGGTTGCAGTGCTATAAAAATCCCGCCTGGCCGCAACGCTCGCCGAACTTCGAGAAGTGTATCGTCCATCACCTTCTTGGTTGCCAGGTGCTCGAAGAAGTTGCTTGTAAAGCAGACATCGATACTGCCGTCCGCAATACCAACCAGTTTGTCTGCTGCGGCCTGGTGGAATTCGACGTCGTGATCCGCTAAAGCCGCGCGTGAATCCGGATTGAGATCAACGGCAAGCTTGCGCGATGCAGAGATGTGGCGGATGAACTCGCCATAGCCGCACGCCAAGTCAAGAACGCAATCCGTCGGGCGTATATAGCGCTGGAAGAAACTCGAGCAAAGCACGGCCCAGAGTTGGTCGCGCCGCTCTCGATCCCGCTCAGGGAATCGCACCCGGTATAGGCGGTCAACAGCTTCCATCATTTCAGACATAGGCGACCCCGGAAACGGCCTTAGCGCCGCAGATAGATGTCCAGCCCAGCGCAATTCGATACCTGCCGCTCGTAGGCGTCAAGGAGCGCGCCCTCGAACTCCGACGGCGCCCCGGCCGGCATAATGATCGTAGAGAAATAGCGCTCCCGAATAAGTCCGGCGACGCCGTCACGCTCGAACGGTCGGCCGGCCTTGCGATCGGGATGGTAGGTGTAGAACAGAACAAAGCGCGGTTCCGCCTCGGTCATCCAAGGGAGTGCCAGATACCCATCGACGGCAAAGAGAGGCGCCGGCAAGCCGCGTAGGCAAGCTTGCTGTGCGACGTGACGTTCATGTGACGCAGATACCGAACGAGCACCTTGCATCCCTGTGAGGACGGTCAGGACAGCCATGCCTGCCAGCAGCCAGCTGGCCGCTATTATGGTCGCTGAAATGCGGCCAAAAGCATGATCATCCAAATGGCGGGCAGCGGCAAATGCAGCGAAGGTCAGGTACCAGATCAAGGCAAGATAGTAGTTCTCCGCGGCGCCGATTTTCGCGCTGAACGGAACAACGAACATCGCCGAAACCACGGTTCCGCAGACGCTGAACAGGAGAGGAGTATCGGCCATCAACGACCGGATCGGCACACGTCGTGCGACAGCGCAAGCGCAGACGACAACCACAGCTAGGGTTGGCGTGGTCTTCACAGCGACATTCACGACGTTCCGCCACAACGTGGTGACAGACAGTGTCGCATCCATGCCGACAAAAAACATGATCCGAAAATAGACGTCCGAGCCGAGCATCAGGGCACTGGACCACCCTGCGATATGAATGAGAACCGTCGTCGCCAGGCCACGCCAGTCACCGCGCAATAGCAGAAACAGTCCGATCGCCCCGGCCGCGTAAACGTAGAATTGCTTGAAACTCCAAGCCAGCAAGGACAGCAAGCTGGCGATGATGACGGTGCGCGCCGAGGCTGCGTCGTACCATCGACAGAAGACCACTGTGGCAGCGGCGGTGAACAGCGTCGCCGCGACTTCCATGTTGAGGGAAATAGCCCAGAACCCGACCAGAGGGCCAAAGAACAGATAGATAGAAAATGGTGCTGCAAGCCTGTTCATAAACGACGGCGATGGCACGAGAGCGCGAAAACCGTACCAGGTGACAATGCTGCCGACAGCGGTCAGGGCCAGTGTCACCAGGCGCGAGACGGTCAGCAGCCACACCTCAGGGAGGCCGAAGCTGCCGAGAACAATCCTGGCGACTTCACCATGCAGAACGTAGAACAGCCAATTGTACGCCGCCGCCGAGAACGGTATGTGGTGTGGGTGCTGATAGACGTCGAGGCCGCGAACATACCGCCAGATGGATATGGCGGTTTCTTCTTCCACGCCGCTTGTGCTGGCCATGAGCGGCATGTGGAAGGACACGGCGCTAGAAACGCGAACGGCCATCAGAGCGAGCGCCAAGGCACACGTCACCAGGGCCAGCACCGCGGCGACTCGATAGGGCACAGACGTTGTAGGCACCGGAATTGAGTTCAATCTACGTATATAGCGCAGGCCACAAACTAGCTTGCGAAAGGGCGGCGATCAGGGGCCGCCGACCCGTCACGCGAGCTTTAGCATGCGGCGGAAATAATCGGCAGCAGCGCGCCCGGCAGATGTTTTACGCAGCATCTGCAGCAGGAGACCCCGTGCGGTGGCACGCCATGAAAGATGGCTGAGATACTGCCACAACCTTACGGCCCGACGTTCGTTGAGCCGGGTGGTGTTGCGCCATAGTGCACCGTTTCCTTTGTCGCGGATCGGCCGCCCGCGCACTAGAAATAGATGGTAAAGAATATCCCGAAATAGATCATTCCGGACGTCATAGTCACCTGCGCCGGCCGACGAGAACCCGGAGCCGAAAATCAGTTTGTTGACGAAGCTGCGATCGTCCTGAACCGGCCGCCCGTCGTAGGGCCGGAGCATATGCCGTACGTCTTCCGGGGTGCCGATAAGGTCTGCGTCGGAATGGGCCCTTCGCGAATGCGCAGACGGCTCTGTGTTCCTGTTTACGAACGACAAGATCAACTGAATATTGTCGGCACCCGAATCGTTGGGAGCACGCGAATGATCGACGTCGCGATAGAAGAAGTATGCATCACCGGCATCACCGGTCATCTCAACCTCGTTCGGATCGCGCTCGTTGATGTTTCTCATGCAGAACAACGTAGGTGGTGTTCCCAGATGCGTGCATGGGCGAACGGTCGTCGCACCGGCCTCAGATGCAAGATGGTTTAACAGTACGGTGAGACCGATGTCACCGCGTTGGTCCTTGTGGTAGTAGAAGCGCGGGCATTTCCCGCGTGCACGGCGCACGATCGCTCGATCGAGATAAAAGTCGTCGCCAAGCAGGTCGTGCAGAACGCCTTTAATCGTGGGATACGACGGGAGGGCCTTGATTTCCTCGTTCGGTAGGCAGTAGACCGGCAGAATATCGACATGCTCACCCAATCCGACAAGGCGGCTAGGGGCTTCGACGGCGTTGGTTGCTTCATCACGTCCGTAAGGCGCGACCTGGAAGGCTTCGTCGACCGCGCTTTGAATCCCGGCAAGAACATGCGGCGGCAAAAGTCCTGGAATCTTAACGTAGCCGTCTTCGCAGAGCTTCTTTGAGATCGCAACGCAATCTTGATCAAACACGGTTGCATCCTCTGGATCAGTGGCATGCGAGCCAAGGAGTGCTCCTCGCTCAGCTATGCTTTCTTGCCGATTCAAAGTCTTAGCAAGTTCGGTGGTTTGTCAGCAAGTAGTGCATACCCGCGAATCAGAAACATCTGTTCAGCTCCGCAACTTGGGAGTCGGCATCATCTGCGACGGCGCAGAGCGCATTCGCCCAATTTGATGACCCCCAGAATGCCGCACATATAGAGCGCGGCTTTGGTCGAGTTGGCGATATAGAACGATAGCGATTGGTCGAAGTCGGCCAGCCACGGCAGGAGGGCGATTGTAACACTTCGTGTATAGAATCCACCAAACCATGCCCCCCAGGACAATGCACCGAGGGCAACGAACACGGTGGCCATACCGACCAGCATACCCGGGATGCCGGCTTCGGCAAGCGGCTCGCCAAGGAGCGTTATCGAGGCGGAATGAGCTCGTCCGGGGATAATGTCGGTCTCCGTCCGATCGCAGAATCTGATCGCGTAAACGGAGCCTTGGGAAAGGCTTGGCTTCTCTGGCCACAGGAATCTAGGGACCAGTCCTGTCAGGAAATAGGTCGGCCCGTAGTGCGGCGTGGTTGATGTGTGCCTATCAATCACGTTCTGCAAGCAAGCGCCGGTGTCAACCTGCCGTCCCCAAATCTTCTGTACCACCGGGCCGAATATGAGGAGGCGCGGATGCTCCATGTACTCAGGTTTCATGTTGCTCACAATGACCAGAGCCGTGCAGGCAGCCATGCCCACTGCAAGCACTCCCGCCACACCCCGCCAGAGGTGCTGCGGAACAGCAGCAGCGTACGACACTGCCCCCGATAGTGTAATCAGTGCCGGCAGCTTGTGCGTCCAAAGCAGAATCCCGGCCAGCCAGGCCAGAGTAAAATTGAAGATGACAAGAATTCCAAATCGCTGAACGCGTAGCCAGGTTAACATTGCCAAAGCCATCGCGAGGGATAGCGCTGGCATCGCTCCGTCGAGCAGGTCGCCGATGACGCGGCCCTCGACGGGCTGCCCCCAATTCTGCACCGCTATGCGCGAGCCAGAAAGTAACCCTGCGATTGCAGCGGCGGCAGCCGCAACGGCTCCTGACGTCTGCGGTGTGTGTCGTTCCCCGCTCACGTGCCTGCCGGAGCTTAGAACAGAGACAAGGGCAGGAATGGCAAGGGCCACCGCTGAGAACGCGATCACGGATCGCTCTGCGACACTATCATTCCAAATTTTGATGTTTACATAGTCCCGTGCTGTCACGGCACCTTCGACCACAAGGGGCGCAGTTTCATGAATGGCTAAAAACAGAGCGGGTATCCAGACATAGAGACAAGCCGCCCAAAGGCCCAGCCAGAGAGCAGGGCTTAGAAGCAACGGGTGGGCCCGCTCACGCAGTATGCCTCCGAAGACCAGCGCCGCGAGCACCAGAACGGCTAGCCGAAATATCCACAAATCTCCCATCGACCAGACAAACAGGGACGCAGATGCAATTGCGATAGCCGCGCCTATCGCAACTGATTCCCATCGGGCGAGAGCCGGGCGTGGCGTCACTGGGGGCACCGGTCGCGCCGTAGGCGCAATACATCGACCGCAGCAGACGCCGTCTCCTCCTTGGACAGCGTCGGCAACGTCCGGGATCGTATGCCTCTTACGGGCACGGAAGCGATAACTTCGGCACAACCAAGGTTCACGAGTTCGCCTAGAAGCCACGTGTAACCGCTGTGACCCCGGGGCGCGCCGGGAATGGCTTCATGTGCATCAACGGTGGCGTGCGTAATGCGCTGTTGCAAAAGCTGAGCCCAGAAAACTCTCACGTCGCTCTGATCCGGACGCATCTCCACACGGGCTTCGACAGCCACGTGGCCGTAGAATATCGGCACCAGGACCAGGTAATTAAGCTGGCGGTGAATCAGAAGTACACGATCAGCAGGCTTCATGTGAGTGTTGATCCACGCCGCGAGATCGTAATAAGAAACGTTACGCCGAAGGAATTCCTCGCGGCTTTCCACGCCTAGCGCGTAGGGCAGGAATTTTCCCACAACGACGATCTGGCCGGCTACCTGTATCAAGCTGGTCGCCACGGCCGCGGCAATAAGTGCCGCGCGTTCCGGCCGCTCGCGCGTCACCCATTCGGCGGCGACAGTCAACCCGATAACCAGCAGCGGAACCACGGGGAACAGATGGCGCAGGCGCTGGGACGGGCCGATCGAGAACCAGATCGCATAGAACAAGAGGCAGATAGCGGCGAGCGGCAAAAGAGGATCGCCCAGCACGCCCCGTCCCCGACGAATAAACGCTGCCGCAACGAAAGGCAGAAGAAGAAGCGGGTATGGCCCGAAGCCGACGCGACCAGAATCGAACGCGGGGTTGTCCGTAACGGTAGCCACAAACGGGTATGCGAAGAACCACAGCAGGTTGCGGGGCAGGCCTAGCTCTCCGGCAAAATTGTGCTCGCGCATAAATGCCGCCTGAACTGCGTTCCAGGGGACGCCGGGCAAGTATTCGACGATGCCAAAAAGGAGCGGAAACACCGGATCGCCGGTGTGCCAGAAATTCCATAGGTACCACTCACCGCCAGCAAGGGCTGAGGCGGCGGAAAACACGATGCCATGGCGCAGCCAGCGGCGCTGGGCAAGAAGAACGCAGCCGCAGGAGAACGCATAGATGAGCCCTGGGTATTTGCTGGCCATGAAAAATCCGGCAGAAACTCCCGCAACGGCGGCGAACGCCGTATTGCCTGTGGCCAACGCGTCCGCCACCGCAATAGCGGCGATCACGACGAAGATCATAGTACGCGTTTCCACTTGCCCCGTGCCCCCGCCATAGAGCATGGCCGGCATCGACAGAACAACCAGGGCGACGAGTAAAGCCCAGTTTCGCCCGAGATAGCGACGACTGACGGCGTAGGATAGGAAGGCGGAGCTCCAAGCGGTGATCATGCACCATAGTGTGAGTGACAGCTCGCCGCCCATGCCGAGCGCCACCAGGTAGGTCATCTGCGGCAGTAGTGGCGCGGCGCCATCCGAGGCGCGTGGAATAAATACGATCCGCCCGGACTCAAGAAATAGCCTTGGTATTGCAAAATGATAAGCCATGCTGTCTGCATCGGCGGCCGGCGACACCGCTTCGAGTACATCGCCAAGACCAACGGCAAAGATCGCTGCCGCGAGTAGATACGTGGCGATATCCGGTTGCCACCTCTCCTGCGGCGACTGCTCGCGCAAGAACAGGACCCCGGCAGTGAACGGCAAACAGAGGAGCAGCAGGCCAGCAGGCGAAATCAGTCCGGCAATACCAATGGGGAATACAGCCCAGCCGAGGACGCCGATGCCAAGGCCGAACGACCACGCCAGACGTTCCGAGGCTCGCAGTGTCGCCAGCACACCAATGGCATGCAGGAGCGCTGCGCCGGCGCCCAAGGATGCAGCAACCATCAGGACAAGGGAGCCGACGGCGGTCACGTCGCCTAAAGCGCGCGCGCTATATGGGGGAGCATGGTAGTGAACTGCTTGAGATAAAGCACCAGAGCTGCCGCTACCCATACCCACGCGAGCACGGTGACAAGAAATCGCCGGCTCATTTCCGCAGGCCCAGTCCGACCAGAAAAATGGGCCGGAGCATTTTCCACCAATCGAGCACGGGGCGCATTTTGGTGTAACCGAGCTGCTTTGGAGGGTAGACCTTGGATACGGGGACTTCTGCGCAACGGTAGCCGAGCTTCAACAACTTTATCAGAAGATATACTTCCAACTCGTAGTGATCGAGCCACGCCTGGTCGAGATTGATATGAGCGTCGCGGAGCACCGAGACCTTCATCGCGCGATATCCATTGCTGCTCTCAGTCACCGGATGCCCGGCCGCCCACCCGACAAGCCACGGATGCAGGCGGGTAGCAAGCTTGCGATAGAAAGGGAAATCGCCGCCGTAGTGCCCGCCGGCGAGGAAACGGGACCCCATGACAAAGTCATAGTCCGCATCACAGATCGGATCGAGGAGGCGATGTATTTCCTCGGGGCTGTCCTTGTTGTTTCCGGCAATGACAACGACGATATCGAAATTGTCGCGAAGAGCGCGGCGAAATCCCTCACGGATCGCATAACCGACACCACGCACCGCTCCTAAGCCTAGTACTTCCGCGCCTTCTCGGTGCGCGACCCGCGCTGTACTGTCAGTGGACCCATCGTCAACGACCAGAACGGTATCGACGATGTCGCGCGGCGTACGCCGCACGACGTTGCCGATCTTCGCCTCCTCGTTGTAGGCCGGAGCGATCAGCAGAATTCGACGTGACTTGTACACGAACCGCTTACCCTCGTGCGCTGGGCTGCAATCCCTTGGCGCTAAGTTCGTAGGCACTGCCGCAAGCGAGGCACCGTGGATTCGAATCGGCCTGAGGCAAGAGGCCTCCGCATTGACATGCCCAGCCCGCGTGACGCGCCGGATTGCCGCGCACCAGAGCGTGCGGTGCCACATCGACAGTGACGACAGAGCCCGCGCCGATCATGGCGTACGCACCGATCGTGACACCAGCAACAATCACGGACCCGGCGCCGAGGCTGGCGCCACGCGAGACGGTCGTCATCGTTCGCCATCGGGACGGTTCAGCATAGCGTCGCCGTACCGCTTCGCTGGCCATACGGGGGCTGCGTGGATGGAGATCGTTGGTGAACACGACTGCTGGCCCGATGAAGGCGTCGTCTTCGATCACCACACCGTCCCAGATCAATACGTGGTTCTTGATCGTCACACTATTGCCGATGCGTGCGCCAGACTCGATAAAAGTGTGACCACCCACGTTGCAGCCGGCACCAAGCACGGCGCCTTTCATGACATGGGAAAAAGCCCAAATACGCGTATTCGGCCCAATGTCATGTGTCTCGACCAGCGCGGACGGGTGAATGAATAGATCGTGGTCGGACATGGTCATGGTGTGACAACCTTCACCTGTGTGAGCTTGCCTCCGTTGAGCATGCTTGCTTCGGCAGCCTCCAGAGCCAGAACAACACGCAGCCCGCTCTCGCCGTCCGACCGCGGGCGCGCACCATCCCGGATGCATTCGAGAAAGTGCTGACATTCGGCGAGCAACGGCTCTCCTGGCTCGATCGCGGGTGTGGTCATGCCGCCATCCACGATCAGAGTCTTATACTCAAGAAAGGAGCCGGTAATGCCCGAGAGAGGGGGAAGATCTACGCGCTTGTCATAGAGGCGGACGGGGTGGCGCAGATCGAGATCATCCCACAGCGCCATTTTACTGCTGCCGACGACCGTGATCTGGCGGACTTTGCGCGGGTTAAGCCAGCTCGCATGCAGATGCGCGGCGACTCCACCCGGAAAGATATAGGTGGCAAAGACAACATCGTGAACTTCAGGATTAAGAAACGACTGTCCGATAGCCGTAACCTCCAGGGGGCTATGGCCAAGAAAATCACACATGATCGAAATGTCATGCGACGCCAGATCCCATAGGGCGTTCACATCCGTCCTGACGGGCCCGAGATTCGTTCGTTCGAAGGAGAGGTAATGAATATTGCCAAGTTCGCCGGCGCGTATGAGCCGGCTGACCGCACGCACGGAAGGGTTGTATTCAAAGACATGGCCAACCATGAGGATTCGACCAACGCGGCGCGCTAGCGCGATGAGTTCTGCCGCGTGTTGCGAATTGGTCGTGATCGGCTTCTCGACCATAACGTGTTTCCCGGCTTCCAGACATTGCTTCACGACCTGGAAATGGGTGCTGGTCGGCGTCGCGATTGATATCGCCTGGACCCCTGGGTCGGCCAATACATCAGAGAGATCGGCCGTCGCGCGCGCGTGAGGCCACTTTCTGGCGAGGGCTTGGGCGTTAGCGATGCTGGCATCACAGATCCAGATCAGCCGGCCAAGCCCAGTGCGTTCAATGGAATTCGCTAGGTTCGGGCCCCAGTAGCCAGCTCCGACGATACTGACTCCGATCATTGGGCGGCTTGAACGGCGAGCGCGTCCTCGACGGAGGCCAGGATGCGCTCGACATCATCGTCCGACAGCTCCGCATAGATCGGCAGGCTAAGGCAGGATCGGGCCCAGCCCTCTGCGACCGGAAAATCGCCAGGTTGATATCCTAGCCACTGGTATGCACCAAGCTCATGTACGGCGAAGGGGTAATGGATACCTGCGCCTATGCCTTGCCGGTTCAACCGGGCCAGGACGTCATCGCGCCGATCCACACGGATGACGTAGAGATGGTAGACACAGCCGCTGTCGTAGCGGGTTCGGGTTATGCCTGAAATCTTGCTGAGGCTTTCATCGAAACTGCGCGCAATACGCTGACGAGCCTGATTCCATCGCGACAAGTGGCGGAGCTTCACGCGCAGAATGGCGGCCTGGAGCGTGTCCAGGCGGCTGTTCAATCCCACTTCCTCGTGATGATACTTTTTGACGGATCCCCAATTGCGGAGCAACCGGATGCGCTGCGCCATGTCGTGATCGCGAGTCGTGATTGCACCGCCGTCCCCGTAAGCCCCAAGGTTCTTTCCCGGGTAGAAGCTGAAACACGCGATATCACCGATCGCGCCGGCTGGCGTGGAGTTATGATGCGCGCCGTGCGCTTGGGCAGCGTCCTCGATGATGCGCAGCCCATGCCGCTGTGCGATCTCGGATAACGCAGTCATGTCAGCGCATTGCCCAAACAGGTGCACGGGCATGATCGCCCTGGTTCTTGATGTGATCGCTGCCTCTACTTTTGCGGGATCAATCAGTGCGTCCTCTTCTCGGACATCGACGAGTATCGGACGTCCACCCGCCTGGCTGACCGCCAACGCAGTGGCGACGAACGTCATTGCCGGCATGATGACCTCGTCGCCGGCCTCGATGCCAATGGCTCTACAGGCCAGATGGAGCGCGTCTGTTCCATTCGCCACTCCGATCGCGTCGGGGACCCCGCAGAAACTCGCAAACTCCTCTTCGAACTTCATCAGATCCTCACCCAGGATGAAGTCGCAGCGGTTGATTACGCCATCGATTGCCGTTGCTAGTTCATCGCGGATGGTATCGCGCTGGGCCTTTAGGTCGACAAGGGGAATCGGCCGCGACAGAGATGGTGTTTGGCTCATGACGATACGCCTTTGATGGGGAGCGGTAGGGTGGCTGCAGGATGGAATCCACTACCAGGTCAGGCGGTAGCCTGCGCAGCGCCGTGGGGTGTCTTCGTAAATTCTGCCACGAGGCACATCCCAAACCAGGTTTTCAGGCGAGC